>OFDN01000494.1_pt1 | contig 32133 bp, 29 predicted proteins | sample 1520971 | NCBI WGS metagenome assembly OFDN01 (sample SAMEA94257418, study PRJEB24077) | hot springs metagenome | biome: Aquatic biome; feature: Geographical feature; material: Water | place: India | collected 2012-06-12 | depth 5 m | reverse complement strand
CGGATTCGTCGCGCTTCTGGCCGGCCGACCAGTACCAGGAAGGCAGCAACCCGCCGTCCTTCGATAAGCAGTTCGTGCGCGACTACCTGGAAACGCTGGACTGGAACAAGACTGCGCCGGGCCCGCGCCTGCCGGCCGACATCATCCAGCGCACCGGCGACAAGTACCGTGAGGCACTGACCCGGCTGATCGGCTGACACACCTTACGCCCCGACCCAACGGAGCGCTCCGCCCAGGCGGACCGCTCCGTTTTCGCATCTGCGGTCTTCAGGTTCCGGTGCGCGACACCGCACCGGGCTTCGCTTTCTCGCCGGCCGGCACCGCGTCCGCCTGGTCGAACGGACGGAAGCCTGCCAGCGTGAAACGGAAGGTGGCGCCGCGCCCCGGCGCCGCCTCGACGCCGATGACGCCGCCGTGCCGCTCGACGATGCGCTTGACGATGGCCAGCCCCACCCCGGTGCCCGGAAATTCCTCCGCGCCATGCATGCGCTGGAACACGCCGAACAGGCGATCGGCGTAGGCCGGATCGAAGCCGACCCCGTTGTCGCGCACGCAGATCGCCGCGATGCCGCGCCGGTTCTCGACGAACACCTCGACCCGCGGTTGCGGGCTGCGCGACGAGAACTTCAGCGCATTGCCTATCAGGTTCACGAACACCTGCCGCAGCATGGACTGGTCGCCGCTGGCATGCCCCAGCGGCGACAGTTCGACGCTGGCCGCCGGGTACTGTTCGGCCAGATCGGCGACGACATTGGCCGCCAGCGTATCCAGATTGATTTCGCTGTGCGCCATGTCGACGCGCGACACCCGCGAGAAATGCAGGATGTCGTCGATCAGCAGACCCATGCGCGAGGCGCCGCGCTGTATGCGCTCCAGCATGTCGCGCCCCTCGTCGTCCAGCACCGCGCCGGCGTGCTCGGCCAGCAGGTGCGCGAAGCCGTTGATCGCCCGCAGCGGGCTGCGCAGATCGTGCGACACCGAGTACGAGAAGGCTTCCAGTTCGCTGTTTGCCTGCTCCAGCAGCGTGGTGCGCTCGGCCACGCGGCGCTCCAGCGATTCGTTCAGTTCGCGCACCTGGCGCTCGGCGCGCGCCCGCTCAAGCGCCAGCTGGGCAATGTCGACCAGCCGTTCGATCACGTTCTCGTCCGCCCGCCCGGGCCGCCAGGCCTGCGGGTGCAGAATGATCAGTCCGCCCAGCACCGCGCCGTCCTGCGCCGCCAGCGGCAGCGCCCACAGCGCACGCACGCCCTCGGCGGCGAACAGCGCACGACAGCCCTCGAGATCGGGCGATGCCTGAACATCCTCGCTCAGCAGCGGACGGCGCCCCGCCAGCGTTTCGAGAAGGCGCCCATCATGGTCGGCACCGGCCGGACCGCGCCGCAGCCAGTCGGCCAGCGCAGGCGGCAGATTGGCGCCGACGACATCGACCACGGCAGCGGTGCCAGGCGTCAGCGTGAGCACCGCGCAGATCGAATCCTCGTTCAGCAGGCCGGACACCAGCCGTGCAAAACGCGACATCACTTCGCTCAGCGGCATCGCCGCAGCGATCAGTGACAGCAGTTCGCGCTCGGCCACATCGACCTCTTCCAGCCGCTTGCGCAAGGTGATGTCGGCCACGGTGCCTACGACGCGGCTGCTGCGCCCGCTGGCGTCGCGCTGCGCGACGCCGCGCAGCAGGAACCAGCGATAGCCGCCGTCGGCATGGCGCATGCGCAGTTCCTGCTGGAAGTGGTCGCTGCGCCCCTTCAGGTGGCTGGCGACCATGGCCGACCAGGCCTTGCGGTCGTGCGGATGGATGCCGGCGACGAACTCGCGCACGCGCATGCGGCGGCCGCCGGCGTCGTAACCCATGATCTGCGACAGTCGCGGCGACACATACATGCGGTCACTGCCGGTAATCCATTCGGCCAGGCCCTCGTTCATGCCGCGCAGTGCCAGTGCGTAGCGCTGTTCGCTGGCGCGCAGCGCGCGCTCGGCGCGAATGCGCGCGGTGAGATCGGAATAGGACGCCACCACGGCGTACGGCCGCTTGCCGCCGGCGTGGAACAGCGGCTGCGTGTTCACGGTCAGCCAGCGCATCTGACCGGACGCGCTCTCGGCACCGATCACCACGTCGCGCGCCGGCAGACCATCGGCCAGCGAGCGGATGACCGGATGCATGTCGCGCGCCAGCGACCGCCCCTGTTCGTCGCACAGCGTGAATTCGTCGCCGCCGCCGGGCAGGCCGGCGTGAGCCGCGTCAAGCCAGGCACAGGATTCGGCCGAACGGTTGCTGGTCAGCACCCGGGCCTGCGCGTCGTAGAGCACGACCGCCTCCGACAGCGCGCCGAGCAGCACGCGGAAGCGTTCCTCGCTGGCGGCGAGCGAACGTTCGGCCTGCTTGTGTCCGGTGATGTCGTGGCAGATGACCAACAGTGCCGGCTGCCCCTGATGGGAAACCGGACGGGTTGCCGCCGACACCCAGCGCACCGAACCGTCACGACGGCGCAGTGGCAGTTCGACATCGTCGGTGCCGCGTCCCTGCGCCAGCACCTCGACCACGCGCGATCTGTCCTCGGCAGTCTGGCAGAACTCGACGATGCTGCGCCCCTGCAGTGCATCGGCCGACTCGTTGGCCATCGAGGCGAGCGCCGCATTGAGCACGCGCATGCCGCCGTCGGGCAGCGAGCAGATGCAGGCGGGCATTGGCAACTCGTGCAGCAGTTCGGCCGTATCGTCGGCCGGAGCGGGCAAGGGCTCGGCCGGCGGCAGCACCGGCACGGTACGCACCAGCCAGACGCCGCAGGCCACGCACCAGACCAGCCAGCCGCCCTGCGCCGCCCACGGGTGGTCGATCAGGAATAAGGCGCCGGGCGCCCAGAGCGCAAACACGCCAAGCGCCAGGCGCGCGCGGGAGCGAGCGGGTGTGCGGAGCGGGCCGAAAAAACCGGTCAGGAGGCCTCTCAACAAGGTCATCCATTTCTCCAGGAGCGAAACGACGAGCGGGGTTCTGGCTCGGGGCCGGCGTGCTGCGGCGCTGCTGCACGCACCGGAAGCGGCCATCTTCGCACCTTCGAGTGGCAGGAAGAGGAGGCGTTCCGGTCTCGCGGATAGTACAAGGAAATAAGTGCGCGGCAAGATCGCTTGACGTCGATCACGTCGTAGACCTCGAAATTCGCACGCACAGCCCCTACACTCGGACACATGTCGAAACGAGAACACTGGGGGCTGGGCGCCAAGCTGGCGGTCGCCGCGGCGCCGTTCGCCCTGCTCGCGCTGCTGTCGATCACGCTCACGCTGTGGATGTCCTGGCAGCTCGACGGCGGCGCTGCCGCCGTCAACGAGGCCGGGCGCATGCGCATGCAGGCCTACCGCATGTCGCTGCTGGTCGCCACCGGCGAGCGCGACGCGCTGCCGCACGCACGACGCGAATTCGACCGCAGTCTTGAACTGCTGCGTGCCGGCGACCCGGAACGCCCGCTGTTCATGCCGCTGGACAACGACATCCGGCGCAGCTTCGATCAGGTGCGCGGCGACTGGCGCATCTACAGCGAGCGCTGGCTCGACGCCGCGCCACGCGGCACCGACGGTCTGCGCGACGACACCGCGCGCTTCACCGGACGCATCGACGCACTGGTGGCCGGCATCGAGAACCACATGTCGCACTGGACAGCGCTGCTCAACCTGCTGCAACTCGCAACGATGGCGCTGGCGGTGATCGGTGCGGCGGTGCTGCTCTACATCGGCTATCTGTTCGTTCTGGAACCGGTGGGGCAGCTCAAGCAGGCACTTGAGCGGATACAGCAGGGCGATCTGGGCGCCCGCGTCGAACGCGGCAGCAGCGACGAATTCGGCACGCTGGCTGACGGCTTCAACGACATGGCGGAACAGATACAGGCCATGTACCGCAATCTCGAAGCGAAGGTGACGAGCAAGACGGCCGAGCTGCAGGAAAAGCGCGAGCGGCTGGAGGCGCTGTACGAAGTGACCTCGCTGATCGCGACCGCCCGCTCGCTGGAAGAACTGGCGCGCGGCTTCGTCGGTTATGTCGCGCGCGCCGTGCACGCCGACGGCGTCGCGCTGCGCTGGTCCGACGAATCGAACCAGCGCTACCTGCTGCTCGCTTCGCAGGGACTGCCGGCCTATATGACCGACGGCGAGCGCTGCCTGAAGGCGGACGAATGCCATTGCGGCGCACCGAACGCCCCGCCCTACGCCCGCGTCATTCCGATCCGCACGATGGGCGGCGAGGCGCTGCAGTACTGCGGCGAGGCGGGCTTCGAAACCCTGGTGTCCGTTCCGGTCCGTCTGAAGGACAGGCTGATGGGCGAGGTGGACCTGTTTTTCCACGCCAGCGTGGAACTGTCGGCGCCCACCCGCTCGCTGCTCGAAGCGCTGGCGACCCATCTGGCCAGCGGCATGGAGAACCTGCGTCTGAACGCACTGCAGAACGAGGCGGCGGTATCGCAGGAACGCAACTTCCTGGCCAGCGAACTGCACGACTCGATCGCGCAGTCGCTGGCCTTCATGAAGATGCAGGTCGAAATGATGCGTGAGGCGCTGGCCACGCACGACGAAGCCGGCGCGCGCGCGATGCTGGACGAACTCGATGCCGGCCTGCGCGAAAGCTCGGGCGACGTGCGCGAACTGCTGCTGCACTTCCGCACCCGCGCCAATGCCGAGGACATCGAGGCCGCCCTGCTGTCGACGCTGCGCAAGTTCGAGCACCAGAGCGGCGTCCGCGCCTCGCTGGCGATGCGCGACCACGGTCTGCCGCTGTTGCCGGACGTGCAGATACAGGTGCTGCACATCGTGCAGGAAGCCCTGTCGAACGTACGCAAGCACGCGCGCGCCAGCCATGTCTGGCTCGACGTGCAGCAGCAGCCGCAGTGGCGCTTCGAAGTGCGCGACGACGGTCGCGGCTTTTCCACCGAGGGCGGGCCGCCGGACGAAACCCATGTCGGCCTGCGCATCATGACCGAACGTGCCGCGCGCATAGGCGCCCGCATCGAGGTGTTCTCGACCCCCGGCCGCGGCACCTCGGTGGTGCTGACGCTGCCGGCCAGCGACCCTACACTGCTCGACCTCCAGCCCATGCAGGCCGCGTCATGAAAAGCACGTCCGAGAGCCCGATCCGCATCCTGCTGGTCGACGACCACACCCTGTTCCGTCGTGGCCTCACCGCGCTGCTGTCGCGCGATCCGCTGCTGCAGATCGTCGGCGACGCGGCCGACGCCGGCGAGGCGCAGCGGCGCGCCGAGGCGCTGCAGCCCGACGTCATCCTGCTCGACAACCACCTGCCCGGCGTCAATGGCGTCGACGCGCTGCCGGCGCTGCGCGAGGCGGCCCCGCAGGCACGCCTGATCATGCTCACCATCAGCGAGGACGGCGAGGACCTGGCCGCCGCGCTGCGCGCCGGCGCCAGTGGCTACCTGCTGAAGACGATGGAGGGCGAGGCGCTTTCGCGCGCCATCCACCGCGCCATGCGCGGCGAACCGGTGGTGGCCGACGAAATGACCGGCAAGCTGGTCGAGGTGTTCCGGCAGTCGGCCGCGCCGGCGCCGCCCACGGCGGAACCGGCCCCGCAGAACGGGGTGCTGTCACCGCGCGAAACCGACATCCTGCGCGGCATCGCCCGCGGCGACAGCAACAAGGTGATCGCCCGCGACCTCGGCATCGCCGAAACCACGGTGAAGATCCACGTGCAGCACATCCTGCGCAAGCTGGGCGTCAGTTCGCGCGTGCAGGTCGCCGTCATCGCGGTCGAGCGCGGATTGATCTAGCCGGCCCCTGATCTCCTGCCGCGCCTCAGCGCGAATGACAGACGCCGAAATGGGCGCGCACGCGGTCGGTCAGGTACCGCGTGTCATCCTCGTTCGGCGTCCGCAGCCCGCCCTTTCCGGCGACCGGTCGACAGTGCTGGAGCACCGGCGGCTGAGCGCCCAGGCAGCGCAGTTCGATACACAGCTTGTCGATATCCTCGATCGACAGCAGATCCGGGTGCCAGGTGCAACGGATTTCATGTGCCACACCGGCGTCCATCAGCAGCTTCAGCGACTGGAAAGGCGCTGCACCACTGTGCATACGACCGGTGATCCGCGCATAGGCGTGCGATGGGCCCTTGATGTCCAGACCGACCCAGTCGAGCCAGGGCAGCGCGCTCGCGAGGCGGCGCGGATGCATGCCGGCGGTGTGCAGGCCCACCGCGAAACCCAGTTCGCGCACCGCACGAAGCGCATCGGGCAGGGCTGCCTGCGTCGTCGGCTCACCGCCCGAGAACACCACACCGTCGAGCAGACCGCGACGACCGGACAGGAAGCGGAGCACGTCCTCCCATCGCAGGCCGGCGGCGGATCTGGCCGGCAACAGGTGCGGATTGTGGCAGTAGGTGCACCGCCAGGGGCAGCCCTGGCAGAACACCACCGCCGCCAGGCGCCCCGGAAAATCGATGGTGGTGAAGCGTGTCAGCCCGCCCACTCGCAGACCGTCGTGCCGCTCAGCCTGCATCCGCCTGCTCGACGAAGAAGCGGCGCTGCGTGTGTTCGCCTTGCTTGCCGATATTGAAACTGGCCACCGGGCGGTGATACCCCATCACGCGGGTCCACACCTCGCAGCGCTGGCGCTCGTCATCGCGCAGCGTTGCGGTCGTCTGTCCGGCAAGTTCATGCAGGGGCTGTGTCGCGTGCATCGTGTTCTCCTTCGGGTTGAGGTTGGCGCGGGGGCTGCACCCGCTTGCGACGCAGGATGTCTTCGTCGCAATGCGGGCAGAACTCGTGTTCGCCGTCCAGATAGCCGTGGCGGGGGCAGATCGAGAAGGTCGGCGTGACGGTGATGTACGGCAGGCGGAAGTTCGTCAGCGCTCGCCGCACCAGTTCGCGGCAGGCGTCGCTGCTGGAAATGCGTTCGCTCATGTACAGGTGCAGAACGGTGCCGCCGGTGTACTTCGACTGCAGCAACTCCTGCCTCGCCAGCGCCTCGAACGGATCGTCGGTGTAGCCCACGGGCAGCTGCGACGAGTTGGTGTAATACGGTTTGTCGGCGCTGCCGGCCTGCAGGATGTCGGGCCAGCGCTTGCGGTCTTCGCGGGCAAAGCGGTAGGTCGTGCCTTCCGCCGGCGTTGCTTCGAGGTTGTACAGATGCCCGGTCTGCTCCTGGAAGACGACGATGCACGCGCGCACGTAGTCGAGCAGCCGCAGCGCGAGCGCATGGCCTGCGGGCGTCGTGATGTCGTCGTGGTCGCGCGTGAAGTTGCGCACCATTTCATTGATGCCATTCACCCCGACGGTGGAGAAGTGATTGCGCAAAGTGCCGAGGTAGCGTCGCGTGTAGGGAAACAGTCCGTCGTCGATCAGCCTCTGTATCACCTTGCGCTTGATCTCGAGGCTGTCGCGCGCCAGTTCGAGCAGGCGATCGAGCGCTGACAGGAGCCCCGCCTCGTCGCCTGCGTGCAGGTAGCCGAGCCGGGCGCAGTTGATCGTCACCACACCCAGGCTGCCGGTCTGCTCTGCGCTGCCGAACAGTCCGTTGCCGCGCTTGAGCAGTTCGCGCAGGTCGAGCTGCAGGCGACAACACATGGATCGCACCATGTTCGGGCTCAGTTCGGAATTGATGAAGTTCTGGAAGTAAGGCAGGCCGTAGCGTGCCGTCATCGCGAACAAGCGCTCCGCGTTTTCGCTGTGCCAGTCGAAATCGGGCGTGATGTTGTAGGTGGGAATCGGAAAGGTGAACACGCGTCCGCGAGCGTCGCCCTCGCTCATCACCTCGATGTAGGCGCGGTTGATCATGTCCATCTCGACCTGCAGGTCGCCGTAGGTAAACGGCATCTCTTCGCCCGCGATCACCGGAATCTGTTCGCGCAGATCTTCCGGGCACACCCAGTCGAAGGTCAGGTTGGTGAAGGGCGTCTGCGTGCCCCAGCGTGACGGCACGTTGAGGCTGAACACCATCTCCTGTATCGCCTGCCGGACGTCGTCATAGCTCAGCCCGTCCTTGCGCACGAACGGCGCCATATAGGTGTCGAAGGACGAGAATGCCTGCGCGCCGGCCCACTCGTTCTGCAAGGTGCCGAGAAAGTTCACGATCTGCCCGACGGCAGACCACAGATGGCGCGGCGGCCCGGCCTCGACCTTGCCGGGCACGCCGTTCAAGCCCTCGTGCAGCAAGGTGCGCAGCGACCAGCCAGCGCAGTACCCGCTCAGCATGTCGAGGTCGTGGATGTGCAGATCGCCGTCCCGGTGCGCGCTTCCCACTTCCGGCGGATAGACATGCGAGAGCCAGTAGTTGGCGGTCACCTTGCCGGACACGTTGAGGATGAGGCCGCCAAGACTGAAGCCCTGGTTCGCGTTCGCGTTGATACGCCAGTCGCGACGATCGAGGTACTCGTTCATGCTGCTCTCGACGTCGACCTGCGTACGGCGATCCGCCCGCAGCCGCTGGTGCTGGTCGCGATACGCGATGTAGGCACGCGCGGTGTCGATATGGCCGGCGGATATCAGCACGTGTTCGACCGTGTGCTGGATCTGCTCCACCTCGGGTGCGCCGGCCGGATATCGGTACCCAAGCACCCGCACCACCTGCTCGCACAGACGGGACGCCTCGTCCGCATCGTAGCTTCCGCTGGCGCGGCCTGCCTTGAGGATGGCCAGCCTGATTCGTTCGGCATCGAAGGGAACGCGTGTTCCGCAGCGCTTTACGATGGCTTCCGGGAAGGACACTGGACACGACTGACCGACCATTCCTGAACTCCGAACACTATATGTAGTGGCCGATATTCAGGTACAACGCTATATCTGGGTTGACAAAGATCAACCGGAAAGCGATCCAGACTGAGTCAAGGCGTCCGTCGCAGCACTGCGCTCACGAGGCATTCACTGCACCGGGCACGCCCGATTCAAGGAGGACTCCAGTCGAACGCGTGCCTCGACTCGCTTAGAGGCGTGCGCGCAGAGCTCAGCCTGACGCGCAGCAATCCGGCGACCGAGCGCGGCCGCATCGGACGGAGGCGCGGCGTGACAGGGCGCTCACTTCAAGCCCAGACGGCGGGCAAGCTTGTGCAGGTTGCTCGGATCCAGCTCCAGCAGGCGTGCCGCCTGCGCCCAGTTACCGGAACTGGCCTGCAGCGCCCGCCGCAGATGCGCCCGCTGCGCCGCATCGGTCACGAGACGCAGCGGACGTATTCCGGGCTCACCGGCCTCATCGCCTGCGAGCACGTCGGCCGGACCGCCGCCCGGCTGATGATGGCCGATGTCCAGTGCAGAAGCGGGGATGGAGACGATTTCGCTTCGTTGAGCCCCGCGACTGACCATTTTCAGCGCCGCACGACTGATCGCGTGTTCCAGCTCACGTACGTTTCCGGGCCAACGGTAGGCGCACAGCGCCTCTTCGGCATCCCGCGTCAGGCGCAGGCTGCGCAATCCAAGGCGCGCACGGTTGAGCTCAAGGAAGTGGCCTGCCAGCACCAGCACGTCCGCGCCGCGCTCCCGCAATGGCGGAATGGGGGCCGGATAGACCGACAGCCGGTGATACAGATCGGCCCTGAACAGGCCTTCGCGCACGCTGTCTCCGAGGTTCCGGTTGGTCGCCGCAATGATGCGGGTATCGACGCGCCGCGGCTGATCGGTACCGAGCCGCTGGATCTCCCCGTTCTGCAGCACGCGCAACAGCTTGGCCTGAATCGACAACGGCAGTTCGCCCACTTCGTCGAGGAAGAGCGTTCCACCATCAGCCGCCTCGAAGCGCCCGGGGCGATCGGTCGTCGCCCCGGAGAACGCCCCCTTCACATGACCGAACAGCTCACTTTCGGCCACAGACTCCGGCAGTGCCGCGCAGTTGACATGGACCAGGGGGCGATCAGCGCGTTGTGAGCGCTGGTGAAGATAGCGGGCGAAAAGTTCCTTGCCTACCCCGGTCTCTCCCAGCAGGAGAACGGGCAGATCGGATTCCGCCACGACTTCCAGTTCGCGCAGCAGATCCGTCACCACCGCGCTCTGCCCGATGATTTCCTCGACACCACGGGCAAGTCCGGCCCCCGACATGCGATCGGAAGAACTGCGCGAGATGCGCAGCGCGTGCACGTCCTGTTCGAGCCTGGTAACGCGCAGAGCGGTCTCGACGAACACGGTGTAGCGCCGCAGCCGATCGTACGCAGCATCGCCGAACGTCCCGGTGCGCAGCGCATCCAGAGTGAGTACCCCCCAGGGCTGTCCGTCCACGTGCAGGCTCACGCCCATGCAGTCATGCACGGGCAAGGGCGCACCGACGTGGCTGTCGAGCAATCCATCGTAAGGATCCGGCAAGGCGCTGTCGTGATCGAACGTGGTGACGTCACGCCGGGCGAGGATGGCTGCAAGGCGCGGATGATGGGCCGGCATGAAGCGGCGTCCGAGCGCCTCGCGCACCAGTCCATCAACCGCAACGGGCCGCAGCCCCTCGTCCTCCAGTTTGAGCAGGGCGACGGCGCCACAGGAGAAACTCGCGCGCAGGCTGGCGACCAGACGCTGCAAGCGCACGGCATGCGGCAACTCGGTTACGAGGTCCGCCAGCAGCATGGCCTCGATAAGGTCGATTTCACTACTCATGGTTGATTGAACCCTGTTGGTTGCGGTCAATACTACCAACTTGCAACGCAAGCGTCTGATTCATCGAGAAGGAATTTCTGGCCCCGTTCTTGCAAACAGAAGGTGGCATCAGTGCTGTGCTCCGGGCTGAAACACCCGGAACCTACCGACGAAACGGATTTCGCGATGAACATTACCGACACGCCGCTTGGCGAACTGGCGCGCACCATTCCCGGCGCAACGCGCATCTTCCACACCCACCGCCTGGACTTCTGCTGCGGCGGAAAGAAGACACTCGACGAGGCCGCTCGGCGACGCGGCCTGGACGCACAGCAGATCGCTGCCGAACTGCTGGTGTTGAGAGAACTGGGACGACGCACGGACACGGACTGGTCCGCTGCGGACAACGCGACTCTGATCAGCCACATCCTCCAGCGCTATCATGACAGACACCGCGAACAGATGCCCGAGCTCATCCGTCTCGCACGTCGGGTCGAACAGGTTCATGGGGATCGCGCCGACTGCCCGAACGGGCTTGCCGACCATCTGGAGACCATGCTGCACGAACTCGAAACCCACATGATGAAGGAGGAGCAGATCCTCTTTCCGATGCTGGCGCGCACGACGCCTCGCATGGTGGACGGCCCGATCTCGGTCATGCGGCACGAGCACGACCAGCACGGCGAAGCACTGGCCGCGCTCGAGGCCATCACGCAGGACATCACGCCGCCCGCCGATGCCTGCAACACATGGCGCGCGCTCTACACAGGGCTCGCGCAGTTGCGCGAGGATCTGATGGAACACATCCACCTCGAGAACAACATCCTTTTCGAGGAGCGCCGAACCGAAGCAGCCTGATCCTTTTCTCTCCCTCCGACTGCACCCACTTTACGCCCGCTCTGCGGGCGTTTTTTTGCCGGTCGCGCATGCCTTCGGGGTATCGAGGCCACCGATTCGCCTTGATCTCGATCAACAGGAATGCCGGCCACGATGCGTTTAAAGAAAAACCTCAGGTCATGAAGAGATTGCATCCACACCCGGATCCATATGCTTGCCACACAGCGCGCCTCCGGCGATGTAACGATGTCCTTGGCAGAACGTCCTGCCGATGACTTCAAAAGGAGACTGAACATGGAATGGATCGATCCGGCATACAGCGACATCCGCCTCGGCTTCGAGGTAACCGCCTACGTCTACGTGCGCTGAGCGGTTGAGCGATGGCGGGCCGCCTGACCCACCCGCCGTCGCTGGAGAACCTCATGAACGCATCCACACCCGCCGACGCACACGCCCGCTATGCGCTCAATCCCATGTATCTGTTCCGCTGGGAAGAGACGCAGGACGCACATGTGCTGCTCTACCCGGAAGGCATCGTGAAGCTGAATCGAACGGCCGGTGAAATCATCGGCCTGTGCGACGGCCAGGAGACGGTGGCTTCCATCATCACAACGCTGCAGCAGCGCTACCCTGGCAACGACCAGCGCGTTGCCGAGAGCATCCGTACATCACTGGAGGTGTTCCGTGCCAAAGGATGGATCCGTCGTCAGGCTTGACGGTCAGGGCAAGCCGCTGTGGCTGGTGCTGGAGCTGACCTACCGCTGCCCGCTGAAGTGCCCGTGGTGCAGCAACCCGGTTGACTTTGCGGGCGAACAGACCGAGCTGAGCACCGACGAGTGGAAACGCGTGCTGCATGAAGGTCGCGAACTCGGTTCGCTGCAGCTCGGCTTCACCGGCGGTGAACCGATGTTGCGCGACGACCTCGAAGAACTGGTCGGCGAAGCGCACAGGCTTGGCTACTACACGAATCTGATCACCTCGGGTGTCGGCCTGAGCGAGCAACGACTGCGCGCACTCAAGGCGGCTGGACTGAACCAGATTCAGCTTTCGCTGCAATCGAGCGAACGCGACCTGACCGATGCCCTGGTCGGCGCCCGCGCTTTCGACTTGAAGATACGCACCGCGCGCATGATCAAGGCATACGGATTTCCGATGGTTCTGAACGTACCGGTGTTCCGGCAGAACATCGATCAGGTGACCGACATTCTTGATCTGGCCGAAGACATCGGCGTCGACTATCTCGAGTTCGCGAACATCCAGTACTACAACTGGGCGATGATCAATCGCGACGAGCTCATGCCTACCCGCGACCAGCTGGTCGCTGCGGAACGGGCGGTGCAGGCGGCACGCGAGCGCATCGGCGACCGCATGACCATCTACTTCGTCATTCCAGACTACTTCGAGGACAGGCCCAAGGCCTGCATGAACGGCTGGGGCTCTATTCACCTGACCATCGCGCCGGATGGCACCGCCATGCCGTGTCAGGAAGCGCGCTCCATCAAGGGGCTGGAGTTTCCGACGATCCGCGATCACTCGCTGTCCTGGCTGTGGAACGAGTCGCCCACCTTCCGCGCATTCCGCGGCGACGAGTGGATGCAGGAGCCCTGCCGCTCGTGCAGCGAGAAGGCGGACGATTTCGGCGGCTGCCGCTGTCAGGCATTCCTGCTCACCGGCGACGCCCGCAACACCGACCCGGTGTGCGCGCGCAGCCCGCACCACCATCTGCTGGCCGAAGCCATCGAGCGCGCGCACGCGCCGGATCGGCCTCACCAGGCGCTGATCATGCGCACCGAACGCAACTCGCTCGGCTGCAGCGGCGGACAGACCACGGTACTGCACGATGCGCGACGCTGAACGCCTCACTTCGGCACCACCGTTGCGCGGAATCGCCCGGCTGCTCGACCGCTCGGCGTCGGCCGTCGCCTTCGGCGTCGCGCTGACGCTGTTCATCGCACTTCTGCTTCGCGTGGGGTGATCCGATGGAACACGCCTTCATCGAGGTTCTGGCGCGCTGGCTGCACTTTGCCGGTGCGCTGATCTGGATCGGTCACAATTACGCCACCGCGGTCACCCGCGCACGCTACGTGCCGTTGCGGGCAGACGATCTGTCTGACCCGGACAGCCCGGTACAGCGCACCCTGATGCAGCGCGAACACGGCACCTTCCGCTACGCCTCGCTGCTGACGCTGCTCAGTGGTCTGGTCATCCTTTACGACCGGGGCTGGCTGGCCGACGCACTGACCCTGCAGGGGCATCTTGCACCGCTGGGCGTGGGCATCTGGATCGCCGTTCTGATGGTGTGCAATCTGTGGTTCGTGCTGTGGCCGCACCAGAAGAAGGTACTGGGCTTCGTCACCGCACCGCTGGACGACCGACTGCGCGCATCCCGCATCACCTTCCTGTCGGCACGGGTGAACACCATGCTGTCGGTGCCGGTGCTGTTCTTCATGGGCGCGGGCGCACATGCCGGTGCACTGTTCGGCTGATCCGCGAATGCAGGTCGCCAGCCATTCGTTCTCGGCCGCACAGGGGCCGATACCGCATATCGTGCGCACCCGCATCGCCAGTGCATGCGTTCCGTCGACCAACGGTGCGCTGTCGATGTCCTTCACGTCGCCGGCCTTCCGCGCCATTCAGGATGCACTGGATGCGGCACTGAGGCGCGAGCTGCAGATGCCGGACGACGTCGACATCCTGTTCCTGCCTTGCAGCGCCAGCACGCATTTCGCGCTGGTTCCGATGAACCTGCTGCCGGCGTCCGGGCACGCCGTCTATATCGACAGCGGACACTGGTCGGCGCGCGCCACCGGCGAAGCGCGGCGTTACGGCCGCATCGAAACGATGCCGGCTGCGGCCGCCTGTGACGGAAGGCCCTTCGGCAACGGCGCCGCCTACTGTCATTACACCGCCAACGAAACGGCCGATGGCCTGCAGTTCCACACGCTGCCGTGCGCCGACGCGCCGCTGGTGGCCGACATGACCTCGGCGCTGATCGCGGCGCCGATAGACTGGTCGCGCCACGGCCTGGTTTATGCGGGCGCCCAGAAGTCGCTCGGCATCGCCGGTCTGAGCATGGTGTTCGCGCGGCGCAGCCTGCTGCACGAATCGGCTCAGGCCGCACCGCGCGTACTCGACTACGCGGCGCTGTCGGCGGGGGCTTCGCGCCTGAGCACCCCGCCGGTATTTGCCATGCACTGCGCTCTGTACATGCTGGAGTGGATTGCGGAACAGGGCGGCAGCGCAGCCTTGCGCGCAAGGCAGGACGCACGCGCTGCACGCATCTATTCCGTGCTCGATCGGCCGGACATGCCGTACCGCACGCGCCCCAAAAAAGGTTGGCGCTCGCAGATCAATCCCTGCTTCGACTTCGACCCCCCGGGCCTCGACGCCGAGTTTCTGCGCGACGCGGCCGCGGCGAACTTGTACGGCCTGGCCGGGCATCCGGAGTGCGGCGGCGTGCGCATCAGCCTCTACATCGGTCAGAACGACGCGGCGATCGAGGCTCTGTGCGATTTCCTGCAGGCATGGTCGCCGCCGCGAAGGTAGAACGCGCAGCGGGTGTGCTGTCCTCGCTCGCGCTGCGCACACGGCTGCGCGCTGCCTGGCTGCGACACCGCAGTGTCCTGCTTCCGCGACTGCTGCCCGCTCGACCGGTGCGCGCCCTGGATCTGACCTTCACCTCGCCGGTACTGCTTGCAGCGGGCTTCGACATGCGCGGCGCGCTGCTTGAGGCGGCTGCCGCGCTCGGCCTGGGCGCGATCGAGAACGGCAGCTTCACCTGCTTCGACGGTCCGGTGCCGCCGGTACTTCATCGCTGGCCGCGCGTGCGTGCGCCGAAACGCGGCGTAAGCCTGCGCCCGCCGCCCGGTCCGCTCGACGTCGCGCGCAGAGGTCTGCTGCGGTGGCTGGCCACCGTCCATGGCCATGCCGACTACATCGTGCTCAATCCGGGCAGCCATCGCAGCGCCGCGGATGTGATAGCCGATCTGTCCGGAAGCATGGCCGAGCGGCTCGCATCGCTGTCTTGCAAGCCGCCTGCCCTGGTTGTCAAGCTGTCGGCCGACAACCTCACGTCGAAAGAGCTTAGTCGTCATGCGCGCCGGCTGTTCGACGGCGGCGCGAGAGGGCTGCTGCTGTCCACGGAATCGTCGCCCGCGGTTGTCGACACCCTCGCAACCGTCGCGGCAGCGTGTCCGCAGGCCACGCTGATCAGCGTCGGCGGTGTGCGCACCGCGACACAGATCGACGAACGGCTGGCCGCCGGAGCGCAACTGGTGCAGATACACCGTACCCTGAGCGGCGACCCCTTGCGCGCCTGCAGACGTCTGCGCGGCTGACAGCACCCGCGCTGCCGGACGTCGCAAACGGCCGTCGTCGCCGGTAATGCGATCCATCCGCCGGGAAGTCGCCCCGGGCCTCCACGATGATTGCGATAGATCAAGGGTGCGACCGAATGTCGCACCGACAATCGGTGCCGTTCCATCGTTGTCGCGCCCGCCTCGCTTGCACGCGCGTCTGTCATCACCAATAAGACATGGGGGTTGTTTGCAGTGAAAGATCTAGATTCCGTACATCTTATTGAAGGCGCCGGCCTTGGACGGCGGCGCTTCATGGGTCAGGCAGCGCTCGGCGGACTGGCCAGCGCGGGCCTTTCACTCGGTCTGACCGCTTGCGCCAAGGAGGAAACCTCTGCGCAGAACTCGGCAACGCCGGTGGCTGGCGCCGGGTCGCACGCCGAGGGCAGCAATCCGCATCTGAAGCCGGGCGAACTCGACACCTACTACGGTCTGTGGTCCGGCGGTCACACCGGCGACTTCCGCGTACTGGGTCTGCCCTCGGGCCGGGAACTTCATCGCGTTCCGTGCTTCGTGCCGGATGCGCTGGTCGGCTGGGGCATCACCAACGAATCGAAGGCCGTGATGGGTACCAAGGCCGACGGCAGCCTGCGCTATACGGTCGCCGATACGCATCACACCCATGCCTCCTACAAGGACGGCAACTACGACGGCCGCTACGCCTGGATCAACGACAAGATCAACAGCCGCATCGCGCGCATCCGGCTCGACTACTTCATCTGCGACAAGATCACTGCGCTGCCGAACGTGCAGGGCTTCCACGGCATATTCCCGGACAAGCGCGACCCGGTGGACCCGGCGATCAACTACACCACCCGCGTGTTCTGCGGCGCCGAATTCCACGTGCCGATGCCCAACGACGGCCGCGACCTCGATGCTCCGGAGAAATACCGCACGCTCTTTTCCTGCGTCGATGCGGAATCGATGGAAGTGCGCTGGCAGGTGCTGATCGACGGCAACTGCGACCTCGTGGCCACCTCCTACGACGGAAAGCTGGCCGCGACCAATCAGTACAACACCGAGGGCGGTCATCATTACGAAGGCATGATGTCGGCCGAACGCGATGCCTGCCTCTTCTTCAACATTGCACGCATCGAACAGGCGGTGAAGGACGGCAAGTTCACGAAAATCGGCAAGTCGGACGTGCCGGTCGTCGACGGCACGCGCGACGCGAACAAGGACCCGGCCAACGCACTGGTGGCCTACGTGTCGGTGCCGAAGAACCCGCACGGCGTGAACGCAAGTCCGGACGGCAAGTACTTCATCTGCGCCGGCAAGCTGTCGCCGACCGCAACGGTGATCGAACTGGCCAAGGTGCTCGAATGGTTCGATGGCAAGCTCGACGACGCGGACAAGACCATTGCCGCCGAAGTGGAGATCGGACTGGGTCCGCTGCACACGGCATTCGACGGCCGCGGCAATGCCTACACCACGCTGTTCCTCGACAGTCAGATCGTGAAGTGGAATGTCGATGCGGCCATTCGCTTCCACGCCGGTGACAAGACCGCGCAGTACGTGGTCGACCGCCTGGACGTCAATTACCAGCCGGGACACATCAACGCCTCGCAGTCGGAAACCGCCTTCGCCGACGGCAAGTGGCTGGCCGTCGGTTGCAAGTTCTCGAAGGACCGCTTCCTGCCGGTCGGCCCGCTGCACGCGGAAACCGAACAGCTGGTCGACATTTCCGGCGACAAGATGGTGCTGGTGGCAGACCATCCGGTGCGCCCGGAGCCGCACGACTTCATCATCTTCAAGCGCGAACTGCTGCAGCCCAAGCAGGTGTACAACCTCGACGACTTCCCGAATGCGGTGAAGTCGCCGAAGGACGCCGGGGTGACGCGCGAAGGCAACAAGGTGACGGTGCGCATCACCTCGATGGCACCCGCGTTCGAACCGCGCGAGTTCCGCTTGAAGAAGGGCGACGAGGTGACGGTCATCCTGACCAACCTGGACAAGATCGAGGATCTGACCCACGGCTTCGCCATCCCGAGCCACAACGTGAACTTCATCGTGAACCCGCAGGAAACGAAGTCGGTCACGTTCAAGGCGGATCAGCCCGGCGTGTTCTGGTGCTACTGCACTCACTTCTGCCATGCGCTGCATCTTGAAATGCGCAGCCGCATGATCGTCGAGGGCTGAGCCCGTCGAAGCGGGCGGCGCATGTGCGCCGCCCCATTCTCTCCGCCTTCCGGAGAGCCGTATCTGGAGTGAATTCGCAGTGTCCATGCTGACAGCCCTGCCCCGCCGCTGGGCGCGACGGCTGTTCGGAGCCTTCGCCCTTCAGGCCCTTGCCCTGGCCGCCTGTGCTCAATCGGCATACGAAGCCGCGCTGCCAGCCGATCTGTCCACCGCCCCGGCGCTGTGCGAACGCGTGCCGTGCCGGGACGTGATGCCCGGCGCCACCCGCTTTTCCGAACGCAAGGGTCAGCCGCCCTATGTCGAAGCCTGGGGCACGAAAGACGGAAAGGAGGCATTGATCGGCTACGTCGTGCTGTCGACCGACGTGACCGACACGCCCGCCTATTCCGGCAAACCGGTGGTGACGCTGATCGGCCTCGATACAGCCGGCCGCTACACCGGCATCCGCATCCTCAAGCACTCGGAGCCCATCCTGCTGCTGGGCATTCCGGAATCGGCGCTGAAGACCTTCAACGATCAGTATCTCGGCCGCTTCATCGGCGACAACATGGAAATCGGGCGTTCGCGTCCGGACGAGCAGGTGATCGGGCTGGATGCCATTTCCGGCGCCACCGTCACCGTGATCGCGCAGAACCAGGTGATCAAGATGGCCGGCGCCGCCGTCGGCCGCCAGGTCGGCCTGCTCGAACGCACGGTGCGCCCGCCCGCACGCTTTGCCGACGACGGCAGCACGCCGGACTGGGCCGCCCTGGTCGACGCCGGTCTGGTCCGGCGACTGGTGGTGCGCCCGGAACAGGTCGGGCTGCAGCGCTCTGCCGAGCCTTTCATCGATCTGTGGTTCGGCAGTCTCGATCATCCGCGCATCGGTCGTGCCATTCTCGGTGACGACGGCTGGAAGGCCTTGCGCGCGCGACTGGGCGAGCACGACCATCCGCTCTTCCTGCTGCGCACCGGCGGACACGAATCGTTCAAGGGTTCCGGCTTCGTACGCGGCGGCATCTTCGACCGCATCCAGGTTCGTCAGGGGCAGGACACCTTCACCTTCCGCGACCTCGACTATCTGAACCTCTACGCGATCAAGGCTGCGGGCGCGCCGGCCTACAGCGAATCGGGCATCTTCATCGTCCGCTCCGATGCCTTCTCGGCCGCCTGGCCATGGAAGCTGGTGTTTCTGGGCAACCGCGTCGACCGCGCCACCGGTGCACGCAGCTTCACCAGTTTCGACGCCGAATACTGGTTGCCGGACAGCCACCTCGAAGGCGGACGCCCGGTCGTACCGAAAGCGGAACCGACCTGGCTGCGTGTGTGGCGCGGCCGCCTGCCCGAGATCGTCGCATTCGCCAGTCTGCTGATCGCCGTTGCGACCTTCCACGTCATCCGCGACCGCCAGACCCGGCGTGCGAGCCACAGCAAGGGCTGGCCGGTGCACGGCTTCAAGTACGCCGCCTGGGTGGCCAGCGTCGGCTTCGTCGGTTTCGGCCTGCTGGCCCAGCCCTCCATCACCCAGGTACTCACCTGGTTCCACGCCATTCTGTTCCACCTGAACTGGACGCTGTTCCTGAGCGATCCATTCATCTTCCTGTTCTGGATCTTCATCATCGTCACCGTGTTCGTGTGGGGGCGCGGTGTCTTCTGCGGCTGGCTGTGCCCCTTCGGATCGCTCAGCGAACTGCTGTACAAGATAGGTGGCGCCATCGGGCTGAAGCGCTGGCAGTTCACCCCGCCGCGCTGGCTGCACGATCGCCTCAAATGGCTCAAGTACGCGATCTTCTTCGGCCTGCTCGTGGTGTCCCTGTTCTCGATGACACTGGCCGAGCAACTGGCCGAGATCGAACCGTTCAAGACCACCTTCCTGGTCGGCCTGTTCAACCGCAGCTGGCCCTACACGCTGTTCGCCGCCTCGCTGCTCGGTCTGTCCATCTTCACCGAGCGGCCGTTCTGCAAGTACCTGTGCCCGCTCGGCGCAGCGCTGGCGATGCCCTCGACCTTCCGCTGGTACGGCCTGCGCCGCAAGATCGAATGCAATCGCTGCAAGGCCTGCGCCCATGGTTGCGGTTCGCTGGCCATCGACGACAACGGGCGCATCGATCCGCGCGAATGCCTGCTCTGTCTCGACTGCATGATCTACTACACCGACGACCATGCCTGCCCGCCGCTCGCCAAGGAGCGCAAGCGCCGGGTGCGTGCCGGCATCGAAATGACACCGATCGGTCGCGACGGCTACTTCATTCCGCTGCACCCGGTCGCCTCCGACAGCACCAGCCCGGAGCAACCCCATGCTTGATCCACGCATGCCCAGCGACCCGGCAACGCCGGCGTGGCAGGACGGGCGCACCGGCGCGCAGCGCTGGCTGGCCGAGGCAATCGATCATCTGTGGCCGTGGTCCTATCGCTCCAGCCATCCGGCCGGCGCCTCGCGCTGGCTGCAGCACGCCGGCCTGCTGCTCGGTCTGGGCGTGACGGCCGCCTGGGTGCTCGCCGTACTGGGGCAGCTCGGCACCTACGCCATCGTCGCCATCTGGTTCGGCTGGAGCCTGTACGAGGTCGTCCTGCGACTGCAGGGCAAGCGCTACATCAAGGAAGGCCCGTGGTGGGGCATGCGCTTCCGCCGCGCGACCGTGATGGACATGCTGTGCTACGTCGGCTTCAAGAACCTGCTGCTCGGCGCCAGCCTGTTCTTCCTGCTGCACGCCCTCGGCATCGGCCCCCTGACCATGGAGGCCCTGCCTTGAACCTGAAAACCTCAGTTGATCGGCGCTCGTTGGCAACCGAGGGGTGCGGTTGGCGGGGTGTACGGCAAGGCGCGAGGACGCGGCAGGATGGCTCCCAGCAAGGACAAGCAACGCGGCCGGGCGCCCCGCCAGCCGTGCACGCGAGGTCGAAGCGGCCTCACCCGGAAGGAGAGCGATGCAGACCGACCAATGCCCTTGATGGGCAGTGCTTTCAGCCTCGTGGCGAGCGGTCAACTGAGGTTTTCAGGTCGAAGCCTCCCGACGCAGAACCCCTGCGTGCGCTGGCCTGCGCCTTCCTGCTGAGCCTGTCGATCGGCGTGCAGGCGGCGACGCACCGCGTGTCGGCCGGCGCCTCCATACAGGCGGCGATCGATGCGGCGGCGCCCGGCGACACGGTCGAAATCGAGCGCGCCCGCTACCACGCCAATCTGGTGATCGACCGCCCGCTCACCCTGCGCGGACTGGACCGGCCCACCGTGCATGGCGGAGAGCGTGGCAACACGATCACCGTCACCGCCACCGACGTGACCATCGAGGGGCTCATCGTGAGTCACTCCGGACGCAGCCTGCGCGACCAGAACGCCGGCATCTACATCAGGCCCGGCGCGCACCGCGCCGCCGTGCGCCGCTGCGACCTGGCCTACAACCTGTTCGGCCTGTGGATCGAACAGGCCAACGACGTCCGCATCGAGCACAACCACATCTCGGGCAAGCGCGACCTGCAGTCCTCTCTGCGCGGCAACGGCATACAGCTCTACAACACCCGACGGGCGCATATCGTCGGCAACGACATCAGTTTCGTGCGCGACGCCCTCTACATCGATGTGTCGCACGACGCGGTGTTCCGCGGCAACCGCCTGCATCACAGCCGCTACGGCAGCCACTACATGAATGCCTTCGACAATCTGTGGGAGGACAACGACAGCTGGATGAACCGCGGCGGACTGGCGCTGATGGAAGTCAGGCGCATCACGGTGCGCAACAACCGCGCGTGGTCGAACTCCGATCACGGCATCATGCTGCGCACGATCGAGGACTCGCTGATCGAGAACAACGTGGTGGCCGGCAACCAGCGGGGTTTCTTCATCTACGACGCCGAGTACAACACCCTGCGCGGCAACCGGGTGATCGACAACACGGTTGGCGTCCACGTGTGGGCCGGTTCGAAGAACAACCGGGTCGAGCGCAACGACTTCATCGGTAATCGCGAGCAGGTCCGTTATGTCGGCGCCCGCGACCTGCTGTGGGGCGAACAGGACGGCAATCACTGGAGCAACTATCTGGGCTGGGACCGCGATGGAGACGGCATCGGCGATCTGCCCTACGAATCCGCCGACCTGATGGACCGCCTGGTCTGGCGCTATCCGGTCGTCAAACTGATGCTGGCCAGCCCGGCGGTGCAGGCGCTGCGCGTGGTGTCGCGCCAGTTCCCGGTACTGCGCAAGCCGAGCGTGCTCGATCCGAAACCTCGCATGAACCCTCGACATGAAGACTGGAGTGTCTGGCATGGGCGCCACTTCCCGTTCGCCCGCTGAAGGTGGCGTGCGCGTCAGCGCCGTCAGCAAGCATTTCGGTGCCGTGCACGCCGTGCGCGGCGTCGATCTGGACATTGCCGCCGGCGAGCTGTTCGGCCTGATCGGCCACAACGGTGCCGGCAAGACCACGCTGATGCGCATGCTGCTCGGGCTGATCAGTCCGGACGCCGGCGAGCTGGTCGTTGCCGGCTGCAGCACCCGCAGCACGCGCTTTCGCGACGCTCGCCGACGCATCGGCTATCTGCCGGAGAACGTGGCGCTGTACGACAACCTGGACGCTCGCGAGACGCTGCGCTTCTTCGGACAACTCAAACGCGCGGACGACAATCCTGACGAGATACTGGCCAGGGTCGGGCTGCTGCATGCGGCCCATCGGCCGGTGCGCGAGTACTCGAAGGGCATGCGGCAGCGGCTGGGCTTTGCCCAGGCTCTGCTCGGCAGACCGGCCATCCTGTTCCTCGACGAGCCGACCAGCGGCCTCGATCCGGAAGGCATCGCCGAGTTCTACGACACGCTGGCCGGACTGCGCGCCGATGGCGTCACCATGGTGCTGTGCTCGCACATACTGGCGGAGATCGAACAGCGGGTGGATCGACTCGCCATCATGGCCGCCGGCCGTGTCCAGGCCTGCGGCAGCGTGCAGGCACTGCGCGAAGCGGTCGACATGCCAATGCGCTGCCGGCTCGCGGTGGCGGCAGCGCAGCGATCGCAGCTGAGCCGTGCGCTGCAGGCCCTGCCCGGGCTGCGCATGCACGAGCGCGACGACGGCTTCGATGTCGAACTTCCGCGCTCACTCAAGATGTCCCTGGTGGCGCTGGTCGCGGCACAGGGCGACACGGTCATTGACATGAATTTCCACGAAACGCCTCTCGAACAGCTGTTCTTCCACTATGCCGAGCGCGCCCATGCCTGAACTGCGCGTCATCCTCACCATCGCCGGCAAGGAGTTCCGCGATCGGCTGCGCAACCGCTGGGTACTCGTGGTGGCGCTGGTATTCACCGCGCTCGCGCTGACGATCGCCTACTTCGGCAATGCCCAGCAGGGTGCGCTGGGCTTCCGCTCGATGGCCATCACCATCGCCAGCCTGGTCAGCCTGGTCATCTACCTGATACCACTGATCGCACTGATGCTCGGCTTCGATGCCATCGTCGGCGAGCGCGAACGCGGAACGCTCGATCTGGTGCTGTCGCTGCCGCTGAGCCGCGGAGAACTGCTGATCGGCAAGTACTGCGGTCTGGCCGCCGCCTTGTCGGCGGCCACGGTGGCCGGCTTCGGTGCCGTCGGCGCAGTGCTGCTGCCGGTGTCGACGCCCGCCGATGCGCTGCGCTTCGCCGGTTTCGTGCTGTCGTCGGTCGCGCTCGGCTGCGCCTTTCTGAGCATCGCGCTGATGCTGTCCACCTTTGCACGCGACCGTGCCCGCGCATCCGGTCTGGCGATCGGCGCCTGGTTCTTCTTCGTTCTGGTGTTCGACCTCCTGCTGCTCGGCGGACTGGTCGCCACCAGCGGACAGGCGAGCGGCGATCTGATCGCCTGGGCGCTGCTGGCCAACCCGGCGGACGTGTTTCGCATACTGAACGTTCTTGCGGTCGAGGAAATCCGCTCGCTGCACGGGCTGGCGTCGATCTTCCCCGCCGCCTACACGCGCCCCGCGGTACTGATCGCCGCCATGCTGGCCTGGATAGTCCTGCCGCTCGCCGTCGCGCATCGCCGCTTCCGCACATCCACCTGAGGAGACATCCGAATGTTCCCCTTCGCCCACCTGCCCCGGTCAATGGTTGCTGTGGCGCTCACGGTCCTGCTCACCGCCTGCGCGCCCGAAGGCGACAGCAGTGCCGACCTGGCGCCGCTCGAAATTGACCGCAGCACCGTCTGCGTACTCGACGGCATGCTGCTCGCCGACTATCCGGGCCCGAAAGCGCAGATCCACTATGGCGACAAGGACACGCCGGACTTCTTCTGCGACACGGTCGAACTGATGTCCATGGTGCTCAACCCGGAACAGGTGCGCCCCATCGTCGCGCTGTTCGTGCAGGACATGGGCAAGACCGACTGGGACGCCCCCAAGGGTCACTGGATCGACGCCCGCAACGCCTACTTCGTGCACGGTTCGTCGCGCCACGGCTCGATGGGCCCTACGCTGGCGACCTTCTCGACCGACACCGACGCCCAGGCCTTCGCTCGCGAGCATGGGGGCAAGGTGCTGCGTTTCGCCGACATCACGGCCGACATGGTGAAGCTGGACGGCGGCGCACTGCACGACCAGAGGATGTGACATGGGTGGCCCGCTCGATTCCCTGCCGCCGGCCCTGTCCGGTGACCTGCAGACGCTGTCCGCCGTCATGCGCAGCGCGCGCAGCGCCTACGTTCAGGTTCTCGACGCTCTCGGCGTGAATGGCGAACAGGCGCTGCTCGACGCCGTGTACGCCGGCCGCATCGCGCTGCATGCGGGCAGCGAGCCTTACCTGAGCGCACGCACGCTGGCCACGCTGCAGCACAATGCCCGCGCAGCGATGCAGCGCCTGCTCGCCGCCCCCGACGCCGATGAAACGTCGCCACACGAACTTGCACCGCATATCGCGCTGCACGCCGCACTGTGCGATCCGCTGCCGCCCGAACTGTGCGGACACCCGAGGCTTACGCTGGACGCGGTCGAACTCGACGTCGGTACGCGTGGCACCCTGGTCGTGCGCTACGCGGCACCCGACGCCTGGTCGATGCGCTGGCGAACCTTCCGCGCCACGGACGACGGTACGCTGTGCGACCTCATGCTGCCTGGACTGGCGAGCGCCGGCACCTCCGCACCGACGCCACACGCGCCGGCAAGCTTCGAGCGCCGCGTGCGCCTCGTACTGCAGGGGCTGTCGGATGGAGAGGCGGACGATGCGGCGGACTGATCGACGCGTCTGCGCCCTTGCCATGCTGCGCCTCGGCGCACTGTGGGCACTCGCGTCATGGCCGCTGCTGTCGCCGGACATGCCTTCTGCCGCCACGCATGCTTCGCTGGAGGACCTGGCGCACGCGTCGATCTGCCGCACACACGCGGCGCGAACCGGCAGCGACGGAACACGCTGACCACGCCGTCGGCTGTTCAGCCCAGCGGAGAGTCTGCAGGCCGCTGCGGATACGGAATGAACATGTCCCGCTTGTCTCCGCAGATCATTCCGGCGTCTTCGAGCTGGTGTCGCATGCGCGAGACGTGCTCAGGCGTCAGCGACAGCCATGACCCGATCGCCGTCTTGCTCACGGGCAGCGAAACCCTGATCGCCTCAGCCTCGCGGGCGTGCGCGCAGGGCCGACCTCTCCCGTGATGGCGTCGGTCTGCCTGCTCGCGTCGACCAGACCTTCCGGCCACAGCGGTTCCGGCGTGTCGTGCGGCCACCTGTCCGCGGCGCCTGGCACGCCGCACGGACGGCCGGCAGATCCGGCGAAAGGCGCGGAGACGGCGACGTCTCCGCGCCCATGCTCACTGCGACAGCGCCACCATGTGATCGACCGCCGCCTTCACATCGTCATCGCTGAGCGACGCGCTGCCACCGCGCGGCGGCATCATGCCGAGGTTGCCGGTGAAGCCTTCGATGGCGTGCTTGTAGAGCACGTCGTTGCCCTGGGCGATGCGCTCCGCCCACTGTTCCTTCTTGCCCGGCACGGGCGCCCCGGCCACGCCGGATGCATGACACATCGCGCACACCTTCTTGTAGGTCCCTTCGCCCGCGGAGGGCGCTGCCGGCGCGGGCGCCGGTGCGGCCGCCGGCGCTGCAGCAATCTGGGCCGGTGCGGAACCGGCCGCTGCGGCCGGTGCTTCGTCCTGCTTGCCGCAGCCATAAGCCAGTCCCATGGTTACGCACAGCAGGCTCAACAGTTTCTTGTTCATGCACTTTCTCCGGACGGTAAGCGAGAGAGGCGGCGTCACAGTGTCGCCAGCCTGTCCGGAATGTAGTCCGCTCCGCGCCTGCAGGATTGACCTCGCTCAAGTCCCGCCCAACGCATGAACAAGAAAACTGGTTGCAGCGACCATCACTGGTAAAAGAAACCCGATTGGTCAAATTAACCCACAAAGACCAGGGTTGCTTGAACCCTAACTCAAATTTCCTTTTCATTTTCAATGCCTGATCGGTTGGCATGGCTTCTGCTATCGGCAGAACGGGATCAACACCCGTATGAGAAGAAAAGGAGAAATGTTCATGCCGACCGCGCACGCACACGTCGAGGCTATACCCGACGCGTTGCCCTTCTACGCCGCAACGGGTGATGAGATATCACTGTTCGAGCGCGCTGCCGAGCACCAGCTTCCGGTGCTGATCAAAGGGCCGACCGGCTGCGGCAAGACCCGCTTCGTGCAGCACATGGCCCGTCGACTCGGGCGCGCGCTCCATACCGTCGCCTGTCACGACGATCTCAGCGCCTCCGATCTGGTCGGGCGGCATCTGATCGGTTCGAACGGCACCTACTGGCAGGATGGGCCGCTCACACGCGCCGTGCGCGAGGGTGCCATCTGCTATCTGGACGAGGTGATCGAGGCTCGCAAGGACACCACCGTCGTTCTGCACCCACTGACCGATGACCGCCGCATCCTGCCCCTGGACGCAACCGGTGAATGCCTGCATGCCGCACCCGGTTTCATGCTGGTGGTGTCGTACAACCCCGGTTACCGCAACCTGCTCAAGGGACTGAAGCCGAGCACGCGTCAGCGTTTCGTCGCGATGTCCTTCGACTACCCGTCCGCGGAGCTCGAACAGCGCATCGTCATGCACGAGAGCGGCACCGATCGCGACACCGCGCATACGCTGGTCAGGCTGGCGGCGGCACTGCGCCACCTCGGCGGTCACGACATCGAGGAAGCCCCATCGACCCGCCTGCTCGTTCATGCCGCCCGGCTGATCGGCAGCGGCATCGCGCCATTGCAGGCTTGCGCCGCCGCGCTGGCCGAACCCCTGACCGACGACCCGACCACGCGGGCCGCCATTCTCGACGTGGTACGCCTGCATTTCGCCGATGCGCGCGCCACATCGCTCCATCTTTCCCACTGAAGCCACACCGACACGGAGGTCACGATGTCAGAACGATTCACCAAGAGCATGGCCCGCAACATCTACTACGGTGGCGGCGCATTCTTCTTCCTGCTTTTCCTGGCGCTCACCTTCGACACGGTGAACGCACTGCCCAAGCGCGAGAACCGCGAGCATCTGACCGAGTCGGTCGCGGCCGGAAAGGCGCTGTGGGAAAAGAACAACTGCATCGGCTGCCACTCACTGCTCGGCGAGGGCGCCTACTTCGCCCCCGAACTCGGCAATGTGTTCGTGCGTCGCGGCAACAACGACGAACAGGCGTTCAAGGCCTACTTCAATGTGTGGATGAAGGCCATGCCCACCAAAGTCGAAGGGCGCCGCCAGATGCCTCAGTTCAACCTGAGCGAACAGGAAATCGAGCACCTCGCGGACTTCCTGATCTGGACCTCACGCATCAACACCAACAACTGGCCGCCCAACGTCGAAGGCTGATCGCGCCACTCAAACAAGAAAGGACAGACACATGAAATACCGCTCCCAGAGCGTCGCGAAGCTGTACTTCACCTTCGCGCTGCTGCTCTTCATCGGACAGATCGTGTTCGGCCTCGTGCTCGGTACGCAGTACGTGATCGGCGACTTCCTGTTCCCGGCCATCCCGTTCAACGTCGCTCGCATGGTGCATACCAATCTGCTCATCGTGTGGCTGCTGTTCGGCTTCATGGGCGCCACCTACTACCTGCTGCCGGAAGAGGCGCAGTGCGAGCTCTACAGCCCGGCACTGGCAAAAGTCCTCGGCTGGGTGTTCGCCATCGCCGGTGCGCTCACCATCGTCGGCTACCTGTCTGTGCCGTATGCGAAGCTCGCCGAGATGACGCACAACGAATTGTTGCCGACCATGGGTCGAGAGTTCCTGGAACAGCCCACGATCACCAAGATCGGCATCGTCATCGTCGCGCTCGGCTTCATATTCAATGTCGGCATGACGGTGCTGCGCGGACGCAAGACGGTGGTGAACATGGTGTTGCTCACCGGTCTGGTCGGCCTCGCGGTGTTCTTCCTGTTCTCCTTCTACAACCCGAAGTCGCTCACGCTGGACAAGTACTTCTGGTGGTGGGTGGTTCACCTCTGGGTGGAAGGCGTATGGGAACTGATCCTCGGCGCCATCCTCGCCTTCATCATGATCCGCGTGACCGGCGTCGACCGCGAAGTGGTCGAGAAGTGGCTCTACCTCATCATCGCCATGGCGCTGATCAGCGGCATTCTCGGCACCGGCCACCACTTCTTCTTCATCGGCGCACCCGAGTACTGGCTGTGGATCGGCTCCATCTTCTCCGCCGTCGAGCCGCTCCCCTTCTTCATGATGATGGTGTTCGCCTTCAGCATGCTGAAGCGCCGCCGCATGGACCATCCGAACAAGGCCGCCATCACCTGGGCCACGGGCACCACCATCATGGCCTTCCTCGGCGCGGGGGTCTGGGGCTTCCTGCATACGCTGGCCCCGGTGAACTACTACACCCACGGCACGCAGATCACCGCGGCGCACGGCCACCTCGCGTTCTTCGGCGCCTACGTGATGATCGTGCTCGCCATCATTTCCTATGCCACCCCCATCATGGCCGGGCGCCAGTGCAACAGCCCGGCCGCCCAGAAGCTTGAGATCGCCGCCTGCTGGACCATGTGCATCGCCATGCTGGCCATTACGCTGCTGCTCACCCTCGCCGGCTACATGCAGGTGTCGATGCAGCGACTGCCGCAGAGCGAGCTCGCGATGTCCTTCATGGCGACACAGGACGAGATCGCCAAGGTGTACTGGGCTCGCCTCGTTGCAGGCGTCGTCTTCGGCGTCGGCGTGCTGATGTACCTCGCCAGCTTCCTGGTTGCCCGTCTGACGCACGGCAGCGCACCCAAGCTGGCCGTCGCCAGCTGACCACGCGGCCGGTCCCCTCCTGGGGGCCGGCCATGACTGCACCGCGGGAGCACTTTCATGGAAGAGCAGGTCGGCATAGGCTGGCACCGACTGATCACACGGCTGGCCGAAGCAGGCTCGCGTAGCGCGCCCGTCACGCTCGAGGGCGTGTCACCGAGACTCAGTACGGTATTGCGAGCGCTCGGCGGCGACGCGGGCCTGGCCATCCGGCCTGCCACCGAACGCGCGCTCGCGCCGCCGCGCAAGCTGCTGCAGAAGATCGCCGGTACGGGCCGACGGCATGCGCTGCCCTGCCGCGACGGCGAAGGCCTGAAGCTGCCGGCGCGGCTGGACGCCTTCGACGACCCGGAACTGAACAGCGAACTGGCGCTGTGGCTGGTTGCCCTGGCCAGTCAGCCCGACAGCCGCAGCAGCGACGGCGACTGGCTGGACTGGAACCGGCGGCTGTGCGCGCGCGCACTGAGCCAGTATCCGGGACTGGCTGGCAGCTACCGGCGGATGGTGACCGCACACCTGGCGCGACGGCCTTCAACCGCGCACCTTTCCGCCGCCCAGGCCGAGCGGGAACAGGCGGTGCGCAAGGCGCTCCTCGATCCGGACGTGCCGGTTGCCACCGCACACGCCACCGGCGACCCGCATCCGGTGCCGCTCTGGCTCTATCCGGAGGCGCCGCCCGCCAGTCGCATCGCCGCGCGCCGGGACGATCCGGCGACCGAACAGGCGCAGGCGCGCAAGCCGGGCGAACGCATCGGACAGCGCAAGCGCGCCGAGTACGTGGAGGACGTCGATGGTCGCAACGGCCTGCTGGTCTTCCGTCTCGAAAGTCTGTTCTCGTGGTCGGAGTTCATTCCGCTCGACCGCACGGCCGACGACGACGACGAGGACGCCGCGCGCACCGCAGACGATCTCGATCATCTGTCCATCGCCCGCAATCCGTCGACCACGGCGTCGCGTGTACGCATCGATCTCGACCTGCCTTCTGCCGCAGAGGACGACATTCCGCTCGGAGGCGGCATCCTGCTGCCGGAATGGGACTGGCGCGAAGGCGTACTGCGGCCGGCGCACTGCCGTGTGATTCCGATGTTGCCGCGCGACGCCCAGCCGGCAGCGCTGCCGCCCAGACTGATGCGGGCAGCGACCGAACTGCGGCGGCGCTTTGAATCGCTGCGCCCTCAGGCCAGCTGGATGCATCGGCAGACCGACGGCGAACAGCTCGATCTGGCCGCCTGCAACGACTTCGCGGCGGCGCGCCTGCGTGGCGAGGCCTGCGGCGAACCGCGCCTGTGGCGTCGCCGCGTGTCACAGCACCGCAATCTCGCCTGCCTGGTGCTGGCCGATCTTTCACTATCGACCGAAGCGGCTGTGGACAACGAACATCAGGTGATCGACGTCGTGCGCGACAGCCTTCAACTGCTGGGCGAGGCACTGGACGCCGGCGGTGACGCCTTCGCCATGTACGGTTTCTCGTCGCGCCGGCGCGACCACGTGCGCATGACGCTGATCAAGAACTTCGCCGACCGCTGGGGCGATGCGGTACGCGGGCGCGTGCAGTCGCTGCGCCCCGGCTACTACACACGCATGGGTGCGGCGATACGGCAGGCGACCGAAATTCTTCGCCAGCAGCCGGCGGAACAGCGCCTGCTGCTGCTGCTCACCGACGGCAAGCCGAACGACCTCGACATCTACGAAGGCCGCTACGGCATGGAGGACACGCGCCACGCGCTGGCCGAGGCGCGCCGCGCAGGGTTGCAGCCCTTCTGCGTCACGATAGACCAGGAGGCCGCCGATTACCTGCCACATCTGTTCGGCACGCATCGCTATCGCCTGCTGCGGCACGCGCAGGAACTGCCGCGCATGCTGCCCCAGCTCTATCTGCTGCTGACCGGACGCAGCGCATGAACGAGTTGACCGAGCCGCGGCAACCGGTCGAGCTGCCGGGCGACTTCGCGATGTGGTGCTTCATCCTGGCCGAACTGCTGGTGTTCGCGATGATCCTGTGTTCGCTGGCCTGGTCCCGTGGTCACTGGCCCGACATGTTCGCCGCCGGATCGGCCGGACTGGATCGCACGGCAGGCCTCATCAACACGCTGGCGCTGCTGACCGGCAGCTACGCCGCTGCGCGCGGCATGGCGGGCGGAAGCGGACGCAGCGTCTTCGCCGGGTTCGCCATCGCGGCAGGCAGTGGCCTGCTCTACGCTGTGGTGAAGTGCGCCGAGTATGTGCATCTCTATTCCGCCGGACTCACATTGCGCACGGACACCTTTCATTTCTTCTATTTCTTCGGCACCGCCTTCCACCTGATGCATGTGCTGCTCGGCATGGTCATGCTGCTGGTGGTCGGGCTGCGTGCGCGTCGCGAAGGAAAGCTGAACGGCCAGCGCCAGCGCAGCGCGGACGCGGTGGCGGCCTACTGGCACATGGTCGATCTGGTGTGGCTCATCCTGTTTCCACAGCTCTATCTGTTCTGATGACAACGCCCGCCATCAACCACGATCCCCCTCGAACCGGACGCCTGACCGCAGCATGGCTGGTGCTGATCGGACTCACGCTGGCCGGCGGCGGGCTGGCCGGCCTTCAGGAATCCTCCCTCGCCCATGGCGCCGTGCTTGCGCTGGCCGCCATCAAGGGCCGCTGCGTCGCACTGCGCTTCATGGGACTGGAGCACGCACCGGCCTGGCTCCGGCGTACGGTGCTCGGCTGGCTGTTCGGCGTCGTCGGCTTCATCGCGTTCACACTGATCTGAACTGCGCCCGAACCGGCGGTTCACACACACGCGCCCAGCGTTTCCGTTGACCTGGATCAGTTCGTCGTGACGCCCCGTCGCCACATAGTTCTTCCGGACGATGGCCTCTTGCGGAGCATCGTTCTTCCGAACGCCCGGAAGCCGTCCCTCCGAAGGATTTCGGTCCCCCTGCCCACTCCGTAGCATCCCTCGGTAATCAAGGGGAAGGCGTGTGGCCATGACAAAGAAGGGGCAGGCACTGTCGGTGCTGATCGTCAGCACCCTGGCATTCACCGTGTGCTTCATGGTGTGGATGATGTTCGGCGTGATCGGCATACCGATCA
>OFDN01000493.1_pt1 | contig 32184 bp, 24 predicted proteins | sample 1520971 | NCBI WGS metagenome assembly OFDN01 (sample SAMEA94257418, study PRJEB24077) | hot springs metagenome | biome: Aquatic biome; feature: Geographical feature; material: Water | place: India | collected 2012-06-12 | depth 5 m | reverse complement strand
GCGGCGGCTTTCTAGCCGCCGAGTAGGGCCGCCCGCGTTTCACGGCGGCTCGAAAGCCGCGACCTGAGCGTGCGGTTCCTGCAAGTTTTGCTTGTAAGGTTACGAGCGTAAACGAATGCTGGCGGCACCGCGATGGAATCTGTGCCCGCCAATTGCCGCCTGGCCGAACTGCTCCGCTGGTGTGAGTCCGCCGGTGCCTCCGACCTGCATGCCCGGGGCGGGGAGCCGTTCATGGTGCGCGTCAACGGGCAGTTGAAACGGGTGCCCCTGGAGATGTTTCCGGCCCCGGGCGATCTCACGCTGACGTCGTGGTTCCTCGACGCCTTCTCGCCGGCCCTGGTCGCGCGGATCACGTCGCAGCTGGAGGTGGACGCCAGCTTCTACCACGGCGCGGTCCGTTACCGGGCCAATTTCAGCAAACAGCGGGGCCGGCAGTCGTTTTCCTTCCGGCATGTGCCGCAGCAGCGGCTCACCTTGCCGAACCTGCAGTTGCCCGAGTCGCTGCTGGAACTCGTCAACGAGCTGCGCGGGCTGATTCTGCTCACCGGTCCGACCGGACAGGGCAAAAGCACCACCGTCCGAGCCCTGTTGCAGCAGCTCAATGAAGCCCGGGCGTTGCGTATCATCACGGTCGAGGATCCGATCGAATACATCTTCACCGATGCCGAAAGCCACTTTGAGCAACGGGAAGTCGGCATTGATACGCCCAGCTTCGCCGATGGCATCCGCAACGCGATGCGGCAGGACCCCAACGTGCTGTTCGTCGGCGAAATCCGGGACCGCGACAGCATCTGGGCCGCCATGCAGGCGGCCGAGACCGGTCACCTGGTGGTGACGACGCTCCATGCCGATTCCGTGGCCCAGGCCATCGGGCGAATCCGGGAGTTCTATCCGGCCTCCGAGCAGGCCAACATCAGCGCGCTGCTGGCGCGGAACCTCAATGCCATCGTCTGCCAGCGGTTGGTGCCCAACACGTCCGGAACCCGGACGCCGTGCGTCGAGATCATGCGCCGCGATGCCGGAGTGGCGGAGGCGATCCGCGAGAACCAGCCGCACCTGTTGCAGGGCATCATCGAGGCGTCCAATCACGTCGGCATGCACTCGTTCGACCAATACCTGCAGGAGTTGCTCGCGGCCGGAGTCGTTTCGGAAGAGGTCGCACGCAGCCACGCGATCAACCGGCACCGATTGGACCTCGCGTTGCGCGGCATCCGGACCAGTGCGCCGATCCTGGAACGGGACCCCCACCGCTGAACCGCCATGATCCTGCTCCTGCTGAGAATCGTGCTGAGCGGCGCCTTCATCTGGCTGCTGCGGGATGCGTCCACCGAGGCCTCGGCCAATCTCAACGCCGACGTGGTTAATGCCGGGCGGTTTGCCCTCGCGATCATCGTCGGCTTCGGGGCGGCGCTGACGTGGGCTCCCGTTCTGGGGGAACAGATCGCCGGGCCGCTGACCGGTCTGACCACCGAAGGAACCGTGGCGGACCGCAACCTTCGCCTCGTGCGTCTGGCCAAGCGCTGCCAGACACTTGGCTGGCGGCCTCTGGCGTTGCTGCTGGCCTTTATCGAGGGCGTCCGCCGGCCCAATCTGCCGTCGGCGTTTGTCATCGGCATGAACTGCGCCCGGCCCGGCTCGTGGCTGGAACTCGCCTTCGCCCGGGAAGTCTGGCGCTTCAACAATGTCGCCAACTGCGTGCGCGCCTATGACATCCTGGTGCTGCACCACGACCGCCGGCCGAAAACCCATCCGGTTCCCGAGGTGAATCTGGCCCTGCTGGCCCACACGCGCCCGGCCCCTCCGCCGGCCGAAGTGCTCCCCGTTCCCGCGGCGCCGCCGCCCCCGCCGTTGGAACGCAACGAACGGATCCGGCTGTTCGCCGGGGCTCCGGCTCCAGCTGCCGCGACGGCCGCGAAATCCCCCGCGGAGACCGACGAAACCGCAACCAAACCCTGAGACATGTTCCTGGCGCTTCATCGGCTCATGAAGGCGGCGGTCCTCGGACTCATGCTCGCAGCCTGCTGGTGGCTGTGGACCAAGCGTGAAGCCGCCCGGCCGCTGGTGGACTACTATCAGGTCTGGGAAGCGGCGGGTTACCGCGAACCGGAGCCACTGCCGCGCCTCAAGGGCACGGTGACGCGTGCCGTCAGCGACACTTCGCTTTACCTGCGGGACGACCGGGGCCGGGTCTGGGCGGTGGGCCTGACGGGGTTTTTCGGTGTGGACCCGGCCACACGGGACCCGCGTCTGCGCCGGCTCGCGGCCGAGTCGCGGACCAACCTGAACGCGCTGGCCGGACAGCCGGTCGAGCTCGCCTTCACCCAGACCAATGCCAACCGGACTGCGTTGGGCTACCTCTACGTGGGCACCAACCAGTTTGGTTTGGCGGAAGAATTCGTCCTGGCCGGGCGGTGGCGGGCCGCGCCGGAAGGGTTACGGCCGCTTCCGCTGACGGAACAGGTCCGGCTGCGTGCCGCCGAGCGGGCAGCCCGGTCCAACCAGCGTGGACTTTGGGCTCCAGACCCTTCTGAATCGTCGCCGTAACGCCGGGCGAAATGTCCCGGCGGCGGCCATGAATCCCACTCTCACCGAACCTCTCCGCGGAATTTCTCCGGCTCGGGCGGAACTTTGCGTCCGCCAAGGCGTTCCTCAAAACGTGTTCGTAGAACCAGAAGGCACTGAAGCGAGCGGGTGCCGGGATTTGGCCGGCGTAGCAAGTCTCAGCCGGGTGTTGCGGAGCTTCGCGTGGCGTCTGGGCGTGCTGCTGTTGGCCCTGTTTGGCTTCGGCGGTGGCGCGTTGGCTGATGGCAAGGTGTTCCCACCGACAGCCTATCCGGTCGAAGTGCGGATACCGGACCAGCGGGCGATCCTGGCTTGGTCGAACGGGGTTGAGCGTTTGGTGATCGAGACGCGGTTCACGGGGGCGGGGACGAACTTCGCCTGGGTTGTGCCACTGCCATCCCCGCCCAAGGTCGAGGCGGCAACCCGCGGGCTGTTTCCGACGCTGACGCATCTGCTGCGGCCAAGGGTGATTCATCGCCCCAATCCGTTCGTCGGAGTGGCATGCTGCTGTGCGGGGCTGGGCTGGCTCCTAATCACACTGAGGCCAGACAAGGCGGTTAGGGTGAGTGATTTGCTCGCCAGTTTGGCCATTGGAGGTGGGATCACTTTGGTTTCGCAAGAGGCGGGAGGAACTGGATTGCTGGGGCTGATCTGCTTTCTGTCTGTGGCATTGATTGGCGCCCAAGTTCGGTATGGCAAAGAGTCTCCTTGGGCCATCGTCATTGTTTTGGCTCTGCTGATATTTTTGGCGGGAATGACACTTCCTGCGTTGAGCACTGCCAAGGCCAAGGGCGGCTCCGATGCCGTGGAGGTCCTCGACCGCCAACTGGCCGGCATCTTCGAAACCACCACCCTGACCGCGCGCGACCCGGGTGCGCTGCGGGATTGGCTCAACACCAACGGCTACGTGCTGCCGAAAGACGTCGAGCCGGTCATCGCCGACTACCTCCGTGACGGCTGGGTGTTTGTCGCCAGCAAGGTGCGCCGGGATGTTTCGTCTGCCGAAGCCGCCTCGCTGCATCCGCTCAGCTTTGCTTTCGCGGCGAAGGAGCCGGTTTATCCGCTGCGGCTCACGGGCGTGGGTAACGGCAATCTGGAGGTGGACCTGTTCGTTTTCGGTCCGGAGCGGGCGAAGGCGGCTGGCTTCAAGGTTCGTGACGCCGTTCGCCCACAAATCATGGAAACCACGACCGAGAGTCTGCAGCCCGGTGGCCGCAATTCAGGGTTGCCGCTGGCTCACGCCGGTTTGCAGGAAGCAGCCGGAAATGCCGCCTTCGCGACGCGCCTGCAGGGCACGCTGACGCCCGAGCAGATGCGGCAGGACGCGGTCATCCAGTGGGACGGTTTCAGTGAAGTGCGCGACGTGCGTTACAGCCGGTTGGGTGCCACCCTGACGGCGTTGAACTGGACCGGCAGCGCTCTGTGCCTCTTTTTCGTCGGGGTCGCCGCGGTCGCCCGGTGGCGCGGGGTGGAACCCACGCGCTACGCTAAAGCGATGGTGGCTGCGGTCGCGGTCACTGTGGCCGCAACCGGATTCGGTTACGCGCAATTGGAAGTCGTCCCGGTGACGCTGGAACGGCGCTTTGCCCGCTGGGTCGATTTCAGGAATCAACAACTCGCCGTGCGGATTGCCCTGATGGATGAACTCGGCACCAATGCTCCGATCACGGTTGAGGCCGTTCGCGCCGCCCTTCAGCGCGGCTTGCCGTTCGCCCTGACCAACGGAGTCAGCCGGCCGCCCAAGTTTCTGATCCGCGAGGAAGATTCTCCCTACAACTACACCATCCGTCAGGGCGCCAACGGCGTGGAAGTTTTGTTCTACGACGCCATGGGACGGGCGGTGGTGGAGCCGGTGGAGGAATAGCGCTCCCTTGGCTGTCGTCGTGAAGTGGCCGTCGCGGGAACGATGGAAGTATCAGGCAAAAGGGTTCCTCGATGTTTCCGACGGGCATCTCAATCCAACTTTCTTCTGTGGGTCGCGGAGCGACCGTCTGGAGATAGCTGTGGACTTCAGTCCACGGGAGGGACGCAAGCCGTTGGGGCGTCGCGGAGCGACGCACGAGCCCCGGCCAACTCAGAGTTCTCGTCAAGCGTCGCTCCGCGACGCCACCGCGGGTGGTCGCCGGGTTCCGTGGACTGAAGTCCACGGCTACGCCCAGTGCCTCGCTCCGCGAGGCATGGTCCCCGCTCTTCCGCACCCACTGAAACAGCGAGGACCCCAACAAAAAAGGCTTGGCGGGTGAGGCCAAGCCTTTCGCATGAAGCTCTGGAAAATGCAGATCCGTCAGCGCAATCCAGCGAGTTCCTGCAGCAGTTGCCAGTTCTCCAGGCGTTCCTGCCGGGCGGCGAGGATCGTGGGGCTGGGGTTGCCGTCCTTGTCGAAGTGCTTCGAGAAGCGGCCTTCGCTGCGGGCGAACATGGTGAAGTCGTAAACCTCGCCGGTCTTGGGCTCGACGTAGAAGTCCTGGTTGGTGGCCGGATTGCCCTGGAGGCTGAGGCGCTCGGCGATCTTGGTGCCCTTGCGCGGATCATACATGAGCACCGGGAACGTGCGGGTGTCCACGGCCAGCTTGGACTGGTGCATGGCCATGTTGTCGCCGACGCCGTGCTCGGGCTGGCAGGTGGTGTAAACGCTGACCACCGCCGGGCCGTCGTATTCGTTGGCGGCCATGATGGACTTGTAGAAGTGGTTGGTCATCGCGCACGAGGTCTGCGCCACGAAGGTGTTCGGGTGCATCATCGCGATCTGGGCGATCTCCTTGCGGCGCTCGGTCTTGCCGGGGATGGCCTTGCCGTGGACGGAGAACTTGGTGTTCTGGCCCATGAAGGTCGCGGTGGAGCTCTGGCCGCCGGTGTTGGAATAGACCTGCGTGTCGAGGATGAGGACCTTGATGTTCATGCCCGAGGCCAGCATGCGGCTCAGGGCCTGGAAGCCGATGTCGAGCATCGCGCCGTCGCCGCCGATGACCCAGAGCTTCTTGTCCTTCCAGCCCATCTGGTCCCAGCGGGCGCGGACGCCCATGGCATAGGTCGGGCCGTTCTCGAAGAGCGAGTTGGACCAGGGAACGAGGTAAGGATTGTAGGGATAGGTGGAGGCGTAAACGGTGGAGCAGCCCGTCGAGTTCAGGATGCCGATGTTCTCCTTGCCGTGAACGAAGCCGGTCGCGGCCAGCATCATGCGGATGGCCGTGCCCTCGCCGCAGCCCATGCAGGAGCCGGCGCCGCCGACGTAGAGCAGGGAGCGGTCCGCCAGCATCATGTCGGTGAGCAGCTTCTCGTTGATGAACTGCTTCGGGGTCTCGGGCAGCTTGCGGTAGAAGTTGAACGTCTTCTGGAAGCGGGGCAGGACGTTGCCCTCCTTCTTGAGCATCGCGAGGGCGCCGTGGTCGCCGCAGGCCTCGACACATTCGGCGCAGCCCTTGCACTTGGTCGGGTCGATGAAGATGCCGAAGTAGCCGGGTTCCTGTCCCTTCTTCTCATAGACGTTCCAGAACTTGGTCGTCTTGCCGAACTGCCGGCGGTAATGCTCGCGCTCGGTCTCGTTGGGGATGGCGGCGAGTTCCTCCTCCAGCTTGTTCTTGGTGACGACCTTGCCGAGGATGGCGGTGTCGGGGCACTCGGTGACGCACGCCATGCAGGCGACGCAGTTGTCCGAGTTCAGCACCGGGATCTCCGGCGCGATGTAGGAGAAGTCGCGCAGGACGCCGGAACCGGCGGTGATGAGCGAGCGGGCGGTCGAAAGGTCGGCCGGCAGGCCCATCTCGGCCGTGCCGTCGTTGTAGGCGCCGACGATGCGCTGGTTGAAGTCGGCGACGTCGAGCACGTCGGCGGTGATGGGACGCGTGTTGAGGCGCTGCGTCGGGGCGGAGGCGGTGGCGTTGCTCATGAGTGTCTGGGGAAGCGTTGAGCGGTAAAGGGGCGGTGACGGTTACTTGGTGAACACGAATTCCTCGTTGGCGGACTTGTTGGTGCCGCTGTCGGGGGCGTTGATGACCTCGGCCGGAATTTCCTGCACGTCCTTGAGGCCCTGCTTCACGCAGGCGAGGTTTTCCTGCACGACGTGCTCGCCGCGTTTGCCGAAGTATTTGCGGATGTATTTCTCGACGGCGCCGAGGACCGTTTCCTCGTCCATGCCGGAGCGTTTCGCGAACGGCGTGACCTTGATGAAAATGCCGACGAGGGCGACGCCCTGCATGCGCTGCTGGAGGTCGGGATCGGTGGCGATCTCGCGGGCGATCTTCACGGTGTCGAGGTAATAGACCCGGAGTTTCTTGGTGCGGACGATCTTCCGGCCGAAGGCGGGAATCTCGGCCCAGACCTGGGCGGGATCCGTGTGGTGGCTCTGGATGAACACGCTGCCGCCGTCGGCGATGCCGGCGAGCGGATTGCCGAGGTTGAAGGCGTTGACGTCGTTCAGCGGGATGAACTCGACGTGTTCCAGCTCGCTGTGGGAGCGGATGTGGTCGTCGGCGACCGTGAGATAGTAGGTCGTGGGCAGACCCTTCTTTTCGGAGCCGTATTTCGGATAGGCCTGCACGTAGAGGTTGAACAGCTCGCCGACGAACGAGGCGATGAGCTTGTTGGTGGTGACCGAGCCGAAGCCGCCGACCGAGTGGCCGCGCATCGAGAAGGCGCCGCCGGGCCGGATGTCGGGGTCCTCCCCGGCGGGAATGGCCAGCTCATGCTTGATGCCGACGACCGAGAATTCCTTCGGCTGGGCGCTGAGCATGTTGTTGAGGATGCCCACGAAATGGCCGGCGCGGATATCGCGCGAACCGAGGCCGGCGGACACCGAATAGATCTTCGGCAACCGGTGGACTTCGGGATACTTCTGCTCGCCCTTGGAGCCGTAGCTCAGGCCCATGAGCGCGTCCGCGAAGGAGGCCTTGATCGCCTGGACGAGCGGGTTGGACTGTGCGAGGGGATTGTCCATGCGCTCGATGACCGTGAGGGCCTTGACGTTCTTGAGCGCGGCCACCAGCTGGGTGGCCGGGAACGGCGCGAAGCTGGTGACGTGGACGACGCCGACCTTCAGCCCCTTGGTGGCGCGGAGGAAGTCCACGGTCGCCTGCGCGGTCTCCATCATGCCGCCCATGCCGACGAAGGCATATTCCGCGTCCTCCATCCGGTAGGAATCCACCAGCCGGTAGCGGCGGCCGGTCTTTTCGTAGAAGAGGTCCATCGCCTCCTCAATGGCCGAGGAAACGCGGTCGTAGAACGCACGCTGGGCGATCTTGCCCTTCATGTAGGAATCCTGGTTCTGGACGACGCCGGACATCAGCGGATTGCGCGTGTCAAAGAGCGAGCGCAGCCGGTCGTTGGGGTCACCCACGTATTCCTTCATGAACTCCGTCTCGGGCAGGCGGACATTCTCGATCGTGTGGGTGGTGAGAAAGCCGTCCTGCACGTTCATGAACGGCGTGTCGGTCGCCTCCGCGGCGCGGCGGCAGATCAAGGCGAGGTCGCCCGCTTCCTGCGCATTTCGGCCGAAGAGGATGCCCCAGCCGACGTCGGCCACGCTCATCACGTCGTCGTGGCCGCAGTGGACGTTCAGCGAATGGCTGGTCAGCGCGCGGGCGCCGATGTGGAACACGACCGGCAGGCGTTTGCCGGAGATCGTGTAGAGCACCTCCTTCATGAGCACCAGGCCCTGGCCGGAGGTGAAGTTGGTCACGCGGCCGCCGGCGAGCGCAAAGCCCTCGCAGGTAGAGGCGGCGGAGTGCTCGGATTCGGGCTGCACGAACGTGATCGTGTCGCCCCAGAGGTTCTTCTTGCCGTTGGAAACCTCGGTCTGGAATCCGGTGCCCATCGTCGTGGATGAGGTGATGGGATACGCGCACGCGCCGTGGGTGATGTGGGTCTCCACCCACGTCACGCAGCCCGCGCCGTCGGAGCTGGTGGGAATGCCGGGGTAGGGGAACTGCGAAGCACTCTTGGTGTCGTTGCTCATAGAAAATTGTCCGAATCGTCAAATGGCTGCCTCGGCAACACGCGTGGAGCCGGGAACGGTGCCCCGAATTACTCAGCAGCCCCGTGGCCGGCGCAAGTGAATACCTTGACTTAACGCGTTTCTGGCAGGGGGTTGCCAATCACTGCACTCCGATTGCTGGCGGGCGGGTAGGGCGGCGGTTGAACGGGCATCGGTTAATGCCGGTCATTGGGCCCGTTGCTTGACGCCTCCAAACCGGCCGGTGAGGGTCGCATCATCGCCGGCTGAACTTCCCTTCCATGAACTCCCATTCCCCGTTCCGCTGGCTCCGGATGCTCCTCCTCTTCCTGCTGGCCGGCAGGGGGCTCGATGTCAGGGCGGCCGAGGGTGCCCAGGAGAAGGATCTGCGATCCACGAATCCGGCGGTTGCCCTGCCGGCGGCCTTTCCCCTGACACTGACCAATGTCCTTGCCGCGGCCGAAAATCGGGACTGGCTGGAGGAACCGGTCTGGCAGGCGCCGCCGCGCGGGCGGACCAATGACTTCGCCGGTGTGCGATTTTGGGTCGAGGGATTGGTGCAGTTGCACAGTCCCGCGGCGGAGCGGGGACGGAGATTTCGCGAGTCGGTGTCGATTCCGGTGCCGGCGACCAAAACCAATTGGCAAACGCTGCACCTGCTCGGTGGCGTGGCCGGCGAAGTGGAGTCATCCGCCAAAGTTGCCGACGTGGTCTGGCGTTACAGCGACGGCACGGTCCGCCGCACGCCGCTGCAATATGAGATCCATCTGCGGGACTGGTGGGGGCGGCGTTATGAGGACCCGCAGGTGGTGGCGGACAAGCACAGCAAGGCGGTCTGGCACGGGGACCATCCGGCAGCCCGGCAGCACGGGAAGTTTCTCCGCCTCTACCTGACCTCGCTGGCGAATCCCGACACCAACCGCGTGCTCCGATCCCTCGACCTCGTCAGCGCCAAGACCCGGGCCACGCCGCTGGTTCTCGGCCTGACGCTGGATGTGCTGCCGCGGGGCGTCCGGGCACCGGATTTCGTGGACCTGGACGATCAGCGGCCGGGCTTCAGCGGGGCGCAGTTCGTCACGGTGACCGATGAGGAAACAGGCAAGCCGGTAGCGGGCGCCGAGGTGGTTGGCGGACTCCGGGAGGGTGTCGGCACGGATCGCGAGGCACACGTCGAGCACACCGTCCGGACCGACGCCAAAGGCCTCGCCGTGTTGCCGAAGGGGGCGGCCCCGCTTGATCGTTTGGCCCTCCGGATCCAGTCCGAAGAGCACGCGCTGACGACCAAGACCCTGGACGCCAAGAAAGACGGGCTGATTCCGCCCAACATCGGCGTCAAACTGAAGCGCGGGTTGCTGCTCGGCGGAATTGTGAAGGATCCCGACGGGCAGCCTCTGCCGGCAGCGAAGGTTCGCCTGAGCCAGATTTGGCGGAACGCCGAGGACATAAACAAACCTGGCCGGGCCGAGTTCGCTTCGCAGGAGTTGACGACCGATTCCGAAGGCCGCTGGCAGACCCGGAAAGTTCCCGCCGAAGTCCTGCCCAATCTGCTCGTTGCCGCCGAACATCCCGATCATCTGTCCCCGTATGGCAGTGTGGTGGGGGACAATCCGGCGCAATTGGCCGCGCTGAAGGCGCTGAAATTCGAGATCCAGATGATCCGCGGCGGCGACGTCGCGGGCGCGGTGGTTGGGCCGGAGGACGCCCCAATTTCCGGCGCCAGCGTCTCCATCGGAAACCGCCACGACCGGAGTTCTTTCCGCGAGGCCACCACGGGATCCGACGGCCGGTTCCTGTTGCAGAACGTCCGCCCGGAAGTTCAGCCGGTCACCGCGACTGCGCCGGGTTTTGGGCCGGCATCCAAGTCGGTAACCCCGGGAACGAACACGGTGGAGGTGACCCTCAAGCTCAAGCCGGCCCGAAAACTGGCCGGCGTGGTGCTGAATCCGGAAGGCGTTCCGGTGCAGGGGGCGGAGATCCGCTATGACCCGGAGGATTGGGAAGAACGCCAACGGCTCAACCTGGATTGGCGCACCGAGTCGGACGCCGGCGGCCAGTTTGAATGGGCGGATGCTCCCGACCGGGAATTGCAGGTGACGGTTACCAAGCAGGGTTTCGCCGCCAAACTTCACGTCACACTCAAGCCCGGCGACGAGGTGAACATCATCCGCCTGACCCGTGTGCGAAAGGTCCTCGGTGTGGTCGGCAACGAGGACACGGGTGAGCCGGTGACGAAATTCACCGTCCAATGGGCCGTGGGCGATGCGGTGAACTTCCACACGTGGTCCGACTCCAACCGGAAGGAGTTCAACGATCCGGAGGGCCATTTTACGTTCGAGCTGGATGAGGAGCGGCACAATGTCATCCGGGTTGAGGCCGACGATTTCGCGCCCCGACAGGTGTATCTGCCGGTGGCGAAGGATGACCAAGTGCAGGTGGTGGTCCTGCTGAAGCCGTCACCGCAGCCCGATGGCGTGGTGGTCAATCCCGCGGGTGAGCCTCAGGCAGGCGTCAGCGTCGCGCTGACCGGGGGCCAGAATCATCTGCAGATGGCGCGCGGCCGCCTGACCAGCTTCAGCGGCGCCGGCGTGCAGGTGACGGATGCCCAAGGGCGGTTCAAGCTGCGTCCCAACGTGAATCCGGGCCGCGTCGTGGCGGTGTCCGAGGGCGGTTACGGCGAGGCGCCGTGGGCGCAGTTCCAGCAGGAGCCTGTTGTGGTCTTGCGTCCGTGGGGCCGCATCGAGGGCACCATTTACTCGAAGGGCAAACCCATCGCGGGCCGGAAGGTGCTGCTCACGCTCCAACGGCCCGGCTCGTTCGACAACTTCCACACCGACTTCAGCTCCTATCAGGCGACCTCCGATGAGCAGGGCAAGTTCGTGATCGAACAGGTTCCGCCCGCCCGTTGCGCCCTCGTGCAATTGGTCCAGACCTCGCCGAATTCCTGGCTGCACGCGAATCCGACCCCGGTCGAGGTGTTGTCGGGAGAAACGACCGTCGTCGAATTGGGTCTTCGTGGGGCCTCTGTCAGCGGCCGGATTGAGGCCGGTTCGCTCCTCGCCGACAAACCTGGCGCACAGATCATGGTCACGCTGAGCACGCCGTATCCGCAGCTTCCGGAGGGCTTGAAGGACCAGGCGGCGATCGCTGCGTGGTATCAGTCCGAGGCCTTCAAGGAAGCCAGTCAGCGCGTTCGCAACTACAACGCCGTGCCTGAGCCTGACGGTTCCTTCAGCCTCGAGGGCATCGAGCCGGGAAGTTACACGCTGACCGCTTCGGCGAACTGGCCGAAACCCGAAGGACGCCCCTGGGAACGCGACGAACTGGGACAGTTCTCCCAGCCGCTGCTGGTCCCGGACAATGAGGTCGGTGCGAGGCCGGCGATCGACGTCGGGACCTTGGTGCTCAAGCCCACGCCGCCACCGCCGACTGTTCCGAACGCTCCCGCGGAACCATGAGGTCCCGCTTCGGCACCACCCTGGCGCATCGCTACCAACTCAGCATCCCTTCGCCGTGACGCAGGGATGAATCCCGACCGGCGCAACTTCCCGGCCGTCGCCATCCGGCGCAGCATCAGTTGCCTTGGGCAGCCGCATGGATGGCGGCCCGGTCCGGGAAATACGCGGCGGGATTCTGGACCCATCGGTCCGGCAAATCGGCCTTGATGCGGCGGGCTTCGGCGACGAATTCCGCGGCTTTTCCGGAATTGCCGGTGTGGGCCTCAACGGCGGCGAGGGCGAGCAGTGCCTCGACGTTTTTCGCCTTCAGGCCGGCGGCGCGGTTCAGCCATTCGCGGGCCGTTGTCCAGTCGCCGCGACTGGCCAAGGACTGTCCCAGAATCAACGCGGCGCCGGCGTGGGCCGGCTTCAGTTCGAGCGCCCGGCGGGCGGTGGACTCCGCTTCGGGAATTCGTCCGGTCAGATAAGCGGCCCGGGCCAGCAGGAACCAGTTTTCGCCGGTATCGGGAGTGAATTGGACCAGTTGGGCAAAGGCGGCCCGGGCGAGGTCGTTGCGTCCCGACAGCAGCATGATCAGGCCCACGTGTTCCACCATGAGCACGGCCGAACCGGGCTTTTCGTCGAGTTGCCGGAGCAGCGAATCCAAGGTCGGCCTGATGGAAGCGGGGTGTGGAGATTTGCGTTCGGCGGCGACGTAGTCCTTCAGCGACCGGCTCGCGGCCCGGGTGTCCCCGCGTTTCACCGCCAGCAGCAGGCGCAGGGCATGGGTGCCCGGGATGGATTCAAGGTCCTGCTTCCCTTCGAGGAGCTTCTCGGCCTCTTCCGCGCGCCCGACCTCCAGCAGCAGGGTGGCCAGCGCAACCCGGGCGCGCGACTTGGAGGCTTGCAGGCGGATCGCGGCGCGGTATTCGCGTTCGGCGGCAGCCGTTTCGCCGAAGGAATCCCAGAGCGATCCGAGCGCGAGATGGGCGACGGCGGAATCAGGTGAGAGCCGCACCGCTTCCCGGAGCGGGGGCAGCGCACCGACCGGGTCGCCCAGTGCCATCCGGCATACGCCGTGCCACGTCTGGACCATGGACAGGTGCGGCCGGGTGGCGAGCAGCGGGGCCAGTTCCCGTTCGGCCTCGGCGGGTTGGCCGTTCATCCCGAGGCTCATGGACAGGAACATCCGCGGCGAGATGAGGCCGGGTTCCAAGGCCAGGGCGCGCGAAAAGGCGCCGGCCGCATCGGCAGGCCGGCCCATCTGGAACAGGCAATAACCCTTTCGCATCCAGGCCTTGGTGCAGTTCGGGTCCTGGGTGATGGCCCGGTTGAAGAATTCGATCGCGAGCTCGGGGCGATTGAGTCCGGACTGTTCACCGGCCCGGAGCAGGGCGGCCACGTCGGATTTCATCGGCGGATGGGCTGCGATCCATTGGTCCCAGGGCAGGGGCGGCGTCATCGGGCCCGCCAGGTCGCCGAGCCCTCCGGTGGGCACCGCCATGCTCGATTTGCCGGAGGCCGTGTGAAACACCGCGGACATCACCCCGACGACGTGCCCTTCGGCATCCAGCGCCGGGCCGCCGCTGAAACCCGGCATGGCGGGCACCGACAGTTCCACGCCTTCGTTCAGCATTTCGGTGCCGAGCTGGAACTGCCCCAGCACCTGCCCGCGGGTGACCGTGATCGGCAGTTGGCGCGGGGCGGCGATCGTCTGCACCGGTTCCCCGACCTCCGGCGGATTGTTGCGCACGGGCAGGAAGCGGTTTTCGGGCGGCGGATTCGTGACCCACAGGACGGCCAGATCGGTCAACGGATCGGTGCCGAACACGCCCGCCACGGAAAACCGCCGGCCGTCGGCCAACACGATCTGGAGCGAATGGCCGGCGTCGATGACGTGCAGGCAGGTCCCGATCCGGTCGGTGCCGAAATAGAAGCCGGTGCCGTAGCCCGTCAGCTTGCCCCGGGCGTCGAAGGACTCCACCGCCACCACACTGGAGCGGGCGCCGGCGAACACCGGATCCGCGGCCGGATTGGCCACGATGTTGCCCCGGAACTGCCGCAACTCCCGGCTGGCGCGCTGGTGGGCGCAGCCGGCGGCCAGCAGGCTGAGCAGGAGGAATCTCGCGGCGAAGTTGAAACGACGGTTCATCGGGACCTGCGGCCGAGCCTGAACGGGGCGGCGAACCGGTTTCAACCGGCGAATCGCCTTGCCGGTTCTGTTCCGCTAGGGTGGCTCCATGTCACATGACTCCGCGTTCGGTGGCCGGGCCACCCGGACTTCCCTGCCCGCCGTTGAGCCCGGCGCCGTGAATCCGCCCCCGCTCAAACGGCTCATTTTGCCGCAGGGCGACTTGGCGCAGCTTTACGACGCCGACGAGGGGCTCCGGTATCTGGCATGGCTGGAGCTGAAGGCGGGTTCGGTGCGCGGCAACCATTATCACCAGGGAAAGCGGGAGTTCTTCTACCTGATCGCCGGCCGCGTGGAGCTGGTTTTGGAAGAGCTGGAATCCGGCGCCCGGGTGAACTGGCTGCTGGCGGCGGGCGACCTGGTGTTCCTCGGGCCCGGCATCGTCCACGCCTACTGCCCGACGGCGGACGGCCAGGCGGTCGAGTTCTCGCCCCAGCGCTTCCAGGCGGAAGACACGCTGCGCAAGGTGATAGTGCCGCCCGCCGGCTGAATCGGACTTCCCTTCGCGGCCGGCGGATTGCCAGACTTCGCCCGCGTGAAACAGGTCATCCTCAGTCCCGGCGAGAAGGTTCACATCATCCACCGGCGGTTGTTCGAACACGACCCGCACCGGCACTTCGTCGGCACGGTCGAGGCCTACGACGCCGGGGTGCTGCGGGTGAACGGACACGTCTTTTCGGTGGATCCGCTGACGTTCCAGTTCGTGCGCCGGGCTGATCCGCGCACCCGGATCGTTTCCGCCTCTTCGGGCGAGGTCATCATCAACGTGCTGCCGGCCGGGGTGAAGCTCGACAAGGTGCGCTACAAGCAGGAGGCGAATGTCCTGCGAGTCACCGACGGCAGCGAGTGGCATCTCGACATCAGCGAAGTTACCTGGCGTTGAACCGGGCCCGGTCCGCCGACCGGTTACCGCCCGAATTCCTCTTGGATTCATGGATCACGCCCGCCTTACCGAGTTTCTCGAACGCCAATTGCCGGCGGCTCTCGACCTCCTGCGCCGGATGGTTGAGATCAACTCGTGGACCCTGAACCGCGCCGGGGTGAACGCCGTGGGACGAGTGACCGCGGAGGCCTTTGCGCCGCTCGGGTTCACTGCGGAATTCGTCGCGTCCGCCAATCCGGAATTTGGGGATCACCTGGTGCTTACCCGCGGTCCGGCCGACGCTCCGGCCCTGGCGCTGGTGTCCCACCTCGACACCGTGTTTCCGCCCGAAGAGGAGGCCCGCAACGGCTTCCGTTGGCAGCCCGAGGGCGACCGCATCTTTGGCCCCGGCACCCACGACATCAAGGGCGGCACCGTGATGATGTGGCTGGTGCTGCTTGCGCTGCGCGAGTTCGCGCCGGACACGTTTGCCGCGACGCGGTGGGAACTGTTTCTGAACTCCTCCGAGGAACTGCTTTCGCCGGACTTCGGGGAACTGTGCCGGTCGCGCTTTACGCCGCGAACGCTGGCCGCGCTGGTCTTCGAGGCCGAGGGGAAGCTGGCCGGCGGCCGGCGGTTGGTGCGTTGCCGGAAGGGCCGCGCCACCTGGCGCCTGACCGCCAGCGGCCGCGGATCCCACGCGGGGGTCAAACATGGCCACGGGGCCAATGCGATTGTGCAGCTCGCCAAAACTTTGGAGCGGGCGGCGGCGCTGACCGATTACGGGCAAGCCCTGACGGTGAATCCGGGCGTGATCCGTGGCGGTGGCGGGCTGAACCGGGTGCCCCACGAGGCGGTGGCCGAAGGCGAACTGCGCGCGTTTGATCCGGCCGTATACACGGCGGGCAAGGCGGCTTTGCTGGCCTTGGCCGGACCGGGCGAGGTGAGGAGTCCCGTGGACGGTTACGCCTGTTCCGTGGCCGCAGAGATTCTGGCCGAGAGCCGTCCGTGGCCGGTGAACCCGGGCACGGACCGGCTGCTGGCGACCTTCAGGTCCGCGGGCGCCGAATTGGGACAGGTCATTGACGGCGAGGCGCGGGGCGGGCTCAGCGACGGAAATTTCCTCTGGGAAGTCCTGCCGACCATTGATGGGCTGGGACCGGCCGGGGACAATGACCATTGCTCCGAGCGCAGCGCCGACGGCAGCAAGCTGCCCGAGTATTGCGAGGTGAGCTCATTCGTGCCGAAGGCCGCCCTCAACGCGGTCGCCATCCTGCGGTTGCTGTCCCCGGGCATTGCCGGCTGAGCCCGCGTTCATCGGCGGTCCGAAGAAACCTCCTCGTCCGCCAGCCGGCGGATGTAGGCGGCGAAGTCGGGATCCTCCCCGCGGAGCAACTGCGGGAGCAGGACCCGGAAATCCTCCCGGCGACACCATTCGCGCATGTAGTCCTCCCATGATTTCCAGAGGCGCTGCTGCTGGCCGCTCATGTCCTCCTCATAGACGAGCAGATAGGCGCGTTCGAACAGCGACACGAGGATGTCGAGCAGCACCAGCTTGCGTTCCTGTTGCTCCTCGGTGAGCGGCCGGATGCGGGTGGCGGTGAGGTGCAGGTCGGAGTTTTGCAGCACCAGCTTGAGGAACTCGGCGTATTCGTCCGACAGACGCTGGTAAACTTCCTCGTCTTCCGCCGCGCGTTCCTTGCGCTGTTCCCAGACGAAGACGGCGATGGCGAACGGCAGGCCAACCACCGTCACCACGTAGCTCCACATCTCCCAGTCTTCGCGGTTCACGCCGCAACCTACTCCCGCCCCCGGCGCTAGGCTAGCGGGGAAGGGGTGAGCCCGGCACACGCCGCCGCCGCTCGTCACTGCTGGATGAAGTAACTCAGGTTCTCCAGTTCGATGGCGAGGTTGACGCTGTTGACCGTGACCGTGTCGGGCACGGTGAGCATCGCCGGGGAAAAGTTGAGGATGCCGCCAATGCCGGCCTCGACCAGCGCATTGGCGACAGTCTGGGCCGCGGTGGCGGGCACGGCGATGATGGCCATCCGCACACCCTTGTCGCGCACCACGCGGCCGATGCGGTCCATCGGATAGATCGGCACCGGAATCGGCTTGTCGCGTTCGCGGTCGGGTTCGGCGTCGAAGGCGGCCACGATCTCGAACCCTTCCTGCTCGAAGCCCCGGTAGCTGAGCAGCGCCGTGCCGAGATTGCCGACGCCGACCAGGACGACCGGCTGCAGGCGGTTGGTGCCCAGCAGGTCGGAGATCATGCCGGCAAGCTGCTCGACATCGTATCCCAGCCCGCGGGTGCCGAACTGGCCGAAATAGGTCAGGTCCTTGCGCAGTTGGGTGGGCTTGACGCCAGCGGCGTTCGCCAGCGCCTCGCTGCGCACGGTGCTGAGTCCGTTTTGGCGCAGCCGGTGCAGGCAGCGCAGATACACGGACAGACGGTAGATCGTCTTGCGCGGAATTTCGGGGCGGACCGTTTTCTTCAAGCGACGGGCAGGCTAGGCGGCCGGCGGGCGGCGGCAAGGCCCACTCCGACCCCCTCAGGCAGAGCAGGGGAGCAGAATGCCATCCCGCATCCCGTGGACGATCTTCTTGTCGGCGGGAACGACCGTCGCCAGCACACCGCCTAGATTGGGGCGGGCGGCATCCCCGTCGCCGCTCACGAAGTAGTAGGGACAAAGCCGCACCCGCCCGGGCATCGCGACCAGTTTTTCGGCCGCGAAGTCGCAGTAGGACGTCTCGACCAAGCGTGGCCGGTGGAACTGCTGGAGCACATACGGCGTCCGCGGCCAGGCCGCGAGGGCGCGGTCCACCGCGACGCTCCACTCGGCCGTGCTGAGATCGCTGCCGAGGTAAACCCCGCGCGCTCCCCACGCCTCCTCGCTGTAGCCGGACACCTTGAGGATCAGCTCGCGTTCGCGCTGGCTGAGGCCCTTGAGTTGGGTCCAGTCCGTGAGTTCAAGGCCCGGATAGGCGGCGTTCGGCGGCAGCGGCGTCGGGTCCAGCACCCAGGTCCGCGGCACATGGCGCCGCAGCCGCTGGAAAAAGCCTTCGCCCAATTCCTGCCGCCAGAAGCCGCGCAGATTGCGGTTCCAGAGCAGGGCGAACAGGAGCTTCTCCTCAAAGATCGGCTTGGGCGGCGGCGTGACCCGGAGCCGCTTTTCCGCGCCGAGACCGAAGATCGCGGCCGAGTTTGCGACGTTCGCGAGATCGAAGAGTTCGAAGAAGCGATACACCGCGTCGCCATCCGAGAAATCGGTGAAACTGGAATCGCGAACCTGGAAGCGATCCCCGCCCAACTGCCCGGCCAGCCACGCCATCTCCGGTCGATAACTCTTCGCCTCCTCCGACACGATCAGGTGAACCCGGGGAGCCGCGCCGAAGATGCTGGCGAAGCCGTCCTTCATCCGGTTGGCCCCGCCGATGACCGGGGTCGGAGCGGCTCCGGCCGGGTCGGATGGCAGCGCCGCGTAGGTCTGATTCAGCCACTGGGTCAGCCCGATGCCGCCGGGAACCGAATCGAGTTCGCTGAGGATGAAGCCATCTTCGGTGAGCAGCACATCGGGGCGGATCACGCGCGGCACCTCGCCCTTGAAGGCCCCGTGGCGTTGCAGCGCGATCAGGTCGGCTGGTTTGCCCTGGTCGAGGAGCTGCGCGATCCAGGCGGCTTCGCGTCCTTCGTGGCTCCGGCGATAGAGCAGGTTGACCGCCCGGTAGAACTGCAGCAGCACGCGCCCGAGCGAATCCAATTCGCGGGCCAGCGCCGGGCCGAGGGCGAAGGGTTGGGGCGAAATCCGCCAGGCCGCCCCATCGAACAGCCCGCCGGCGGGAATGGCGTCGCGAACCGACTTGGCGCGGGCAACGGCGGACACAGCTTCGGACGACATGACGCGGCGACGCTAGCAGCCGGCGCAAGAACCTCCAATCCGGAGACGGTGATCCCCGGGCTCGCGACCGCTCCGCCGCCGCCCCGCTGTCCGGGGAGAAGTCCGCTTGCGCCGGAGCGCTTCCCGGACACCTTGCGGCCGAATGAAGAGCAGCTTTTGTGTCGCGCTGGCCGTGCTGGCCGGCGTCAGCGGTGTGGCCCAGGCCCAGCGTCCGGCCAATGTGGGGCCGGCGGATGCGGGCGGTCTGAGCAGCAGTTACGCGTTGGAGTTCAGCCATTCCACAGACTCGGCGCTGAATCGCGGAAACACCGTGTTGGGCGACTTCGACGCTTCCTGGCTGCGCGCCAGCTATGCGGCCAACCTCCGGACTTCCGAGACCTATTCGTGGAGCGTCGGCCTGCAATGGGATCATGCCCGGTTCGATGCGCCCGCGGGTGCGCCGGTGCCGGAGGACATCTACGGACTCGCGCTCCGCCTCGGCAGCATGTGGCAGATGGGCGAACGTTGGTCGCTGCGCTCCGACCTGCGGCCCGGTCTCTACACCGACTTTGAGGACATCTCCGGCGGCGACTTCAACGTGCCGTTCACCGTGGCGCTGGGCTATGACGTGAATCCGGATCTCCAGGTTGTGTTCGCGGTGAACGTCGATGTTCGCCGGGAGTTTCCGGTGGTCGGCGGCCCCGGACTCATCTGGCGTTTCGCGGAAGGCTGGCGCCTGTCACTGCTGGTGCCGCGGCCGCAGATCGAGTTCACGGCGTCCGAATCGCTGACGCTGTTTGCCGGCGGTGAACTGCGGGCCACGGCCGTCCGCGTGGCGGAAGACTTCGGGACCGCCAACGGCCTGCCGCTTCTGAACGACGACCAGGTGACCTACCGGGAGCTTCGCGTGGGCGGCGGCCTGCGCTGGCAGTTCCACCGCCTGTTCCGCCTCACGGCCGAGGGCGGTTATGCGCTCGACCGTCGCTTCGAGTTCGACCGCGGGAATCTCCTGCTGAACGGCGACGGCGCCCCGTTCTTCACGGTCTCGGTGGCCGGCACCTACTGACGGGACATCGGGAGCGCGAGGATCGCCTTGGCCGCCGCCTCCGGTGCGGCGCAGTTCCGGCGGGCCAGCCGATAGACGTTGGTGGCGCTCAGCCGGTCGCCGGCTTGCAGCCGCCGCAGCGGCCCCAGCGTTTCCAGTTCCACGTAGGGAACGGGATCAGGATTCGTGTAGATTTCCACGGAGCAGCCGTCGTCCGGGTAGTTCGCCCCGGGACTCCGGGGAAGGTCCACCCGGAGAACCTCGCGCTCGCCGACCCAGACCAGACTGGATCCGTCATTGCCTACCTTGTGGCTGGCCTGCCGATCGCGGTCGAGGCGCAGCAGATTCCCCGGCAGGCAGGTGAGCTGGTTGGTGGGCACGCCCCAGAGCGTCGTCGTGCCGAGCGGAAACTTCGAGGGTGCGGGCACCGGCAGGAAGATGGCCTCCGCGTCGCGCGTCTGGGTGATGACCCACACGGAGACCTCCAACGGTTCACCGGCCACCTTCTCGTAGGTGGTTTCGATCCGCAGCACCGGCTCCTCCGGGTCGAGGACCAACCGGCGTTCCGTGCGCAGGCCGAAGCGCGGGCTCACCGGGGAAGTCAGGGTGACGGAACGGTCGGCGTTCACCCGGAAGGCAAGTGGCGCCGCGTCGAAGACGTCCGGTGGCGGCCAGTTCCACAGGCTCTGTGGGGCCGGCCAGGTCTTGTCGCCGCCGAAGCTTCCGTGCGCGGCCTCCCACGGCTTTGCCGGCATCGGTTGGCCGAGGAGGCGTTCGTTTTCCCAGAGGGGGCCGCTGCTCTCTCCGGCGAACCGGAACTGCATCACCCGGCCCACCGACGGAACCGCCACGGCCTCGACCGTGCCATTGCGCAGAATCACCGCGTCGTGCCAGCCGCGGTGCGACTGCTGCGTCATCACCTGCACGCCCGCCAGCCGCGGGCCCGTGGAGGCACAGCCGCCGACGAGCAGGGCGAGCGCGGCCAAACTGGAGGAGAATTGCCAAGGCATGGGGGCAGCGTCCGGGCGCCCGCCCGGTCGGCAAGCACGGAAATGAAGGGCGCATCTTTGCATCGTGGCAAACCTTGGAGAGGTTGACCCGGAGCAAGCCCTGGGTAAGCAATGGCCAGCGGAGGACAGGCGGGCCGGACCAATGTGCTGCCGGCATCTTGCCGGCAGCGACGGCACCGGACCGCCACAGGCTGGGACAAGGCGTGCGGATCGGGCCTGTGGCTCTGGCCGTAGGTCACCACGGCCGGGTGGGCTTTCGCCCAGAGCCACAGGCCCGCCTCGTCGCCCCTAGGAAAGCTGAGTCCCCGCCTGTGCCGACCCCTGCCGGCAAGATGCCGGCAGCACTTTGGCTGGCGCCCGACAGCCACGATGAAAAAACGCACGCGGAAATGAAAGCCCCCGTGGTTTCACGCTGGCCCGACCTGTTCGGACGCCTAGAGTCCGGCCGTGCTTTCCCGCCTTCGCTCGATCCTGCTGCTCGCCTCGTTGGGGGCGTGGTCGGGCTCGGGCGCCGATTACCTCGGCGAGATCAAACCGCTGCTGACGGAGCATTGCGTGACTTGCCACGGGGCGGAACACGCCAAGGGCGGACTGCGCCTCGACACCGCCGCCGCGGCGCGCCAGGGCGGCGACCATGGGCCTGCGGTTTCGGCCGGGAACGCCGCCGACAGCCTGCTGATCCAGGCCTTGGAGGACCGGCACTCTGAAGTTGCCCGGATGCCCTACAAGAAGTCCCCGCTGACGGCCGGCCAGATTGCGCAGGTCCGGGCATGGATTGACGCCGGGGCAAAGGCGCCGGCGGACGAACTTCCCGGACGCAAGGTTCACTGGGCCTTCGTGGCTCCCCGTCGTCCCGTCGTTCCAGTAATCAGTAGGTCAAAGGTCAGTAATCAGTCCGCGACGGCCAAGGGGCCAGGATCACGGATAACCGGCTCACTCAACACTGAATACTCCCACCCGATCGACGCCTTCATCCGTGCCCGCCTTGCCCAAGAGGGCGTGGCTCCGTCAGCGGAGGCGGACCGGGTGACGCTACTACGACGGGTTCATCTGGACCTCACCGGCCTGCCTCCCACGCCGACGCAAGTGGAGGCCTTCCTCGCCAGCACCCGTCCCGACGCCTACGAGCGCGTGGTCGAGGAGCTGCTGGCTTCGCCCCATTACGGCGAACGCTGGGCCCGTTGGTGGCTCGACGTGGCGCGCTATGCCGACTCAAACGGCTACAGCATCGACGCCCCGCGCTCCGTTTGGCCGTGGCGCGACTGGGTCATTCAGGCTCTCAACGACGACAAGCCGTTCGACGAATTCGTCATCGAACAGCTCGCCGGCGACCTGCTGCCGGACGCGACGTTGCCGCAGCGGATCGCCACCGGCTTCCATCGCAACACGCAGATCAGCGAGGAGGGCGGCATTGATCCCGAGCAGTTCCGGATCGAATCGGTCATCGACCGCGTGAACACCACGGGCACGGCGTTCCTCGGGCTGACGGTGAGCTGCGCCCAGTGCCACGACCACAAGTTCGACCCGCTCAGCCAGCGCGAATACTTCCAGCTCTTCGCCTTCTTCAACCAGCAGGATGAACCCACCCTCGAACTCCCCACGCCCGAGCAGCAGGCCGACCGTTACGCCCATGCCGCCGAGGTGAACGGCCTCGAAACGAAGCTAGCCGCGCTGAAGGACTCGGCGGCAACCGGGGCGGACAAACACCAGGACGAACTGAAGCGCGAACTGGAGCGTTTGCGGCGGAACCGGCCGCGGGCGAACTCAACCCTGGTGCTGAGCGAACGCCGCGAGCCGCGTGACTGCTATGTGCTCATCAAGGGCGACTACACCCGGCGCGGCGCGGATGTTTCGCCGGGCACACCCGCCGTGCTGCACCCGTTCCCGCAGTCCGCCAACCGCAATGGCCTGCCCAACCGCCTCGACCTCGCCCGCTGGCTGACGGATCCGGCGAACCCCCTCACCGCGCGCGTTACGGTGAACCGCGTTTGGCAGCAGTATTTCGGTCGTGGCCTGGTGGAATCGGAGAACGATTTCGGCACCCAGGGCAGCCCGCCGACGCATCCGGATTTGCTCGACTGGCTGGCGGTCGAGTTTCGGGAGGGAGTGGATCTGAAAAGCGAGTCGATGGTGGATAGTTCAAAGAGTGGTGAAACCTCGACTCTCCACTCTCCACTCAAACATCCATCCACCTCCTGGTCCCTCAAGCATCTCCACCGCCTCATCGTTACCTCCGCGACCTACCGGCAGTCGTCCAAGGCGCGGCCGGATCTCGTGGAAAAAGACCCAACCAACAAGCTGCTCGCCCGGCAGAACCGGCTGCGGCTCGACGCCGAGATCGTGCGCGACGTTGCGCTCGCGGCGAGCGGCCGGTTGAACCCGGCCATCGGCGGCCCAAGCGTGTTTCCGCCGCAGCCCGACGGCGTCATGTCGCTCGGCCAGTCGAACCGCGAGTGGAAGGCCAGCACCGGCGGCGACCGGTTCCGCCGCGGGATGTATTCGTTCTTCTGGCGCGCCACGCCGCATCCGGCGCTCGCGGTGTTCGATGCGCCCGACGCCTTCAGCGCCTGCACCCGGCGCCTGCGCTCCAACACGCCGCTCCAGGCCCTCACGCTGCTCAACGACGCCGCCTTCGTGGAACTCGCCGATGCGCTCGCCCAGCGGATTCAGGCCGAAGCCCCCGAAGCGCAACGGCTCGAACTCGGATTCCGGCTTTGCACCGGTCGCACGCTGACACCGAGTGAGAAGGAACGCCTGCGGCGACTGCTGGAGGAGGAAATCCGCGATGCGGGGGCAGCGAAGGCCTGGCAGACCGTCGCCCGTGTGCTGCTGAACCTCGACGAGACGATTACCCGGGAATGAATATTTCGTCGCCAGATCCGCTGCACGCGCTCACCCGCCGGCACTTTTTCAGCCGGTGCGGGCTGGGGCTGGGCTCCATCGCGCTGGCGTCGCTCATGGACCGGACGCAGGCGCTCGGTGCCGCGTCGGGTTCGCATCCCTTGGCGCCGAAGCCGGCGCAGTTTCCGGCACGGGCGAAGAACGTCATCTACCTGTTCATGGCGGGCGGGCCGTCGCAGTTGGACCTGTTCGACCACAAGCCGCGGCTCAACGCGCTCAACGGCCAGCCGATTCCCGACTCGTATCTCGAAGGCAAGCGGTTCGCCTTCATGGACAGCTCGTTCAAGAACAAGTCCACGCTGCTCGGCACGAAGCGCGCCTTCCGCCAGCACGGCGAATCCGGCATGTGGGTCAGCGAGCTGTTCCCGCACACCGCCGGTATCGTTGACGACGTGACGTTCGTCCGCACGGTGGCCACCAACGTCTTCAACCACGCGCCGGCGAAGCTCTTCATGAACACCGGCTCGGCGCAGTTCGGCCGGCCGAGCATGGGGGCATGGGTCACCTATGGCATCGGCAGCGCGGCGGACAACCTGCCCGGCTTCGTGGTGCTCCAGAGTGGTCCGCGTGGGCCGCGGGGCGGCGCGGTGAACTGGGGCAGCGGCTTCTTGCCGACCTCGTATCAGGGCGTGCCGTTGCGCGGGCAGGGCGAACCCATCCTGAACCTCACTACGCCGGAAGGCATCAGCGAGCAACGCCAGCAGCGGGCCATCGCCGCGGTGAAGGATCTGAACCTCCAGCGCCTCGTCGAGACCGGCGACCCGGAGATCGCCACGCGCATCGCCGCCTACGAGATGGCCTACCGGATGCAGACGAGCGCGCCGGAAGCGATGGACCTCGCCGGCGAAAGCGAGGCGACGCTGAAGCTCTACGGCGTGGACAAGGCGAAGCCGTCCTTTGCCCGCAACTGCCTGCTCGCGCGCCGCCTCATCGAGCGCGGGGTGCGGTTCGTGCAGCTTTACCATACCAACTGGGACAGCCACGGCGGTCCCGGTGAGAACCTGGAGAACGACTTCGAGAAGGTCTGCCGCGAGGTGGACCAGGGCCAGGCGGCGTTGGTTCGCGACCTGAAGTCCCGGGGCCTCCTCGACGATACGCTGGTGGTCTGGGGCGGCGAGTTCGGCCGCACGCCCATGGGTGAGAGCCGCGAGAAGACCGGGCGCAACCACCACATCGATGCCTTCACGATGTGGCTGGCCGGCGGCGGGGTGAAATCCGGCTACGTTCTCGGCGAGACGGACGAGCTTGGCTTTGGCCCCGCCAGCGACCGCGTGCACGTCCACGACCTGCACGCAACGATCCTGCATCTGCTCGGGTTGGATCACAAAAAGCTCACCTTCCGCTTCCAGGGCCGCGATTTCCGGCTGACCGACGTGCATGGCGAACTGGTGACAAAGCTGCTGGCCTGAGTTCTGGCTTGGCCCGAACGGCGGCTCGCGGAACCCAAGTCTTACCTGGGAATACTCGTTCCCGAGTCAGACGCGGCGGCTTGGCGAAAGGCTCGGATTGGAACACGCTGCTGCATGCGCATCTCCCCAAAATTGTCCGTCACGTTTGGATTCCTCGTGTTGTTGATCCTCGGGACCGGCTGCACGTCGGTCCGGCCAACGGTCCTTCCGCCGCTGTCGCCGGCGAATCGGTGGGCCAAGGAAATCGGCGCGTTCGACGCGCAGGATGCGACCAATCCGCCACCGCGCCGGCCCATCGTGTTCACGGGCAGTTCCTCGATCCGGCTGTGGCAGGACCTGCCGCAGGATTATCCGGGCCTGCGGGTGATGAACCGCGGTTTCGGCGGCTCGCAGTTGAGCGACGTCCAGGAGCATTTCGAACGGCTGATTCTCCGCTATCGGCCCCGGCAGGTGGTCATCTACTGCGGGGGCAATGACCTCGCGGCGAAGAAATCGGTCGAGACCGTGGTGGCGGACCTGAAGGCGGTGGTGAACCGCATCCACCGCGAACTGCCCCAGACCAAGGTCGCGTTCATCTCCATCGCGCTCAACCCGGCCCGGTGGGAGCAGCGCGACGCCGTGCGCGCCGCCAATGCCGCGGTCGCGGAGTTCATGGCGCAGGACCCGCGCCGCCAGTTCATCGACGTGACCACCGCGATGCTCGGACCGGATGGCCAGCCCAAGCCCGATATTTTCGTCGCCGACCGCCTGCACATGAACCGGAAAGGTTACGAACTCTGGGTGCCGCTCGTGCGGGCGGCATTGGTGAAGTAAGCCGTCGGCCGACTCACGGGATCATTCCCGCCGGCCGGGTCCCGGTGCCCTTCCGTCGGGTCAGCGAATCGCCCAGGTCCTGGCGGGCATCTTCCGCGAGCGCGAGCAGGCGGGTGAGGACTTCCGGATGCTCGGTGGCGACATTGCGGGTTTCGCCGGGGTCGTTGCGGAGATTGAAGAGCTCGAGTCCGACCGGCAGGGGGGAATATTTGGCCGGAATGCCGCCCGTGGCCCTGGGCTGATTCCGCAGCGTGCGCGCGGTGTGGGGCAGCATCAGCTTCCAGTCGCCGCTCCGCAGGGCCTGGAGTTCGCCGACGTTGTAGTAGAAGTAGTAGGCCGGATGCGGGTTCGTGGCTCCGGATTGACCGGCCAGAATTGGCCAGACGTCGCGGCCGTCGATTTTCCGCTCCGGCAGGGCCGCGCCGACCTTGCCGGCAATCGTGGGCAGCAGGTCGATGGTCATCAGCGGCGTGTCGGAAACCTTGCCGGCGGGGATCTTCCCGGGCCAGCGCATCAGGCAGGGCTCGCGCACGCCGCCCTCGAAGACCGTGCCCTTGCCTTCGCGGAACGGTCCGGCCGAGCCCGCGTGGTCGCCGTAGCTCAGCCACGGGCCGTTGTCCGAGGTGAAGATGACCCAGGTGTTTTCCTCCAGCCTGAGGCGGCGCAACGCGTCTAGCACCTGGCCGACGGACCAGTCGATTTCCGAAATCACGTCGCCGAACAGGCCCCGGCGCGTCTTGCCGGCGAACTTGTCGCTCACGAACAGCGGCACATGCGGCATGGAATGCGCGAGATAGAGAAAAAAGGGCCGCCGGCGGTTTTCCTCGATGAACCGCACCGCCTGCGCGGTGTATTGGGTGGTGAGCTGCCGCTGGTCGGGCATTTCTTGGATGACCTCCTCGTCCTGGATGAGGGGCAGGGGCGGATACGTTCCCTTCGCCGCCTCCGGGTGCAGCGGCCACATGTCGTTCGAGTAGGGCAGGCCGAAATAGCGGTCGAAGCCGTGGCGGGTGGGCAGGAACTGCGGTGCCCGGCCCAGATGCCATTTCCCGACGATGGCCGTGGCGTAACCCTGCCCCTTGAGCACCTCGGCCAGCGTGGTTTCCTCCGCGTGAAGGCCGTTCTTGGAGAACGGTCCGAGCGCGCCATGGATGCCGATGCGGTTGGCGTAGCAGCCGGTGAGAATCGAGGCCCGGGCGGCGGAACAGACCGGTTGGGCGGTGTAAAAGCTGGTAAACTTCGTTCCCTGGCGGGCGAGGCGGTCCAGATGGGGCGTCCGGTAGCCCTTGGCGCCGAAGGGGCCGATGTCTGCGTAAGCGAGGTCATCGCAGAAGATCAGCACGATGTTGGGCCGTTCCGCGGCGAGGAGCCGGGGCCACGGGGCCAGTCCCAGGGCGAGCAGGACGGCGAGGATCAGGCGAGGCATGGGGTGGAGATTGCCGGTGTGCGCCGTGGCAAGGCAATCCTGCCGGTCCGAGAGCCCCCTGATTTGTCCCCTTGGCCGGGGTGTCGGTTTGGGCCATGCTGAGCGCAGTGATTCAATCGGCGGAAGAACTCAGAGGTCTGGCAGAGCGCATTCATGCAGCGCCTTGGGTGGGAGTGGATACGGAGGCGGACAGCCTGCACGCGTATCCGGAAAAACTGTGTCTGGTCCAGATTTCGATTCCCGGCGAGGAGGTCCTCGTGGATCCCCTGGCCGACCTGCACCTCGAGCCCCTCTGGGAGGCCTTTGACCGCCACGAGCTGATTTTCCACGCCGCAGACTACGACCTGCACCTGCTGTTCACCGGCCACCATTTCCAGCCGACGTCGATCTTCGACACCATGTGGGCGGCCCGGCTGCTGGGCGAACCCAAGTTCGGCCTCAACGACGTGCTCCAAAAGCTGCTCGGGGTGGCGCTCGAAAAGGGTGCGCAGAAGGCCGACTGGGGCAAGCGCCCGCTCACATCCCGAATGATTGAGTATGCGCTGAACGACGTGAGATACCTACGTCCGCTCCAGGAGAAACTCACCGAGCGCCTCCGGGAACTCGGCCGGCTGGAGTGGCACCAGCAAATCTGCCAGCGGCTCATCGCCGATGCCGCGACCCCGGCCAAGCCCGATCCGGACGGCGTCTGGCGCATCAAGGGCCACGATGCCCTCGATGACACCGGCCTCGCGGTCCTGCGCGAACTGTGGCACTGGCGTGAGCGGGACGCTCTGCGCACCGGCCGGCCGCCATTCTTCATCCTCAAGCACGAGACCCTCAGTGAAATGGCCGCCCAGGCCAGCGCCGCCGGCGTCCGCGCCGTCCGCCTGCCGCCCTACCTGACCTCCAAGCGCCGGGCGGGAGTTCTCGACGCGATCAAGGCCGGTCTCGACGTGCCCGCCGACCAACGCCCGCAGCCGGTGCGTGTCCGCATGCGGCGGATGACCCGGGCGGAGCTCGACTACGCCGAAGTGTTGCGCGAACGGCGCGACGCCAGGGCCAAGGAGCTGGAAATCGATCCCACCATCGTCGCCGCCCGCGCCACGCTGTTCGCCCTGGCCCGCAAGGATCAGGATGAATTGGCCCGCCTGCTGCCTTGGCAGCGCGAAATCCTGCGCCTCGACGGAGACGGCGCCGGCAAGTCCGCCAAAGCGGCCGAGCGCGAGTGAATCACGGGACTGCGGCGACCGCCTCAAGGCACTGATTCCTGACGGGCCGTGATTCCGGATTGGTCGCCGGCTTGCGGACGCCCGGTGTCTGCTGGCACGGTTGGCCGTCTTCCATGAAACGCCTCACCGCGCTGCTCGCCATGTTCGCCGCCTCCCTGACTGGCTTCGCTGAAATCAAGGACCCCATCGCGCTCTGGCCCGAGGGCGCTCCCGGGGCCTTGGGAACGGGGGCGAACGATGTTCCCACCGTCACGCCCTACCTGCCTGATCCCGCCAAGGCCACCGGTGCCGCGATCGTGGTCTGCCCCGGCGGCGGCTACGGCGGTCTTGCTCCGCACGAAGGCAATGACTACGCGCTGTTCCTCAATCGCGAAGGCATCACCTGCTTCGTGCTCAAGTATCGGCTCGGTTCCCACGGGTATCGCCATCCCGTCATGCTTCAGGATGCCGCCCGGGCGGTCCGCTGGGTGCGGGCCAACGCCGCCACCTACAACCTGGACGTCAAGCGCGTCGGCACCATGGGCAGCAGCGCCGGCGGGCATCTGACCTCGACGCTGATGACCCATTTCGATCTGGGCCAGGCGCAGGCTGCCGATCCGGTGGACCGTCAGAGCTCCCGTCCCGATCTCGGCATCCTGTGCTATCCGGTGATCACGATGGAGGCCTTCGGGCATGCGGGTTCCCGCCGGAATCTGCTGGGAGAATTCCCCACGGCCGAGCAGGTCCAGCTGCTGTCCAATGAGAAGCAGGTTTCGCCGGGCACTCCGCCGGCCTTCATCTGGCATACCTACGAGGATCAGGCCGTGCCGGTCCGCAACGCCCTGGAGTTCGCCAGCGCGCTGGAGCGCCACGGGGTGCCCTTCGATCTGCACATCTACAAACAGGGCCGCCACGGGATCGGCCTGGCGGCCAAGCCGCCGGAATTCGAGAACCCGCACCCGTGGGCCAAGGATCTGGTCTTCTGGCTGAAGTCACAGGGCTTCGTGAGGTGACGTCGACCTGCGGATGCCGGGAGTCATGGTTGCCGGAAGGGGTTCGGTGGCTTACCTCTGTGCGACCTTATGGCCGTCGCGCCCATCGTCGTCATCCGCAACCTCACCAAGATCTACCGGCAGGGCGACATTGACGTGACCGCGCTGGCCGGCGTGTCGCTCGACATTACGCCCGGGGAGTTCGTCGTCCTGATGGGCCCATCCGGTTCGGGCAAATCCACCCTGCTGCACATCATCGCGGGCATCGACCAGGCGACGTCCGGTTCGGTGAAGGTGCAGGGCATCGAGGTGGCCAATCTCAACGAGTCCCAGCTCGCCGACTGGCGGAACCAGAACGTCGGGTTCGTCTTCCAGAGCTTCAACCTGATCCCGGTCCTGACGGCGGCCGAAAATGTGGAGTTGCCGCTGCTGCTCACCGCGCTCAGCCGTGCGGAACGCCGGCGGCAGGTCGAGACGGCCTTGGCGCTCGTGGGACTCGCTGACCGTGGTCACCATCGGCCGGACCAGATGTCCGGCGGCCAGCAGCAGCGCGTGGCCATCGCCCGCGCCCTGGTCACCGATCCGGCCCTGATCGTGGCCGACGAACCGACCGGGAATCTGGATGCGAAGTCCGCCTCCGATGTGCTCCAAATCCTCCAAAGCCTGAGCCAGACCGCCGGCAAGACCGTGATCATGGTCACGCACGACCCCAAGGCGGCCGTTTACGGGACCCGCGAGCTTCACCTGGAGAAGGGCGAACTGGTGGAGAACGTCACCAAGACCTGAGCATGATTCTGTCCCCCATCGTCCGTGTGTTGACGCTGCCGTTCCGGCTGACCTGGCGCCTGTTCTGGAGGTTGCTCTGGCTGTGCAATCCGCTGACGTGGATCGAGTGGGTTACCCGCCTGTGGGTGCGGTGGTTCGGGCTCTCGCAGCACAGCTTTGTCATTGTGAACGCAGTGCGGAACCAGCGGCGGGCCACCTTGACCGTTCTGAGCGTGGCCGTGTCGTGCGGTCTGCTGGTGACCGTCATGACGCTCCAACGTGAGCTCACGATCCCGCCGGAATCGGAGTCGGCCTCCCTGCGCCTGATTGCCCGGAACAAGGTCTCGCTGGCCCAGCCCCTGCCCGCGAAGCAGATGCCGCAGATCGAGAAGATCCCCGGGGTGGTCGCGGTGTCGCCGTTCACCTACTTCGGCGGCAATTTCCGCGAAGAAACCATCACGAGCTTCGCCCAGTTCGCGGTGGATCCGGTCCGTTTCCGCGAGCTCATCGTCGAGGGCAAGGTCACCGAGGGGGACTACGAGGACTTCGTCCGCGACCGGACCTCCTGCTTTGTCGGCAAGGATACGATGGACCGCTACCAGTTGAAAGTCGGCGACCGCCTGAAGTTCACCGGGACGTTCTACCCCGTGGACCTCGACCTCAAGGTGGCGGCGGTTTACAGCGGGACCGTGGACGACCGGAACGTCTTCTTTCACCACAAGCTCCTCGACGAACTGACCGGCGACCTCGGCACCGTTGGCACGTGGTATGTGCGGGTGGCTTCGGCTGACGTGGCCAACGACGTCATCAAGCGCATCGACCAGGCGTTTGAGAATTCTTCGGCCGAGGTCCGGACTGAGACGGAGCGCGCCTTCCAGATGAGCTTCATGAGCATGCTGGGCAACGTGAAGGTGCTCACGATGTCGATCAGCGCGGTCGTGGTGTTCACGCTCGTGCTGGTGACGGTGAGCACGATGAGCATGGCCATCCGCGAGCGGTTCCGCGAACTGGCGGTGCTCAAGGCTATCGGCTTCCAGCGCCGGGAACTGTTCGGCTTCATCCTCGCGGAAAGCTTCGGGTTGGCGGTGCTGGGCGCGTTGCTCGGCATCGGCGGCGCCTGGCTGTTCTGGAGCCACATCAACCTCCAGAAGCTCACCGGCGGCTTCCTGATCTATTTCGAGGTGACGCCGCGGATCATGGCCACGGGCGGCATCGTGGCGGCGCTGCTGGGCATCCTGGCGGCGGTTGGCCCCTCGATTTCGGTGGCCCGGACGAGCGTGGTCGAGGGCCTGAAGACATTGGACTGAACCATGGATGATACACTTCCGTTGCTGTTGCCCGGGCTGCTTCAGATCGCCAAATGGCTGCTGCTGCTGGTCGCGGCCGGCGCCGTTGTTGGGGTGATTTGGTTTGTCGGTTCAACCCTTCACCGCGGAGGGCTTCCGCTGCGCTACAACTTCCGCAACGTCTTCGTCCGCTGGCGCACCACCGCGTTCACGGTCGCCGGCATCGGTGCGGTGGTGGCGGTGTTTGTCCTGCTCCAGGCCCTGGCCCGGGGCATCGAAAGCACCGGCGGCAACACCGGGGATCCGCGCAACATCCTCGTCGTCCGCCGTGGTTCGCAGGCGGAGTCGGGCAGCCTCGTGTCCCGCGACCACTTCCGCACGCTCCAGTATTTCGACGAAATCGCCCGGAACGACGCGGGCGAGCCGGTGATCTCCGCCGAGTTGGTGATGATCGTCTCGGCCCCGCGCCGCGA
>OFDN01000491.1_pt1 | contig 32297 bp, 27 predicted proteins | sample 1520971 | NCBI WGS metagenome assembly OFDN01 (sample SAMEA94257418, study PRJEB24077) | hot springs metagenome | biome: Aquatic biome; feature: Geographical feature; material: Water | place: India | collected 2012-06-12 | depth 5 m | reverse complement strand
AGACCGCGCCCCATGATCCGCAGGCTGCTGCCGCTTCTCGCGATGCTTCTGGCGCCGTCGGCCGCTTTCGCCGACGACGCGTCCTACTGTGCCGAACTCTCCAGCCTCTATCGCCGCTATCTCAGCGGCCAGGGCAACGGCCAGCTCTTTCCCGACGTCGATGCCAGCGTGGCGATGAACGAATGCGCCAAGGGCAACTATGCCGCGGGCATTCCGCCCCTGGAGAAGAAGCTGCGCGACGCGCGCTTCACGCTGCCCAAGCGCAACTAACGCCGGCGTCCATCACCGGCGACGGGCCTGCAGCGACACGGCCAACGGCAACCACGGGCGATCGGGCCAGTGCCAGTCGCCATCGTCGCGTTGCACCAGGATCCTGAACATCCGCCACGGCACCTGGGCATGCTCGTGCAGCCAGTCGAGCGACAGGCCCGCATCGATCAGGCCGGTCACGATGTCGGACAACGGATGAAGCCAGCTGACGTTCGTGCTGTTCTGCAGCCGCGCCTCGGGATCGGCATAGTCGCTGGGATCGTCGAACGTCAGCGCGCGGCGCTCGAGATACGGGGCGAAGAATCCCGGCATGCCGTCCGGCTGCGGCACGAGATCGTCCAGCACCAGCGCGGCCGGATGACCGTCGGCGTAATAGAAGCGCCCGCCGGGCTTCAGGAAACCGGCGACGATCTCCGCCCATCGCCTGATGTCGGGCAGCCAGCAGGTGGCGCCCCAGGTCACATAGACGAGATCGAACGAGGCCGGCTCGGGGATCGCGGACGGCGCGTCGTAGAGATCGGCGCAGACGAAGCGCGCCCGGCCAGTCAAACCGAGTTCCGCCGCCAGCGCGTTGGCCGCATCGATGGCGGCCGGCGAAAAGTCGAGACCGACGACGGTGGCGCCGCGTTGCGCGAGACAGAGCGTGTCGGCCCCGAAATGGCATTGCAGGTGAAGCACCCGCAGGCCGCTCACGTCGCCGAGCTCGGCCTCCTCGATGGCATTCAGCCGGCCGCGGCCGGCACGCAACGGCGCCAGATCGTAGCCCGGCGCCTTGAGATGAATCCCGACGCGTTCGTCCCAGTTGGCGCGGTTGAGCGCCCGCCAGTCCTTCTCTGCCGTCACGACACCGACAGCTCTGCGCCGGTCAGCCGGCGATAGGCTTCGAGATAGCGCTTGCTGGTCGCCTCGACGACTTCCGGCGGCAGCTTGGGCGCCGGTGCCTCGCCGTTCCAGCGGCCGGCATGGCGCTCGACGTCGAGCCAGTCGCGCAGCGGCTGCTTGTCGAAGCTGGGCTGCGGCCTGCCTTCGGCATAGCCGTCGAGCGGCCAGAAGCGCGAGGAGTCCGGAGTCATCACCTCGTCGATCAGCAGGATCTTGCCGTCGGCCGTGCGGCCGAACTCGAACTTGGTGTCGGCGATGATGATGCCCTGCTTCAGCGCGACGTCGCGGCCGCGCGTGTAGACGAGGCGCGTCAGCCGCTCGAGCTCGGCCGTGACATCGGCGCCCAGCGCCTGCTGCATCTGGCCGATGGTGATGTTCTCGTCGTGGCCGCTCTCGGCCTTGGTCGCCGGGCTGAAGATCGGCGGATCGAGGCGGCCGCTCTCCTTCAGGCCCTTGGGCAGCGTCTCGCCGGCGAGAGTTCCCGCCTTGGCATATTCGCGCCAGGCCGAACCGGTGATGTAGCCTCGCACCACGCACTCGATGGGGAAGACCGTGCCGCGCCTGCAGAGCATGGCGCGGCCGGCGATCTCGGCGCGATGGCCCTTGAGCGCGGGCACCGCGGCGACGATCTCGTCGGCGTCGGCCGAGATCATGTGATGATCGACGAGCCCGCCCAGCTGGCGGAACCACCAGGCGCTGACCTGGGTCAGCACGGCACCCTTCTGCGGGATGGGCTCGGCCATCACCACGTCGTAGGCGCTCACCCGGTCGGTCGCGACCAGCAGCAGCCGGTCGGCATCCACCGCATACACATCCCGCACCTTGCCGCGCGCGATCCGTTCCAGTGGCAGGTCACTCACCGTCATCAGCATCATCGTACCCCTCGTCCTGAGGAGGCCGCGCCGCGGCCGTCTCGAAGGACCAGCCGCAGTGCGGGTGCCCACCCTTCGAGACGCGGCCTGCGGCCGCTCCTCAGGGCGAGGTTCCTCGTTAGCCTTCCTTGCGCATTTCCTCGAACACTTCCTTGGCGGTGAGCATCGCCTCGCGCACCGACGGCAGGCCGATATAGCCGCAAAGGTGCATCAGCGCCTCGGACAATTCGTCCTCGGTCCAGCCCTGGCGGCGGGCCATGCGCAGGTGGATGGCGAGTTCGGGCCAGCGTGCCTGGGCGGTATCGGAAATGACGCAGATCAGCGTCTTCGTCTTGAGGTCGAGTCCGGGGCGCGACCACAGCATGCCGAAGACCGCCTCGCGGGCATAGTCGCCGAATTTCTTCATCATCGGGTCGTCGTAGACCGACTTGTTCATGTCGGCGGCGAACTTCTCGCCCATCAGGCTGGCCCGTATTTCGCTGCCCTTCCGGTAATTCTCGCTCTCGGCCATCGGTTCCTCCTTTGTGACAATTTCTGGACTGCAGCGTCCCGGAATTCGCGGGTAGGATCAATCGTCCAAGGGGAGACAAGCGAAACGATGGCCGCCAGCGGCACTGCAGTTGAACCCGCCGGCCGGCGGCGCCGGGCGGCGCTGACCCTGGCAGCCCTCGGTGTCGTGTTCGGCGACATCGGCACCAGCCCGCTCTACACGGTCAAGGAGTGCTTCAGCGACTACACCGGCATCCTCCCCACGCACGACAACGTGCTGGGCATGCTGTCGCTGATCACCTGGGCGCTGATCGTCGTCGTCACCCTGAAGTACGTGGTCGTCGTCATGCGCGCCGACAACAAGGGCGAGGGCGGCGTGCTGGCGTTGATGGCGCTGGTTTCCAGCCAATCGAACATCAAGTCGCAATGGCGGCGGCGCTTCTACCTCATGCTGGGGATCGCCGGCGCCGCGCTGTTCTACGGCGACTGCCTGCTCACGCCCGCCATCTCGGTGCTGAGCGCGGTCGAGGGCCTGACCGTCGCCACGCCGGCCTTCCAGCCGATGGTCATACCGATCGCGGTCGGCGTGATCGTTGCCCTGTTCTCGGTGCAGCATTTCGGCACCAGCGGCATCGGAAGATGGTTCGGTCCGATCACGCTGATATGGTTCCTGGTGCTGGCCGTGCTGGGCGCGCACCAGCTCGTGCAGCGGCCGGAAGTGCTTGCCGCGCTGTCGCCCCACCATGCGATCGGCTTCGCCGTGCGCGAAAAGTTCGTGGCCTTCGTGGCCCTGGGCGCGATCACGCTGGCGATCACCGGTGCGGAGGCGCTGTACGCCGACATGGGCCATTTCGGCGCCAAGCCGATCCGGCTCGCCTGGCTCGGGCTGGTGCTGCCGTCCCTGCTCCTCAATTACTATGGGCAGGGCGCGCTGATCCTCAGCGACCCGTCGGCGCTCGCCAACCCGTTCTTCAATCTCGCGCCCGACTGGGCGCTCTATCCGCTGGTCGCCCTCGCCACCGCCGCCACCGTGATCGCCTCGCAAGCCACGATCTCGGGTGCTTTCTCGATGGCCAAGCAGGCCGCGCTGCTGGGCCTCAGCCCACGCGTCCACATCCAGCACACCTCGGCCAGCGAGTTCGGCCAGGTCTACCTGCCGGTGGTCAACTGGCTGCAGCTGGTGGGCGTCGTCATCCTGGTCCTGGCGTTCAAGTCGTCGACCAACCTGGCCGCGGCCTACGGCATCGCCGTCACCGGGACGATGCTGATCACCAGCACCCTCGTGTTCGTGATCGCGGTCCGCAAGTGGAACTGGGGCTGGCCGCTCAGCATCATGGTGTTCGGCGCCTTCATGGCGCTCGACCTCGCCCTGCTCTCCTCCAACATGCTGAAATTCCTCGACGGTGGCTGGGTGCCGCTGGCGATCGCCGCCATGATCTTCCTCTGCATGTGGACCTGGCTGACCGGCCGCGCGGCCGTCGCCCGGCGCGAGCAGGACGAGGCGCTGCCGCTGGAAGCGCTGCTGGAAAGCATCAACCCGGCGCGCGTGCATCGCCCGCAGGGCACCGCCGTCTACCTGACGGCCTTCTCCGGCAATGCGCCGCGCTGCCTGATGCACAATCTCAAGCACAACGAGGTGCTGCACGAACATGTCGTTCTGCTCAGCATCGAGGTGCCCGACATCCCCTTCGTGTCGCCGGAAGGACGCAGCCAGGTCACCCATCTCGGCAAGGGCGTGCACCGCGTGGTGATGCACTATGGGTTCATGGAGCAGCCCGACGTGCCGAGCGACCTCGCGCTCCTCGAAGACAAGGGCATCCCGTTCGACCCGATGCGGACGTCCTACTTCGTCGGCCGCAACAGCTTCGTGAGCGCCAGCAAGCCGCTGCTGCCGCGCTGGCAGCAGAAGCTCTTTCTCACCCTGTCGCGCTTCGCCGCCAGTGCCGGCGACTTCTTCGGCCTGCCCGCCAACCGCGTGGTCGAGCTGGGCAGCCGCATCGAGATCTGACTCTAGGCGTCAAAGGCCGACAGCGAGATCGCGTCCTGGGCGGGCGGCTGCAGCCCGCGCGACAGGAGATCGCCCAGCCGGGCGAAGATGCGGCCGGCCTCGGTGCAGCCGACATCCTGCGTCACCGCCTCGGCCGCGATGTTGAGCAGCGCGTTGCCGGCAAGGTCGCGGCACTCCGCCGGCAGGCCCTCCACGGCGTCGGAGATCACGCGCATCGCGTGCTGCAGGTCGGACAGGCGATCGGGCATCGATGCGGTCATGGGATCGGCCTTCAGTTGAGACGGCCGGCGGCGGCGCCGGCGGCCGGGGCAAGCCTGAGGCCTGCGCCGGCCAGGGCGATGGCAAAGGCCTTGAGACGGACGGCGGCCACGCGCGAGGCGGTGGGCGCCATCATGATGTCGAGCGAGGCGAGCAGCGGCCGGTCGTGATCGGCCTGGGCCAGCCCGCACAGCGCCACCAGCACGGCCTCGTCGCGGCTCACGCTGGAACAGGTCGGCACATGGATCTCCATGGCGCGCCGTGCGCCGAACAGGAACGCATCCATGGCGATCACGAAATCCGGCAGCACCTCGAGCAGGCCCGCCACCTTGAAGCCGCGATGGAGGATCGAGTCTTCACCGGGCAGCGCGCGATCCTGCCGCCACTGGCGCAGCGCCCAGAGCACGAAGCGTTCGCCCACCGGCAGCGAGCAGGCGCAATCGAACCGGCCGCAGCCGGGCTTGAGGCTTTGCCGAGCGCTAACCCCTTGTTGTTGCGTGACTTCCATTGCCTCACCACCGCTGAAGGACCTTGACCGTGCCTACAGTCTATGCAATTGAGACTCGTTCGCAACCTCAAAGGACGTGAAGGGCTCATGGACGACAGGAGCGGTCCCGCTCGGATCGACGAAATGCAGCGCGACAGGCCGGCACTCACCCTGCCGGCCGTGGAGAGCGTCGCGATCCTGCAGGGACGCCGCGAAGTCATCATCCGTCATGGCGCCGAACTGTACCGGCTGCGCCTCACAGCCTCGAACAAGCTGATTCTGACCAAATAATTTCGAGACCCCGAGGGGCCATCCCTCCTCGGCTAAACTGCCCAGCCAGCCGGCTCCCTTTGGGGGAGCCCCGCAAGCCAGGCGTCCTTTTTTCCTTGGGGACCTGGCTCAAATGAAAACCCGCGCACTGCTCTATGCGCTGATGGCGACAACCGCCGTCGGTGCCTTCCTACCCGCGCCCGCATCGGCGCAGACATCGACTGCTCCGCCCGTCGCCGATCCGACGCAGCCCCCGCCGGCCACCCACGGTGTGCCGACGCAGCTCGACGCCGTGACGACCGCCGCGATGCGCAGCCGGCGTCCGCTCGACGACGTGCCCGCGACGGTGTCCGTGATTACGACCGAGAACATCGATCGCGAGAACATGCAGGACGTCCGCGACCTCGTCCGCAACGAGCCCGGGGTCACCGTGGGCAACAATCCCAATCGCGCCGGCTTCCAGAACTTCGTGATCCGCGGCATCGGCGGCAACCGCGTGCTGCTGATGGTCGACGGCATGCGCACACCCGACTTCCCCGACAGCAACCAGGGCGCCGGCACCTATTCGCGCGAGCAGCCCGACCTCGAGGACATCAAGCGCGTCGAGATCATCCGCGGCCCCGCCTCCGCGCTCTACGGCTCCGACGCGATCGGCGGCGTGGTGGCCTACACGACCAAGGACCCCGGCGACTACATCCGCGACGGCAAGAACTTCTATGCCAGCGCCAAGGCCGCCTACAGCGGCGCCAACCAGCAGTTCTCCGAATCGTTCACCGGCGCCGTGCGCTCCGGCAACGTCGAGTTCATGGGCATCTATACGCGGCGCGATGGCGACCAGTACACGCCCGCGCAGACCATGATCGCACCCAATCCGACGACGTGGAGCAACAACAACTTCTTCGCCAAGCTGGTGATCAAGCCGACCGAGGTCGACACGATCCGCCTCACCGGCACCTACTCCGACGGCGTGCAGAGCACCAACATGCTCACGGCCATCGGCCGGTTTCCCTCCCTGTTCGCGAGCATCTACGACGAATGGGGCAAGGACTATACCCAGACCTATCGCATCAGCGCGCAGTGGGAGCACAACGCCCCGATCGGCTTCATCGACCGGCTGAGCTTCCTCGCCTACTTCAATTCGGTCAACACACAGGCCGACACCTATCAGCTGCGCGGCGCCTTGAACGGCGTGATCCCGACCAACGCCCGCACTTCGCAGTTCTTCTACAACCAGAACGTCGCGGGTGCCGAGCTGCAGATGCATACGGACGCCAACATCGGCGGCCTCGACAATTTCTTCACCTATGGCCTGAGCTTCGCCTACACGACGACGACCCGGCCGCGCGAACGCTGGCAGATCACCCTTGCGACCGGCGCCCGCACCCAGGTGGTGGGCGGCGAGACCTATCCGAACAAGAACTTCCCCGACACCGACACGGTGCAGGCCGGCATCTACGTGCAGGACGAGATCAGCGCGCTGGGCGGGCGTCTCAAGATCACGCCGGCCGTGCGCCTCGACTATTACAGCATGACGCCCGATCCGGATAAATACTTCTGGAACTCGACGGGCGCGACGCTCAACGTCGTCCCGCAGGCCACCACCTATGTCTCGGCCTCGCCGAAGCTCGGCCTGCTCTACCACTTCAACGACACCTATTCGGGCTACTTCCAGTACGCGACGGGCTTCCGCGCGCCGCCGTACGACAACGCGAACTTCGGCTTCACCAACACCGCCTCGTTCTACCAGATCCTGCCCAATGCCAATCTGAAGCCCGAGACGGCCAACTCCTTCGAGGTCGGCCTCCGCGGCAAGTACGAGAACGGCTCGAGCTGGCAGCTCACCGGCTTCTACAACCTCTACAACAACTTCCTCGAGACCACGGTCGTGGGCATGGTGGGACCGGTCACCCAGTTTCAGTACGTCAACCTGACCAACGTGACGATCTGGGGCATCGAGGCGCGCGGCGAGTACCGCTTCGCGCCCGAATGGGCGGTCGCCGGCTGGACCGCCTTCGCGCAGGGCACCGACACCAGGACCGGCCTGCCGGTCGATTCCGTGTCGCCCTGGACCACGCAGGCCCGCATCCGCTACGGCTTCGACAAGGGCCTGGTCGCGCAGCTCATCGGCACGGTGGCGGCCGCGCACACCGCGGTCAGCAGCCCGACGGCCTTCCAGGCGCCGGCCTACTTCAACCTCGACGCCACCGTCGGCTACGTCATCAACGACCACTTCAAGGTCAACGCCGGCGCGTTCAACATCACCAACGCCAAGTACTGGAACTCCCCGGACATGGTCGGCATCCAGGCGAGCAACCCGCAGCTCGACCTCTACGCCCAGCCCGGCCGTTACTTCGGCGTCAACCTGACGGCCAAGTGGTAGTCCCGGCAGCCCTCTCTGCCGAGCGACTGCCGGCGCCACCGGCACGCGGTCCGCGCGTGCCGGTGGCGTTGTCGCTTGCCCTGCACGGGCTGGCGATCATTCCCCTTCTTCTTGCCGGCGTCTCCGGCAGCAGCGCCAACGACGACGAACCGGCGCTGATGGTCGAACTCTCTCTGGCGGCGCCCACCGCCGGGCCCGCGGCCGAGGCCGACCAGCCCGAAAGCACGCCCGACCCCCAGCCGCAGCCCGAGCCGCCGACGCCACCGGTCGAGGCGACGGACGTGACGCCACCGCCCGAACCCGAGCCGCCGCCCCCGCAGGAGGTCGCCGCCGCGGAGCCCGAGATCAAGGTCGAGCTCCCTCCGCCGGACGAACCGCCGCCGCCAACCGCCGCGGAGATGAAGCCGGTCGAACCGCCCAAGCCCAGGCCCAAACCGCCACAACCCAAACCGGCGGCCGCGCCGCGCCCGGCGGCGCAGGCCGCGGTCACCAAGGCTCCGTCGCCGGACGCCGGCAATGCCAGCATCACGCAACAGCAGGCGGCCTCCTCGTCGTCGCTCGTCGTGTTCGAGGGCAAGCCGCGCTATCGCGTGCCACCAACGCCCGCCATCTATCCGCCGCGCTCGATAGAACTCGGCCAGCAGGGCGAAGTCCTGGTGCGCGTGCGCCTCCAGCCCGACGGCGCCGCCGCCGAGATCGTTCTGTGGCGCAGCAGCAACTTTCCCCTGCTCGACCGCTCGGCGCTCGCCGCCGTGCGCGGCTGGCACTTCCTCCCCGCCATGCGAGACGGCCGCCCGGTCGCCGCCTGGGTCGAAATCCCCGTTCGTTTTCATCTTCGTTGAAAGGACAGCCCATGCTCTCGCCCTCGAACACCGATCTCGCCACCCGCTGGAGCCGCCTGCGCGGCGAGAAGCCCGCCCTGCGCATCCGTGATGCCGCCGCGACACTGGGCGTCGGCGAGGCCGAACTGGTGGCGCTCGGCATCGGCCAGACCGCGACGCCGCTCACGGCCGACTGGCGCGGCATCCTGAACGACATGCCGGGTGTCGGCCGGGTGATGTGCCTGACGCGCAACGACCACTGCGTGCACGAGCGTCACGGGCGCTTCGAGGAGGTCGACGTAAAGGGCGCGCATGCCGGGATCGTGCTGGGCACGGACATCGACCTGCGCCTGTTCCTAGGACAGTGGAAGCATGGCTTCGCGGTATGCGAACCGCTGAAGCAGGGCGAGCGACTCAGCCTGCAGTTCTTCGACGGCGCCGGCGAGGCCGTACACAAGATCTACGCCACCGACGCGACGGATCGGCCGGCTTTCGAGGCGCTGATCGCGCGCTACACGGCCGCAACGCCGCCCGAGATGAAGATCGCGCCGGGCGCCGCGGAGAGCGCCGACCGTCCCGATTCCGAGATCGACCTCGAAGGCCTGCGCACCGCCTGGCGAGGCATGAAGGACACCCACGAGTTCTTCGGCATGCTGGGCAAGTTCAAGGTCGGTCGCGTCCAGGCGCTGCGCCTGGTCGGCGAGGATCTGGCGCGTGAGCTGCCGGTGCGGTCGCTGCGCGCCGCCTTCGAGGCCGCGGCGGCCGACGGCACGCCCGTCATGGTCTTCGTCGGCAATCGCGGCTGCATCCAGATCCACACCGGTCCGGTGAAGCGCCTGGTCGCCACGCCGGGCTGGTTCAACGTGCTCGATCCGGATTTCAACCTGCACCTGCGCGACGAAGGCGTGGCCCGTGTCTTCTCGGTACGCAAGCCGACCGAGGACGGCATCGTGACCTCGATCGAGGCGTTCGACGCGCACAATCGCAACATCCTTCTGATGTTCGGCGCCCGCAAGCCGGGCAAGCCCGAGCTCGAGGACTGGCGCGCCATCGTCGCCAACGTCGAGAAGCAGGCGGCTTCCTGATGAAGCGCCGTACCGTCCTCGGGCTGGGTGCCGCCGCCGCCGTCGCGGCTCTCCCGGTCCATGCGCAGCAGCCGCCCCGCATCGTGTCGGTCGGCAGCTCCATTACCGAGATCATCTACCAACTGGGCGCCGAGAAGCTGCTCGTCGGCGTCGACACGACCAGCCTCTATCCCGAGGCTGCGCGGAAGCTGCCGCAGGTCGGCTACATGCGGGCTCTGTCGGCCGAAGGCGTGCTGTCGCTGAAGCCGACGCTGATCATCGCCACCACGGCGGCCGGACCTGCCGGTGCGCTCGACCAGCTCAAGGCAACCGGCATCGAGATCATGATCCTGCCGGACAAGTACGACTATGACAGCGTGGTCACCAAGATCGCCGCCATCGGCAAGGTGACCGGCAAGGCCGCCGAAGCCGACGCCATGATCGCCAGGGGACGCGAGGCGATGAAGTCGCTGGCGGACAGGCTGGCGAAGGCAAAGACACATCCGCGCGTGCTGTTCCTCCTGTCGATGAGTGGCGGCGCCCCACAGGCCGCAGGCCGCGACACCGCGGCGGCCGGTATCATCAAGCTGGCCGGCGGCATCAATGCCGTCGACGGCTATTCGGGCTACCGGCCGCTCACGCCGGAATCGGTCATCGCCTCCAACGCCGACTATGTGCTGGTGACGCGCCAGACGGTGCAGGCAATGGGCGGCAGGCAAGCCATTCTCGACCAGCCCTCGCTCAACCGCACGCCCGCCGGCAAGGCCGGGAAGATCATCGAGTTCGACACGCTGCTCCTGCTGGGCTTCGGCCCGCGCACGCCCGAAGCCGCCACCGAACTCGCCCTGGCGCTGCATCCCGAACTCGTCCGCGCACCGTGACGGCGCTCGCGCTGCGTCGTCCGATCCCGCTGTTCGCGCTCGCCGCCCTGGCGAGCGTGGTGGCGAGCCTGTGCATCGGCGCCTTCCCCGTTGGGCTCGGCCAGATCCTGTCGGCCATCGGCCTGTCGAACGAACCGCTCGACGACACGACGGCGGCGGTCCTCTACGCGATCCGCGCGCCGCGTGTCTTCGCGGCCTTCGCGGTCGGCGCCGCGCTGGCCGCCGGCGGTGCAGCGATGCAGAGCCTGTTCCGCAACCCGCTGGCCGATCCCGGCCTGCTGGGCGTGTCGAGCGGTGCGGCGCTGGCCGCGGTCTCGGTGATCGTGCTGGGCGAGAGGGTGATGCACATCGTGCCGCCGGAACTGCGGCCATGGTCGCTTCCGGTCGCGGCCTTCCTCGGCGGGCTCGCGGCCACCGTCGTCGTGTATCGAATCGCCGCACGGGAAGGCGTGACGCTGGTGGGCACGCTGCTGCTGGCCGGCATCGCCATCAACGCGCTCACCTCGGCCGGCATCGGCATGCTGGTCTTCGTGGCCGACGACCAGCAGCTCCGTACGCTGATCTTCTGGACCATGGGCGGTTTCGGCTCGGTCACCTGGGTCGCGATCATGCCAGCCCTTCTCATCCTTCTGATCAGCGTGCCGACCCTGCTGCCGACCGCGCATCTGCTCGATGCGCTGGCGCTGGGCGAGCGCGAAGCCGGTCATGTCGGCGTCGACGTCGAACGCCTGAAGAAGCGCCTCGTAGCCCAGGTGGCGCTGGCCGTCGGCGCCGGCGTGGCGATCTCGGGCATCGTGGGCTTCGTCGGCCTGATCGCGCCGCACATCGTGCGCCTGCTGCTCGGCCCCTCGCATCGCACGCTGCTGCCGGCCGCCGCTCTTTTCGGCGGCGCGTTCCTCGTGCTCGCGGATGCGCTGGCGCGCACCATGGTCTCGCCGGCCGAACTGCCGATCGGCGTGTTGACGGCATTGGTCGGCGGTCCCTTCTTCCTCTGGCTGCTGGCGAGCCGTGCCGCGCGGGGTGGATTGTGAAGATGCTTCAGGCGATCGGCATCGAGGTGCGCGCGCGCACCAAAACGCTACTGCGCGACGTGTCCCTCGAGGTAGTGCCCGGCGAGTTCGTGGCGATCATCGGTCCCAACGGCGCCGGCAAGAGCACGCTGCTCAATGCGCTGGCGGGCGACCGCCCGCTGGCCGCGGGCGAGATCCTGCTCGACGGGCGCCCGTTCGGACAGTGGAGCAAGCTGGAGCTGGCCCGGCGTCGCGCCGTGCTGCCGCAGCATTCGGCCGTGGCCTTCGACTTCACGGGCCTGCAGATCGCGATGCTGGGACTGCTCGCCTTTCGCGGCACCCTCTCGGAACGACAGATGCAGGCGCTGGCCGAACAGGCGCTCACCGAGACCGAAGCGTTGGCCTTCGCCGACCGGCCCTACACCGTTCTGTCCGGCGGCGAACGCCAGCGCATCCAGCTCGCGCGCGTGCTGGCGCAGTGCGATGCCGACCCGTCGGCGACACCGTTCCTGCTGCTCGACGAGCCGATCACCGGCCTCGATCTCTCGCACCAGCATGCCGCTCTCGCCAGTGCGCGCCGCCGTGCCGATCGAGGGCTGGGTGTGCTCGCCGTGCTGCACGACCTCAACATGGCGGCGCGTTATGCGGACCGGGTCGGCATCGTCGAGGATGGTCGTGTGACCAATCTGGGGCCGACACGCGAGACGCTCGACCCCAACCGGCTTTCGGAGGTTTTCGCCACGCCGATCGTGCGGATCGAAGCCGGCAGTGGGACTGCATTCCTGAGCCCCGGCTGATTCACCGCGAATCGGTGTTCAATCCGACATAAACCCGCCGGATTCGGACGATGATATGATGCCTCAGCCAGTCCTCAGATTTCTGACCGCGGGCATCCATGGGCGAACGCCCCACTCTGTTGATGACGACGCGACTCGGCGTGCGCCCCTTGGGCGTGCGAGGCGAGCCCCTGCATTCGGTGGCCGGCCAGCTCCTGTCCGTCATCCGGCGCCGGCTGGGTGACGGCCCGGCCGATCTGCTGGCCGAGCCTCAGCTTCGCGAGTCCGGCGACGGCATCGACTGGTATGCCGCGCGCGGCGGCACGGTTCAGCGCCTCTCCGAACTCGGTGAGGCCGAGCGCGCCGAGGCATTGCGCACGGTCGAGGAACGGCTCGATCAGATCCGCACCCTGGGCGCCCAACTCAAGGGGTCGGAGACCAGCGAGGAAGCGCGGCTGATTGGCCGCACGCTGGAACTCTCCACCTCGCGCCCCTCGGACGATTTCGTCTTCCTGGTCGACGGACAGCCGGTGATCGTGGCCTGGGGCTATGAAGCCGATGCCGCCGCGAGCCTTCAGGCCTTCCAGCTCGCGACGGTCCCGCCGGTCGCAACGCCGCAGGCCGTGTTCGCCAGCGCACCGGCCGCAGCCCTGCCCGCCACACGCATCGTCGGCTGGGCGCCTTGGTTCAGCGCCCTGCTGTTCGGCCTGTTGCTCCTGCTGCTGTTGCTCCTGACCTCGTGGCTGCTGCGTGCCTGCGTGCCGGTCGATCCGACGCTGAACGTCGCCACGCTCGAAACGCCGGCGCCTCCCGCGCCGGAAGCGCCACCCGATCCGACGCCTCTCCTAAAGGCGGCGCTCGAGTCGGCGGCCGACGAGGAACGCAAGCTCAAGGCCGAGTTGGTCGCGCTCGAGGCCGAACTCAAGGACAAGCTCGAACAGTGCAAGCCGATCGAGCCCCCCAAGCCCCCACCGGCGCCTCCGCCGGTGGCCAAGGTCGACCCGCCGAAGCCGCCGCCCCCGCCGGCACCCAAGCCGCAGCCGCCTCAGCAGGCCTCCGCGCCGCCGACCAACCGGCCGCCGCCGGGCCAGCTCCCCTGCGACTGGTCGGGCGATTCCGGCGGTGAGGGCGTGACGCGCAACAAGCATTATCTCGGCGACAAGCCCGGCTTCGTGGCGCTCAACTACCAGCTCTTCGTGCGGCCCGACGACATCAGGGTGATGTATCGCGGCCAGAACATCGCCGGTACCGGCGGTCCGCGCAGCGGGCGTGGCGGCTTCGGCTTCGACTGGAATCCGGTCGCCGGGGATTATTCGGTCGATGTGATCGTAACGGGTGAGCAATGGGGCACGCGCTGGAACTACGCCATTTCCTGCCCGCGCGGCAGCCGACGGTGAGGAGCTGAGATGGCCGCAGGTCCGTTACTCGTCAGTGAACCGCTGCAGCGCTACCGCGCGCTGGGCCTGGCCGGCGATCCGGTGTGGCGTGCGGCGGGACAGCTGCGTGCCGCCATCGCCGCGCGCCTGTCGCGCGAGCATGCCGATCTCCTGGCCCTGCCCGAAGCCGAGCCGAGCGGCCGCTCGATCAACTGGTACGCGCCGTTCGACGGCGAGGTGAAGCGCCTTGGCGATCTGGACGAAGCCGGGCGGCGCGCGATCCTCGACAGGGTGCAGCGCCTCCACGGCGAGATCGCGGGCCTCGCCACGCAGATGGAGGCCGTCGACCGGTCGAACGCCGAGCGCAATTTCGCCCGCCTGCTGCGCCACGCACTGACCGCGCCGGGCGAGGAAACGCTCTACGTCGTCGATGGCCGCCCCGTGATGGCGTTCTGGGGCTTCACGGCCGATGCCGCGCTCCCCGGCGTGTTCCTCAACAGTCCGCCGCCGGCCGTTGCGCCACGCGTTGCCGCGCCACAAGTCGCGCGGCCCGAAGCCGTGATGGCTTCGGCTCCGGCGATCGCCGCCGTCGCCACGCCGCGCACCGTCTGGTGGCAGTGGCTGCTGCTCGGCGTGCTGCTGATGCTGATCCTGGCGCTGCTGGCCTGGCTGGTGCGGCCCTACCTGCCGCGCCTCGAGCCCTACATCGAGGCGGAGGCGCGCGAGCGTGCGCTGGGCTTCGCCGTGCGCCAGCCGATGGAACTGCAGCAGACCCGCGTCTCCACGCTCGTGCAGGACAACGAAGCGCTGCGACTCGAACTGGCGCGCCTCACCGACGAGCTGTCGCGTCGCGGCGGCGATTGCGCCGCGGGCGTGCTCGGACCGGGCGGCGTGATCGTCGGCTCCGTCGGCGGTCCGCCGATCGAGCGCGGCGCCGGGCCCGATCTCGGGGTTGCTGGCAACGACCCGGGCAAGGACCCCAACAAGGACCTCGACAAGCAGCAGGAAGCCATGGGTCCCGACGGCAAGGACACCAAGGGCCCCGACGAGCAGAAGAAGGACAGGAACGGCGCGTCGAAGAACGATGCGCAGAAGGACGCGAAGAACGACGCCAGGAAGGACGAGCCCAAGCCGATGGTGGTGCCGCCCGAGTCCAAGCAGAAGCAGGACCTCGCCTTCCTGAAGGGCGATTGGCGCTCGCGCACCGGCCTCGCCACCGCGACCGGCGAGAAGGACATCCGCCCCTCCTACACGCTCGACGACAAGGGCAAGGGCAAGGTGTCGTTCACCCAGAAGAACGGCGCCACCTGCGAGGCCCCGGCCGAGGCGCGCTGGGACGGCACCAGGCTGGTGATCGAGGAAAAGAGCAACCCGCGCTGCAGCGACGGCAAGACCTACGCCCGCAATACCGTGAATTGCGAGATCGGCGCCGATGGCGCGGCGCAATGCAAGGGCAGCCAGCCCGGCGATCCGCGCAGCTACAAGGTGCAGATCGGGCGCTGAGACCCTACATACACATGCAGCATGATGGCCGTACTGGATTGACATGAGCGACCTTGCCCGCCTGCCGAGCTATCCCAGCCCGACGACGCTGATTGCCCGCTCCGGCATCCAGTTCCTCGACTTCGGTTTCGATCCCGTGCGCCTCAAGGTGCGCGAATGGGGCTTCCATGACGCCGCCACCACGCAGGCGGTCGACGATCTGGTGCAGCTCGACTTCGACGAGGGCCGCGGCCAGTACGAGGTGGTCGAGAACGGCCGCCGCCGTGCCGCCGATCCCAACCTCGTCATCACCGCCAAGGACGCGCTTGCGCCCTTTCTCGACAAGTGGGTGCCGGTGCCGTTCCTGCAGGTGCGGCCCAACAATCAGTTCCGCGAAGGCCCCGCCGACTGGGCGCGCGTGCGCGTGGTCGACCTCGAGGCGCGCTACGGCTCGGGCTATCGCGACGAGCAGGGCAACCGCTACCGCGCGGTGCTGGCCTTCGACACCGGTCTGATCGCCGAGGCCGAGGGCCGCGCCTATCTTGCGCCGTCCCCGAAGGACGTGACCTCCGGCGCCCTGTTCTCCCTGGCGCCGCAGCAGCGCGCCAACCACTGGCTTCTGCGCCAGGGCTGGATGACGCAATGGCTCGACGAGCTGTTCCACGAGCTGCATCCGCGCGCGACGGCGGAAGAGATCGCCAACGACATCAAGCAGAAGCCGCAGGAAGCTACCGCGCGCTACCTCGCCTTCCTCGGCCTGCTGGCCGCCGCGGCACACTTCCCGCCGGTCAAGCTGGTCGGCGATGCCGAGCGGCCGGGCCGCGGCGCGATCGAGGTCGACCTCGTGCTCGACGTCGGCAACTCGCGCACCTGCGGCCTCTTGATCGAGGCGGCGGGCGAGCTGGGCGTCAACCTGAACGATTCCTACGAACTGGCGCTGCGCGACCTGTCGCATCCCGAGGTCGTGCACACGCGCCCCTTCGAATCGAGGGTCGAGTTCGCCCAGGCGTGGTTCGGCAAGAACCATCTCTCGCGTCTCGGCGGCCGCGCCGATGCTTTCGTCTGGCCGACCATGACGCGCGTCGGTCCCGAGGCGACACGGCTGGCCGCGCGCCGGCGTGGCACCGAGGGCAACACCGGCATGTCGAGTCCCAAGCGCTATCTGTGGGACGAGGAAGCGCAGACCCGCGAATGGCGCTTCAATGTGGCCTATGCGCAGGACCAGACGGCGATGCCGGCCGCGGCCGGGCCGATGGCCCAGCTCGTCAACCAGAAGGGCGAGCCGCTGCATCTGGTCGATGCCGATGCCGATTCGGCCGACCACCTGCCGGTGTTCGAGCCGCTCTATTCACGCTCCTCGGTGATGACCTTCGTGCTCTCCGAGGTGCTGCTGCAGGCGCTGACGCTGATGAACTCGCCGCAGCAGCGTGGCCGCCGCGCCCATGCCGAGACGCCGCGCCGCCTGCGCCGCATCGTGCTCACCCTGCCGACCGGCATGCCGCTGGCCGAGCGCCTGATCTTCCGCAAGCGCGCCGAGGCCGCGCGCGACCTCGTCTGGATGATGATGGGCTGGAAGCTCGACGATCCGGCGGCGCCGGCGCCGCGCGTGCTCACCGACTGGGACGAGGCGAGCTGCACGCAGCTCGTCTATCTCTACACCGAGGTCGCCCGCAATTTCGGCGGCGATGCCCGTCGCTTTTTCCAGATCACGCGCAAGCCGCGCGGCAAGCCGCCCGAGGACGTGCTGAACATCGCCAGCATCGACGTGGGTGGCGGCACGACCGATCTCATCATCAATTCCTACCGGCTGGAAGGCGCCGGCACCTCGGTGACGCTGTTCCCGGAACAGAAGTTCCGCGAGGGCTTCAACGTGGCGGGAGACGACATCCTTCTGCGCATGGTCCAGGGCCATGTGCTGCCGCCGATCGAGGCGGCGTTGCGCACCGCCGGCATCGCCAATCCGGGCGACTTGATGGCCGAGCTGGTGGGTGGCGATCGCGGCGGCGAGGACGTGATCCAGCGCAACCTGCGCCAGCAGTTCGCGCTGCAGATCGCCCAGCCGATCGCGCTCGAGTTTCTGCGCGCAGCGGAGACCTACGACCCGACCTCCGGTGTCGTCGCTGCCGAGCCGCGTGCCTACGAAACGTTCTTCCCCGGCGGCGCCAAGCCGTCGGACGAGGTCGTCACCTTCGTGAATGAGGCGGCCCGCAAGCGCGGCGCCCAGAACTTCGACCTGCGCACCGTCGTCTTCCCGGTCGACCTGCCGGGCCTCGACAAGACCGTGCGCGCCGAGATGGGCCGCGTGCTGGCGCCGCTCGCCGAGATCGTCCACGCCTACGATTGCGACGTGCTGCTCCTGTCGGGCCGGCCGTCGCGCCTGCCCGGCATCCGCGCGCTGGTGATGGAGTTGCTGCCGCTGCCGCCGGAGCGCGTGATCTCGCTGCACGAGTATCGCGTCGGCGCCTGGTATCCCTTCCGCGACGCGCGCCTCAGGGTCGAGGACCCGAAGACCACGGTCGCGGTCGGCGCGATGATCGCCGCACTGGCGCAGTCGCAGCTGCCGGACTTCTCCTTCCGTTCCGACCTGCTGCGTTCCAAGAGCATCGCCCGATTCATCGGCAAGCTCGACGGCGGCGGCCGCCTGCAGAAGGAGGACCTCGTCTATCGCGACGTCGATCTCGACAATCGCGAATACGAGCTGCCCGAGATCGCCTTCGAGTTCCGCGGGCCCATGTGGCTGGGCGCGCGCCAGCTCGACCTGGTGCGCTGGCCGGCGGCGCGGCTCTACGCGCTCGAATTCGCCAAGCCGGAATATGCCGAGCGGCATGCGCGGGAGACGCCGTTCCGGATCGCGCTCGCCCGGGTGAAGCCCAAGGACAAGGACTCGGGCGACGTCGAACGTTTCCGTCTGCGTCAGGTGACCAATCGCGATGGCCGTGCCGTCGCGCTCGATCGCCTGACTCTCCGCCTGCAGACATTGCCGCGCCGTGAGGGCTACTGGCTCGACACGGGCATGCTCAAGACCGGTTAGGGACCCTTCGGGAAGATCATGGACACAGTCGATCTCAAGCTGGCCCAGGACTGCGAGGCGCTGGCCGTCGCCGCGAGCGAGGGCGTGGCGTGGCTGCGCAGCGCGGCCGAGCAGTCACCGACCGTGGCGCAGCAGGCGCCGTCGCTGGTGAGCGAGCTTCAGAAGGTTCGCAACCAGAGCCGCAAGCTGGCCCGCGCCGCCCGCCGCCGCATGTGCGTGGGCGTGTTCGGCCCCAGCCAGGCCGGCAAGTCCTACCTCGTCTCGATCCTGGCGAGCCGCGACGGCCGCCCGCTGCAGGCGCGCTTCGCCGACAAGACCTACGACTTCCTGCGCGAGATCAACCCGCCGGGCAATCGCGAATCGACCGGCCTCGTCACGCGCTTTGGCCTCGGCCTCAGCGACGGCTCGGCCGAGTTCCCGGTGCGCGTGCGGCTGCTGACCCAGACCGACATCGTGAAGATCCTGGGCAACTCGTTCCTGCTCGACTTCGATCACCAGAAGGCCGAGTTCGTCGGCCCCGATGGCGCCGCGATCCGCAAACGCCTCACCGAGCTGCGCGCCAAGGCCCATCCCACACCGGTCGGCGACCTCGAATCCGACGACGTGCTCGACCTGATCGAGTATTTCGACACGTTCTTCGCGGGCGTCACCGCCGAGCTGCGCACCGACTTCTGGCGCGAGGCGATCGACCTGGCGCCGCGCCTGTCGGGCCACGACCGCGCGCGGCTCTGGTCGGTCCTGTGGTACGACTTCCAGCCCTTCACCGATCTCTATCTCACGCTCTACGACGGGCTGCAGAAGCTCAGCCACGCGCCCGAGGCGCTGCTGGGCATGGACGCGCTGATCCCGCGCGAGAAGAGCATCGTCGACGTGCTGACTCTCGACCGCCTCGGCGCCGACGGCGACGACACGCTGCTGGTGCGACCCAAGCAGGCCGACGGCCGTAGCTCTTCCGACGCGCGCCTGCCGCGCTCGCTGGTCTGCGCGCTCACCGCCGAGCTGAACGTCGCGATCGACGAGAAGCCGTGGGACTTCTTCGACCACACCGATCTTCTGGACTTCCCCGGCGCCCGCTCGCGCCTGAAGCTCGCCAACCTCGACGACGTCGCCAAGACCAAGGGCGTGGCCGAAGGCGCCAACCCGCTGCGCGAGCTGCTGCTGCGCGGCAAGGTCGCCTATCTCTTCCAGCGCTACTCCGCCGAGCGCGAACTCAGCGCCATCCTTCTGTGCATCCCCGACGGCAACCAGGAAGTCCGCGATCTCTCCGACATGATGACGGCGTGGATCGACCAGACGATCGGCGCCACGCCGGCGGATCGCGCCCGGCAGAAGAATGCGCTGTTCCTCGTGCTGACCAAGATGGACCGCGAGTTCGAGCAGAAGGCCGGCGAGACCGAGGAATCGCGCCGCCTGCGCTGGAGCGCCCGTCTCGGCAATTCGCTGGTCAACAATTTCCGCGGCGAGTGGCCGCTGAACTGGAACGGCAAGCCGTTCGACAACAGCTTCTGGCTGCGCAATCCGACCGTCATCGACGAGCGGCTGATGGACTATGACGGGGGCCGCGAGGTCGGCATCGCCGACAGCTTCGCCCAGCGCGCCGGCGAACTGCGCCGGCACTTCGTCGAGAACGAGGACGTGCGCCGCCACTTCGCCGATCCGGCGCTGGCCTGGGACGAGGCGTTTCGCGCCAACGACGGCGGCGTGGCGCATCTGGTCAAGAGCCTGATCCCGGTCTGCGATCCCGCCATCAAGCGGGCGCAGGTGCGCGGCCAGCTCGACGTCCAGCTTCGCCGCCTGGTCGACCGACTGGCCGGCTTCCACAGCGCCTCCGACGGCGATGCCCGCGCCAAGAAGCGCGACCTCGTGCACACGGTGCTGCGCGGCCTCGCCAACGTCATCCAGCAGCAGCTGTTCGGCGAGCTGATCGCCGCGCTGCAGGTCGCCGACACGGCCCTGCGCGAGATCTACTTCCGCATCGCCACCGCACGCCCGTCCGACGACGGCGGTACGAACGGCGGCAAGCCACATGCCGCCGCCGCGCAGTCGACCGGTGCTGCCGTCGACATCGGCGCGATCTTCGCCGATGTGTTCGGCGAGGAAACCGGCCGCGCCGCGCCGCCGGCCGGCGTGATCGAGGATCGCGCGGAGCGTTTCGCCCGCGAGGCCTCCGAATACTGGCTGGAGAACATGCGCCGCGTCGGCGCCGACGAGAAGGCGCTGTCGCACTACGGAGTCGACCGCCAGCATCTCGGCTGGCTGATCGACGAGCTGATCGTGGGCGCCCATCGCCTGAAGCTGATCGACCAGCTCTCCCACGAGGTGCGCGCGCTGGAGAACGCCGCCAATGCCAAGTGGGAGGAGATCGCCGAGCGTCAGGTGCGCACGGCTTCCTCGGCGCTGAACGGCTATGTGAGCGCGCTGGGCTTCGACAAGCTGCCGCTCGACCAGCGGCCGGGCCTGCCGCCCAACGCGCCGCAGCGCCGCGTCTTCGAGCAGCCGACGATCATGATCGACGGCATCCCGCAGCTCAGCGAGAACCCGGCGCCGATCTACGCCGACTATTGCAAGGACTGGATGCGCGCCTTACTGCAGCTCGCCATGGACAATGTCGGCTACGAGGGCGGCCGCGAGATCACGCCCGAGCAGAACGACCGCCTGGGCGCCATCCTGCGCACCGTGGCGGCTTAAAGGACTATCGATGCCCGTCCGCGCGACCATTGCCCCGCTGCCGGAACCCGGCCACGCGCTGCTGCGCGTGAGCGAGCTCGACGCCGCACCGGACGGTCTCACGATCTCGATCCAGCGCCAGCAAGGGCCCGACACGCATCTGGCCGACGACGGCTGGCGGCGCACCGAGACCTGGCTGATGCCCGACGAGGTGACGCGCCGCGGCGAGGTGCTGGAATTCCACCTCGGCCCGGAGATCTGCGACCGGCTGGCCGGCATCGCCACGGTGCGCCTACGCGTGCGCGAGCCCGACATCGGCGTGGTCGGCACGACGGTGGTAGCCTGGCCCGCGATGCTGACCTCGGGCGCCGCCGGCGCCTCGGGCACCTACGACGACACGGTCCGCTTGCGCCGCCGCCAGCAACCGGCGCCATCGCCCGAGCCGGAACTGCCGCCACCGCTGGAGATCGCGCCCGAGCCGCCACCTCCGCCTCCACGTCCCGACTTGCGCGCGGCGCGCGATCCGATGGCCGAGGTGCCGAAGCGCTCGGGCGCCACCGGGTGGATGATCGCCGCCGTCCTCGTGCTGCTGGCCGTGGGTGGCGGCTACTACTACTGGACCAATCATCTCAACCCGCCGGAGCCCGTCGTCGCCACGGCGCCTCCCGCCACGCCGACGCCCCTGCAGCCGCCCGCGAAGTCGGTGCGTGAGACGGTCGCCGAATATTTCGCGACCAAGCCCGCGCCGGACGCGATGCTGGCCAAGGCCCAGGAATTCGCCAAGGCCGGCGATACGGCCGCCGCCTTCCTCGTCTATCGCCAGGCCGCCGAGCAGGGCAGCGTCGCCGCGCAGGTCGAGCTCGCCTCCTTCTACGATCCGACGGCGCCGGCCAGGGCCGGCTTCCCGCACGACGGCGCCCAGGCCGCCGACTGGTACGAGCGCGCCGCGTTGACTGGCCTCACGGAGGCCCAGCGCAAGCTCGGCCTGTTGCTCGCCAAGGGCGGCGCCGGTCTCACCGCCGATGTGACAAAGGCCAGGGTTTGGCTACAACAGGCGGCGGCACAGAACGATGCCGATGCGAAGAAGGCGCTGGACGGTCTCCCCAAATGAAGTTGAGTCTCCTGCTGCCGATGATGGCGGCGCTCCTCGCCGGACCGGCGCAGGCACAGACGGCAAAACCTGCAAGCCCGCCGCCACCGCCGACCAACCTCGCCTGCGGTGTGCTCAAGGCGGAGACTTCGAAGACGGGCTCTACTTCGAACTGGACCGTCTCAGGCCCGGCGGGAAAGAACACCGAGACCGGCGTCCTGAAGAGCGGCCCGCGCTTCGAGTGCCTCGAGGGCGCCGTGCTGACCGTCGAGTTCACGTCGACGGCCGGGCACTCCTTCTTCGACGCTTACTTCCCCGACGGCACCAATATCGGCTACGGCCGCCAGCAGATCGACCGTCGCGGGGGGCGTGTCGTTCTGCCGATCCAGGCCAAGGCCCGCATCGCCGCGCCCTATCGCGCCGCGTTCGACTATCACTGCAAGCTCACGATGCCGGCCGATCCGATCTCACCGGCCATGCGCGCGGAGTGCGCCTTCTAGAAAGGTGTACAGGTCACTCAAACCAGCCGATAGCCCACGCCCGGCTCGGTGAGGACATGCTGCGGCGAGGCCGGATCGGTTTCGATCTTCTGGCGAAGCTGGCGAATGTAGACGCGGAGGTATTGCGGATCGACCGCCTCGTCGCGCCACACCTCGCGCAGCAGGTGACGATGCGTCAGCACCTTGCCGGCATGGATCGCGAGCTGTTCGAGGATGTCGTACTCCTTGGGCGATAGCTTGACCGCCCCGCCATCGCGCTCGACGAGCCGTCGCACCAGATCGACCTTCAGTGTACCGCTGGCGAAGCCGCGGTCCGCCCCCTGCTCCTGCAGTCGGTGTCGCAGCGCGGCGCGCAGGCGCGCCATCAGTTCCTCGGCCCCGAACGGCTTGGTGACGTAATCGTCGGCGCCCGAGTCCAGCGCCACCACCTTGGCCTCCTCCTCGCCACGCGCGGAAAGCACCACGATCGGCACGGGTCCGAGCTTCCGGATTTCAGCGATCAGATCAAGCCCGTCGCGGTCGGGCAGGCCGAGATCGAGCAGCACCAGATCCGGCCGGTGATGGCGCATCGCCTGCAGGGCCTCGGCGCCCGTCCCGGCCTCGAGAGTCCGGTATTCATGCGCTGCGAGCGTCGTCCTGAGCAGGCGCCGGATCGGCGGCTCGTCCTCGACGATCAGAATGGTGGCGCCGTCAGCCGCCATCGGAGGACACCGGAAAACTCACCACGAACTCCGCACCGCTGCGATCGCTCCTGTTGCGCGCCGTGAGCGTCCCGCCCATGGCCTCTACGAAGCCACGGGCGATGGCGAGGCCCAACCCGGTCCCCGCCCGCCGCCGGTCACCCGATTCGGCGCGATAGAACTTCTCGAAGATACGATCGAGATCGGCCTCGGCAAGCCCCGGCCCTTCGTCGCGGACGACGATCTCGACCCGCGCGCCCGCCTGCTGCCTCGTCTCGACGGAAATGCGCCCACCGGGGCCGGAATACTTGGCAGCATTGTCGAGCAGGTTGAACAGGACCTGCTCGGCCAGCACGAAGTCGAGCGACAGTGCCGGCAGTCCGGGCGCCATCGCGACCGAGACCTCGTGCCCCGCCACCAGAGGCGCGGCCCTGCGCAATGCCGTGGACACCAGGTCGCCCACTTCGACGGCTTCGCGCCTGGGAGCGATCGCTCCGGCATCGAGGCGCGTCATGTCGAGCAGGTTGCCGACGAAGCGGTCGAGTCGCTCGGCTTCGCCCTGCGCCGTCGCCAGCAGCTCCTCGCGCGCAGAAATATCGTAACGCTCGCCGAAGCTGCGCAAGCTGGAGAGGGCGCCGATGATCGAGGCGAGAGGCGTGCGCAGGTCGTGCGAGACCGATGTCAGCATCGAGGACCGCAGGCGCTCGCGCTCCGCGCCCAGCCGCGCCTGGTCGATATCCTCGGCAAGCGTCACGCGCTCGATCGCGACCGCAGCCTGGTTGCCCACCGCTTCGAGCAGCCGCCGCTCGCCGGCATCCAGCTCATGCCCCTCCTTGTTGGGCAGCACGCCGATCAGGGCCACGGCCGAACGGCTGGTGCGGATGGGCAGGAACAGCCATCGCCCGCCGGGCAACGTATCCGTGCCGCGTCCGGCAGGCCGGTCCGCGTCCCACGACCATCGTGCAGCGGCGAGATCGGCGTCGCTCAGCGCCCCGTCCGGCGGGAAGGCGGCCCGGGTCACCAGCTGGCCCTCCTCGGGCATGAGCACGACGACCTCCGCTTTGAGAAGGCGCGCGAGATGCGAAACCACGATCCAGAGCAGGTCGTAGAGATCGACGACACCGGCGATCTTGCGGCTGAAGGCATAGAGACCGGCCGTGGTGCGCGCCTCGCGGCGGGCGGACTCGGCCTGGGTACGGGTGCGTGCCGCCAGCGCACTCGCGATGACCGCCACGATGACGAACAGGACCAGCGCCATCACATTGGCGGGATCGGCGATGGTGAATTGATAGAGCGGCGGCAGGAAGAAGAAGTTGAAACAGGCCACGCTCAACGCCGATGCCCAGAGCGACGGCACCAGCCCGTGGCGCGCCGCCGAGAACAGCACCGGCAGCACATAGACCAGCGAGATGTTGGGCAGCTCGATCAGCCGGTCGATCAGCACGCCGGCCGCCGTCGCCATCGCCGCCGCCAGCGTGCCTTCCAGATAGGGACCCGGCGTCAACGGCACGTCGCGCAGCCAGTCGCGCGGCGCACTCGACGGCTTGTCGTCTGCCGAGGGCGCCACCTCGACGGCGAGGCCCGCGCCGGAGCGCACGAGCTCGTCGACCACGGAACCATGCCGGAGCTCGAACCACCGCGAGCGGCGGGACTTGCCGACAACGATGCGCGTGGCGTTGCGCGAGCGCGCAAAGGCCAGGACCTCCTCCACGACCGAATGGCCGGGCACGGTCACCACCTCCGCGCCGAGTTGTCCCGCGAGCCGCATCGCCTCGGCAAGGCGTGCATGCTCGACCTCGGACAGGGTCGCATGACGGTCGGTCTCGACATAGAGGGCGATCAGCTCGGCATCGAGCGCGTCGGCACTGCGCTTGGCCGCGCGCACCGCGTTCGCGGCGCCCGGCCCCGGGTCCAGGCAGACGATCACCCGTTCGCCGGCCGCCCACGGACCGGCGATGGCATGCTCGCGCATGTAGCTGCGCATTTGCTCGTCGACCCGCACCGCCGTACGGCGCAGCGCCAGCTCGCGCAGGGCCGTCAGGTTGCCGGGCGAGAAATAGTGGCGCAGCGCGCGCTGGGCCTGATCACGGACATAGACCTTGCCCTCGCTGAGGCGGGCGATCAGATCGGCCGGCGTCAGGTCGATCAGCTCGACTTCGTCGGCCGCATCGACCACGCGATCCGGCACGGTCTCGCGCACGCGGATGCGCGTGATGCGCGCCACCACGTCGTTCAGGCTCTCGATATGCTGGACGTTCAACGTCGAATAGACGTCGATGCCGGCGGCCAGCAGCTCCTCGACGTCGAGATAGCGCTTGGGATGACGGCTGCCCTCGGCGTTGGTGTGCGCGAGCTCGTCGACCAGGACCAGCGCCGGGCGCCGCTTCAGGATGGCATCGAGGTCCATCTCGCCGATCGTGCGGCCGCGATACTCGACGATACGGCGTGGCAGGATCTCCAGCCCCTTGAGCTGGGCCTCGGTCTCGACGCGGCCGTGGGTCTCGACGACCCCGACCACCACGTCGAGCCCCTCGCGCAGCCGCCTGTGGGCGGCCGACAGCATCTCCCAGGTCTTGCCGACGCCCGGCGCGGCGCCGAGGAAGATCTTGTGCTTGCCGCGCGACTCCTTTTCCGCCGCCTTCAGGAGCGCGTCGGGCGAGGGCCGGAGTTCGTCAGCGGTCGCGGGCATTCAAGCCGATCATTGTCACCGCTTTGGCAGCGCGTCGAGGGCGAGGTTGAGTTGCAGCACGTTGACGCGCGGCTCGCCGAGGAGGCCGTACATGCGGCCCTCGGTGTGCTGCGCCACCAGCGCCTGGACCTGGGCTTCCGGAAGCCCACGCGCCTTGGCTACGCGCGCCACCTGCCAGGAAGCCGCCTGCGGCGAGACATGCGGATCGAGACCGCTGCCGGAGGTCGTGACCAGGTCGACCGGCACGCCCTTGCCGAGCCTGTCGGCGTCCTCCTTGACCCGGTCGATCAGGGCCTTGGAGGTCGGTCCCAGGTTCGATCCCGCCGAACCGGCCGCGTTGTAGGGCGAGGAGACGGTCTTGGTCGCATCCGCCGGATCGGTGTCGGTCGTGGCCGACGGCCGGCCGTGGAAATAGCCCTCACCGGTGAAGGACTGGCCGATCAGCGTCGATCCGACGACCTTGCCGTCCTTCTCGACGAGCGAGCCGCCAGCCTGGCCGGGAAAGGCCGCGCCCGCGACGCCCACCATGGCGAGCGGATAGGCGAGACCCAGCAGCGCGGTCATCAGGACCAGCATGACGAGGGAAGCGCGTAAATGACGAAGCATGACGATCTCCTTCAGGCGAGGCCGGCGGCCGCGACCACAACGTCGATCAGCTTGATGCCGACGAAGGGCACGACGAGGCCGCCGATTCCATAGACGAGCAGGTTGCGGCGCAGCAGGGCCGCCGCACCGCTCGGCCGGTACTGCACGCCGCGCAGGGCGAGCGGGATCAATGCCACGATGATCAGGGCATTGAAGATGATGGCAGACAGGATGGCGCTCTGCGGCGTCGCCAGCCCCATGACGTTCAGCACGCCGAGTTGCGGATAGAAGGCGATGAACATCGCCGGGATGATGGCGAAGTACTTCGCCACGTCGTTGGCGATCGAAAACGTGGTAAGCGCACCGCGCGTCATCAGCAGCTGCTTGCCGATGGCCACGATCTCGATGAGCTTGGTCGGATCGCTGTCGAGGTCGACCATGTTGCCGGCCTCGCGCGCGGCGTTGGTGCCGGTCTGCATGGCGACGCCGACATCGGCCTGGGCGAGCGCCGGCGCATCGTTGGTGCCGTCGCCGCACATGGCGACCAGCTTGCCCTTGGCCTGCTCCTCGCGGATCAGGTGCAGCTTGGCTTCCGGGGTCGCCTGCGCGAGAAAGTCGTCGACGCCCGCTTCGGCGGCGATCGCGGCCGCGGTCTGCGGATTGTCGCCGGTGATCATCACGGTGCGGATGCCCATGGCGCGCAGCTCGGCGAAACGCTCGCGGATGCCGCCCTTCACGATGTCCTTGAGATAGACCACGCCCAGGATGCGGCCGTTGCGCGACACACCGAGCGGCGTGCCACCCTCCTTGGCGATGGTCGTGGCGATGCGGGTCACTTCGTCGACCGGCGGCGTGATGCCGAGCGAGCGGGCATGCTCGATCACCGAGTCGATCGCACCCTTGCGGATGACCGCGCCCTCGTGGTCGACACCGCTCATGCGCGTCTGGGCCGTGAAGGGCACGAACTTCGCGTGCAGCTCCGCCACGTCGACACCCCGCAGGCCGTATTTCTCCTTGGCCAGCACGACGATCGACCGGCCCTCCGGCGTCTCGTCGGCCAGGCTGGCGAGCTGGGCCACCTGCGCCACCTCGTCCTCGGTCACGCCCGCTACCGGGATGAACTGCGTGGCATGGCGATTGCCCAGGGTGATCGTCCCGGTCTTGTCGAGCAGCAGCGTGTCGACGTCGCCCGCCGCCTCGACGGCCCGGCCGGAGGTCGCCAGCACGTTGAAGCGCACCAGCCGGTTCATGCCGGCGATGCCGATGGCCGACAGAAGCGCGCCGATCGTCGTGGGGATCAGGGTGACGAACAGCGCGATCAGCACGACGACGGAAACCGCGCCGCCGGCATAGGTCGCGAAACTGGGGATGGTCACCACCGCCAGAACGAAGATCAGGGTGAGGCCCGCCAGCAGGACGCTGAGCGCCAGCTCGTTGGGCGTCTTCTGGCGCGCGGCGCCTTCGACCAGGGCAATCATACGGTCGAGGAAGCTCGATCCCTCCTCCGCGGTGATGCGGACCTTGATCCGGTCCGACAGGACGCGCGTGCCGCCGGTGACGGCCGAGCGGTCGCCGCCGGCCTCGCGGATGACCGGCGCGGATTCGCCGGTGATGGCCGATTCGTCGATGGTGGCCACGCCCTCGATGATCTCGCCGTCACCGGGCACCAGGTCGCCGGCCTCGACCAGCACCTTCTCGCCGACCTTGAGCGTGTGGGCGCGGCGCGGCTCGAACGTGTCGCCCACGCCCAGCAACACCTTCGCCATGGTCTCGCTGCGCATGCGGCGCAGCGTGTCGGCCTGCGCCTTGCCGCGGCCCTCGGCGACCGCCTCGGCGAAAGTGGCGAACAGAACGGTGATCCACAGCCAGACGACGATCTGGATCTGGAAGCCGCTGCCCGCGACGCCGGTCGCGACGTCGCGCACGGTGAGGACGGTCGCGGCCAGCGCCACCATCTCGACGGTGAACATCACCGGGTTCTTCACCAGCTCGCGCGGGTCGAGCTTGGTGAGGCTGCCCAGCAGGGCGGGTTTCAGGATCGCAGGGTCGAACAGGGACTGCGATTTGTCGCGCTTGCTCATGATGAAGCCTCGTTAGAACAGCGTGCCGGCGAGCATGGCGAAGTGCTCGACGATGGGGCCGAGGGCCAGGGCCGGCAGGAAGGTGAGACCACCGACGATCAGCACCGCGCCGACCAGCAGGCCGACGAACAGCGGACCGTGGGTCGGGAAGGTGCCGGCCGAGGCTGCCGACTTGCGCTTGGCGGCCAGCGCACCGGCCACGGCCAGCATCGGGATGATGATGGCGAAGCGGCCGACCATCATCGCGACGGCGAGCGTGCCGTTGTAGAAGACGGTGTTGCCGGTCAGGCCGCCGAAGGCGCTGCCGTTGTTCGCTGCGGCAGAGGTGTAGGCGTAGAAGATCTCGCTGAAGCCGTGCGGGCCCGCGTTGGCCGGCCCCGCGAGGCCGGCCGGCACCACCACGGCCAGCGCCGTGAAGCCCAGCACGGCCAGCGGCACGCACAGAATCGCCAGCATGGTGAACTTGACCTCGCGCGCCTCGATCTTCTTGCCGACATATTCCGGCGTCCGGCCGACCATCAGGCCGGCGAGGAAGATCGCCAGGACGGCGAACAGCAGCATGCCGTAGAGGCCCGCGCCGACGCCGCCGATGATGATCTCGCCCAGCAGCATGTTGATCAGCGGGATCATGCCGCCGAGCGGCATGAAGCTGTCGTGCATGGCGTTGACGGCGCCGCACGAAGCGGCGGTCGTAATGGCCGCGAACAGAGCCGACAGAGGAGCGCCGAAACGCACTTCCTTGCCTTCCATGTTGCCGGCGGCATTGTCGACACCGAGCGCGCCGATCAGCGGATTGCCGCCCGCCTCTGCCCAGTAGCAGACGAAGACGCCCGCCAGGAACAGCACGCCCATGGCGGCCAGGATCGCCCAGCCCTGCCGCTCGTCGCCGATGGCACGCCCAAATACGTTGGTAAGCGCGGCACCGATTGCGAAGATCGACAGCATCTGCACGAGGTTCGTGAGCGAGGTGGGATTCTCGTAGGGATGCGCGGAGTTGGCGTTGAAGAACCCGCCGCCGTTGGTGCCCAGCATCTTGATCGAGAGCTGCGAGGCCACCGGGCCCTGCGCGATCGTCTGCTTGGCGCCCTCGAGCGTGGTCGCCTCGAGATAGGACGACAGATTCTGCGGCACGCCCTGCCAGACATAGAAGATCGTCAGCAGGATACAGAACGGCAGCAGCACATAGAGTGTGACCCGCACCATGTCGGCCCAGAAATTGCCGATGCCCTTGCTCTCCGCGCGCGCGAAGCCGCGGACCAGGGCCACGGCGAGTGCGATGCCGGTGGCGGCGCTCAGGAAGTTCTGCACCGAGAGGCCGGCCATCTGCGATAGATAGCTCATGGTCGTCTCGCCGCCGTAGTTCTGCCAGTTGGTGTTGGTCAGGAAGCTCACGGCGGTGTTGCCCGCAAGGTCGGGCGCCACGGCGGACATGCCCTGCGGATTGAGGGGGAGCAGATCCTGAACGCGCAGCAGCAGGTAAAGGAAGGCAAAGCCCACGATGTGGAAGACGATCATGGCGCGGGCATAGACCCACCAGCTCTGCTCCTCCGCCGGATCGATGCCGGCCAGCCGATAGAAGCCTCGCTCGACAGGCCGCAGCACCGGCGACAGCAGCGTGCGCCGTCCCGCCATGACATTGTCGAGATAGCCGCCCAGCGGCCGCGTGAGCAGCAGCACGAGGCCGCAGAAGAGCGCGATCTGCGCCCAGCCATTGAGAGTCATGACCGCCTCAGAATTTCTCCGGCCGCGCCAGCGCGACCGTCAGATAGACGAGCAAAAGGGCGGCGAGGCCGCCGCCCAACAGGTAATCGAAGCTCATGATCGCCTCACAGCCTGTGGCAAAGGCGTTCGTAGGCGATCAGCAGGCTGAACAGGACGAGTCCGCCGCCGAAGAACAGGATGTCGAGCATGGAAGTCTCCTTCGGCCGCATAGAAGGCGTTCCAGGCATAGGATTTCGAGCCGGCGGGCGCGCCGCCGGCATAGGAAATTCATAGGAATTTCGCGAGAGCGAAAGGGTCCCGCGCTGCGCTCGGGATGACAATCCTTTTGGTGCTGACGCCGGTGCGCCAATGACACCAACGGTGGCATCCCGAGCGCAGCCGAGAGGCCTCGCGCTTTCCTAGACCAGCACCGTGTCGAGCCAATCGAAGACGCGCCGGTTCAGCAGCGAGCGGTTGCCCATCTCGCAATGATCGCCCGCCCCCTCGGCGGCGGTGAAGCAGACGATCTTCTTCGGGCAGCGCAGCGCGTCGAACACGGTGTGCGTTTCCGAGGTCAGACCGTCATTCTCGGCATGCGTGAGCAGCACGGGGCATTGGATCTTCTGGATGCGTCCTTCGAGGGTGAAGCCTTCGATGAGCCGCAGGAAGTCGCGCAGGTCCGCCGCGCCGTTGGCCCAGAAGCCACGTTGCACGATCTTCCAGCGCAGGCTCCGGTCGGCCTGGATGGTCGCGAACATCCTGTCGAGCACGCCCTGGTCGAGCGTCGACAGGCTGGCCCCGGAGGCGAGGTCGGCGCCGAGACGGTTGGCAAAGACACGCGCGGATGAGGCCACGCTCCACAGACCCGGATCGGCGATACAGGCGGCGAGACGCGGCTCGCCCGTGGCCGCGCGCAGGGCGAGATAGCCGCCGAGGCTCGCGCCGCTGAGTGCGATCCGCGCCGGATCGACGGTCGGCAGCTTTACGGCGAAATCCACCACCGCCCGAATCACGGTCTCCCAGTCCGATCGCAGCGCCAGCCCGTGCTCATAGAGCATCTCGCCCTGCCCCGGCCCGTCGAAGATCAGGCAGTGATAGCCGCGCTGCGAGGCCGCGACGGCCGATGCGAAGTAGAGATCCGTCACGGTGGCGTCGTAGCCGTCCACCTGGATGACGAGCGGCCTGATCGTATCGGCTTGCCCCGCGGCGGGAATGAAATAGGCCGGCAGCGATGTACCCTCGAAAGGAATGCGCAGCGGCAGGACGGGCGGGTCACCCAGCGCCAGGCCCTTGTCGAAAGCGTCGATCTGCTTGCGGAACGCCGACACGAGCCGGGGATCGACCGGCGCGCCGAAGAGCGGATGATACGAGGCGGCATAGGCGACGCTCGCCTGCAGAAACAGCTCGCGCGCGGAGATGCGATGACCTTTTGCCAGGACGTCCTGCGCTTCGGCAAACATCCGGTCGCCGGTCGCGACCCAGGCGGCATGAAAAGCCGAATCGTCGCCGTCCCCCACAGCCTCGGCGACCGCGGCGATCTCGCCGAAATCCGGACCGCCATAGCGGATGTAAGCGAGCGGCCATGTCCCGAAATCGTCGTGCAGCTCGTGCTTGAACAACTTCATGAAGACCGCCTCCGCCTCGACAGTAGCGTCTGTCCCTATGGGAATCCTATGGCATTCCCTCGTGTCTGTTCTGGATTTCCTAAACGCCGATGGGATTTCGTGCGCCCGACATCAGGGAGACAATGGATGATCGGCAGAAGCTTTATTTCAATGGTGGCGATGCTCGTGTCGAGCACGGCCTATGCACAGGGCACGTCCGAGCCGCAGACCGTGACGGTCACGCAGGATCAACAGACGGCACAGGGCACGCCCGATCCGGCGACCTCGGCTCCCCCGGAAAAGGAGAGCTGGAAGGCTCCGTGGGGCGGCACGTTCACCGCCG
>OFDN01000489.1_pt1 | contig 32470 bp, 24 predicted proteins | sample 1520971 | NCBI WGS metagenome assembly OFDN01 (sample SAMEA94257418, study PRJEB24077) | hot springs metagenome | biome: Aquatic biome; feature: Geographical feature; material: Water | place: India | collected 2012-06-12 | depth 5 m | reverse complement strand
CCGGGCTCACGCCCGGGGCTACTGTCTTCCGCTGCTCTGCAGCTGGTTTGAAGACACGCCCTAGTTTCGTCAGCGCCTTCAGGGCAGCTCGACCACCCGGAAGTGTCGTCCTGCCTCCTCGACTGAAAACTCCCGCACGATGTTTTCCGAATCGGCCGTGAACTCCGGTTCCGCCACGGCCCAGTCCTCAAGATTTCGCGAGGATTGGATCTGATACTTCCGCCCCAAAACCACCCGCATGGTAACCTTCACGCGACTGACTTCGATGGAAGCCTCCGGGGCGAACTGCGGCGACGCGATCAAAACTGAAGGCTGCTCCGAATACCCGCTGCCGGGATTGGTGATTGTGATGCCTGTCACCGCACCGTCGGCAATGGTCGCGACTGCCGTGGCCCCGGTGCCGTTGCCGCCACGAATGACGACAAGGGGCGGCTCGGTGTAACCCCGTCCCGGATTGATTACCGTCACGCCAACCACGAATCCGTTCACCACCTGCGCTTGGGCCGTCGCCCAGTTCGGATTCGTCACGCCATCGCTAACAAGTGCAACGGAATGGTCACCCCCTGCCGCCACAGCAATTGCTCGTGAAAGGTTCTCTGGAACCTTGGTCGAAGCCCATTCTGTGGGCCAAGCAATCACGCGGCCTTCTGAAGTCAGCGCGAGGCGGTGATTGTTGCCGAGCGCAATTGCGACAAGGTTGGTCGCATACGCTGGAGGCGTTCTTGGGAACCCCCATTCGACCAAGGTTCCATCGCGTCGCAGTCCAATCGAACTGTTAGCGCCTCCTTCGATGGAAACCAATCCGCTCAAGCCTCCGGGAACTGCGGCTTGGCCCGAACCGTTGACTCCCCATGCGACGGGCACCCCCGCAATCAACCCATCGTCAACGATGGCCAGCGAATGGTAGTCGCCGCTGCCAATGGCTACTACGTTTCGGAGATTCGATGGCACTCCCATTTGCCCGAAGGAATCTTCACCCCAACGAACAACGCGGCCATCCATCCGCAATCCGATCATTGACCGGATGTTGCACGCAATCGCGACAAGATTAGTTGCCTCGTTTGGAACCGGTCCGATTGCCCGTCCCCAAACTACAACCGCACCGCTTGGTCTGAGTGCCGCCGTGAATTGGTGCCCGGCTACAATCGCAACTGCATCGGACAAATCGGCGGGCACGGTGCATTGTCCGGCAGAATTGTTGCCCCAGGCTGCGACCCGCCCGTCATTCCTCAGCGCGACCGTGTGATCAAACCCCGCTGCGATTGCGACGATACCGGTGAGCCCCTCCTGCCGATTCGTCTGGCCTGAGCCATTCTCGCCCCACGCCACCACCGTGCCTGTCTCTGTGGGCCGCTTGAGCGGAAAGGAAGTTGGCCGCTTGGGTAACGGCAGGGGAAAGGTTGCGGCACTGACTGCCAAAGCGGAAACGGCAGCAAGGAGGGCGAGCGCAGTCTTCATCGGTTGTGCTCTTTCAATCTGCCAGCGATGGACGGCCAAGGAACGGAAAAACCGCGGCTAGTCTCCTACCGGCTCCGGTTGCCCGGCTGCGCTGCCGATCTTGTTCTGGGAACGGAATTGGATGGGGAAATGGGACCGAGAATGCCCTTCACGGACATCGGAGGACGTGACGGACAAACCCAGCGTTTGCCTGACCGAACTGTCTTTCTTTGGAAGCTTCGGGTGAACCCAGAACCGGCAACCCGTTGGAGATGAGCTGCTAGGAGAGTTTGGTGCGCACGGCAGGACTTGAACCTGCACGATGTTACTCACTAGAACCTGAATCTAGCGCGTCTGCCAATTCCGCCACGTGCGCAAGCAGCGCGGAGGAAGTAGGCAGGTGCCGGCCTTTCGACAAGGTTTTTCTTGGCCGAAGCGTTGCTGAAATCGGCGCGCCGGCAGTTCCAGTCAGGGAAACCAGCGCAGTTCGGCGAGGTTGGTGCGGCCTTTTCCCGCGGCATAGTCCCAGTAAACCGCGCTCGCCCAGCGGGCGGCGTGGCCGTCAAGGAACAGGAAATTGGCGCCGGCGCCGTGGAGGTTCGTGTGCGTGAAGGTCCAACCACCCACGGCCGGGAGATTCTTGGTGTCGAACAGCCAGATCATCGCGCCGGGTTCCGTCACGTTGCCGAGCTTGGGCGGGGAATCGGCCTCGAAGTCGCCCGTGTTGTCGGCATGGGCGTTGAGGCAGTAGTGGAAGAGGTTGTTGCCGTTGCTGCGGCGGGGATTCGCGGGGCAGATCCAGACGCTGCGGCCGGTCGCGGCCTGGGCGTTGGTCCGCCAGGGCTGTTCGTGGTAGCGCGGCAGGCCGAGCACCTGGGGCAATTGGACATACCAGCCGGTGTTCGTCTGGGTGGCGGTGGGATTGGGAAAGCCCTCCGGCGGCAGGCGGTCGCCGTTGTCGGTGGCGTAGAGGTGCGTGGCGAGGCCCCACTGCTTGAGATTGCTGAGGCAGGCGATCTGGTTGGCCTTGGCCTTCGCCTTGCCCAGCGCGGGCAACAGCATGCCGGCCAAGAGCGCGATGATGGCGATCACCACGAGCAGCTCGATCAGCGTGAAGGCGCCGGGCGAACGCGGGGCGGTTGGAAGCGGAGGCGGGTTCACGGACAGTCCATCCCCCTGCTAGCAAGGCCCCGCGGAGCCAGCAAGCGGCCAGATGCGCGGGTCAGGCGCGGGCGGCTTCCGCGTCGGGTTCGGCCATCGGCTGGAACCGGCCGGTGCCCACCAGCCGTTCGAAGATCGGCGAGGCCATCAGCGTGGTGACCACGGCCATGATGACGAGCGTGGCGAACAGGCCTTCCGAAATGACGCCGCGCTGGAGGCCGATGTTGATGATGATCAGCTCCATCAGGCCGCGGGCGTTCATCAGAGTGCCGATGCCGAGCGCCTCGCGGTTCGAGATGCCGGTGGCGCGGGCCGCCAGCCAGCAGGCCACCCCTTTGCCCAGGACCGCGGCGACCAGCACGGCGCCGCACATGAGCCACAGGAAGCCGGAGTTGAGCAGGCCGATCTTCGTGTTCAGTCCCGAGTAGGTGAAGAACAGCGGCAGGAGCAGCGCCACGGTGAGGGGCTGGATGCGGCCGGTGAGGTCGCGGCAGACGATTCCGCGCGGCATCGCGGTGCCCATCACAAAGGCGCCGAACACCGCATGCAATCCCACCAGGTCGGTGAACCAAGCTCCCAGCGCCATCAGGGCCAGCCCCACCACCAGCCCCGCCTCGGTCAGGTGCCCTTCGCGGGTGAGGTGGCCGCTGAACCGCGCCAGCAGCGGCCGGACGACCAGCAGCGTCAACGCCACGTAGGCGGCGCCGCCCCCGATGTTCGTGACCGCATGGCTCCAGTTCTGGTCGAAGCTGGCGAGCACCACGGCCAGCAGGCACCACGCGGTCGCATCGTCAATCGCGCCGGCGCCCAGCGCCACGGTGCCCATGGTCGTGCCGGCCAGCTTCTTGAAGTGGATGATGCGGGCCAGCATCGGGAAGGCCGTGATGCACATCGAGGCGCCGAGAAACAGCATGGCCTCCGTCAGCGAGGTCTTCTTCGGGAACAGTTCCGTGTAGTGGAAGAACACCCAGGCGAGTCCCGCGCCGAGCACGAACGGCGCAACCATGCCGGCGGCGGACACGGCAATGGAGCTCTTCAGCCGCTTCTGGACGATGTCCACCCGGAACTCCATGCCGACGATGAACATGTAGAGCGCCAGGCCGAGCTGCGACGCCGGGAAAAGATACGACTGCGTGTCCCGGGTGGCCTGGGTCCGGTCCCACGGAAACAGCCATTGCTGTGCCTCCGGCCAGAGCAGCCCGAACAGCGAGGGGCCCAGCAGCACGCCGGCGATCATCTCCGCGACGACCTGCGGCTGGCCGAACCGTGCGGCCACGGCGCCCACGACGCGGCAGAACAGCAGGATCACCGCGATCTGCAGGAAAAACTGGATGGCCAGATGGAGATTGTTCATCGGTCCGACGCGAGGCGGACCGAGTAAACCACGCCGCGCGTGTTCGCGGAAATAGCATTTCCCTATCGCATTGATAGCGGCCGGGAATAATTCCCGCATGGATCTCCGCCACCTGCGCTACTTCCAGGCCATCGCCGAGGAGCTCAGCTTCTCCCGGGCGGCCCGGCGGCTCCACGTCGTCCAGCCGGCGCTCAGCCGGGCGCTCAAGGAACTGGAGGCGGAACTCGGCGTCGAACTGCTCCTCCGCACCCGGCGGGTGGTGCGCCTGACCGCCGCCGGCCGGCTGCTGCTGGAGGACACCGCGCTCCTGCTGGAACGGCTCGATGCCGCCGTGCGCCGGGTCCGCCGCGCCGCAGACGGCCAGATTGGCGAGCTGCGCCTCGGCTACATCGGGCCGCCCACGGTGCCGTTCCTCGGCCGGGTCCTCGAAGAATACCGGCGGCGCTGTCCGGAAGTGACCATTCATTTGGAAGAGCGCACGCCGGAGCGGGTCTGGGAAATGGTCGCCCACGGCCGGCTCGACCTGGGCCTCACCCGGCCGGTGCGTTCGCATGACGCCCTCGGCCTGCACACGCTGCGGCTGCGGGAGGAACGGCTCTGCGCCGTCCTGCCCCGGGACCACGCGCTGGCCGGGCGGAGATCGCTGCGCTGGGACGAGCTCGCGGAGCAGCCGCTGATCGTCCTGGCCCGCCGCGAGGGCGCCGGCCTGCACGATGAGATTCTCGCGGCCTGCCGCACGGCCGGATTCGCCCCCCGCCTCGCGCACACGCCGAGCGTGATCAGCACCGTGCTGCGCTATGTGGAAGCCGGCACCGGCATCGGGGTGGTGCCGGAATGCGTGGCCGAAACGGAAACGTCGCCCCGGCTCGTGGCCCTGCCCCTACGGCCGGCGCAAAGCATCCCGCTGGTCCTCGTCTGGCCCGGCGAACGCGAGGAACCGCCCACGACGGCGTTTCGCCAGTTGGTCGCCGAATGGCTCAGCTCCGGACGCCTGTGGCCGACCTCATGAAGACGTGGACGGTGGCAACTGGGGAGGCGGGGCGAACTCCAGCGTTCCCCCCAATTGTCCCATCTCCACCGCCAGCACACGACGGAACTCCGCGTCTGCCTGCGCGAGCAGTCCGCTTTCGCGGGCATCCGCCTCGACCAGGCGCTGCATCTCCTGCTGCACCGAGGCACGGTCGGCCGGAGTAACCCGATTCCACCAGCCGCTTTCCTCCTCGGCCGGACTCAGCGAGTCCAATTGCACGGCCAGTATCCGGGCGGCCGGCAGACTGACCTTCGCCGACGAACCATCCCGGGCGACATCAATGGCAATGGGTTGGGTCAGGTCATAGCCGACGCTGACCGTGAATCGGGCCGACATCGCGAGCCTCTTGGTGCTCCAGAACCGCTGGTTGGACCATTCGTGCGACCGCTCCAAAGTCTGCTTGAGCAACACCAGTTCCCGGGCCGTCTGCGGACCTTCGATCTTGGTCTGGCCCGCGATCGTCACCCGCGGCTGGAGATTGAATGAGTCCCGCAGCACCCGGGCGAGCCCCTCCGCCACTCTCGTGGCGGCATCCCCGGTTGCGTGCACCACGGCCACGCCGGCTCGGCCCGCATCACGCACAATCCGCCCGATGGCCCAGACTCCCAAGCCGGCCACCACCAGCGCGGCCAACCCTGCGGCCGGGTAGAACCAGGGATCGGCCGGTGACAGTAACGCCATCATGACCATTCACCTTCACCACCCGCGGAAGGCCGGTTTGGTTTCATCACGGCCTTTCTACAGTCCGCCACCACCCTGCAGCATCTGGCGCGTGTTGCGGACGTAGGTGCGGGCCTTCTCGTCCTTGGGATCCAGTTCGGCGGCCTTCTCGAAGGCAGCGAGCGCCTCGGCGTTGCGTTTCAACTGGATCAGGGCCACGCCGAGGTTCAGGTGCGCAGTGGCAAGGTCGGGCTGGCGCCGGATGACTTCGCGGAACTGCTCCACGGCCACTTCGAATTGGCCTTCGCGACCCAGCTCTACCGCGAGGAAATACCGCGCCTGGACGCTCTCGGGATTGATCCGCACGGCCTCCAGCCAGTGCGGCGCGGCGCGATCCGGATCGTTCGCCCGCTGCCACGCCTCGGCGGCCATCACTCGCGCGGTGAACAGGCGCGGCCGGATCTGGGCCAGCCGTTCCGCCGCCTCGGCCGCTTCCTTGCGTTCGCCAACCGCGGTAAGCAGCCGGCTGAGACTCTGCCAGGCGATTGGCGTGTTGGTGTCGCGCGCGACCGCGTCTCGCAGCGTGGCCAGGGCCTCGTTGGTCCGGCCGGCGCCGACCTGGACCATGGCGCGGTTGACGCGGGCCACGGTGAAGGTGGGGCGGAACTCCAGCGCCCGGGCGAACGCGACCTCCGCCTCCGCGAACCGCTGCTGCTGGCCGAGGGCCTGCCCCAGCCGGTCCCACGCTTCCGGGAAATCCTCGCGCAGCGCGATCGCCGCCCGCAGGTGCTTCTCCGCCTCGGCCGCCGTGGCCGCCTTGGTGCTCAGCGCGTCGCCCAACTGGTAATGGGCCACGAGATGGTGCGGCACCTGGGCCACGACCTGTCGCCACTGTTCGACCGCCGAATCGGGGTCGTTGAAGCCGGTCAGCATCCGCGCGTATTGGTCGCGCAGCATCCAGTCATTCGTCCGGCGTTCCAGCGCGGTGCGGTAGAGGCCGGCGTGGCGTTCGAACTGGGTGACTTCGAGCGCGGGTTTCATCCGCGTGGTCTCGACCAGCAGCACGCTGAGCTGTTCGGCCGAGTTGATGCGGTCGGTGAAGGGCGGACGCTGCAGCCGGGCGTTGATGAGGTCGGCCACGCGGGCGCGGTTCCAGTCCGAATAGGCCAGTCCCGCCACGAGCGCCTCCTTGGGCACGGTCAGGCCGGGCCCGCCCAGTTTCGGGGCGAGGGCATCGGCGACGAGGTTGGCCAGGCGGACGTTGCCGTCGAAGGTGAAGTGGACGTGCTCCCAAAAGGTCTCCGCACCCGGCAAGCCGACCGGGGCGTTGGTCGCGATCACCGCGGCCACATCCAACGGAATCACGCCCTGACCGGCGCGGGCACGCCCCAGCTCGCGGACCACTTCGGTCAGCCTGGAATCGGCCCGGAAGCGCAGCGCATCCAGGTCGCGGGCGAGGGCGAAGTCCGCCGCGGCGCCGTTGGTGTCGCCGCGGACCATCTTCGCCCGGGCCTGGAAAAACCGGAGCGTCGCGTGCTGCGGCAGTTCCGCCGCCAGGGCGTCCAGTTGCTGGAGCACTTCCGGCGCGGAATTCGTCACCAGCGTGGCCAGAAGCGTCTTCACCGCGTCGTCCTTCGGCGTCGGGACGTTCGCAAACGGAGCCGAGTCGCGCAGGTTGACCGCCGGCGTGGCCAGCACCGTGGTGACGCCGGCCTGCTCGGCGAGGTCGAGGACCTCCTCCAGGTTGCGGCGGAAGTTGTCATAGACGGCCGGCAGGCGGGGGTCATCCGGTGCCAGCTTCTGCGACAGGAACGTTTCGAGGCCTGCGAATTCCTGGCCACCGTCCCCGTGGCCCGAGACGTCGCCGGCCAACTGCGCGAGCCATTGGCCGGTCCGCGTGGTCTGCAGCGCCAGGCCCGCCCGGATGAGCCAGCGGCTGCGGCCGGCTGCGCCCCCGATGCTGGCCGGGCCAAAGGGGCCCATGAACTCGTTGTTGCCGGCGTAGATCACCCAGTAGTCGGCGCCCAGACGCGCGGCGCTGCGGGCGATGTCGGGAAACGCATGGGAGTTGATCGCCGTCATCGCCACGTTGATCACCTCGAAGCGTTTCTCCGGATACCGGGCGTGGAGCAGCACGTCGAGCTGCCGGGCCAGTCCAAAGGCCGGCTCCGGATCGCCGAGCGCGGCGGATTCGCCCAGCACCACCACGCGGATCACGCCGGCCGACTTTTCAGGTTCGACCAGCAGCGTCTGCGGCGACCGGGCAATCCGCGCCGGGAAGAAGCGGTGCGCGAACTTCGGGTTGTCGGTGAACACCCGGCGCCCGTTGACGGTGCGCTCCAGCAGGAAGTCGGTTTCGTAGCCGTAGCCGGCCAGCCGCAGGCCGAACTCCAGCAGGCCGAGCGGCACGATCAGCACGAGCACCAGCAGCACGGCGGCGAAGAGCAGCTTGCGGCTGCCGGCGACCGGCGCCTTCGCCTCAACGGATGTAGGGACGGGATTCAACGCGCGGAACGTAGCAGCGGCCCAATCCGCGTCGCAAGCAGCCGGGGGCGGTCAAAGGGCGGCCCGCAGGACCTGCCGGAGTTCGGCCGGCGTCAGCAGCACGGGATTGCCCTTCATGCTGCTCGCCTGCGCCGCCGCCGCCACAACGGCATCAAAGTCCGCTTCCTTCACGCCGTGTCGGGCGAGTCCGGGCACCGGGAATTGCCGGAGGAATTCCCGCAGCCACGGGCCCAGCGCATCCGCAGAAGCGGCCGGGTCGCCCGTAAGCAGCCGGGCGGCTTCCTGATACCGGGCCACCGCGGGCGAATCCGGGGCGCGCTCAGCCAATGCCGCGAGGTTCACTTCGGCCGCTGGCGCCAGCAGGGCCGCGCACAGCGCCCCGTGGGGCGCGCCGTAGCGTCCGCCCAGCGGCCCGGCAAAGCCGTGCACCGCGCCTAGGCCGGCGTTCGCCAGCGCCAGACCGCCCAGCAGCGATCCGAGGGCCATGTCCGTGCGCGCCGCCAGGTCGCGGCCGTCGCGGAACACCCGGGGCAGTGCCCGCGCGACCCGCACCAGTCCGTCCCGGCACAGCGCGTCGGTCAGGGGATTGGCCCGAAGGGAAACGAACGGTTCCAGCAACTGCGTGAACGCATCGAGCCCGGTGGTCGCGGTGAGGTCCGGCGGCAGTTCCAGCGTCAGTTCCGGGTCCACCAGGGCCACCTTGGGCAACAGACGCGGGCTGCGCAGGCTGACCTTCACTCCGTGCGCCGGCGAGCCGAGCACCGCGTTGCGCGTCACCTCGGCCCCCGTGCCGGCGGTCGTCGGAATCGCGAGGAACGGGAGCGGCTCCGCGAGGAGCGGCCGGCCGCGCCCGATGACTTCGAGGAACTCCAGCGGGTCGCCCGGATTGGTGACCAGACCGGCGATCGCCTTGCCGGCATCGAGCACGCTGCCGCCGCCGCACGCCACGACCAATCCGGCCTCCGCGCGCCGAGCCGCGTCGGCGCCTTCCCGCGCGAGCTGCACCGTCGGCTCGCCGGCGACCGGAAAGCAGGTGATCCGCAGCCTGGCATCCGCCAGCAGGCGCTGCAGGCGTCCGGTGCGGTCCGGGTTGGAACCCGTGACGAGCAGCGCTTTCCGGCCCAACGCGGCGGCCAGCGGACCCGCCTCAGCGACCTTGCCGGCGCCGAACACGATCCGGGTCGCGGTGGCGAACTCGAAGTTCATGCGGAGGAAATTTCGGCCGGAACGCGACGTGGGGAATCACCAGCCGGCATCGTCCGGGAACAGGTTGGTGAACTTCACGCTGGAGCGGGGCGAGGCCATCATCGGGGCGACCGTGTCGCGCCAGGCCGCGTAGTGGGCGGTCTCCTTGTGAGCCGCCGGCGCCTCGGGCGTGCGATAGGCCTCCACCAGCACGAACCGCGTCGGGTCATCCTGCTGCTGCACGACATCGAAGCGGGCGATGCCGGGTTCCTGCACGGAATTGCGGGCATTCTCCCGGGTGGCCGCGATGAACTCCGCGACGCACTCCGGCTTCACGTGGACAAAGACATGGACGACGAGCATGGCGCGACGGTCAGAACCGGGGCCGCCCGTGACAAGCGCAAAGCCCGGCGAAGGCAACGCCGGCGGCGTCAGTTCCCGTTGGATGATTTCGCGACGAGCGCCGCCGCGGGCTCCGGATCGCGCAGGAAATCGCCGCGCTGCCGCGTGGGGCTGATCCCCTTTTCGGCGGCAACCGCGGTCCGATTCGTGCCGGCATCAAACGGCCGCCAAAGGAACCGCCACTCGCGTTCGTCGCCCGTGCGCCGCGTGCGGATGGCACCGAACACGGCGGAGGTCGTGACCGCGTTGGTGTCGGTGTCGCGACGCCAGAGGTTCCACAGCACGGACTGGCTGGTCAGGCCCCGCGCGGGATTGGTTTCCCGGCGATAGACGGTCCACAGCGGACCGTAGGCACGTTCGATGGACTCGTTGTTCTTGAGCAGGTTCTCCAGCAGGTTCAGGGCGTGGAACCGCTCGCGACCGTCGAACTCGCGCTTCCACCAGAAAAGCGGCCACAGGTCGCGGCGTTCGCTGCGGGCACCGGTCGACACGCTGACATCACGGGACTGGTCGTAGAGGAAGAACAGGCTCTGCCAGCGGTCGCTGACCAGCGCCGGCTTGGTGATGCGGCGGTGCTTGTAGAACGGCCAGCCGTAGAACTCGCGGGCGCGCGTCGGCGTGCGTTCGGTGCCGAACAGCGGCCACAGCCGGCGGGCGGTCTTGCCCTCGCCCTCGGCCCACCCAATGAACGGCCACGGAACGCCCCATTCGGAATAGCGTCCCAGCCGGTCGTCGGTGTGCGTGAAGAAGGGCCACAGGATGGTGGTGGCGTCGCGGCCGGGCGAGCGGGTCAGCGCGACCAGGGGCAGCACCATGCGTTCGCTCACCGGATTGGTGGTGCCCAGCCCGAAACGGCTGGTGAACGCAAACGGCCAGGCCGCGAACCATTTCTCGTGGCCGGGAATCAGCACGGGCTCGTCGAGCAGGTTGGTCTTCCAGGTGATTTCCTTGGTCTCGTGCCCGAACACCGGCCAGAGCTGCCAGCCCCGCACCCCGGCGCCGCGCCGCAGATGGAAGAAAGGCACAGGTGCGTTGATGGTCTCCACCCCGCGCTTCTGCGTGACAACCCACAGCGGCAGGGCCACGAAGCGGATCTCGTCGCGGAACAGGTGGTTGTTCATCCGGCCGTAGAACGGCAGGACCGCGAAGTAGTCGTTCGTGCCGGCGCGGGTCTTCTGCGAGAAGACGAACGGGAAGAAATTGCGGCGGATCTTCGGATCGCTGTTCGTGCCGTCGGTGATGGGCTGGCTGGTGGCGAAGTTGAGCAGCTGGAGGAGCTGCCAGCGGGATTCGCTCTCGAAGCGGTCGTAGGTGAGCAGCGGATACAGCAGGTCGAAGTGCCGGCGGCCGATCTCCGGGTCCTCGAGGTCCACGAGCAGCGGCGAGAGGGCCCACCAGCGCTGGCTGCCGTGCACTTCGCCGGAAAACAGTGGTCCGAGCGCCTCGTGGCGCTCCCCGGGCTCCCACACCGTGGGGGAGACCTGGTCAAACGGCGTCCATTCCGCTGCGGTCGCGGTGGCCAGCGCGGCCACGACCAGCAGCAGACCGAACGGGATTCGCCACCAGGGTGTCGGCCGTAACGTCATGCAGCGACGGAGCATTCGGGGAAGAATTGCCGGGACGCAAGTGCCCCGCCGCTGGCACGCAACTGGGCACTGCCCCCCGCATTGGGCGGACGCGCCCGCCATCTCCCCGCGAAAATGCCCTTTCCAAAGGCGGCGGCAGTTCCGACGCTCCGCGCCCGTTTCGTATGTTTACCGGCACTTACACCGCCATTGTCACGCCCTTCCGCAACGGCCAGCTCGACGAGCCGGCCTTGGAACGCCTGGTCAAGGCCCAGGTCAAGGGCGGCGTGGACGGCATCATCCCCGTCGGCACGACCGGCGAATCGCCTACGCTCGACTACGACGAGCACATCCGGGTGGTGGAGCTCGCGGTGAAGGCGGCGGCCGGGAAGGTGAAGGTGCTCGCCGGCACCGGGGCAAACTCGACCCGCGAGGCGATCGAGCTGACCCAGCGGGCCGCGGCGGTCGGCGCCGACGGTTCGCTCCAGGTCGCGCCGTATTACAACAAGCCCACCCAGGAAGGCGTTTACCAGCACTTCAAGGCGGTCGCCGCGGCCACCAAGCTGCCCCTGATGCTCTACAGCATTCCCGGCCGCTGCGGCATCGAGATCGCCGTCGAGACCGTCGTCCGGCTGACGCAGGACTGCCCCACGATCGTCTCCATCAAGGAGGCGGGCGGCTCCTGCGACCGGGTCAGCCAACTGCGCGCCGTCCTGCCGCGGAAGTTCACCATCCTGAGCGGCGACGATTCCCTCACGCTGTCGTTCATGGCGGTCGGCGCCGACGGCGTCGTGAGCGTGGCGTCAAATGTCGCCCCCAAGCAGGTCAGCGCGATGGTCAATGCCTTCGCCGGCGGTGACCTGGCCAAGGCACAGAAGCTGCACGCGCAGTTTTACCCGCTCTTCAAGAACCTGTTCGTGGAGTCGAATCCGGCCCCGGTGAAGGCCGCGCTCGCGCTTCAGGGCGCCATCGCCGAGGAACTTCGTCTCCCGCTGGTGCCGGTGACCGCCAAGTCGCGCGAGCTCGTCGCCGCCACGCTGAAGCAAGTGGGCCTGCTCAAATGACCGGTGCGCCGGCGGACCGGCGTCACCCCCATGTCCGCACCGCCTCACCAGCCGGGCAGGAAACTGCCCGGAATGTGGCTTTGCCTTCGCCTTTCGGCGGCGTATCAGGAAAGGAAGCTCACCTATGGCGAATCATCATTTCTCCCGCCGCACGTTTCTCCGCGGAGTCGGCGTCACCATGGCGCTGCCGTGGATGGAATCGGTCAACGTCTGGGGGGACACCCCGCCCGCTTCCACCCGGCCGGCCAGCGAAGCGCCGGTCCGTCTTGCGGTGCTGTTCTCGGGCAACGGCTTTCACTCGAAGGAATGGTGGGCCCGGGGCGAAGGGAAGCAGATGGAACTCGGCAAGGTGCTCGCGCCCCTCACCGACTTCCGCGAGCGGATGCTGTTCATCCGCGGCCTCTACAACGAGGAGGCGCTCAAGGGGAACATCCACAGTTCGCAGACGGGCAACCTGCTCTCCGGCGCCCCGCTGGCGTCCGGCGGCGAGATTCGTTCCGGCACCAGCATCGACCAGCTCCTGGCGCAGCGTTACGGCAGCTCGACCAAGGTCCCCTCGCTGGTGCTGGGCTGCGAGAAGTCGAACCCCTCGGTCCACAAGAACTACTCGATGCTCTACAGCTCGCACATCTCGTGGAGTTCGCCGACCACGCCCACGCCGCTGGAGGTCTATCCCGCGCTGGCGTTCGACCGGCTCTTCAAGGACGAGGTGAGCAAGGGCGACCAAAGCGTGCTCGACGCCGTGCTGTCCGACGCGAAGGACCTGCGCCGGCACATCAGCGTGACCGACCAGCGGAAGCTCGACGAATACCTCGACTCCGTCCGCGACGTGGAGCAACGCATCGAAAACGCCGGCAAGAAGGGCGAGCTCCAAGGCTGGCGACCGACACTGGAGAAACCCAACATGGCGCGCCCGGCGGACGGCATTCCGCAGGACATCGCCGAGCACATGCGGCTGATGTGCGACCTTCTGGTGTTGGGCTTCCAGACCGACACCACGCGTATCACCACGCTCAAGCTGAACAACGACCACAGCTCGCTGCGGTTCCCCAACCTTGGGGTGGACTACATGATCCACCACCTGCTGTCGCACAGCGACACCGCCGACTGGCTCAAGGTGAACCAGTTCTTCCTCGAACAGCTCGCCTACATCGCGCGGCGGCTCGACGCCATCCAGGAAGGCCCCCGCACGCTGCTCGACAACTCGATGCTGCTCTACTGCTCGTCCATGCTGAACGGCAACCACGACGCGACCCAACTGCCCGTCGTGCTGCTCGGCGGCGCCGGTGGCCGGCTCAAGGGTGGTCGCGTGCTCGATTACAAGGAGAAGCCCGAACGCCAGATGTGCCGCCTCTACCTCTCGATGATGGACAAGATGGACGTCCGCTTGCCGAAGTTCGGCGATGCGAGCAAGGCGTTGGAGGAAGTCTAGCCTGAATCGTCCGCCGCCTTAACGTTCGGCACACGTTTCTCGAACCCTCGAATGCTAGCTCCTACGGGGAGCTAGCAATGCGCAAACGAGCTACCACGGTCAGGTTCACCGACGATCCATCGGCTGAAATTCTTGGCTCCACATCCAAGGAAGGGCCAAGGGTGTGCTCCCGACCCTCTACCATCCTATTCTGTGTCATCGAAACGACAGCCTGCCTGCCATCGGAAGTCAGCACATGAGGTGCGGAGAGCAAATCAACATCGGCGGTTTCTTTCAGAGTCTTCAACAGCAGGGCTGCTTCGTCGGAAGTGAACAAGCTGTGCGAAGAAGTCGCTTTCCCATCCGTCTTGAGATTGTCCATGCCCGGCAGATGGAGATTTGAAATGGTCCTGTCCAAGATTTCATCAGGCATCTCGCAAATGCTACTCTCCACTACAACTTGGCCAGTCCGTCCGCCGAGAGCCTCCACAGTTGTGACATTCCCCGCTTCGTCCACTATCGTCGGCGTCACAAGTAGTATCGTGCGCTTGCCATCGGCGGTCGCCCAACCGCCGATGGCCAGAGTCTGTCCGACGGGAACGCGGGCATCCGCGTTGGCCACGAAGATTTGCACTGGCTCCTTCGGCCCGGCATCAAGCTTGGGCGCGGCGGGACGCGCAGATGCAGTCGGTCGGGTAGCGGCACTCTCAGTGAGTTGCCGTCGTAAACGTGCAACCTCTCCGCGGAGGCGGAGTAATTCGGCGGCATCATTCTGGTTCCTCGACTGAAGCGCGGCAGCTTGGCGCAAAGCATCCTCTCGGTCGCGGTTGGACTGGGCAAGCTGGTCAGCCAGCAAAGCGTGCTCCTCCCGTTGAGTCGACAGTTTCGCTCTTAGCCCGGATGACTTGCCGACCTCGTTAAGCACCGTGCCAACGGCAAGAGCCAATACGGCCGTGATCAAAGTCTTTTGTAATGTGGTCATGGCAACGGCTTTCGTAGTAGTCGCAGTTGCGGTTGTGAGGAAAGCGGTTCCCGAAATTGCCACTGCAGACAAAATCGTGAGGGCCAACCCAACCGGTGCGGCTTGGACCGCATTGGCGGAGATGATTACGCCCAACCCGCTCGCGCCGACGGTGACGCCGCGTTGGGTGAAGAATTCGCGCAGTTGCTCGACGGCGCGGGTGAGGCGCTTTTGCGCCGCATTCTCGCTCGTGCCAAGGGCCTGGCCGACTTCGCGGAGGGATTTGTTCTCGAAGTAACGGAGCAGGACGGCAGCACGGTCCGTCTCGTCGAGCGTGTGCATGGCTTCATCGAGCAGCGGTTCGATGTGCGTCCAGTCGGCGGCGGTGGCGTTTAGGGCATTCATCTCCGTGGCGATTTGTTCGCGTAACTTGCGGCGAGCCTCACGGCGCACTACGTCAATGGCCTCGCGGCGCGTGACCTGGTAAAGCCACGCAGTGAGGATGGTATCGGGCGCAAGCCGGGGCGCATGTTGGGCGAGCTTGAGGAACGTGGACTGGGCGACTTCCTCGGCCAGGTGCGGCGAACGCAACTGCCTTCGCGCCGCGGAATGGACGAGGTCGAGGTGCCGGCGGATCAGTTCCGCGAAGGCATCCTCGGCCCGGTGCCGGGCATAGCGGGCGAGCAATTCACTGTCGGTGTCGCTCATGTTCGGAAGGATAACGCCGCCGGCAGCGGAAAACCGCCAAACATTCTGGTCACTGCCCTCTTTCCACTTCTAGTTTCCCGCGATGGACGCTCCGCCGGCGCACGAATTGACGGCGCGGATCGCAGAGGAGATTCGCGACACCGGAGGTGCCATTCCCTTCGCCCGGTTCATGGAGCGGGCGCTCTACGAGCCGGACCTCGGCTACTATGAACGCGGACGGAATGCCGTCGGCCGTCGCGGCGACTTTTTCACCAGCGTCAGCGTCGGTTCCCTGTTTGGCGAACTGCTGGCCTTTCACCTGGCGGAACGGCTGACGACGTTGCCCGGCTTTCGAGAGCCGGAGTGCCGCTTCCAGATCGTCGAGGCAGGCGCGCATGACGGCCGGCTGGCGCGGGACATCCTCACGTTCCTGCGGGAAACGCGGCCGGAGCTCGCGCGCCGAATCGATTACTGGCTGGTCGAGCCCTCGGCGAATCGGCGGCAGTGGCAGCAGGAAACGCTGGCCGGCTGGACCGACGGCGTCCGGTGGTTCACTGCCCTCGACGATCTTCCGCCGGTCAATGGCGTCATCCTGAGCAACGAACTGCTCGACGCCTTTCCGGTGCACCGGCTCGGCTGGGATACCGGTGCAAAGCGGTGGTTCGAGTGGGGCGTCGGCATGGGCGACGGAACCTTCGTCTGGCAACGGCTGCCCCACCCCACGGTCGCGGTTCCGGAACTGCCGGCGGAACTGCTCGCCGTGCTGCCCGACGGATTCACCACCGAAGTCTGCCCCACCGCCGGGGCGTGGTGGCAGCGGGCCGCAGCGCGCCTGGAGACCGGCTGGCTGCTCACCGCCGATTACGGGCTCGAAACGCCGGAGTTCTTCCTGCCCCAGCGCGCGCAGGGAACGCTTCGCGGCTACGCCCAACACCGCCACAGCGACAACGTGCTTGCGGAACCCGGCGGCCAGGACCTGACGGCGCAGGTCAACTTCACGGCCATCCAGGACGCCGGGACCGCCGCGGGCCTGCACACGGAGTTCTTCGGCAGCCAGCGGCGCTTCCTCACCGGAATTTTCGCCGACACCCAGAGGCCGGGAGCGCCGTTTCCGGCGTGGACCTCCCCACGGGTCCGCCAGTTCCAGACGCTGACCCACCCGGAACATCTGGGCCGGGCCTTCTCCGTCCTGGTGCAAACCCGCCGCGCGCCCTGAGGTTCAGCGCAGCCTTTTCACCAGCACCTTCGAATTGCGGCCGCTGATGTCGTAGCGTTCCCGGCGGACGGGCGGCAGATCGTCCGGCGAGCCTTCGGCATAGCCGCCCTTGGCCTGGAACCACGCGAAGGCCTGCGTCGAGAGCGTGACGATTTCCGCGAGGTTCAGCTCCCGGGCCTTGGCCTCGACGAACTGCACCAGCTTGCGGCCGATGCCCTGGTTTTCATGCGCCGGGCTGACGAAGAGGAACGCGAGCTCGCCCTTGTTCTGTTCCGGATAGACATGCAGTGCCACGCACGCGACCGGGTTGCGGTCGATCTCGAACAGGTAGTAGTCGCCGATGCGTTTCTCCAGGTCGTTGCGCGTCCGTTTGACCAGCTCGGCCGCGGCCACGGAGTTTTTCGTCAGCTGCAGCAGGTGCCGGATGTCCTTCTTCATTGCCCGGCGGATCTGCTGGTATTCGTTGGCGTAGATGAGCGTGCCGATGCCCTCGTTGGAAAACACCTCCGCGAGCAGGCCCTCGTCCACTGTGCCGTTCAGCAGGTGGACCCGCGGCACGCCCGCCTCGCACGCGGCAACCGCACAGCGGGCCTTGGAAAGCAGCTCCGGCGCAAAGTCGTCCGGCTTGGCGAGCTGCTGCTTCAGTTCGCTTGCCTGGATCTGCCGGAACAGCGTGCCCTGCCGGTGCAGACCGTCCGCGGTGGTCAGGAACAGGAGCTTGGCGGCCTTGAGCTGTTCCGCGAGCGCGACCGCAATGGCGTCCGAGTTGACGCGGAAGGTCTTCCCGTCGCCGTCGAAACCCAGGGGCGGCACGACGGGGATGATTCCCTGCCCGAGGAGGCTCTGGAGGAACTCGACATCCACGCGCTCGACCTTGCCGGTGAACTGGTGGTCCACGCCGCCCACGATGCCGAGCGGGTGCGCGACGATCGCGTTGGTGGACACGGCACGGAGATCGTTCGTCGCGAATCCCTCCAGGATCTCGTGCGTCAGGCGGTTGGCCGCCGTGAGGGCGAGCTGCAGCGTCTCCGCGTCGGTGACCCCGGCGCCATCCAGGTTGGAAGCGGCCACGCCGCGTTCGCCGGCCAAGGCCGCGATCTGCGCCGAAGCCCCGTGCACCAGCACGATGCGGATGTTCAGCGACCGCAGCACCGCGAGGTCCAGCAGCAGGTTGGGGAAGTTGTCGTCGGTCACGACCGCGCCATCCACGGCGACCACGAAGGTCTTTTCCCGGAAGCGCGGAATGTAGCGGAGTATGCCGCGAAGATCGGTTGGTTTCACTGAATGACTGGCAACGCTGCGCGGAGTGGTAGGGCCACGCGCCGCAGATTCAACGGCGAAAACCCGCTGAATTCGGTTTCCCCCTTTTCGGGTGTCGCCCGGCGGAACGTCCCGCGTAGCCTGCGGCCGCGATTCTGAACATGAGCCTCACTGCCTTTTCGTTCCCCACCCGCACCCTTTACGGCGCCGGCGCCCTGCGCGAGCTGCCCGCCAACCTCGCCAAGCTCGGCATCACCCGGCCGCTGGTGGTCACCGACGCCGGCCTCGCGAAGACGGACGCCTTCCGCCTGCTGGCCGCCGTGCTCGGCGAAAACGAACAGGGCAAATCCTGGTTCCTGTATGCCGGCGTGCATCCCAACCCGATCGAGGCGGACGTCACGGAACCGGCCGCGCTCATCCGCCAGCACGGTTGCGACGGCGTCATCGCCATCGGCGGCGGCAGCCCGCTCGACGCCGGCAAGGCGGCCCGGCTGCTGGCGAAACATCCCGGCTTCCCGCTCGCGAAGTTCTACGAACAGCCCGCGGACTGGTCCGGTCTCCTGCCGTTCATCGCGATTCCGACGACGGCCGGCACCGGCAGCGAGGTGGGCCGCAGCTCGGTCATCACGCTCGACAACACCAAACGCAAGGCGGTGCTCTTCCATCCCGAACTGCTCGCCAAGCTGGTGATCCTGGATCCCGAGCTGACCGTGGGCCTGCCACCCAAGCTGACCGCCGCCACCGGGGCCGACGCGCTGACCCACTGCATCGAAAGCTTCACCTGCCCGCAGTTCCATCCGCTTTGTGACGGCATTGCCCTCGAGGGCGTCAGCCTGATCGTGGACGCGCTTCCTCGGGCCGTGCGCGACGGCAAGGATCTCGATGCCCGCGGACGGATGCTGGTGGCCGCCGCCATGGGTGCGATCGCGTTCCAAAAGGACCTCGGCGTGGTGCATTCCCTCGCCCATCCGCTTTCGACCCTGTGCGGCATGCACCATGGGCTCGCGAACGCTCTGTGCCTGGTCGCCGGCATGAAGTTCTGCGCGGCCCGCAAGCCGGGACTCTACCGGCGGGTGGGCATCGCGTGCGGCCTGGAAGTCCAGCGGGTCAGCGACGCCGAGGCGGACGCCCGGACCATCGCCTTCATCGGCGAGTTCCTCGCCGGACTGGGCTTGAACACCAAGCTCCGCGAGCACGGCGCGAAGCCGGAACTGCTCGACGCTCTGGTGGCCCAAGCGGTGGACGATCCGTGCCACAAGACGAACGCCGTGCCGGTGACCGCGAACGATTTCCGCGCCCTGTATCTGGAGTGCCTCTGAGCGCTCCTGGAAACGGGCCGGGCCGGCGGTCCAACTTTGCGCTTGGAACGCGGTCCGCACCTCCGGTGTGCTTGCGCCCATGCTGAAGCACACCCTGATCCATCCCGAGATCAACGCCATCCTCGGGCGCGCCGGCCATCACGCGAAGATCCTGATCGCGGACGGCAATTATCCGGCCTCCACGAAGAAGGGGCCGAACGCCCAGGTCATCTCGATGAATCTGACCCCGGGCGTCATCACGGTGTCGCAGGCGCTGCGGGCCATCCTGAGCGCCATGCCCATCGACGCGGTGAACACGATGGGCATCCCGGCCGACGACAGCTACGCGAAGTTCGGCGAACCGCCGGTCTGGAACGAGTTCCGCCAGATCCTCGCCGAGGCCGGCTCGCCGCTGAAGTTGGAGCCGATTCTCAAGTGGGATTTCTACACGGCGGTGGAGTCCGCCGACCATGTGCTGACCATCCAGACGGGCGACCAGGCCCTGTGGGCGAATGTGCTGCTCTCGGTCGGCTGCCGGACTGCCTGAATCACTTCATGCCCAACCGGGCAAGCTGGTCGCGGTGGCTGCGGCTGAGGGTCAGTTTCACCCCGGTCTTGAGCGTCACCGAATACTCGCCGTGGAACAGCGGCTGGAGTTCCTGCACCCGGTCCACGTTCACGATGGCGGTGCGGCTGATGCGCACGAATTTCTCCGGCGGAAGCTGCTGTTCCATCTTGGTCAGCGTGTCGCGGACCAGGTGGCTGTGCACGCCGACGTGCAGTTCGACGTAGTTGTCCGCCGAGCCGACCCAGTCGATCTCGGGCACGTTGATAAAAATGACCCGGCCATTGGTTTTCACCGGGATCCGGTCCAGCGCCTTGGGCGCCGCCGGCTGCAGCTGCTGGAGCACCGCCGCCAGACGTGCGGAAAGTTCGTCACGCTGCGAGGTATGGAGGCGTTCCGCGGCGCGGCCCAGGGCGGTTTTGAAACGGTCGCGGTCGAAGGGCTTCAGCAGGTAATCCACCGCGTGGACCTCGAACGCCTTCAGCGCAAACTCGTCGTGGGCCGTGCAGAAGATGACGGCGGGAGGAACCGAGGCGCCGAGCTGTTCCAGCACGCCGAAGCCGTTGAGGCCGGGCATCTGGATGTCGAGGAACATGAGGTCCGGCGCGAGTTCCCGGGCCAGGCGGACCGCCTCCTCGCCGTTCGTCGCCTCGCCGACGACGTTCACACCCGCCTCCCGGGACAGGAAGTTCCGCAGGCGGTCGCGCCCCAGCGGCTCGTCATCCACGATCAGCACCCGAATGTCCGGCGTGTTCACGGCCGAAAGAGTAACCGGGATTTGCTCCGCCGCCACCCCGCAATCGGGACTTCGCGGGACTACTTCTCCTTGAGCTCCACCTCGCCGGTCCCGGCATCGCCCCCAACACCGAGTTCCGCCAACGTCCGCAGATAGAACTGGGTCGGTCCGTCGTCCGGCCAGCGTTGCGCGATGGTCTCGAAGGCAAGGAGCGCGGATTCGCGGTCGCCGGACTGGAAAGCCGCCAGCCCCGCGGCGAACGACTCGTGCAGCTCGGCGAACTTGGGCGCATCCGAAATCGGGCCGACCAGTTCGTGCACTTCCACCGCCTTTTCGAAGCCCTTGAGCACAAACCGGCCGAGGTGACGGGTAAGGAATTTGCCGGCCACCAGCGAATGCGTGACCGCGCTCATGAGCGTCAAGGTGCCAAGATGTTTGTTCAGGCCCTCAAGCCGGGAGGCCATGTTGATGCTCTCACCAAAGGCCGTGTAGTCGAAGCGTTCGCGGCTGCCGAAGTTGCCCACGTTGGCCTCGCCGGTGTGGAGGCCGATGCGGGTGACGAGGGGCTTGCCGCGGACTTCCATCACCGTCTGAGCCCGGAAACGCAGGGCGGCCTCGCATGCGCGCCAGGCATGGTCAGCCTGCGGGTCCGGGGCGTTCCAGATCGCGAAGATGGCGTCGCCGATGAACTTCACCACCGTGCCGTCGGTTGGGAACACGCACTGCCCCACCGCGGTCTCAAAGTATTGGTTCATCAGCTTCGCGAACTCCTCGGGCGGCAGACCTTCGGTGATCGTCGTGAAGCCGGCGATGTCGCTGAAGAAGACGGTGAGCTGATGCTTGGTGGCGCCGGGACGGAGCAGTTCCTCGGCCCGGGCGCCCGAGAACTTCTCCGTCAGCTTCGGCGACAGGTAACGCGACACAGTCTGGCGCAGCACCTGGTTGTGCAGGTGCAGCCGGACGGCGTTGACGGAGATGGAGAGCAGCCAGGCCACCAGCACCTGCACGACCGGAATGAGCCATGAGGTCCAGATGCCCGCCCGGACGAAGAGCAGGTAGGCGCCCACGCTGACCACCGCCAGCGCCAACCCGGCCGCCAGCGACGCCCAACTGGGCCGCAGCCGGAACAGCCCGCCCCCGATCAAACCGCCGAGGACGACCATGATGGCCTGCTCGAGCCAGCCCGGCGGCCGCTTCAGCCAGTCGCCCCGCAGCAGGTTCAGCGCGGCGGTGGCCTGGATTTCCACCCCGGCGATGAACTTGTCCTCACCGTCATCGTCGCCAAGGAACAGGCCGAACGGAGTCCGGTAGGAGTCCTTCCGCTCGCCGCTGTATTTCGTGAGCGTGCCCGCGCCGACGAACACCAGCTTGTCGCGGAAGAACGAGTCGTCGGTCAGGTTCGTGTTCAGGGCCGCAAAGAAGGGCGTGCGGGGCAGATGGTAGCCGGGGCCGTAATAGTTGAGCCAACGTTCGACGTCCGCCGACGCGATGAGCTGCTCCACGTTGGTAACCTGGGTGACCGGGGACCGGAGCAGTTCGGCGGCCCGCCAGCTCAGGCTCATCTTGTTGGTGTTCTCGGTGGCGTAGTTCGGCGGATGCAGGCGGACCACCTGGTCCTCGGACGGCGACATCTGGGCGTGCCCCCAGCGGCGGCCGTTGGCCAGGCGCAGCGAGGCCATGGGCAGGTCCATCAGCGGGTCGCGGTTGGTCCGGCCGGCCTCATGGTGGAAGCCCGCGGCCAACACGACGCGGCCATTGCGTTTCAGCGCCGCCGCGAACTGGGCATCCTCCTCGGGCGGCGAAAAGCGGTTGGTCAGGAAGACGATGTCGAACGCCACCGCGGCCGCCCCGGCATCGGTCAGGCGGTTCACCAGCGCCGCGTGCAAGGACCGCTTCCAGGGTTCGTTCAGGGACTGTCCGAGCCGGGCATGCGATTCCTCGTCGAGATAGACCACGACCGCATTGGTGACGGGAACGCGACCGCGGGCGGCCAGCAGGGAGTCATAGCTCCAGTGCCGGATGCCGCTGTCGAGCTTGGCCATGAGCAGCCCGCCGAGCAGCGCGGGCAGCAGCACGGCGAGCAGCAGCGACTTGTCGAGGGGCGCGAGTTTGTTCCGCATCAAAAGTTGAGCCGCAGGCTGGTGAACAGCGTGCGCTCACGGAACCACTCTTCGTGCAGATTGAGCGGATTCAAGCGGTAATCTTGGTCGCCCAGATTGAGGATGCCCACGCGGACTTCGCCCCGGCGCTGGAGGAACCGGTAGCCGACAAAGACATCGCACAGCCAAACCTCCTCGTCCGCCAAGTCGGGCGTGTAGCCCTGATTGGTCTGGCGGTTCCACGAGCCCGACAGCTCCCCGAAGAAGCCGCATTCGTGGTTGAACCGCACGAAGCTGGACACCTGGTGCAGCGTGGCGGTCACCGCCCGGTTCAGGTTGCCGAAATTGGCCGGATAAACCTCGTCCAACTGCGAATCGGTCAGCCGGTAATTGATGCCGGCCGACCAGCGGTCACCGAGCAGCTGGTTGATGGCCGCATTGAATGTCCGCTCCTCATAGTCCAGTCGGCGCGCCTCGGTCACCGGCGGCGCGACCAGTCCGCCCCCGGAGACGGTCCACAGGAACGCCCCGTAGTTCTGTCCGGCAGACGAGGTCAGGCGCTCGGCCGCCAGCACGACATAGGTTTGCGTGGGAAACTTGTGGTCCAGGCCGACGCCAATGGTCTCGAATTCCGATCCCGGCGCGAGGCCGGCCACGGATTCGGGGATGAGGCTGCGGAAGGCCTGGGTGAAGCCGGCGACCTGCACCGGTTCAAGCCGAACGCTGGTGTCGTAATAACTGCCCCCGAGCGAACGGGTCCAGGCAGCCCGAAGATGCGTGTCTGCGAGCGGCGACCACTCAAAGCCGACTTTCGGCGAGAGGCGATCCGCGTCCTGCTGGCCGGCCAGCAGTGGCGGGAGGTCCAGGTTCACCGGGTATTCCAACCGCTCGTAGCTGACCCCTGCGGTGAATCGCACCGAATCCAGCACCTGCCATAGGTCGTAGGCGTAAACGCTGACCCGGTCGAGGTCACCGCTGACGGACTGCGTGACCGGCGGCAGCACGAACGCCCCGGGCAACTGGGTGGACGCATACGTCTGCGCCGCCACGGCCTCCGCCTCGCCCTGTTGGAACCGCGCGCCGGCGATGACCGTGTGCCGGCCCAGGTTGGCCGTGTCGAACTGCGCGATGTGCTGCAGTTCGACTCCGTAGGCGGAAAGCTCACTGGCGTAGTTCACCGCAAACGGCCGGTTGAGGAAGATGTTCGGGACCGAATTCGTGTTCGGGCGCCGCACGACGGGGATGATCGCCCGGCTGTCGGCATAGCCGAAGTCGTCATCAAGGCGGCTCACGAGCAGCAGGGTGTCCTGGCCGGGATTCCACTGGTGATGCCAGCCGGCGAAGACATTGGGCGCCTGCTCTTCCTTTGACCGGAATCCCGTCGCAGCGGTCGCGGGATCGGTGAGCTGGCGGGTGTCGCCGTTTTCGTAGCGGTTGTAATTCACCTGCGCGAACAGGCTGTCCGCGAGGCCGAGCTGCCACTTGGCCTTGGCGTAGAGCGAAAGGCGCTCCGCGTCGGTGTTCGGCCCGAAGCCGGGCTCGGAGCGATAGTCCGCGTCCAGCGAGTAGCCGAAGTTGCCCAGCGTGCCGAACTGCGAGCCGCGCTGCACCCAGGTGCCGTTGCTGTAGTATTCGGTGACCGAACTCACGCCGAGCCGGTCCCGCTCGAACAGCCGCGAATACTCCTGCTGCGAGATGTTCTGCGAAAGCGGTCCGGCACCGACGGGCGCCAGCAGGTTGGCCAGCAGCAGCTCGCTGAACCAGGGGGTTTCGTAGCGGAGATTGAACTGGCGCGGGTCGCGGACCGAGTCGTAGCTGCTCGACAGGAACTGGTGGGCGCTGGCGTTCGCGTAGTCATCCGCCACGGCCCGGCTGGCCGCCCGCACCGCGGGGGCGAGCATGCCGGCATCCCGGTAAACCGAGGCCAAGTTGGCGCCCCGGACCGCCCGGTCCTGATCGAGCAGCTGGCCCGAGCGATAGACCGCCCGATTTTCGTTGAGTGCCCGAGAACGTTCCAGATCGCTGACCGCCTCGTTCACCCGGTTGTCCTGCTGGCGCAGCAGCGCGGCATAGAGCCAAGCAGTGGGATCGTTGGGGTCGAGTTCCTTGGCGCGGTCCAGTTCGCGGCCGGCGAAGTCGAGGTTGCGCTCGTCAGTAAAGGCCTTGGCCACGTAACTGCGGAGGACGGCCCGGGTCGGCTCATGCGCCGCCGCGGCCTGCAGATCCTTGCGGCCGGCCTCCAGTTCACCCTGCCGAATCCGGCAAAGCCCGCGGCCGAGCCACGCATTGCCGAGGTGCGGGTCCACGGCGATGGCCCGGTCGAACCACTCCACCGCCTCCGCAGTGCGGTTCCGGGCCGCGAGCAGGAAGCCTTTGAGAGCCAGCGCCTGGGCGTTGCGCGGGGCCAGTTCCAGCGCGCGATCCAGGGCCGTTTCCGCAGCGGCGATCCGGCCGAAACTGAATTCCAATTCCGCCACCCGGGCGTGGGCAAACGCAAACCCAGAGGCCTGAGCGACGGCAGCCTTCGCCTGGTCCAGCGCTGTTGGCAGATCATTCCTGGCCTGCGCGGCATACGAGGCCGCCAAAAGGCCCGAGGCGTCCGTCGCCGACCCGTCGCCGGACTCCCCCCGGACCGTGGCGATGATGGCGCGGACGGCCTGAGCTGCCGCCGAGGAGTCGCCGGCGAGGGCGGCTTCCGCCCGCTTCACCTGACCGGCCGCCAGCATCAGTTGGGCAAAGTAGGCCTTTTCCGAGGCCGAGGCCGGGGTGCGGGCTTTGGGATACTTCGCCAAGGCGGCGGGCAAATCACCGGCACGATACGCGGTGAGGGACTCCGCCAAAACCGGTTCGCCGGCCAAGGCCAGGGCGTCCGGTTCCAGCACCCCGGGGTAAAACAGCGCCCATTGGACCGCCGCCCGGGCATTGAGCAACGGCCGCTTGGAGGGAGCCTGGCCGGGTTCGATGATCGCCTCCTCGCCCGGGGCCAATTCAACTGCTCCCAGACTGTTGGTCAGGGCCACCTTGCCTTCGAACAGCGCCACCTCCGTGCGGCCTTCGGCGCCCACCCGGATGGAGAATTCGGTTCCCAGAATCGCGCCGGACGCGAGCGGAGTGCGGAATTTCTGTTCCTTGGGCTTGCCGAGGTCCCGCAGGAACATGCCGCCCCGCTTCACCTCGATTTCGTAGTCGGCGGTCTTCTCACCGGGCGGATGGATCACCTGGTCCGTCAGTTCGTCGAAAACGAGCGGGGTTCCATCGGGGCGCTGCAGCTCCAGGCGGCTGAATTCGGCCGTGCGCACGCGATCGCCGGCCCGGACGGTTTCGGCCGCTTTCAGGGCGGTTTCCGCCTTTTCGCCGGCCCGCAGCACATACACCTCGCCCTGCACGGACAGGATCTTCAGCTCGTAGCCGGCGGAGAGGGCGGCCGGATCGGCGGCCGACAGGCAAAAGGGGGCCAAAAGCAGGGCTCCCAGGGTCCGGCAGTGGCTGCGGTTCGATTTCATGCAGGGGTGGCTGTGTTCCGACGCCGTTCCAGCGAACCAGAACGGGGCGGGCAAAACAACTATCGGGCCATTCGCAGATTGGCGAACGGCATCTAACCTGCATTCCGCTCCCGGTTTGAAACGCAGGAAAGTCAGTTTTTCGGGCGGCCCGGCCAAAATCGGCGGGCCGAAAGGCGCACCGGCGGCGGTTACGGCGCTTGACGCAGGGCGAATCCTTGGGCGGAACTTGTCCGGAAGGCTGGAACGTTCCGAATGCGCGGTGAACCAAAACAACTGAAACCCATGCATTGGCGCTACCTTGCCGTCACCCTGGCTGCCTGCCCGTCGCTGTTCGCCAACATCGAGGCGGGCTTCCACGTCAGCGTCTCCACCTACACCACACCCGAAACCGTCGGGCTGGCCTATGAGGTTCCGGCCGGGGACAACTTTGCGTTCTACACCGGCTGGGAATACGGCGACGACGTCGTCCTGGCCAACGGCGGCGGCGTGATCGCGGATTTCAAGTTCGAGTATTACGCCAACTACGCGCTGACCGACGGCTGGACCCTGCGCGTTTACGAGGCCGACCCGGTGACGGGCATTCCGGGCAAGGAACTGGATTCCCGGTCCGGCGCCATCCTGGCAGGCGGCGCCTTCGTGAACATCCACTTCGCCTACAACGCCGCCAACCTGCTGCCGGAGCGATTTTTCTATTCGCTCCAATTCCAGGGCATCGGCGCCGGCAAAGTGGCCGGGCTCATCATTCCGGACCGACGCCCCACGACCGGCGATTCCGACCAAACGTTCCTGATCCACACCACGCGGGGCTGGGAAAAGGCCACGCTGACTTCGGATTCCACCGGTGCCGGCGACCTGCAAATCGTCCGCCAACCGGCCGCCGGTCCCGGCCCCATCGCCGTGGGCGAACCCGTCGCGCTGTCGGTCGGTGCGCTCGGGCATGGACCACTGGTCTATCAATGGCGCTGGAACGGCGTGGTCATTCCCGCCGCCATCACCTCGACGCTGGACTTGGGCAGCCTGCAGCCCACCGAGGGCGGCTATTACGATGTCGCCGTCAGCGACGGAACCGGCGTGGTCTTCAGTGACCCGGTGGTCGTTCAGCCCGACGTGCCCTTGCTGCCGTTCGCCGATGCGTTTGCCCGGGCCGCCAGCGGTTTTGCGCAGATTTCCGGCCTGAAGGGCGTTGGCCGCGGAGCCAATCTGCTCGCCTCGGCCGAAGTGGGTGAGCCGGCCCATGGTCCGTTGCCCGCCCATGCCAGCGTCTGGCTGGCGTGGAAGCCCGACGCCACCGGCGTGGCGACCTTTTCCACCCTCGGCAGTGACTTCGACACGGTGCTCGCCATCTACCAGCAGCCGCCGTTCGGCGCGAAGGGCTTTCCGGGCCTGGTGCGTCTGGCAGCCAATGACGAGTTGGCCGGCTTCACGCATGCGAGCGAAGTGCAGTTCAACGTCACCCCTGGCAGCACCTACCTGATCGTGGTGGATGGCAAGGCCAGCCTGAGCCGCGGCGGCCGGGGGCGGGTCATGCTCTCCTGGGACACGGAGCTCACGTCGCAACGCCTGCCGGTCGCCACTCAAAGCCGCCCCAGCATCGAGGCCAAGCCGAACGATCCCGTCCGCATGGAAACCACCGTGGCCCTGCCGACCGGCGCCACCGCGCTGATCCGCTGGTATCGGATGAGCGCCAACGGAACCGTGGACACCGGCATCGTCGGCGACGCGATGGATCTGGCCGCCATCGATGAGAATTCCGTCGGCCGTTATTTCGCCGAGGCCGTTGTCACCTATCCCGACGGCACGGTCCGCACCGTGCGGGTCGGCCTGTTCGATCTGCAGATGCGGCTGGGCGACAATGAGGGCGATGAGGTGCTTGCCTGGGACACGTTCTCCTTGGCCCGGGAGAACCTGCCCCGCCCGAGTGCATCACCGGCCCGCACCCGCCTCCAACGCGCCGGCCTGAGCCGCGGCACTTCCGGCACTCAGGTCTTCAGCACGGTCGGCACCTCGCGGGAGGACGGTGAACCGGCCGCCTGCGGCGTCGTGGGGTCCGCTACCAGTTGGTATGCGCTGCTGGCCGAGGCGAACGGCGCGATCACCATCAACACGCTGGGCAGCAACTTTGACACGGTCATGGCCGTTTACACCGACACCGGCGAGGGCCCCGGCCTGTTTGACGGACTTCGCCCGGTAACGTGCAACGACGACGCCTCGGCGACCGAGAAGACCAGCGCGGTCCAGTTCTGCGGTCAGGCCGGCACGGTTTACTTCGTGCAGGTGGACGGCGTGAACGGCGCGGTCGGGACAGTGAAGCTCAACTTTAGCATGAGCGCGGACAGTTCGTCCTGCGAGCTCGTCCAGTCTGAATGCCAGCAGGGCCAGGCCCTGCACGTCGTTCCGGCCAACGGCCAGCTCGTGCTCGCACCGGAAGTCCTGACCCAGCCGCCGTATTCGGTGGAATGGCTGCACGGCGACAACATCCTGGCCAACCAGAAGAACACCCTGCTCCAGCTCCCGAACCCCGAGCCCGGCGACTACGCGATCCGCCTGACGTCACGTTTCGGCCAGACCACCCGTCCGGTGGCGCAGGTCCGCACGGTCAACGCCGGCCAGACCGGCACGGGTTTCGTCTGGCTGTGCGACGGCCGGCTGCGGCTCATGCTGTCCGGGACGCCCAATCAAAAGCTTGTCGTCGAGCAGTCCGGCGATTTTCAGACGTGGACCCCGATCCACACGAACACACCCACTTCGGGCAACTTCTCGTTCGAGATTCCAGCCACCTCCCAAACCGGCAATGCAGTCTACCGCGTGATCGGCTACTGAGCCGCCACCGGCCGGGAAATTCACCTGCGGTCACCGGCGCTGGCCGTTATGCTCGCCGCCAATGAGCAGCTTGTTGGTTTCCAGCCGTTCGTGTGAATGGCAGTCCAATCTGGGCGACGCCGTCGCGGAAGTTTCCTGGTCGGCCGACGGAACGGTGGTTTCCGCCGGCGGCGTGGACGGGCGCCTCGGCCTGTTCCGGGCCGAGGGAGGCAGCCTGCTGCACGGACTCACTGCCCATGAAGGCGGACTGTTCCACGCGGCGTTTTCCCCCACCGAACCCCTGCTGGCCACTTCCGGCCAGGACGGAAAGGTCCGGCTCTGGAACGCGTCCGACGCGACCCCGGTGAAGGACCTGCCGGCGGGCGCGGCTTGGGTCGAGCAACTGGTCTGGTCGCCGCAAGGCGGCTGGTTGGCCAGCGGCGCGGGCCGCAAGCTCCGGATCTGGAATCCCTCGTCCGGCATCGTCCATGAATCGGCCGATCACCGCAGCACGGTCAGTGCGCTGACGTTCAGCCAGGATGGCCGCAAACTCGCCAGCGCCTGTTACGGCGGCGTGGAGCTTTGGGAGGTGGCCGCCGGAAAACACCTCGAAAACCTCCCTTGGAAGACGTCCCTGGTGTCGGTGGCATGGTCGCCGGATGGCCGCTGGGTCGTGGCCGGCACGCAGGAGATGGCCGTTCAGATCTGGGAACTTCCCTTCCGTCCCGGCGAGGAACTCGCGATGTCGGGCTATCCCGGCAAGGTCCGCGAACTCGCATGGCATCACTCTTCCCGCTACCTCGCCACCGGCGGAGGGCAGGAAATCATGGTCTGGGACTGCGCGGGCAAAGGTCCCGCAGGCACGACGCCCCGGATTCTCCAGGGTCACGTCGGCAAAGTCAGCGTCCTCGCCTACCAGCGCGCCGGCCACACGTTGGCGTCGGGCGGCGTGGACGGTTTGGTGCTGCTCTGGAATGCCGGCAAAAGCTCGACGCCAACGCGGCAGTTCAAGCTGCCGGCCGCCGTCACTTCCGTCGCATGGTCGCCGGATGGCAGCCGGTTTGTCGTCGGGTGCCGCGACGGAACGGTGGCGGTCGGCCAAGCCTGAACCCCAGACCATCCGGCGGTGAAAAAGACTGCGTGAGCCTACCCGCCCGGCCCGGTCCAATTTGCAACTGACACGGCAGGCTGCCGCTGGTTGGTTGCCGTCACTGCATGATTCCGCTGGCCCTCCTTGGCGAAGGCATCCTGATCGCGCTCGCGATTCTCGGGCTGGCGTTCTTTTTCATGACCCGCATGGCCAAAGGCGGCGGGCACGGCGAGGGCGTCCTGTCCCTGCCGTCCAAACTGCTGCTGACCGCAGGGTTGCTGGGAATGTTGGGTTACAGGTTCCACCAAAGCCGCTCGGGTGCATACGGGGCGGCAGCCGTCACGCTGTTCCTGGTGCTTCTAGTTGCATTCCCACTGGTGATCATGTGGCTCCCCCATGTCATCGAAACGGTGCTCAGTCCGTTCTTTGGCTCCCTGACCGGAGGCAACGAAGAGTTGGAGGCCAAACCGATGTATTTCCGGGCGGTCGGCCTCCGCAAACGCGGGGAATATGCCGCCGCGATCGAGGCCGCCGAGGCGGAATTGGCCCGGTTCCCCGGCGACGTGGAAGGCTTGCTGCTCATTGCGGAAATCCGCCGCTCCGACCTGCGCGACCCGTTGGGCGCCCTGGGACTGCTGGAGACGACCCTGATCGACCCCGCCTGCCCGCCCGCGACCGCCGCGCTGCTGCTCAGCCAGGTCGCCGACCTCCAGCTCAACCAGCTCAACAATCCCGATGCCGCCCGCGGAGCCCTGCGCCGCATCGTCACCGAGTTTCCCGGCACCGAGGCCGCCGTGTTGGCGCAGCAGCGTCTTTCCCACCTGCCGACGGAGCAGCAACTGCTCGAGCGCGCGGAACGACCCAAGATCGCCGTGCCCAAATTGGGCCGGAAACTGGGCCTCGAGGCGGCCGCCGCCGATCCCGCCACGGTCGCCGACGCTCCCTCGCCGGCCCTGCAGCGCACCGGCGAACTGGTGGCGCACCTGACGGACTTTCCCGACGACTGGGAACGCCGCGAGGAACTGGCCGCGCTGTATGCCGAGCTCGGACATCCCGAACTCTCGGCCATCGAACTTGAACAGTTGATTGCCCATCCCGACGCCCAGCCGCGTCACGTCGCCCGGTGGCTGAATGATCTGGCCGACCTGCAGCTCAAGACCGCCGCCGACGTGGATGCCGCCAAGCTGACGCTGGAACGCATCGTCAGCCTGTTTTCGGAGACGCCCGCAGCGGAACAGGCCGCCGCCCGCATCCGCCTGCTGGGTCTGGACCGTCGCGGCCGGGAAGCGCCCCGCACGCTACGCCTCGGCACCTACGAGCAGAACATCGGCCTCAAGCGCGGCGATCCGCGCATTCCGGACCCGGCGAAGACCGCTTCGCCTGACTGAGGGCCAACGTCAGGACATTTCGCGCGTGACACCCGTCCTGCGGTGCGGTCCAACCGCTGTGACCACCATGGCCGACGAATCCGCCGAAACCGTTTCCGCCGAAGCACCGCCCGCGCCCCCGGCGACGTTGCCGGCGGACTTCTCGGCCATTTACGCGGCCCACTCCCAGCCCATCTTCTACCTCGCCCTCCGACTGCTCGGCGATCCCGCGGCCGCCCAGGACGCCACCCACGACGTCTTCGTGAAGGCCTATCGCAAGCTGGATGAATTCCGGGGCGACGCGGAGATCCGCACGTGGCTCTACCGCATCACGCTGAACCACTGTTCCAACCTCCGCCAGAGCTGGTCCGCGCGGAACATCCACACCGCGGACGACGAGGCCGTGTTCGACCGCGTGGGCGGCGCCAGCGAGAATCCGCTCCGCGTGCTGGAGACCAAGGAACTCGGCCAGCGCATCCAGACCGCGCTCGGCACGTTGCCGGACGAATACCGCGTGCTCCTGCTCCTCGTGGCCGACGAGGAGCTGAGCTACGACCAGATCGGCCAACTCACCCAGCAGACCGCGGACGCCGTGCGTGGCAAACTGCATCGCGCCCGCCGCGCTTTCACCGCCGCCTTCGCCAAAACCGCCTGAACGGAACCGCCCATGAACCCGCCGTCCTCACAGCTTCGCCAACAGTCCGCCACCGAACAGGTTCACGCGACCCAGGGAGAAACCGTCCGCGAGTTCGCGACCCCCGAGGAACTCCTGCGCCACGACCGCGCAGGCACTCCGGTTCCCGATGCCGTCGCCGAACGGCTAGGCGAAACGCTGGCCACCAAGCCGCCGCCCGCACCGGAGAAGAAGCCCTGGTGGAAACGGCTGCTGTAAGCCCAGCCCGTCTGATGGCGCCGCCAAGCCGCCGCCCGGGCAGGGCACACAATGACGGACTGGCATTTGCCGGGGCGGATTCTTTCATAGGGGATTCCGGCCGCCAGTCAAAGTGCTGCCGGCATCTTGCCGGCAGGAGCCGGCACGGGTGGGGACTTGGCTTTCCTGGGGGCGACTGATCGGGCCTGTGGCTCTGGCCGTAGGCCACCGCGCCCCGGGTGGG
>OFDN01000488.1_pt1 | contig 32488 bp, 25 predicted proteins | sample 1520971 | NCBI WGS metagenome assembly OFDN01 (sample SAMEA94257418, study PRJEB24077) | hot springs metagenome | biome: Aquatic biome; feature: Geographical feature; material: Water | place: India | collected 2012-06-12 | depth 5 m | reverse complement strand
CCGGGCACAGCCCCAGCCAGCTCCCGAAGTGTTTCGCCGTCGGGAACTTCACCGCAAACTCCGGCCCCAGTTCGCCCACCAGCGTCAGCACCGTGGGGGTGGCGAAGCCGGGCACCGCCGTCAGGTCCACGCCCAGCACGCGGTGACATTCGGTCCGCCGGCGAGGTCGCTCCCACAAGGGTTGGCACGACGACAGGGGCGAGGAACGGGCGGGTTAGGGGTTGGGGGGCACGGGTTCCCGCACGGAGGGTATGGGCACGCCAGTGGGGAACGGCCCCCGCCTTCAACGGCCGGGGGGCGGCGGTGCTTCCTTCCTCGCTATGTTTTTTCCCGGCTTCCTTTCCGGTTCCGATTTCGGACCTGCCGGAGAGGCGTTTCGCGGGGAGGCGCAACACGCCGCTTGTTGGAAGGCGGGCTGCGCCACACCATTCCGGGGCCGGCGTGAAGAACATCGTTTACTTTGACTTGGAGACCCAGAAGTCCGCCGAGGAGGTCGGCGGCTGGGGCAACATCCGCGACATGCGGATGAGCCTCGGGGTGACCTACTCCACCGCCCGCGGCAGTTACCTGATCTACGGGGAAAAGGAGGTGAAGGCGCTGCTGCGCGAACTGCAGCGGGCCGACCTCGTCGTCGGCTTCAACCACCTGCGGTTCGATTTCGAGGTGCTCAGCGGCTACACGGTGTTCGACGAGCTTTCGCAGGTGCGGTCGCTCGACATGCTGATCGACCTCAAGGAAAAGCTCGGCCACCGGCTGGGCCTCGACGCGATTGCCGAGGCGACCTTCGGGCTGAACAAGACGAGCGAGGGGTTGCAGGCGCTCGAATGGTTCAAGCAGGGCCGGATGCTGGAGATCGCCGAATACTGCTGCTTCGATGTGAAGCTGACGAAGATGGTCCACGAGTTCGGCGTGCAGCACCGGCAGCTCTTCTACAAGAACCGCTTTGGCGCGGTGCTGAGCGTGGGCGTGGACTGGGCGGCTTAGGCGGTCCCGGCCCGGTTCAAATCCCCTCGCCGAACGGCGCGGTCTGGTGGACGGCGGAAACCTCGGCAGGCAGGAATTCGCCGGCGCGGGCCAGCACGCGGTATTCGCGGATCTGGAAGCTGACCGTGTCGCCCTGCGCGAGGTGCAGGCGCGTGAACTCGTCCTTGGTGATGCGGGTCCGCAGCACGAGTCCGGAGGGCGTCTCGAGCTCCAGCCGGAGCAGCACGCCGAGGAAATAGACGTGCTTGATCACGGCGCGGTAGCGGTGTTCGCCGACGTTGGGCGAGAGCTGCACGGCGTAGGGGCGGAAGCCGATGCGCAGGGTCTGGCCCTCGGCGGCGCCGTGCGCCGGAAAGGTCAGCTCGTGCAGCCGGGCGACGCCATTTTCGACGCGCAGCTCGAGCACGTTCAGCACGCCGATGAAGCGGGCGACGAACTCGTTGTTCGGCTGCTCATACACCTCGCGCGGCGCGCCGATCTGCTCCAGGCGGCCGCGGCTGAAGATGACGATGCGGCTGCTGACCTCCATCGCCTCCTCCTGGTCGTGCGTGACGAAGACGGTGGTGACGTTGAGCTCGTCGTGCAGGTGGACGAGCCAGTCGCGGAGTTCCTGGCGGATCTTGGCGTCCACGGCGCCGAAGGGCTCGTCGAGCAGCAGCACGCTGGGCTTGGGCGCGAGCGCCCGGGCGATGGCAACGCGCTGGCGCTGCCCGCCGGAAAGCTGATGGGGAAACCGCGTGCCCAAGCCGCCGAGACCGAAGAGCTGCAGCAGTTCCTCGACGCGCGCGGCGATCTCCGCCTTGGGCCACTTCCGGATCTTGAGGCCGAAGGCGATGTTGTCCGCCACGCTCATGGTCCGGAACAGGGCGTAGCTCTGGAACACGAAGCCGATGTTGCGCTGCTGGACCGGCACGTCGTTCATGCGCTGGCCGCGGATCAGGATGTCGCCGCCGGTCGGGACCTCGAGGCCGGCGATCATGCGCAGGACGGTCGTCTTGCCGCCGCCGCTCGGGCCGAGCAGCGCGACCAGTTCACCCTCGGCGACGGTGAACGACACGTCGTCCACGGCGGTGACGTCGCCGAAGCGTTTGGAAACGGATTTCAGTTCGATGCTCACGGGGAAGTGGATGGATGGGGGCGTGGAGAGTGGATGGTCAGGTGCCCTGCGGGCGGCCCACCTGGGATTTCCGCAACCCGCTCAGCATGCGGCCCTGTTCCTCGGCTGCGGCGTAAAGCCGCTGGAAGTCCGCCTCCGACAGGAATCCCTGCCGGCGGCCGATGAATGCCTGTGATACCACCTCGAACAACGAGCCCGTGGCGATCTCCAGGAAACGGGCAAAGTCCGGTTTGGAAAAACGGCTGCTGCCCTCGGCGATGTTCGCGGAAATCGACACTGCGGCGCGGCGCATCTGATTGGTCAGACCAAACCGCTCGTCACCAGGAAACGCCTTGGTCAGCTGATAAACCAAATCGGCGAACTCGATCGCCTTCTGCCACACTTCCAAACGCTCGAAGATAAACATGGGGTGCCTCCAGCCTCGGGTTTCCATCCACTATCCGCTGTTCTCGCCATCCTGCGCGGCTTCCTGCGCGGCCGCCTGTTCGCGGTGCTGCTTCCATTCGAGATACGTCTTGAGGAAGAGGGTCAGCAGCGCCAGGAGCGCCAGCAGGCTGGCGACGGCGAAGGCGGCCGGCCCCTGGAACTCGTTGTTCAGCTTCTCCACCCGCAGCGGCATCGTGTCCGTCTGCCCGGTGATGTGGCCGCTCACGACCGAGACGGCGCCGAATTCGCCCATCGCGCGGGAGTTGCAGAGGATGATGCCGTAGAGGAGGCCCCACTTCACGCTCGGCAGGGTGACGTGCCAGAACGTCTGCCAGCCGGTGGCGCCGAGGGTGAGCGCGGCCTGTTCCTGGTCCGAACCCTGTGCCTGCATGATCGGGATCAGCTCCCGGGCGACGAAAGGGAACGTGATGAACACCGTGGCGAGGGCGATGCCGGGCACGGCGAAGATGATCCGGATGTCGCGGTCCATCAGCCACTCGCCGAAGTAGCCCTGCATGCCGAACAGGATCACGAAGACCAGCCCGGCCACGACCGGCGAAACCGAGAAGGGCAGATCAATCAGCGTGATGAGGAGCGTCTTGCCGCGGAACTCGAACTTGGCGATGGCCCACGCGGCGGCGAGGCCGAAGACGACGTTGAGCGGCACGCTGATCGCCGCCACCAGCAGCGTGAGGCGGATCGCGGCGACGGAATCCGGATGCACCAGCGAGGCCCAGTAGTGCGGCAGCCCCTTGGCCAGGGCCTGGGCAAACACGTTGACCAGCGGGAGCAGCAGGAACACGCCGCAGAACAGCAGCGCAATGCCGATCAGCAGCCACTTCACCAGCGGCGACTCCTCGGAACCCCGCTGGGACTTCTGGGTGCCGGAACCGGTCCGGCGGCGAACAGTGCCTCCTGCCATGGTCACCTTTCGAAACGCCTCGCCCAGCGTTCCAGGACGTTGATCGCCCCGAGCAGCACGAAGGAGAAGGCCAGCAGCGTCACCGCAATCGTCATGGCCCCGTTGTAGTCGTATTCGTCGAGCCGCATGACGATCAGGTAGGGCGCGATCTCGGTCTTGAACGGCAGGTTGCCGGAGATGAAGACCACCGAGCCGTATTCCCCGATGGCCCGGCCGAAGGCCAGCGCGAACCCGGTCAGCACCGGCGGCAGCAGCAGCGGGGCGATGACGCTGAAGAAAGTCCGCGCCCGGCCCGCCCCCAGCATGGCCGCGGCCTCCTCGACTTCGCGCTCCAGGTTTTCCAGCACGGGCTGAAGCGTGCGGACCACAAAGGGCAGTCCGGTGAACGTGAGCGCGATCACGACGCCGAGCTGCGAGAAGGCGCCCTTGATGCCCAGCGGCACGAGGAACTGGCCGAGCCAGCCCTTCGGCACGAACAGGTCCGCCAGCGTCAGCCCGGCCACCGCCGTGGGCAGCGCGAACGGGAAATCCACCAGGGCATCGAGCAGCCGGCGCCCGGGGAACTCATAGCGGGTCAGCACCCACGCCAGCAGGGTGCCGAAGACGGCGTTGATGGCGGCCGCGGCCAGGGAGGCGCCGAACGTGAGGCGGTAGGCCGCGAGCGCCCGGTCGGTGGTGGCGAGCTTCCAGAATTCCTCCCAACTCAATGACGACGCCCGGAGCACCAGTCCGCCCAAGGGAATGAGCACGATCACGCTGAGGTAAAACAGCGTGAACCCGAGCGTAAGCCCGAACCCCGGCAGGGGACTGTGCTTTTTCCAGGCCATGAACTTGTGGTCAGGTGCCGACCGCGGAAGATCATTCTAAGCCGGTGGCAACGCGGTCGTAAACCAACAATCGCGACGGGATTAGTCGGGATTTCGGGCAAAAGTTTTCCGGGCTTCCGGCGAACACACGGATTTCATCGCCGAAAGCCCGGCGTTCCAAAACAGCTTGGAACCAAAGTGTCGGCATCGTCACGTTCCTCACGGGGCCGTCTCGGTCGCGAGGCCCATCTTGGTGATGTCGAGCTGCTGGATGAGGTCCAGAACCTTGATGACATGCTGGTAGTCCGCGTCGCGGGCGCCCTTGATGACGAGCGCGACGTCGGGATTGGCGGCCTTGAGCGCCGTGAGCGAGCCGCGGAGCTGTTCAAAGGTCAGCGGCAGGCCATTGAGGGCAACCGCCCCGGTGGCGCTGACGACCAGCTGGTTGGGCTTGGCGGGTTCCTTCGGCTGCGGTGGCGGCACCTGCGCGGAGGGCAGGTTCAGCTCCAGGTTGTTCACAAGCTGGGGCGTGGTGATGATGAAGATCACCAGCAGCACGAACGCGAGGTCGAGCAGCGGGGTGATGTTCAGCTCGTTCAGCGTGCTGTGGCTGGAGCGGGAAATCTTCTTCATGGCAGGGCGAGACGGTTCGCATCGACTTCCTCCACCACGTCGAAGCGGACGAGGAACCGGTCCGGAAAGTTCTTGGGCGGAGGCCGGCTGAGGGCGGTCGTCTGGGCCAACGCCTGGCGCACGGAATCATCCCATGCGGCGTTCCCGGAACCGTGCTTCCACGTGGTGCCCAGCACCTGGCCGGCGGAATTCAGGCTGACCTCAACCTCCGCGACAAAGCCGCGGTCCTCGAGGCCATCCGGGCGCAGCCACTTCGACCGCAGGCTGAACTCGACGAAGCTCCGGTAGAGCTGCACCGGATCGGAGCTGCTTTCGACGGCCTTGGCACCATCGCTGAAGTTGAACGAGGGCAGACCCACCGGCGGCGGGGCGGCCGCCGGGGCGGTGGCGACCGGTGGTGGCACCGCCTGCGTGGTCGTGGGTGGCGGCGTGTTGACCACCTGGGGCGGCGGTTCGGTCGGCTGGGGCTGTTCCGGAGGCGGTTCGACCGGCTTCTCGGGCTCCTTGGGCTTCTCCGGTTCGGGCGGCTTCTCCTTCGGCGCCATGGTCACGGCAATGGTCTTGAGCTGCTTGCCCAGATAGCCCTCGCGGGCCGCGAAAAAGACCAGGGCCGCGATGATGAGGCCGTGGAAGACGGCCGAGACCACGAGGCTGACCTTCGAGGCGTGTTTTTTTCGGCGGGGAGCGGACATGGCGGGATCAGCGTTCTCCGGGTGCGAGCGGTTCGGTGGCGAGGTCCACCTTCACCACGTTGGCCTGCTGCAGCAGGTCGAGCACCTGCACGATGCGGTCGTATTTGGTCTTTGCGTCACCGCGCACGATGACGCTCAGGTCGGGATCGTCGGTGCGCAGCTGGACGAGCTGCGCGTGCAGCGCGGCCGGGTCCACCTCCAGCTTGTTGAGGTAGAGTTTCCCCGCGCCGTCCACGGTCACATAGTTCGCCTTGCGCGGCGGATCCTTCTCGCGTTTCGACGCGGTCGGGAGCTTCAGGTCCAGGTCGTTCACCACGGGGGTGGTGGTGATGATGAAGATCACCAGCAGCACGAACGCGAGGTCGAGCAACGGCGTGATGTTCAGCTCCGTGAGCGAATGGTGATGCGACTGGGAGCACTTTTTCATCGCGGTCCCTCAGGCGCGGGCGGGGGCCGACGAACTTTCCTCGTGACCAACGCGGGCGCGGACGAGGGCATCGGCGATCTTCTCCTCCAGGTTCCGGTTCTCCACGTAGGCGTGATCGATCTGGATGGCGTAGCGGCTGGCGAAACCGTCGAGCTCCTGCGTGATGGCCCGGATCGAGGTGACCATGAAGTTGTAGGCGAACATGGCGGGAATCGCGACGAACAGGCCGACCACGGTCGCGATCAGCGCCCCGGCCACCCCGGGGGCCATGGCGGTCAGGCTGGCGGAGTTGGCCTTGGCGATGCCGGAGAAGGTTTCCATCACGCCCCAGACCGTGCCCAGCAGCCCGATGAACGGGCCGCCGGCCACCGCGGTGGACAGCACGATCATGCCCTTTTCCAGCGCGATGGCCTCGGCGGCCGCGGCCTCCTCCAGACTGACCTTCACCGCCTCGAATGCGGCCGTGCTGATGCGGATCTGGCCCTTGGAATTCTTCGGATTGTTCTTCAGGTGGTAGTCCAGCTCGTCCGCGCCGCGCTGGTAGAGGTGAAACGCGGGTGCACCGTCGAACTCCACACCCTTTCGCTGGATGTCCAGCGGATCGCGGGTCGCGGAATACGCCTCGAGAAATTTTCGCGTCTCGCGGCGGGCGCGCCAGAGCTGCCAGGCCTTGGTGAAGATCACCGTCCAGCTGAACAGCGAGACGATGATCAGGGTGCCGATGGTGATCTTGCCTTCGAGGGTCGCCTTCTCGAACGCGAACTGAAGCGCGCCGTCGGCAAGGAGGGGAGTCAGTGGGAGCGGGGTCATAAAAGGATGGCGATGGTTCGGGTGTGAACGCCTCAGTTGCGCCGGGCAGAACCGGGCAGGATCACGGTCACCCGTCCCACCGTGCGGGTGAGTTTCGGGCCGGCGGCGAGCTGCTTTCCGGGCGTCTCGTCGTCCGGGTCCTCCTTCGCGGCAACGGCCTTGGACTGGTCGTCGTTGGCGAGGCTCTGGCTGGCCGTGCCGGCGGCGTTTCCGGCCGAAAACCCGACCTGCGAGGACGACACGTCGCCGCTGGCGCTGACATTCTGCGAGAGCAGCGCAGCGTCCACGGACGCGCCGGCCGCGCTGACGCTGCCCACGCCCACGATGGTGCCGGAGATGTTGCCGCCGGCGCCGACGCTGACGCTGCCCTGGGCCAGTGCGGTCACGTTCACATTCTGCTGGGCGTTCAGGTCGATGTTCTCGCGGGCGAAGACCAGTCCCTGGATGTCGCCGGTCGCCTCCAGCTTCACGGTGCTGCCGATCACGCCCGAGCCGCGCGCATCAATGTCGCCCTCGTGTATGACATTGCCGGCCGCGTCCTTGGTGCCCGCCCGTAGCGTCACGGTGCCGGCGCTGGCACCCACGCCGTTGAGCGGTATCTGAACCACGCCGCCGGCACTGGCGACGATGTCGCCGCGGGGCGTCTCAACCAGGATGTTGCCCACGGTGTTCTGCGAGACCGGAAACGCCGCGTCGAGCGACGGCGGGAAGGTGGTGGCCAGGATGCCGCTGCCAGGAATCGTCGGCGAGTAGGTCAGGATCTGCCGCGTGACCGGGTCCACGTAGAGCTTTTCGACCGTGGCCGAGCCGGAGCCGCCGGTGCCGGCGTCCACGTTGCCTTCGAGGGAACGCACCGTGACGTTGCCGCCGTCGTAGCCGGCGATGCGGGAGCCGTTCACGTCAATGTTGCCGCGGGCGATGACCGTCACGTCGCTCGGGTCCACGGTGAAGATGCCGCGGGCGTTGGCGTCACTGGCGATGAAGCTGCGCGAACCGACGTTCACGCTGCCGTCCGCCACCACGGTGATATCCCCGCCGTTGAGCGAGGCGATCTTGGTGGAGAACATCTCCAGGTTGCCGCCCAGCGTGACGTTGAGATCCGCGCCATCGGTGAACAGCTTCGCGAGGGCTGCGTTGCCGCGCGGCCCCTGCGAGACGATCCCGATGGTCGCGCCCAGATCGAGATTGCGGGCGCGCACGTCGAAGGTGCCGCCGCCACCGATCCGGTAGCCGGTGTCCGAATTCAACGGCACGTCCTGGCTGGCGGTGTAGAGCGCGTTGGCCACGTCGGGCGGCAACGTGGCCACCAGCCGGGTTTCCGGTTCGCCGTTCGGCTTCATCACCGGCTGCCCCGCCGCGTCGAACACGATCACGGGCGTGTTGAGCAGCAGCCGGAGCTCGTCGCCGGTCATGCGGCCCTGGAAGGTCAGCGCCTTGGTGACGGCGTTGTAGAAGAACTTGCTCTCCAGTCCCGCCAGCGCGCCGGTCAGCGGCGGGAAGATCAGGCCCAGCTCGAAGGCGCTGAAATCCGGCTTGGCCGCCAGCGGAACGCTGGTGAACTCGTTGCGGTTGATGATGTCGCCGGCGACGTGGAGCGTGGTCACGTCGTCCGCGCGAAGGTTCTGGCCGTCGAACCGGCTGTTCACCAGGTTGCCGCCGACGGTGATCTCCGCGCGTTTTGGCGAGCCGAGCAGGATGCCCTGCATGTCGCCCGCAATGTCGAGGCGCACAGGCTCCGCGTCATCCAGGTGCACCGGCGTCGCCGCGTGGTCCGAAATGCCGAAGTCGCCGAAACCCCGATAGTGCGTCTTCCCGCTGTCGGAGACGATCAGCTGGGCCAGGTCGCCGGGTTTGGTCCCGGCGAGCGAACCGCCGTCGGTAGTCGTGATACTCAGGTTTCCCCGGGGCGAGGGGAACAACACGACGTCATTGCCCAGCACCACGCCGCCGGCGCCGGCCGAGACGGTGAGGGTGCCGGGGTAGATCGGCGGCATGCCCTGGGAAAAGGTGTCGTTGTAGCGGGGCAGGGCCGTGCCACGAAGCTGCACCGAATGGCCGGCGGTGAGGGTGGTGTAGGCGTCCGGCGCGTAGTCGAAACGGTGGCGGTTGGCCGACGTGCTGGAGCCGAGATTGTTGAACAGGCCGTTCGGGTTGCGCACTTCCTGGAGCAGCAGGTCGCGCTCGGCGTCCACGGTCCATCCGCCGCTCACCACGCTGAGGGCCAGCAGGCGCGAGGCGGTGCCGGCATCGCGGCCGGCGGTGATCTCACCCGTGCCGTTGCGGGCCACGAAATGGCCGCTGACATCGCGGCCGGCGGTGATGGTGACATTGCCGGGCTCCGCCCCGAACGCACCGGTGCCGGCGTTGCCCTGCAGGCCGCCGGCCAGTGGCAGGTAACTGATGACGTCCTGACCGGCGTTCAACGTGACGTCCCCGCCGGCGGCGGTGCTGATGCCGCCGAGATCCGCGTCCACCTGGTAGCCGCCCGGCAGGAAGCGGAAGCCGTTGGCCTTGGTGCCGGAGTTGATGTTGCCCGCCACAGCGCGAACCGAAATGTCACCGCCGCCGACCGTGCGGATGTGGCCCCCGGCGACCGTCACGTTGTTGCCGGCGAGCAGGTCCACGTTGCCGTTGTGGGCCTGCAGGGAGCCCGCGCCGCCGAAGGCGAGGTTGCCCGTTCCGGGCTTCACCGCGTCGTTTCCGGCGGCGAAGTCGCGGCCCGCCTGCAACGACACCGACCAGTTTTCCCCGGCGACGATGCTCGCGCCATTGGCCACGGTCAGGTTGTTGCCCGCCTCCAGCTTCAGCCGGCTGCCGGGGTCGTTACGGCCGGTGCTGGCGCCGAGATCCCAGAGAGTCCCGGCCGCAACCGTGATGTTCCGGGTGGCCTGGAGCGTGATCTGCGAGAAGCCGACGAAGGCCGAGTTCACGTCGAGGTTCAGCGTGCCCGTCGGCGGATCGCCGGCCCCGACCGAACCGGAGCCCGCGCTGCCGCTGCCCGAATTGCCGAGCACGATGTCGAGCGGATCGATGAGCAGCTGTCCGCCGCGGTGGCCGGGCTGGGCGCGGCCATCGATCTCGGAACGGATCGCCGACATGAGCGGCGCGGACACTTCCACAAACCCGCCGTCCCCACCCGTGGTTCCGCCGCCGACGCCGATCCGGGAGGCCGGCGCGTCCACGAAGGTTCCCCCGGACTTCACAATGACCCGGCCGCCGGCGCTTTCGCCCTCGCCGCCGCGGGCCGAGATGGCGGAGGCGGCGCCCAGGGTGACGGAACCGGAAGCGACCAGTTCAATGACGCCGTTGCGTTCGCGAACCGAATCCGCCTGGACGAGGCCGTTCTGGTTCACCACCTGGGCGTTGAGCGCGATGGAGCCGGCATCGGCCAGCAGGCGGCCGGAGTTGTCCACCGCGCCGGCGGGAAGCCGGACGGCCGCACTGAGCGCGCGACCATCCGGCCGGGAACTCACCAGCACCTCCTGGGCGGCAAGCAAACCGAGGTTTCCTCCGGGCGCGCTGACCGTGCCCCGGTTCTCGACGCGTTCGGCGATCAGGAACAGGGCTCCGCCCGGTCCCGCGCTCAGCGCGCCGTAGTTGACGATGGCCGCCTGCGGCGGCGGGCCGCTGAACTGCCAGAACAGGCCCGCGCTGGATTCCACGGGCGCAACCGGAGCGGTCGAAACAATCAGCCCGGCGGCGCTCACGAACGCGTCGGGACCGAAGTAAAAGCCGGAGCGGTTGAGGAGGACGACGTTTCCATTGGCCTCCAGGTTCCCGAGGATCTGCGAAGGATTGGCGTCGTGGATCTGGTTCCAGACAAACGAGGTCGCGGACGGCTGGAGGAAGCGGGTGGTCTCACCGGGCGCGATGTTGAACGACTGCCAGTTGAGGAAGGCGTGGTCCGACGCCGTGATGCTGAGCTGGGAGCCGTTCACCACGGCGCTTGCGGTGCCGCTCTGGACGGACAGCCCGGCGGGGTTGGCGAGGCCGTTCCACGGCGAAAGGGCCGCCACGACCCAACTGCCCAGCAGCGGAATGACGGCGGTGCCCGGAATGTGAGCTGGTCTGGCGTTCATCAGAACTGTCCTCCCACGGAGAAGTAGGCGCGGGGATCCCCGGAGCGGCGGTTGGGCGAATCCAGGAGCGGCCAGCCCACCGACACCCGCACGTCGAGGTGATTGTTGAGGTTGGCCGAGACGGCGAACCCGGCCCCCCAGAGCGAGGTGCGGTCGCCGCGTCCGGCCGGGGCCTCGAGCAGCAGGCTCTGGCCGTAGTCCATGAAGACCGAGCCCCGCAGCCACACCGGCACGGAAACGAGGCCGACCGGCACCGGGGCGGTGATGAACGGCGTCCGCAGCTCCGCGCTGGTGAACCAGCCCGCATCCCCGAACACGTCGCCCTCGAAATAGCCGCGGACGCTGTTCAGGCCGCCGAGCGAGAACTGTTCGTTCGCGATCAAGGCGCCGGTCGCCATCTGGCCATTCGCACGGAGCAGCAGCGACCAATCCCCGAAGACCTTCTGGTCCCGCGTGAGCGAAAGCGTAAGGCGGCCATAGCGGGGGCCGGTGTTCGTGGTGTAGCCGGCAGCGGCAAAATCCGCTTCGTCGCCCACGAGGTTTCCGCCCAGGCCGAGACTCGCCGAGAAGGTTCCCCCGCGGTCGCTCTGCGAGTAGTCCGCCGAGACGACCAGCGGCAGATACTGCGCCTCGACGCTGCGGGGCGGCTGCGGCGAGGACACGAGGCTTTCGATGGTCTGCGAGCCCTGCGCGTTCGTGACCACGGTGGTGATCAGGAAGTTGTTCGTGTTGAAGCTCCGCAGCAGGTAGCGCTTCCAGTCGAGTCCGCCGGAAAGGCTCCAGCGGTTCGTGTCGGTCAGCGGCAGCGGGACGCTGAGGCGCGAACCCGCGCTCTCGTTGATCGTGAGATTCTGCCCGGTGTCCTGGGAAACGATGGTCAGCAGCGGCGTCTGGGAAACGAGGCTGGCGGGACCCCGCTGGATGCCCGTGTCGCTGGAGGCGGCGCTGACGAAGAAGGACAGGTCCGGCCGCGACCCGGCCGGCGGCAGGCGAAATTGCCGCGTGGCCTCGTCGAAGCCGAAGCGCTGGGAGCCCGCGATCTGCTGCTCCACCGACCTCGGGCTGCCGAACGGCATCCGGTAATACGCGCCGTAGTTGGCGATCAGCGGACGGTTGAACAGGTAGTCGGGAACGAGGCCGTCCGCCTTGAACTCCTCGGGCGAGAAACCGTAGGACACGCCCACCTGATGCTCGTGCTGCCAGAGGTTGTTGTATTGCGCCGACGCGTTGACGCGCCATTCGGGGGTTCCGGGCGTGGCCTGGTTGTTGACCTCGATCCGGCCGTGGAACGGCAGGCGGTCCTTCACCCGGAGCGTGAGCGCGCTGGTGCCCGGCTCGGGACCCGGCCCGACCGTCGGGTAGATGGTGCGGTCGCGATTCTGGTTGGCGAGGTCGAGTTCCCGCTGGAAGACGAGGCTGTTGAGCAGGGCGTTGGTTTTCAGGCTGGGCAGCGCCCGGACGACATTGTTGGAGCTGAAATGGCGGTTGCCGGTGACCTGAAGGTCGGCGAGGACGCCTTCGGTGACCTGGACTTTCACGACGGCATTGGTGAGCTGCTGCTGGGGCAGCCCGACCGACACGGTGGCAAAGCCGCGCTCGCGGTAGGCCAGTTGCAACTGGCCGAGAGCCTTCTGGATCTGGGCCAGCGAGACGGCCGGGCCGACGGCGTTGGTGAAGACCTGGTCAATCACTTCGGGCCGGAGCAGCGTGTTGCCGGCCACCTCGTAGCGCTGGACCTCGAAGGTCGGGGCGGCGGGCGGAACGGCGTTGGTGGCCGGCGTGGGTTCGAGCCGCTGCCGGGCCAGACGAGCCTCCGGCGACAGGCCTTCATTGACGGCGACGATGACGGTGCCGCCGGTGAGCAACTGCTGGGGCAACGCCACGGCGGCGCCAGCATAGCCGCGTTCACGGTAGGCCGACTGCAGCCGGGTCACCGCTTCCTGGAGGCGTTCGAGGCTGACCGCGGGACCGGCGGCCGGGCCGAGCAGACGGTCCAGTTCCTCGGCGCTCAGCACGGAGTTGCCGCGCACCTCGAAGTGCCGGATGTCGTAGGCCGGCGCCGACCACGCGGGCAACGTGGGCGTGACGGACGGGGAAGCGGCACCATCGGTGACCCGGACGCGCACGACGCCATCGGTGAGCGGCTGGCGCGGAAGCTGGAGCGCGACCTGCCGGTGTCCCTGATCGCGGTAGGCCTGCTGGAGGTTCAGCAGCACCCGGCGAATCTGGGCCAGCGTCACCGCGGAACCGGTGCCGCGGGCCGTGAGGCGGTCAACGGTGGCCTGGTCCAGCGCGGGCCCGCCCGACAGCTCGTAGCGTTGGATGGCATAGGCGATCGGACCGTTGGAACGGACGTTGGCGGGAACCACGGCCGGAGACTGGGCGAGCGCGTTGAAGGCGGCGCCGAGCAGCGCGAGCAACGTCAGCAGCAGCGCCGGACGAACCCGCCCGGACGGACCCGAAGTCCCGGTGCGGGATGGCCGGAGGCCCACCCGGGTGTCGGCGACGGAAGCTGGAGCCACAAAGGCCATGGATTCTGGAGCTGCTGCGGAAGAAACGAGGCCGGCGCGGGCGGTCACCCGCGCCGGCGGGTTCGGACCGGTTATTCAATCGGGGCGACCGGGGCGCCGTCGGCGGTGCGCTCAACCTGGAGCGTGCCGAGCGGGACCGAGTTGGCGGAGGACTGCAGTTCCGTCTGGATGGACGTGATCAGCGCGTCCCGGAAGGCCTTCACGTTGGCGGAAGCGCTGGAACGGTTGAGCAGGTGTTCATACACCCAGAGGCTGTATTGCCCGCGCTTGAGCGGCGAATAGTCGTTCCCCGTGGGGCTGTAGGCGCCGACAAACGGCTTCACGCCATTGTAGCCCAGGACGTTCTGGCCACCGTTGACCGTCGCGGCGTCGGCCGTCACGAGATAGCTGACGGCCGGCCCGAAGTTGTTCAGGTGATTCGCGATCTGGGTCGCGTTGCGCCCCGTGGGGTCCACGATGAACCGGCTGTTCGGCGTATCCCAAAGGTAGGAGATGGGATTGCCGGTGAAGAGCGCCTCCTTGAACAGCGTGACCCGCTGGCCGGCGGTCGGGTCCCGGTTGATGAAGTGGATGATCTGCGTGTCGTTGGTATTGCCCGTCAGGAACCACGCGGGGACCGCGCCGTTCGCCGCCAGCGTCTTGAGCTGGTGGGTCGTGATATTGGTCAGCCCGGCCGGAGCCGAGGAGCTCTTGACCAGCGTGATGGCGGTCGCGCCAAACCGGGCGTCCTCCAGCGTGGGGGTGCGGAACTCGGTGGACTGCTGGAACACCGACGAATAGGCGATGTCGGACTGGAGGTTCACGGTGTTCGTGTCACCGGGTGTCGCGGACGCCAGGAAGTTGACGTTGCGGTTCTGCGTCAGGTCCTGGATGCCGGCGACGGCGCCGTTGTAGAAGGCGCGCACCGTGACGTTCTGGTTGCCGAACAGCGCGGGGATCGTGCCGGTCCAGGTGACCTTGAGCGCCGTCGGCGTCGCGGCGGCGTCGGCGGGGTTCTGCGAGGCCAGGTTCGCGCCGAAGAGCGCGCGGGTGGCCCGGTAGCCGGTGTCACGGAAGGCCACGGCCCCCGAGATGTTGATTTCGACCTGCGCGGTGGCGCTGGCAGCGGTGAGCACGGCGCCCACCAGGGCGGACAGGGAGAGCTTGAACGGATTCATGTTGCGGACGGAGTTGAAGTTGAAGGCGGACCGACGGTTCAGGGCAGGACCTCCACGACGAAGAAACGGACGGCGGCCGGGCTGGAGTCCTGCAGGGATTGCACGGAGCCGTTGCCGGTGAGACTGGGACCGGCGGACCAATTGGAGACGGGCGAGCCCAGGCCCGCGGCGTCGGTGGTGCGCAACCGGTAGGTGGCGCCGTTGACGGTGGCGAACGACACCGTGGTCACCTCACCCGCGCGGCTGACGCCGGAGATGACCGGCGTGGGCGGCGGCGTGGAACCGGTGTTGAACGTGAGCGTGCCGTCGGGCTTCAGCTCGAAGTAGCCGAGAAACCGGCCGGGGGTGTTGAGGGTTCCCGCGGCGGTCGTGCCGGGCAGCAGCTCGTAGAGGTCGGAACGCGACACGTTCGCGGGATCACCGTCGAAGTCGTCTGCGGTGACGTTTTCCACCGACCCCTGAAACGCGCCGACATAGTTGCCGTCAGGGCCGAAGGCCGGGCCGATGGCGAACGGGGCGTCCACCGGGATCACCACGCCCGCAGCGGTGTTGTTCGGCCCGCCGGGAAGCAGGCTGCTGGACAGCGCCGCATTGACGCCGACGCCGTCGATCTGGCTGCCGGCATTGCCCTGCAGGAACTGCCCCTTGCGCAGCCAGGGCGGGCTCTGCACCGCGACGTCAGCGCGCGGAGCGGTGACCCACAGGGTCTGCAGCGGATAGTTGGCATCCCCCGGCGGGCGGTTGGCACCCGCCACGGACCACCTGAGGCCGTTGAGGCTGGCGAAGGCCGAGCCCAACTGGGCGGTAGAGAGGTTCGCGAGGGGGACGCTGGTGCCCGCCGCGAGCGCGTTGTAGTTGGTGGCTTTGCCAAGGTTGACCACGTAGTCGGAGGCGTTGCCGGTCTGGCGGAAGGCCAGCACGAGATCGCCCGGACCGTAGAGGAACGGCGCGGCTTGCAGCGCGCCGGTCAACCCGGCAAACCCGCCCAGCAGGCCGGCGAGGCCGGCGGCAAGGCGCTGGTTTGTCTTGGTGTTCATGATGCGTCAGTTGTGACTGTGTGTTGCTGTGCGGGACCCCATGGGCACGCGGGTGGCGTGCGGGCCGGCGCAGAACGCCGGCTTCCCATGATTTCCCTGACAGAACCTCCGGTGTATCCGGTCAGTCCCGCGGAACGGTTTGGTTGCGGTGACGCCTCCCGTGGTCGGGCGGGCGCAAATTTGGTTTAAGGCGCTGAAGTCATCCTCGGTGATGTTTCAGAACGAAAGCTGCACGCGGCTGGACAGGACGTTTTCGTCCTGGGCCGTGACGGTGGCCGGTGCGGTGATGGTCGCCGGATCGGCGATGTTCACCGGCGCGCCGCCACCATCAAAGGTGGTGTGGCTGAAGCTCGTGAGCACCCGCACATTGCGGTTCAGCCACCAGTTGACACCCACGCTCCAGGAGGTCGCCCCGGTCGCGGAAGCCAGCGGGTTGGCGAAGGCGGGAAACGCCCCGTCGTCCACGTCGAACTGCGAAAAGCGTCCCACCAACTGCCAGGCGCCCCAGCCTCCGCCGGCGAAGCTGAACGGCCGGCTGGGATTGATGCCGTTGTAGGAGGCGGCCTCGCCGGTGAGGACCCACTCGGCCGTGACCTGCCACGCATCGTGGGTGAGGTTGGCGGACCGGAACGTGGTGCTGTTGTAAACGTCCTGGCTCGACAGCGCGTATTCGCCCATCAGGCCAAACGGTCCGTAGTAGAAGACGCCCTGGGGCGAAAGGCGCCAGTGCTTGCCGTCGGCGACCACCGGACCCACCACGGGGTTGTAGGCGAAGAACTGCTGGTTCCCCAGGGCCGTGAAGTAGCCGGGTGCCGAGGGGCCCACGCGGGGGAGGCCGAGGGCATTGGAACTGACCTGGCTGTAGGAACCGCCCAGGCCGAAGCCGAAGCCGTGCAGGGCCTTGATTCCGGTCGGCTTGAAGGGATGCACAAACACGCGGCCCGCGAATTCCTTGTCGTCGCTGTAATCGAAGTTGGCCGGATTGCGCTGGTCACCCGAGTTGTTGAACGCGCCCGCCGCGAACGTGAACGCGTCGTCCCAGAGCCGGCCGGAGAACTGCGCACCGACATTGCGCTGCGGCACGAGGTCGCTGACGAGCGAGCGCTCGTTGAACGGCAGCACGCCCACGCCCTGCAGCAGCTCGAGCCCGACCGGGCCCTTGAACTTGCCGATCTTGAACTCGTAGTCGCCCAGCCGGTAGGCCACCGAGGCGTCGAGGATCTGGATTTGGTCCTGCCCCAGACCGCCATACTGCGGGATGATGAGATAATCGAAGTCCTTGAACAGCGTGCCCTGGAACGAGGTGCGGACGCGGCGCAGGTAGAAGCCGTCGTTGCCCTCGAGGAGCGGGTTGTCGTTGAAGAACACCTGGGCGTCCGCCTGGACCATGCCCTTGACCTTGAAGACGAAGTTGCTGTCGCCCGAGGTGAAGCTGAGGCCGCCGGCACCGGCGGAGAACTTCGGCGCCTCCTTGGCCCGGGCTTCCGCGGCTTCGGCCGCCAGTTCCCGATTGCGCTCGGCGATCTTGATCTGCTGCTCCAGCTCCCGCGGCGTGGGACCATCCTCCGCCGCCACCGCAATCTCGGGCAGCACGCGGCCGGCTTCGACCGCCTGGAGTTTGGATTCCAGCTCGCCGAGGCGCGCCAGCAGCTTCCGGGACTGCTCCTCCGTCTGCTTCAGCGCCTCCGCCTGCTGGGTCCGCTCAGTTTGGACGGCCGTGGTGCGTTCCGTCTGCTGGCGTTCCAATTGAGCGAGTTGCTCCTGCAACTTGCGGATGACTTCCGTTTGGGCCTGCTGCGCCTGGGCAAACTGGTTGGTCAGCGTCCCAAGCCGCGTCTGGGCGGCGGAAAGTTCCTGCGTGAGCGCGGCCTGGTTGGTGGTCAGGCGGTCGTTGAGTGCGGTCAGCTCGGCAGTGGGCTTGCAGCCGGCCAACAGCATGGCCACAGCGGCCGTGGCGAGAACCGGTGGGCGGAAAATGGTCGGCAAAAAGTTCATTCTGACTTCGTTTCAGGTGCGCAAGGTCCCTTTCCGAAGCGGACGGGCTTCGGCTGCTGGCGGAGAATGGTGTTGTTGGCGTTCGGCGGTGCCGGCTCAGATGTTCTGGGCGACCGCCTGGAGGTAGCGGAACTCGGTGAGGATCGTCTGCAGGGCGCTGACCAGGGCATCCACCTGCCGGTGCAGCGGCGCCTTCTGCGGCGTCTCCAGCGTGATTTCGAAGGGGGGCTGCGGCAGACCCGGAATGGACTGGAGCATGCCCTGGTAGCCGTCATGGATGATCCCGCTGCGCGCGGGGAAGCCGTCGATGAGCTCGCGATGGTTGCGCGGCAGGAACCGGCTGGCCTCCAGCAGGGCGGGCTCAAGGAGATGTTCGGAGAGCACCGCGCCCTTCACGAAGCCATAGAGGCCGTCGCTGGTGTCGTCGCTGTGCAGCGTCACGATGCCGTGGAACGCCTGCATCCAGATCTCCGACTCGAGGAAACGGACTTCCGGCTGGTCGGACTGCTGCCAGAATTCGCGGTTGAGGTCCTTGCCGGAGCGGGCGAGGCGGGTGTTGTCCTCGAAGCCGGTGGGATTGCAGACCGGGTAAATGAACAGCGCGTAACCTTGGGCGAGTTCCGGTCTGGCCTCCAGGGCTGCGAGGAACCGGCCCAGCGCCAGCGCACCTTCCGGCTCGTCGCCGTGGATGGTCGCGAAGATGCCCAGCCGGAGGATGTCGCCGCCGCCCTTGGGGCCGACGTAGAGATAGCGCGGCAGACTGTAGGCCCCGCCGGCACTCTCGAACTGGCCGAGCGACTTGCTGATGAGATGCCGCGAGGATTCGGCGATGCGATCGAGCGGCTCCAGCAGCCGGGCGACGGAGCGCTTGTCGGCGGCGGGGCGGACGGTGGAACGGGCATTCACGGGCAGTGCGGGAGCAAGGGTGGCACTCATGGTCAGCGGGATTTCTGGAAGATCTGGTCGAAGATTCCGCCTTCGGCGAAGTGGGTTTTCTGGACCTCGGGCCATTGGCCGAACACCGCTTCCACGCGGATCAGTTCGAGCCGGGCAAACTGCTGGCCGAAGCGTTCCGCCACCGCGGCGGAACGGGGCCGGTAAAAGTTTTGGGCGGCCAGTTCCTGACCGCGATCGGAGAACAGGAAGCGGAGGTAAGCCTCGGCGACCCGGGTCGTGCCCCGGCGCTTCGCCACGGGAGTGACAACCGCCACGGGCAACTCCGCCTCCACGCTCACGGAGGGTGTCACGACCTCGAAGCGGTCCTGACCCAGATCCTTCGCGGTCAGCAGAACCTCGGGTTCGAAGGTCAGCAGCACGTCGCCGATGCCGTTCTGCACGAACGTGGTGGTGGCGCCCCGCCCGCCAGTGTCCAGCACCGGGACATTGCGGAAGAGCCGGCCGACGAATTCGCGTGCCTTGGTCTCGCTGCCCTGGGGCTGCCGGAGCGCATACGCGTAGGCCGCGAGATAGCTGTAACGTCCGTTCCCCGAAGTCTTGGGATTCGGCACGATGACCTCAAGGCCCGGCCGGACGAGATTGTTCCAGTCCCGGATGCCCTTGGGATTCCCCTTCCGGACCAGGAACACGATCGTGGAGACGAACGGCGAGCTGTCGTGGGGAAAACGCGTCCGCCAGTCGGCCTCCACGAGGCCCTTGCCGGCCACCTGCTCGACGTCGGTGACCTGGTTGAAGGTGATGACGTCCGCCGTCAGTCCGTCGATCACCGCGCGCGCCTGCTTGGAGGAGCCGGCGTGGGACTGGTTCACGACGAGGTTTTCCCCCGTCTGCCGCTTCCACTCGGCGACGAACTCGCCGTTGATGGCCTGGAACAATTCCCGCGAGATGTCGAACGAGGCGTTCAGCAGGCGCACCTCTCCCCGGGCTGCCGGCGCGAGCAGCGTCCCAAGGACGAGCCCGAGCGTGCGGAGGAATTGGAGAGGGTTCATGGGGCGGAGCGGCAAAAGGTGGCTGCGCTTACTTGGACACAATCTGATCGAACTGTCCGTTCTCGCCGAAGTGGGCCGCCTGGGCCTTCTTCCAGCCGCCAAAGACGGCATCGATGGTGAACAGCTCCAGTTTCGGGAACTGGCCGGCGTGCCGCTGGGCAACTGCGGCGAGCCGGGGCCGGTAATGATGCTTGGCCGCGAGTTCCTGGCCCTCCTCCGTGTAGAGAAACTCCAGATAAGCCTTGGCCACCGCCTCGTTGCCCTTGCGTTTGGCCACGCGGTCCACCACCGCGACCGGCGGTTCGGCGAGGATGCTGACGGACGGCGTGACGAGTTCGAGCTGGCCCTGACCCTGATCCTCCTTGAGGGCCAGCAGGGCTTCGTTCTCCCACGCAATCAGCACGTCGCCGATGCCTTTCTGGGCGAAGGTGATGGTGGAGCCCCTGGCGCCGGTATCGAGGACCGGCACATTCTTGTAGAGCGCGCGGACGAATTCTTTGGCCTTGGCCTCGTCGCCACCGGGCTTCCGGAGCGCATAACCCCACGCCGCGAGGTAGTTCCAGCGGGCACCGCCGGAGGTCTTGGGATTCGGGGTGATGACCGCGATGCCGGGCTTCACAAGGTCATCCCAGTCCTTGATGCCCTTGGGATTTCCCTTCCGGACCAGGAACACAATGGTCGAGGTGTAGGGCGAGGCATTGTCCGGCAGGCGCTTCTGCCACTCCGGCGCCAGCAGGCGGCCCCGCTCGGCGAGCACGTCGATGTCATAGGCGAGCGCCAGGCTGACCACGTCGGCCTGCAGGCCATCCATGACGCTCCGGGCCTGTTTGCCGGAGCCGCCGTGGGACTGCTCAATGGTGACCTTGTCGCCGGTCTTGGCCTGCCATTGCCGGGAGAACGCCGCGTTGATTTCAGTGTAGAGCTCGCGGGTGGGATCGTAGGAGACGTTCAGCAGCTTGAAGTCCTTGGCGACCGCCGCCGCGATGGCGACGAGGGCTCCGGCGAGAAGCAGCGGGAAACGGGGAAGGGTTGGCATGGCAGGGTGTCGTTGAGGTTCAGTTCTTGGACTCGACCCGGATCTTTTCGGTGCGGTCGATCTGCACGACGCGCCCCTCGTGAACCACGATCTGGATCACTCCAAACCGGAGGGAGGCGACCTGTTGCCGGATGGATTCAAACCAGTCGGCCTGCGTTGCCGGCTTCGACAGGTCGGTCCGGGAGGAACTGCTGCTGTTGGATGACTCGCTGGCCATGACGGGGAACAGAATCTGCAAAAACTCTATCAAGTCAAGTGAGTTAATGAAAATAGTGGAGAAAGTGCCGAAATAGCCCGAAAATTCGCGGGATAATACTTGATTGAAACAGTAGGGTATTGTTGGTTTCGGGCGTGAAACTGACGGTTCGGGGAGAATATGCGCTGCGCGCCTTGACCAATCTGGGGCGCCGTTACGGTCCCCATGTAGTCCGGATTCAGGAGATTTCCGACGACGAGAACATTCCCAAGCGGTTCCTGGAGCAAATCCTCAACGACCTCCGGACGGGAGGGTTCGTGGAAAGCAAACGGGGCGTGGCGGGTGGCTATCGACTCGCCAAGTCACCGGAAAAGATCCGCCTGGCGGCAGTGGTGCGACACATCGAGGGCGCCCTCGCGCCCATCGGCTGCGTCAGCGAAAACTACTACACCAAGTGCAATTGTCCGGACGAAACCCGCTGCGCCCTGCGTTCGGTGATGAAGGAGGTGCGGGATCTCGTCGCCAATGCGATGGAAAATCTGACCGTGGCCGACTTGGTCCAGCGTTTCACCCGTCTTCAGGCGGAACCGATTTCGCCGGCCGACTACAACATCTGAGTTCCAACCGCCGCTCTGGCGCCGAAACCCCTTCCCCGCACCGGATGCGGATTTTCAGCGGCCGGCCGCTGGCGATCTCCGCGCGGTTCAGCAGACGCAGCCGCCACCCCGGTCAACGGGCGGATGGGCAGAATCCAGGCGACTCCGACCGGCGACTTCATGACCCGGCGCCAAATTGATCCTGCGATTCACTTTCCCGAGGCGAGACCGGGGGCGGCCGCAGGGCGAAAGGGATTGCGGGGAAGTTGCCGATGATCCCGCAGATTCAGGCCTGGCTGGACGGATGGGCGCCAACATAGTGGTGGCCCCGCCGTGCGCTCAGCCTGTTGCCACCGAAGAAATCGCCGGAGGATTGAGCGGCCAGCAACGCTGGCCACGGCTTTGGCACATTCCGGTTGGGCGGGCCGCGGCAGCAGCAGCTCAATCAGCCGCCCACACCGCGTGAAGATCGAGGTCCACGAACTCCACATGGTAGCCGAAGTCGGGCAGGTCTGATCGTTCCACCACCAGCGCCCAATGGGCCTGGCTTTCCGGCTCGGCCGGAAACCAGAGTTCCACCGACCGGAGCACCTGCCGGAACTTGGGATCCGTCACTTCGGCGTCGTAAGCGATCAGTCCGGCCTCCGCCTTCCGCACCAGTTCCGGCAATACCGGCAGGATGCGCCGGAGCAGCCGCGCCTGATCTTCCCTGACCGGAGGCAGTATCCGTGGTTCGTCGGGCGTTTCCCGGGTATCGAGTTTGATCGTGATTTCATGCCCCAGCACGGTGGGACTTCCGGCGGGAAGTTTCGCCGCCCATCCGTATTCATCCGCGGAGAGCCTAAACCCCGGCAGACGCCGGCCCGACACGGCAGCGGGGCGGTTGAACCAAACAGCCAACGCCAACCCCAAAGCGATAGGAGCGACCCATAGTCGCCAGCGATTTGGCCGAGCAAGAGCTGGTGCGGCGTTTGGCATAAGTGATGACCTGCTTCAATCCACCTTCTCCGCCAGCAGGTGCTGCTGCCAGAACTGGACCGTGCTCAGGAACTGGAAATCCACGTTCTTCTTCTTTTTGAAGCCGTGGCCCTCGTCTTTGGCCATGAGATACCAGCAGGTGCCGCCGTTGCCGCGAAGGGCCTTCACCATTTGCTCGGCCTCGGTCACGGGCACCCGCGGATCCGTTTTTCCCTGCACCACGAACAGGGGCACGCCGATGCGCTTCACGTTGGTGGTCGGGGAAATCTTCTCCAGGTGCGCCCGCATCGCCGCGTCCCGTTCGTCGCCGTATTCCACGCGGCGGAGGTCGCGGCGATAGTCCTGTGTGCTCTCCAGGAACGTCACGAAGTTGGAGATACCCACGACGTCCACGCCGCATTTCAGCCGGTCGCTGTAGTGCGTGAGCGCCGCCAGCGTCATGTAGCCGCCGTAGCTGCCGCCGGTGACGGCGATGCGCGCGCCGTCGAACTCCGGCTGTGCCTGCACCCAGTCAATGATCGCGCCGATGTCCTTCACCGAGTCCTCGCGCTTGAAGCCGTTGTCGAGCGTCAGGAAGTTCTTCCCGTAGCCTGCGGAACCGCGGACATTGGGCACGACCAGAGCCACGCCCAGTTCTTCGAGGTAATAGTTGTTGTGGGCCTGGAAGGTTGGCTGGGACTGCGATTCGGGTCCGCCGTGGATGCTGATGATCACCGGGCGTTTGCCGGGAAACTTCACCGAATCGGGCCGATAAACGAAGGCGCTGACGGTGAGTCCGTCGAAGGATTTCGTGCGGATCAGCGAAGGTTGGCGGAACTTCGTCGCATCGAGCCCGCCAGTCTCGCTTTCGGTCCACCGCGTCAGTTCGCCGGTCGTCACGTCGAGCGAGTAGGCGTCGGCCGGGGAATTGGCGTGGGACAGGGAAAAGCCGAGGTCGCGTCCGTTGCGGTGCCATTCCAAGCCCGTGAGCACGCCGAGGGGAAGTTTGGGGGCTGGCATTTCAGTGCCCTTCACCAGATCGAGGAGATGCAGGACGCTCGCCCCATCGGCGTTGGCGGCGTAGGCCAGCGTCCGGCCGTCGGGCGACAGCTCGAAGGCTTCCACGTCCCAGTTCAACGCGGGCGTGAGCACGCTGAATTTGCCCGAAGCGACTTCGAGGCGGACGAGGCGACGGAACTCGGAATCCTTGTCCGTCGTGGTGAAGACCGACTTGCCGTCCGGGCTGAACTTCGCGCCCGCCCACGCCACGCCCTTTTCGCCGGCCGGCGTGAGGGAGGTGAGCCGGCCCGACTTCACGTCAAGGACGTGCAGGTGACTTTCGTTGATGGAGACAGCCTCAGCGACCAGCAGGTGGGCTTCATCATCCGACCAATCGAGCACGGACCAGCCACCGCCCTTCATCGGCGCCACCAGGCGGTCGGACTTGGGTTCCGCGGGATTCATCACGTAAACGTCGGTGTCCTTGCCGGTGCGGCGGGTGCTTGTATAGGCGAGCTGGCGGCCGGACCTCGCCCAGCGGGCGCCCATGTTCCGCGATTTGCCGTCGGTCAGCAGCGTCACCCGGCCATCCGAATCCAGCCGGTAAAGCTGGTAGAACTCGTTGCCGGAGGTGTCCTGCGCGAAGACGATGTAGCCGCCCTCCTTTGGCTGATAGCTGCCGCCGCTGATCGGCTCGTGGAGAAAGCTGAGTTGCCGTCGGGCACCGCCGGGCATTTTCACGAGATGAAGCTGCGCGGTGTCGGCGAACCGCGTGGTGATGAGCATCTCGCGCCGCTGCGGATGCCATGACTGGAACGCCGCCGTGCGGAATTCCAGATAGCGGCCCACCTCGCGTTGCAAGGTCGCCGGCGCGGCCGGAACGCCCTCGACCACGAGGTTGTCTGGCACTTGGGCCAGGGCGGCGACGAGGGCGAACGGCAGGGCAAACACCGGCAGTTTCATCGCCCGCAGACTGCCCGCCGAATCCGGCGGAAGCAACCGGCGGGCGATTCCCGCTGCCGTTGGCGTCCGACTCGGCTACGGTCGCCGCAGTCAACGCCCCATCCTGATGAATATCGCCGTTGTTGGACTCGGTTATGTCGGCCTGCCGCTGGCGCTGCATTTCGCCCGCTCGGGCGTCGCCGTCACGGGTCTCGACATCGATCCGGAGAAGGCCGCCGCGCTCAACGCCGGCCGCAGCTACATCCGGCACATCCCGGCCGAACAGGTCGCGGCCGAGGTCGCCGCCGGACGTTTCCGCGCCACCACGGACTTCGCCGCCGTCCGCGACGTCGAGGCGGTGATCATCTGCGTGCCGACCCCGCTGACGCCGAATCGCGAGCCCGACCTCTCCTACATCCTCAACACCGGCCGCACGATCGCTCCGTTCCTGCAACGCGGCGCGCTGGTGGTGCTCGAATCCACCACCTATCCGGGCACGACCGACACCGATCTGCGCGCAGTGCTGGAGCAGGGTTCCGGCCTGAAGGCGGGCACGGACTTCCACCTCGCCTTTTCACCTGAACGCGAAGACCCCGGCAATCCTGACAGCCGCGTGGCCGAAATCCCCAAAGTCGTCGGCGGCTACACGCCCGCCTGCCTGGAACGCGCCCGCGCGCTGTATGCCCGCGCGATTCGGACGCTCGTGCCGGTGTCCTCCTGCCGCGTGGCCGAGGCGACCAAGCTGCTCGAAAACATCTTCCGCTCCGTGAACATCGCCCTCGTGAACGAGCTGAAACTCGTTTACGGCGCCATGGGCATTGATGTCTGGGAGGTGATCCACGCCGCCCGCACGAAGCCGTTCGGCTACATGCCGTTCTACCCTGGGCCCGGATTGGGCGGCCACTGCCTGCCCATCGACCCGTTTTACCTCACCTGGAAGGCGCGCGAATTCGGCCAGACGGCGCGCTTCGTGGAACTGGCGGGCGAGGTCAACACCGCGATGCCGGCCCACGTCTTCCACGTGACCACGGACGCCCTCAACGCCCGGCGCAAGCCGGTGAACGGGAGCCGGGTGCTGCTCGTCGGCCTGGCCTACAAGCCCAACGTGGACGACCTGCGCGAGTCGCCGGCATTCGCGCTGTTCGACCTGTTCCACGCGCACGGAGCCGAGGTGGCCTATCACGATCCCTACATCCCCGTCATCGGGCCGACCAGGGAACACGCGCAGTGGAAGGGGCTGCAATCCGTCGCCTGGACGGCGGAGAACATCTCGCGGTTCGACGCGGTGGTCATCGTCACGGCCCATGCGGCGGTGACGCACGCGGACCTTGTCTCCTGGGCCGACTGCATCGTGGACACCCGCAACGCACTGGGAGGAGCCACCGTCCGTCCAGGACAGGTGTGGAAGGCGTGAGGCTTGTAGCCGAGTCACTGTCTGGTGATCGCAACAGGGCCTTCTCTCACGTTGGAAAGGAAGCCACCGCAGCCACGGCATGAATCATTTCCCCAAACCGGCGGGCGCCACAGGTCAGGCTGCCGGTTCGCCCTACGCCACGATCTCCTTCAGCACCCGTGACGGCTTGATGACCGTGGTCAGGCGCGTGTTGAGGCCGCCGCTGACGGGGTAGGTCAGCTTCTCGTGGTTCAGTCCGAGCAGATGCAGGAGGGTCGCGTGCAGGTCATTGAACTGGACTGGATTCTCGACCGCGGAAAAGCCCAGCTCGTCCGTCGTGCCGTATTCGAAGCCGCCCTTCACGCCGCCGCCGGCCAGCCACATCGTGAAGCAGCCGGTGTGATGGTCGCGACCGGGGGAACTGGCCTTCACCCCGCCGCGGTTCTCCTGCATGGGCGTGCGGCCAAACTCGCCGCCCCACACCACGAGCGTCTCGTCGAGCAGCCCGCGGGCTTCGAGGTCCGCCAGCAGCGCGGCGGCGGGCTGGTCGATCTGTTTGCACTTCTTCGGGAACTCCGTGTCGAGGCCGCTGTGCTGGTCCCAACCCCAATCGAAGAGCTGCACGAAGCGCACGCCGCGCTCGACCAGCCGACGCGCGAGCAGGCAGTTGTTGGCGAAGCTCTCCTGGCCGGGCTGCGTGCCATAGAGCTTGTGAATGTGGTCGGGCTCACGCGTGAGGTCCATCGCCTCGCTCGCGGCGAGCTGCATCCGGAAGGCCATCTCGTATTGCGCGATGCGGGTGACCGTTTCGGGATCACCCACCTGCTGGTAGGCGCGCTGGTTTAGCTTCTTGACGGTGTCCACCACGCTGCCGCGCAGCTCGCGGCTCACGCCGGGCGGGTTCGACAGGTAAAGCACCGGATCGCCCTCGCTGCGGCATTGCACACCCTGATACACGCTCGGCAGGAAGCCCGAGCCCCACACAGCCTTGCCCGCGTCAGGATTCTGGCCGCCGGACAGCAGCACCACGTAGCCGGGCATGTTTTCGTTCTCGCTGCCGAGTCCGTAGAGCGCCCACGAACCGAGGCTGGCCGCACCGAGGTTCTGGCTGCCGGTGTGCGCGAGCAGTTGTGCCGGGGCGTGGTTGAACTGGTCCGTGGTCATCGTCTTGAGGAGGCACAGCTTGTCCAGCTGGCGCTCCAGGTGCGGGATGCGGTCCGTAACCCACAGGCCGGTGCGGGTTTCCTGATGGAACGGGTAATACGGACCGAGCAACTGTGGCACGCCGCGGATGAAGGCGAAGCGCTTGCCCTCGAGGAACGACTTCGGGCAGTCCTTGTCGTTGAGCTTCGCGAGCTGCGGCTTGTAGTCGAACAGCTCCAACTGGCTCGGCGCGCCCGCCATGTGCAGGTAGATGACGTTCTTCGCGCGGGCCTTGAAGTGACCGTTCAGCGGCGCGGCCGGCCGGGCCGGATCACGGGCGACACTGCCGGCACCGAGCGCCTGCTGGCCCAGCCACAGCGAACCCAGGCCGGCGACGGAATCGCGGAGAAACGTTCGACGCGTGAGCTGTTGCAGCGTGTCGCGCTGGAGGTCTTGGAGGAGGTTCATGGGCGCAGCGGGAAAGATGAATCTGGAAGACAGGAAAGCAGGAAGGGCGAGCCGGAAGGCATGGCAGTCGCGCGGGGAATTGGCCGGATCGTGAGTTTGACGCACCCTTTCCCCTCACCCCGGCCCTCTCCCTCGGGGAGAGGGGACTGCAAGCGGCGCCCCAGAGGTGTCCGGCACCAGTGTGGCGATGGCAGCGGCAAGGCAGGATGGAACGGAGCCGCGAGCCATAGAATGGGACCGACGCTGTGAAGTTCTCCCTCTCCCCCAGGGAGAGGGCCGGGGTGAGGGGGCAGAGGCGTGAAACACGTTCGGCACGAGTCGCTGTTCGCCAGCGTAGCTCGCGCCTGTGCCCCCGGTTTCCTGCCTTCCAGATTCATCACTTGGTCAGGGTTACATCGAGGTTGAGCAGGGCATTGGCGACGAGCGTCAGCGCGGCCTGTTCGGGCGAGGCACCGAATTTCTCTGCGAGCGCCTGGTCCTGGGTGTAGGCCGCCAGCGTCTCGGCATGGAGCGCCCGGAGATCCTTCAGATCCGCTTTGGCGGGAGCGCGACCGGTGGCGAGGCGGTAGCCGTGGGCCAGGCGTTGGTCCAGTTTGGCACCACCTTCCTTGGCCATGCGTTCGCCCAAGGCCCGGGCGGCCTCCATGTAAACGGGATCGTTCAGCGTCACGAGGGCCTGGAGCGGTGTGCTGGTGGTCGTGCGTTTGGCCGCGCACACCGAGCGGTTTGGGGCATCGAAGGTCAGCAGGCTCGGATACGGGGTGGATCGGCGCCAATAGGTGTAGAGGGCGCGGCGGTGGGCGTCGGCGTCCTTCGAAGTCTCCCACTTCTGGCTGCTGTAAACCACGCGCCAGATGCCATCGGGCTGCATCGGCATCACGGGCGGGCCGAACAGTTTGTCCGAGAGGAGGCCGGAAACGGCGAGCGCGTTGTCGCGCACCATCTCGGCGCTCAGGCGCGTGCGTGGGCCGCGGGCGAGCAGGCGGTTCGCCGGATCGCGCTCACGCAGCTGGGGCGTGACCGTGGCGTCCTGTCGGTAGGTCGCAGACAGCACAAGTTCACGGAGCAGCCGCTTCACGCTCCAGCCGAGCTCGGTCTGAAACCGCACCGCGAGGAAATCGAGCAGCTCGGGATGCGACGGCGGCTGACCGCTGGTGCCGAAGTCATCCAGGGAGTCCACGATGCCGCTGCCGAAGAGCTGCTCCCAAATCCGGTTCACGGCCACGCGGGCGGTGAGCGGATTGTTGGTCGAGGCAATCCAGCGCGCCATCGCCAGGCGGTCCACCGGCTGGCCGGTCGGCGGCTGCGGAAAGATTTTCGGCACGCCGGCGGTGACGCGTTCGCCGTGGTTCATCCAGTTGCCGCGTTGGAACACGGCGGTGGGTCGCTGGAGCGGCGCGTCCTGCTCGGCCATCACCGGCATCGAGGCGCCTTTGATGGCGTCGCGCTCCTTCTTCAACTCAGCGAGTTTGTCCCAGCGCGCCATGAAGTCCGCACCCGACACCAGCGCCGTCCACGCCGTGTCCGCGCTGAGGCTGAAACGGCCGCGGTTCATCACCAACGGTGCCATGTCATTCGGGGCGGCTTCCTGGCGGATGAGCACGCGCAGCTTCGCGCCTGCCGGCAACGTGAACGGCGTCTCCGGCACGAGCACCAGGTGGCGCGGATGCGTCATGCGCGACAGGGCGCCCCAGCCGCGGGAATCGGGATCCAGTGTCGCCTGTGGATCCTGGAACGGCTGCACCTCATCGCCGAACGCGTAACGCCACTTCACTTCGCCCGGATGCTTGCGCTCCAGTTCGCGCACTTCTTTGCGCCGGGCTTCGAGGTCCTTCTTGCGCGCTTCCTTGTCGGCATCTTTCGCGGACTTCTCGGCCTCGGCCGCCTTGGATTCGGCGGTGCGGGCGTCGGCCAAAGCCTGCTCGTAATCGGCGACCGCCTTCGCGTTGTCCGCGCTCAGCACTTGGCCACGGACCTCCGACAGGATGAAGCCCAGCTCCGGCATCAGCAGCGCGGCCTCGGGATTTTTAGGCAACGCATCCACCCGCAGCGCGGTGACCGTCAGGCCGCCTTCCGGCGCCGTAAGTTCGAGCGTGAACTTTGAGTCGTGCGACACGGTGCCCTCGGTCACGACTTCGCCGCCACCGGAGGCCAGCGGCTGGATGACCAGTTTCGTCAGGTGCGACGAGACGGCGGTCAGCGGTGTTAGCGGACGCCATTGCGCAGCGTTGGCCGCGAGCTTCTCCGTTTCCGCCAACTGCGCAGTGCGCAGGTCACGCCACTGGCGGTCGAGTTCCCGGGCGCGCGGGAAGTCCTTCACGTCGAGCGGCACGTTCAGGCGCGGTTCGTCGCCGTTGAGGTCCCAGTCCTGGCTCGTGTTGAAGATGGCGAGGAACCGGTAGAACTCGGAATGATCGATCGGGTCGTAGGGATGCGCGTGACATTGCACGCAGTTGAAGCTCACCGCCTGCCACGTCTTCCAGGTCGTGCCCACGCGGTCCACGACGGCGGTGACGCGGTATTCCTCATCGTCGGTGCCGCCCTCGGCGTTGGTCGGGGTGTTGCGGTGAAACGCCGTCGCCACCAGGTCGTCGAGCGAAGCGTCCGGCAGCAGGTCACCGGCGAGCATCCGCACGGTGAACTGGTCGAAGGGCAGGTCGTCATTGAAGGCACGGATGAGCCAGTCGCGCCACGGCCAGACCGTGCGGGCCGCGTCTTTTTCGTAGCCCTGCGAATCGGCGTAGCGGCCGAGGTCCAGCCACGGCGCGGCCCAACGTTCGCCGAAGTGCGGCGACTTCAGCAGGCGATCCACCACTCGCTCATAGGCGTCGGACCTTTTGTCCGCGAGGAACGCCTTCGCCTCATCCGGCGTTGGCGGCAGGCCGATCAGGTCAAACGTCACGCGGCGCAACCACGCAAGCCGGTCAGCTTCTTTCGACGGCTTGAGCTTCTCCGCGTCGAGCTTGGCGAGAATGAAACGGTCCAACTCCGACCGGCACCACTTGGGCTGCGACACCTTCGGCAGTGCGGGCAATGTTGGCGCCGAATAGGCCCAGTGCCCTTTCCACGGTGCGCCCTGCTTCACCCAGTCGCGGAAGATCGCGATCTCCTTCTCCGCCAGCCGGGGGCCGTGCTTGGGCGGCGGCATCCGGTCGTCTTCATCGGCCGTGACGAGTCGCCGGATCGCCTCGGAATTCTCCAAATCACCCGGCTTGAACGGCACTTCGCCGGACTTGCCGGGCGCCATCGCGCTCTCGCGGAACAGGAACGAGACGCCGCCCGCCTTCTTCACGCCGCCATGGCACGAGGTGCAGTGCTGGTTCAGCAGCGGCCGCACGTCGCGGGCGAAGTCCACCTCGGCTCCGCGGGCGGCGGCGGCGAACAGGGCGGCGACCGTAAGGAACACCGCGACGGGGCGCGGCCGGGCGAAGGCGGAACGGGAACTCATGGCTGACGTGGCTGCGGGTTAATGGGAAACCCGGATGCCCGCAATGGCCAACCCTGCGTTGGCGCACAATCACGGGATGTTGCCGTCGTCCGCCGGCGGGCTCAGAGCAGGCGACGCTGGGCTGCTTCGGCGGCGAGTTCAGCCCCAAGGCCGCCCCCGCGGGCACGGCGACGCTCGATGATGTGCTTGTCCACCGAGTCGTCGTAGGGCACGGGATAATTGCCGTCGTAACAGGCCAGGCAGAAGCCGTTCTTCGGTTGGCCGGTCGCCTTCACCATGCCCTCAAGCGACAGGTAGGTCAGCGAGTCCGCGTTGAGGAACTTGCGGATCTCCTCCTTCGTGTTGGTCGCGGCCATGAGCTTGTTGCGCTCGGGGAAATCAATGCCGTAAACACACGGGTTCACGTGCGGCGGGCAGCTCACCATGAAGTGGACCTCCTTCGCCCCGGCCTCCTTGAGGCTGGTCACCCGCGCCTTGCTCGTCGTGCCGCGGACGATCGAGTCGTCCACGATGATGACCCGCTTCCCTTTCACCAGGTCGCCGATGAGGTTGAGCTTCACGCGCACCGCGAAGTCGCGGATGAGCTGCGACGGCTGGAGGAAGCTCCGGCCGACGTAGTGATTGCGGACGAACGCCATCTCGAACGGCAGCCCGCTCTCCAGCGAGTAACCCAGCGCCGCGCACACGCCGCTGTCCGGCACCGGCACCACCACGTCCGCCTCGATGCCGCTCTCCCGGGCCAGTTGCCGGCCCATCTCGGTGCGGACCTTGTAAACGTTGCTGCCCGCAATGGTGGAGTCGGGCCGGGCGAAATAGACGTATTCGAAGATGCAGAACGCCCGGCGCGTGTGCTCGGGGAAGGCCGGGATGGACTGGAGGCCCTTTTCGCTGATGACGACGATCTCGCCCGGCTCCACGTCGCGGATGAACTGCGCCTGGATGAGGTCAAACGCGCAGGTTTCGCTCGCCAGCACGTAGGCGCCGTTCGCCAGCTTGCCGATGCTCAGCGGGCGGAACCCGTGCGGATCGCGCACGCCGATCAGCTCCTTCTCCGTCAGGATCACCAGCGAATACGCCCCCTCGATGCGCCGCACCGCCTCGACCAGGGCGCTGTGGCCGCCGGGCCGGGCCGGCTGCGCCAGCAGATGGACGATGATCTCGGAATCCACCGTGGTCTGGAAAATGGAACCGCTCGCCTCCAGTTCGTCGCGGAGCATGGCCGCATTGGTCAGGTTGCCGTTGTGCGCAATGGCGACCTTGCCCTTGGCGCAGTCCACCATCAGCGGCTGGGCGTTGGCCAGGGTGGACGAACCGGTCGTCGAATAGCGCGTGTGCCCGATGGCCGCCGAGCCGATGAGATCGTGCAGCACCTCGCCGGAAAACACCGCGGGCACAAGGCCCATGCCCTTGTGCGGATAGAACTTCTCCCCGTCGGTCGTGACGATGCCGGCCGACTCCTGGCCCCGGTGCTGGAGCGCGTAGAGGCCGAAGTAGGTGAGTTCCGCCGCGTTCGGATGGCCGTAAATGCCAAAGACGCCGCAATAGTGTTTCGGATGGGAAGGCGTAGCCACGAGACGGCCGAACGATGGGGGCCAAACCGGGGAACGGAAGGAAATTTCGCCCCCCAATCTCCGCCTAGGCGCCTCTTTTCACCGTGGCTCCCTGGCGTAGGCATGGGCCGCGGCCGGAGTTCGCGGTGAAGTTCCCGACGGCGAAACACTTCGGGAGCTGGCTGGGGCTGTGCCCGG
>OFDN01000486.1_pt1 | contig 32511 bp, 34 predicted proteins | sample 1520971 | NCBI WGS metagenome assembly OFDN01 (sample SAMEA94257418, study PRJEB24077) | hot springs metagenome | biome: Aquatic biome; feature: Geographical feature; material: Water | place: India | collected 2012-06-12 | depth 5 m | reverse complement strand
GAGCGCTGCCCTCCGAAGGCAGAGGTCACAGGTTCGAATCCTGTCGGGTGCGCCAGCTTTTCCGCCATTTTCTGAAGAAGCGGCTTGCCAAGCTCCGGCGAAACTCCGGCTAATCCGACGAGAACGCTCCCGGGGCAGCGGCTTCAATGCGGTCGATCAACTCCTCGATGAGCCGAAGGGCGTCGATCAGATATTCTTCGTGATAAGGGGTGGCATACTTGTCCGAGACGGTCGGTCGGATGTGGCCCAACATAAGGCGGCCTTGCGTTTCCCATGCGCCGATCCGCTCCAACTGCGGCCTGATGAGAGAGACTGTGCTGCGGCGGATGAGCTTTTCGCCGCTCTGACCATCGCCAGGAAGTTCAAGAGTGCCCACCATCTGCCGAAAAGCAGTTCGAATGGACGCAGCCTTGACGAATTTTCCTTCGTTCGAATTCAGGAGCGGGACCAGCTGTCGAGGGGCCCGAACAAGAGGGCGGTATTTGTCAGACTGCACGCGCCCATGTTGGTCGCGGTCGGCACCAACATGACAAACCTCGCGTTGAGCTGATTTGCCGCTTCTTTCGCGCCATGCGCGAAGTCGAGAAAGCGGGTGTCCTCCGCGTCGGAGTTTGCGCCGATGTCGAGACATACGATCTCGTTCGAGCGCTGACGCGTAATGATGGTCCTGCCCCGGTCTGCGTCATCCGACCATTTGAATGTCCCCACTCGATCGCGACCGGCTAAGCCCGCGAGCGCAGCATTCGTGGTGTCATTCGTGCCGAGGGCGGTTCGGACGCCCACAAGGCTAGCGACGCAATCGATTCGTTCAGCAGTGTGCGTCTTGCCTTCGCCGCCTTGTGGGACTGAAATGGCTACTACCGTTTTCAACGATGAGGAGGACAGAAGCTGGCTTACCATTGCTCACCTCCAGTGTTGTAGGGCACCCAGCGCTTGGCCAGCAGGTCGTAGTTGAGGAACATGGTCGCGAAGCTCTCGACATTCTGGAGCTTGAGCAGCGCCAGCACCACCATCGAGAAGGCGACGAACCACTCGGCGACGCGCAGGGTAAACACGGCACCATCCACCGCATATCCCGCCGCCATCGCCATCAGCGCGGTCATCGCGAACAGCGCGATCACCGGGCGATAGGAGGTGGCCGATGGATCGGCGACCTTGAGGCCGAAGTGGCGTCGCAGATCGTCGTAGCCGCCTATGCGCACGCCATCGATGAAGGTCTGCGGGGTGGTCGCCACCCCATGCTCCGCCTTGAAGCGGTCGGTTTCCTCGCGCGTGGCGAGGTGGTGGTCCTCGATAGCATAGCCCCGGCTCTTGAGCAGATGACGCGCCTTGAGGCCGTAGGGGCAGGTGTGGCCGGGCATGACCATGCGGTGAAGAACGGCGGTACGTTGGTCGGAGTTCATCGTGACAGATCCCTTGATACTTCGCGGATGCCCCGTATATAAGTCCCGTACTGTAGTACGGTTTCAAGAGGTCAAAATGAAAATCGGTGATCTGGCCCGTGCGGGCGGTGTCTCGGTTGAAACGGTGCGCTTCTACCAGCGCCGCGGCCTGCTCACGGAGCCGCCGCGGGCCGAGGGTGCGCGCCGCTACACCGAGGGCGATCTCGAGCGGCTGCGCTCGATCAAGGCGGCGCAGACCGCGGGCTTCACGCTCGAGGAGATCGCGACGCTGCTCGATCTCGATCAGAATGACCGCGCCGCCGCGCGCGCGCTCGCCGAAGCGCGGATCAGGGCGATCGACGAGAAGATCGCGACACTCAAGGCGATGCGCGCCGCGCTCAAGACCCTCGCCGCCGATTGCGCGAAGGGCGGCGAAGGCCCCTGCCCGATCCTCGCGTCCTTCGCTCCTGCGCCCGATGACCACGGTCGCAGAAACCTTCGCCGCGCGCGCAACGTATAAGGCCCGATGACCATGTCCCCGTTTTCCCGCCGCAGCTTTGTGCGCGCCGCCGGCGCTGCGGCCGGCTTTGCCGCGCTGCCCGCCTGGGCGCAGGGCCATTCGCTGCACAGCAGCAAGGGCGGCGCGCCGATCCGCGTCGGCTTTGATCAGCTGTCGGGGGCGGTGATCGACCTTGCCGTCGGCCATGGCCCGCGCATGGTGCAGGGCCGCAAGGGCCACGGCATCGCTGTCAACGGCTCGGTGCCGGGCCCGCTGATCCGCCTCAAGGAAGGCCAGAACGTCCGCCTCAACGTCACCAACCATCTCGCCGAGGACACCTCGATCCACTGGCACGGGCTGCTGGTGCCGTTCCACATGGACGGGGTGCCGGGGATCAGCTTTCCGGGCATCGCCCCGGGGCAGACCTTCTCCTACGAATTCCCGGTCAGGCAGTCGGGCACCTACTGGTATCACTCGCATTCCGGTCTGCAGGAGCAGCAGGGGCACTACGGCCCGCTGATCATCGATCCGGCGGGCGCGGAGCCGGCCGAATATGATCGCGACTACATCCTGCTGCTGAGCGAGTTCACCCCGCTCCATCCGCACAAGATCATGGACCGGCTGCGCAAGGGCGAGGGCTATTTCAACTACCAGCAGACCGCCTGGGCCGACGATTACCCGCTCTCGGCCGAGGACCGGCGGATGTGGGCCGAGATGCGCATGCCCGCGACCGACATCGCCGATGTGACCGGATCGACCTACACCTACCTCGCCAACGGGCGCGGGCCGAAGGAGGGGCTGGAATATCTCTTCACCCCCGGCGAGCGCATCCGCCTGCGGGTCATCAACGGCTCGGCGATGACCTTTTTCAACCTGCGCATCCCCGGCCTGCCGATGACGGTGATCGCCTCGGACGGGCAGAACGTCGCGCCGGTCGAGGTGGACGAGTTCCAGATCGGCACGGCCGAGACCTACGACGTCATCATCCAGCCCCGCGCCGAGGCCTACACCATTGTCGCCGAGAGCATGGACCGTTCCGGCATGGCGCTCGCCACGCTGGCGAGCCGCCCTGGTGCGCGCGCGCCGATCCCGCCGCTGCGCCCGCCCCCGCTGCTCGACATGGGCGACATGGGGATGAACCATGGCGACAGCGGACACGGAGGCCACAGCATGGAGGGCATGTCGATGCGCGACACGCTGCTGCTACCGCCCGATGTGAAGGTGGGGCCGGGGATCGACATGGTCTCCATGGCCCCGGTCGACAAGCTCGGCGATCCGGGCCTCGGCCTGCGCGATGTGGGGCACCGCGTGCTCAACTACCGGATGCTCTCGGCCTTGGAGCAGAACACCGACACCCGCGAGCCCTCGCGCCTGCTCGAACTGCACCTCACCGGCAATATGGAGCGCTACATGTGGTCCTTCGACGGCGAGATGTATTCCGCCGTCCACGACAAGCCGATCCGCTTCGCGTGGAACGAGCGGGTGCGGGTGAAGCTCGTCAACAACACCATGATGGCGCACCCGATCCATCTGCACGGGATGTTCTTCACGCTGGTCAACGGCGAGAGCCCTGCGCAGCAGCCCAGGAAGAGCGTGGTGATCGTCCAGCCGGGCGCGAGTGCGCAGTTCGATCTGACGGCGGATGCGCCCGGCGACTGGGCGTTCCACTGCCACCTGCTCTACCACATGCATGGCGGGATGATGCAGACGGTCACGGTGATGGGGCCGGAGCAGGGCGAATGAGGATCGCCCTGCCCGCCCTTGCTCTGCCCGCGCTCGTCCTGCTCGCCGCCGCGCCGCTCGCGGCGCAAGACCCGCATGCAGGCCACGCCATGCCCGCGCCTGCCCCCGCCCCCGCGCCGGACCCTCACGCCGGACATGCCATGTCGGCCCCGCAGGAGGACCCTCATGCCGGGCACGCCATGGGCGAGGCCGACCCCGAAACCGACCCATCGCCCGGGCCGATCATGGAAACCCCGCCCCCGCCCGAGGCCGGCAGCGGGCCGCCACGCGCCGCCGATGCGATCTGGGGGCCGGAGGCAATGGCCGCCTCGCGCGCGGACTTGCAGCGCACGCATGGTGACTTCGCGGTATTCTGGTTCCAGGGCGACCGGCTCGAAACCCAGATCCGCGACGGTGCGGACGCCTACCTCTGGGACATCCAGGGCTATTACGGCGGCCCGACCGAGCGGCTGTGGTTCAAGTCCGAAGGCGAAGGCGAATGGGGCAGCGCGCCCGAGGATGCCGAGCTGCAGGCGCTCTATGCCAAGGCGGTCGCGCCGTTCTGGGATGTGCAGGCGGGCGTCCGCCACGATATCGCCGGGCCCGACACCACCCACGCGGTCATCGGCATCCAGGGCCTTGCGCCCTACATGTTCGAGGTCGATGCGGCCCTGTTCCTCTCGCACCGCGGCGATCTCACCGCCCGGATCGAGGCCGAGGTCGACCAGCGCATCACCCAGCGCCTGATCCTCCAGCCGCGTATCGAGGCCAATCTCTCCGCGCAGGACGTGCCGGAGCTTGGCATCGGCGCGGGGCTCGACCAGATCGAGATCGGCGCGAGGCTGCGCTACGAGTTCGCCCGCGAATTCGCGCCCTATATCGGCATCGAGCAATCATGGCGCACCGGCGAGGGCGCCGATTTCGCCCGCTTGCGGGGCGAAGGCACTTCCGCCACCAGCTTCCTCGCCGGCATCCGTTTCTGGTTCTGACAACACGAAGGACGTACCCCATGCGCATCCCCGCTCTTCTTGCCGCCGCCGCCCTTGGCTTTGCCGCGACTGTCCCCGCCGCGCCGCTGCTCGCGCAGGTGAAGCTCGCCGCCTCGACCCCGAAGCAAGGCGCCAAGGCGCAGGGGACCAAGGTCGTCACCCTCACCTTCTCCGAGAAGGTCAATCCCGCCAAGGCCAGCGCCGCGATCGTCATGACCGCGATGCCGGGGATGAAGGATCACCCCGAGATGCTGATCCGCAACTTCACCCCCAGCTGGTCGGCCGATGGCAAGACCATGACGCTGACGCTCAGGAAGCCCCTGCCGGCCGGCACCTATGACCTTCGCTGGCAGGCCGCCGGGGCCGACGGCCGCGTGATGACGGGCAAGGTCAGCTTCGACGTCAGCTAGTCGCCTTCGCCGCGATCCATTCGTCGACCCGCCGCTCGAGGATCGAGAGCGGCTGCGATCCGCTGGCGATCAGCAGGTCGTGGAAGCCCTTGACGTCGAACTTCGCGCCCAGTGTCCTCTCCGCCCGCGCGCGCAGTTCCATGATCTTGAGCATCCCGATCTTGTAGCCGGTCGCCTGCCCGGGGAGCGTGATGTAGCGCCGCACCTCGGAACGCGCGCGCTCGATCGGCTGGCGGCCGGTGGTGTTCATGTAGGTGACCGCCTCGTCCTCGGTCCAGCCGAGCGCGTGGATGCCGGTGTCGACCACCAGCCGCGCGGCGCGGAACAGCTCGGCATCGAGGCGCATGAAGTCTGCCGCGATGTCGGGATATGCGCCCATCTCCTTGCACACCGCCTCGGCATAGAGCGCCCAGCCCTCGCCGAAAGAGACATAGCCGGTCACGCTGCGGAACCTGGGCCCGCCCTGCTGGCGCACCTGGATGTCGCCCTGCATGTTGTGGCCCGGAACCGCCTCGTGGCACATCAGCGTGTACATCGCCGCGGGGTCGGGCACGGTGCCGACGAGGTGGACATAGGTCCTGGCCGGGCGCTTGCCGTCGGGGCTCGGCGCCGAGGCATGGGCTGCACCGCCCGCGACTTCGGAGAAGGCGGGCTCGCGCACCACCTCGATCCCGTAGGCGGGCAGCTGGCCGAACCAGTCGGGCAGCAGCTTGCGGGTGCGCGCGACGAAGGCGTTGGCGGTGTCGAGATATTCCTTGCGCGCCGCGTCGTCATACTGGCGGGGCGGGTAGAGGCGCTTGCGCTCGGCATAGAAGGCGTGGCGGTCGGCGAACCCGGCCTGGCGGGCGAGCGCATCCTGCTCGGCCTCGATGCGGGCGACTTCGGCAAGGCCCGTCGCGTGGATCTCGGCAGCGGTCATGTCGGTGGTGGTGACGAGCTTCAGCTCGCGCTCGTAGTATTCGAGCCCGCCCGGAAGGGTCAGCGCGCCGACCTTGCCGCTGGGTGCGGTCGGCAGGCTTGCTTCGGCCCAGGCGATGATCGCGGCGTAGGCGGGCTGGAGCGCGAGGATTGCGGCTCTGGCCTCGGCAAGCAGCGCATCGGCCTCTGCCTGCGGGAGCGTGCCCGCGCTGACCAGCCCCGCGGTCTTGGCCTTCACATCGGCCCACAGCGCGGCATCGGGGCCCTCTGCAAAGGGCGCGCCCGAGGTCAGCCTGCGGCTGCCTTCGATGATCGTCTCCAGCTGGAAGCGCGGCGGGTTGATCCCGGCCTGCTGGCTCGCCTGCGTCCGCTCGAGAGCACCCGCCAGCACTGCGGGCATGCCCTTCAACCGCGCGATGTAGTTCTCCAGATCGACCACATCGGCGACCGAGTGGGTGTTGATCAGGAAATCGGGGAGCTGGCTGTGCGCCGAATAGAGCCGCGAATAGAACGGCGGGCGGTAAAGCCGGTTGGCGAGCGCGACCTCGGCCCGCTCGGCCTCGAGCGCCCAGATGTCGTAATGGACCTGCGCCGCGGGCGAAAGCTTCGCGCGGTCGAACTGCGCCTGCATCCGCGCGGCACTTGCCTTGCGCCATTCGACCTCGGCGCGGGCGGCCTCGTCGGAATTGTCGTTCCAGCGGTCGCCGCCCTGCTTGATCCCGAGCCGCGTCGCCAGCTGCGGCTGGGTCTTCACCCAGGTCGCGAACTCGGCGTCGAGGAAAGCGGTGAGCCGCGCGTCCTCGCTCTGCGCGCCAACCGGAGCGGCGGCGGTCTGGGCGGCGGCGGCGGCAGGCAGGCTCGCGGCGGCAAGCGCCATGGCGAGGCTGTAACCGAGCTTGTGCGTCATCGATAGGTCCCCTTGCGCAGCACCGCTGCGTGAACCGCTGGCGTAGCGGCCAAGGGCGAGCCGATGAAGCCCCTTTCGTCGAGCGCCGTCGACGGTTCAGCCGAGCGGAAGCCCGAGCGCCTGCGCCACTGCCGCGATGTGGAGCTTGCCGCCCGACACGTTGAGCCCCGCCGCCAGATGCGGGTCGCCCGCCATCGCCGCGTCCGCGCCCTTGTTCGCCAGCTTCAGCACGAAAGGCAGCGTCGCATTGCCGAGCGCGATGGTCGAGGTGCGTGCCACCGCGCCGGGCATGTTGGCGACGCAGTAGTGGATCACGCCGTCGATGGTGAACACCGGATCCTCGTGGGTGGTGGGCCGGCTGGTCTCGAAGCAACCGCCCTGGTCGATCGCGATGTCGACCACCACCGCGCCCGGGCGCATGCTCGCGATCATGTCGCGGGTGACCAGCTTGGGCGCGGCAGCGCCCGGCACCAGTACCGCGCCGATTACGAGGTCGGCACCCGCAACCGCTTCGGCAATCGCAGCGCTTGACGAGAAGGCCGTCCTGATCCGGTTGCCGAACTGCGCGTCGAGCTCGGCCAGGCGGCGGTTGGAGATGTCGAAGATCGTCACGTCGGCGCGCAGGCCGACCGCCATCTGCGCGGCATTGACCCCTGCGACCCCGCCCCCGATGATCACCACCCGGCCCGGCTCGACGCCGGGCACACCGCCGAGCAGCACCCCGCGCCCGCCCTGGTGCTTTTCGAGGTAATGCGCCCCGCACTGCACCGACATGCGCCCGGCGACTTCCGACATCGGCTTCAGCAGCGGCAGCGAGCCGTCGGGGGCCGTGACGGTCTCGTAGGCGATGCACGTCGCCCCGCTCGCCATCAGGCCCTCGGTCTGCGGCTTGTCGGCGGCGAGGTGGAGGTAGGTGAACAGCAGGTGATCCGGGCGCAGCATGGCGATCTCGGCCGCCTGCGGCTCCTTGACCTTGACGATCATCTGCGCGGCCGCGAACACTGCGGGGGCATCGGGCAGGATGCGCGCGCCAGCGGCGACATAGGCGGCGTCGGCGAAATCCACACCGCTCCCGGCGCCCGCCTGCACCACCACCTCGTGCCCCGCCCGCACCAGCTCGGCAACCGCCGCGGGGGTGAGGCCGACGCGGTATTCGTTGTTCTTGATCTCGGTGGGAACGCCGACGCGCATGGGGATCTCCTGCTATGTTCTCTCGCGCGCCTTGTAGCAGGAGGGGCGAGCGGGTTCTTCGCAATGATTGGCATGACAGACATCGCGCGCGGGAAAATCTTGCACCCGGGTGAGGCATGGCGCATGAAAATCCCGCATGGACCGCATCGACCGGACAATTCTTGATCTGCTGGCTGCGGACTCGCGCCTCACCGGCGAGCAGCTCGGCGAGCGCGTCGGCCTCTCGCCCTCGGCCGCGCACCGGCGGGTCAAGGCGCTGGAGGAGAGCGGCGCGATCCTCGGCTACCGCGCGCGGCTATCCCGCGCGGCGCGGGGCAACCCCTCGACCGTGTTCGTGCAGGTCACCCTGACCGACCAGCGCCAGGCGACCATGCTTGCCTTCGAGGCGGCGCTTGCCCGCACCCGCCAGGTTGCCGAGGCGCACCTGATGAGCGGCCAGTCCGATTATCTCGTCAAGGTGCTGGTGCCGGGCGACGACAGCTACGAGCGCATCCACCGCGAGATCCTCTCGGCGCTCCCCGGGGTGCAGCGGCTGGTGAGCCAGTTTGCGATCCGCACCCTCGAAGGCGGCGACTGAGCCCCGCGCCAGCAGACCGCCCGGGCGGGGCGGATTGCGGCAATTCCGGTACATTGATGGCAAATCGATGAAAGACGCTCGTCCCGCGCGGACTAGATTTCGTCGCAAGCCCCTTGTTTTCGGCAAAAGATCGCCAATCTGGCGTATCCCGTTCTGTTACAGTTCAGGGTCAGGATTGCAGTAGAAAGTTAGTTTTCCGACGGGTATAGGACAAATATGGCAACGCCGATCTACGAATTTGCCCAGATCCCGCGGGTCGACCCCGCAGCCAAGGCGCGCGCCCGGGTGCGGCGCGTGCGCGATGCGGGGCAGGCTCCGACGGTCGGCGTGATCTACAATCCGCGCAGCCACCGCAATCTCGGCGCCGATTTCGACTGCGGCATCTGCCCGCATGTCCACATCGCCCAGCCGCGCGAGCGCGGGCAGCTGCCGCAGGCGCTGGCCGAATTCGCCGCCAAGGGCATTGACCTCCTCGTCATCAATGGCGGCGACGGCACGGTGCGCGACGTGCTGACCTGCGGCCAGGCAGTGTTCGGCGACGACTGGCCGACCATCGCGGTGCTGCCCAAGGGCAAGACCAATGCGCTCACCGTCGATCTCGGCGTGCCCGAAGACTGGGGCCTGCAGGACGCGATCGACGCGCTCGATCACGGCAGCCGTGTCCATCGCCGGCCCATGCTGGTGTCGCCGGCGCGCGAGCCGGGCAAGCGCGTGGCGGGCTTCATCCTCGGTGCGGGCGCCTTCACCAAGGCGACGCAGGCCGGGCAGAGCGCGCACAAGCTGGGCGCTTTCGACAGCATGGTCGTCGCGGTGACCGGCGTCTGGGCGCTGCTGCAATCGCTGTTCGCCGGGCGCGGCAATGCCTGGCGCCGCGGCGCGAAGATGGCGATCGGGCTCGGCGCGGCCAACGCCCCGATGGCGCATAGCGGCCACGGCGATCCGGCGATGCGCCAGCTGCTGTTCGCCTCGACGCTCGAGCGGCTTCCCGCCGGGATCCGGCCCTTCGGCGCGCTCCGCAGCGGTCTGAAGCTGGTCGCGGTCGACCAGATCCCGCGCCGCACGACCGCGCTGGTGCCGCTAGTCATCGCCGGCAAGCTCAGGAGAGGTCTGCGCGAACGCGGCATCCACCAGCTCGCCGCGACCCAGTTCAGCCTGTCGATCGGCGACCAGTTCATCCTCGATGGCGAGGCCTTCCCCGCAGGCGACTACCGCATCGAGCAGGGGCCGGAGCTCGCCTTCGTCGCACCATGAGCGGCAGCGCCGAGGCGCTCGCCGAACGGATCGCAGCACGCCTTGCCACACCGGTCGACCCCGCCGTCGCCGAATTCGCGCGCGCCCTCGCCAGCTCGGCAGGGGCGGTCGCGGTGCTGTTCTACGGGTCGAACCTGCGCACCGGCTCGCTCGACGGCGTGCTCGATTTCTACCTGCTGCTGCCCGGCGAGCGCGAGAGCGCGATCTGGCCGCGGGTTTCCTATCACGAGCGCGCGGTTGCGGGCACGATGCTGCGCGCCAAGGTCGCAAGCATGCGCCTTTCGACCTTCGCCAAGGCGGCCGGCGGCGAGCTGGCCGACACCACCATCTGGGCGCGCTTCGTCCAGCCGAGCTGCCTGATCTGGGCTGCGGATGACGGCGTCGGGGCCGAGGTCATCTCGGCCATCGCCGCTGCCGCCACCACCGCGGCGCGGCTGGCCGCAGCCCTGGGCCCGGTAAGCGGCACCGCCGAGGACTATTGGCGCGCGCTGTTCCGCGCCACCTACAGCGCCGAGTTCCGGGTCGAGAAGCGCGGGCGCGAGAACGACATCCTCGCGGTCAACGCCGAGCACTTCGAGGGGCTCTTGCCGCTCGCGCTCGAGGCTGCCGGGATCGCGCCGGGCCTCCACGGCACCATCCTCACCCCGCGCCTGATGCCGGCCGAGCGCGCGCGCATTCTCGGCTGGTGGAAGCGCCGCCGCCGCCTGGGCAAGCCCCTGAACCTGCTGCGCCTCGTCAAGGCGAGCACCACCTTCGAGGGCGCGGCGCGCTACGCCGCGTGGAAGATCGAGCGGCACACCGGCATGCCGGTCAAGCTGACGCCGTTCCGCGAGCGCTTCCCGCTACTGGCCGCGCCGCAGGTGTTGTGGGATCTGAGCCAGCACCGCCGCCGGCAGCGCTAGCGCGTCTCTCGCACAGGCCGGATGCGGCCTGTCGGAGCAGGGCGCGCGGCCGGGCCGGTTCCCTCAGAGATACTGCATCCGGATCGTCATGTGCGTCACCCCCGGGCCCGCGGTGAAGCGGGTCTTGTCGACCGAGGGCGCCTGCGGGACGAGGCCGAGGATCTTCTTGATCCCCGGATTGTTCGACATCCCCGCCCCGTCGGTCGAGATATCGGTCTTGCGGTTGCCGTTGGCGTCATGCTGCACCGCGATCGCGAATGCACCTTCGGCGGGGAGCGGGACGCAGACCGTCATGCTGCCCGCCTGGGGTCGCGCATCGACGCGGATGACATAGCGCTTGCTCACCAGCCAATCGGCCTTGGTGGCGGGATAGGCGCGCACGAACAGGTTGCCCGACGCCGACTTGAGCCCTGTCACGGTGATGTGAACCGCCGGTCCCTTGCCCGCGGCGCATTGCGACAGGTCGTTGTTCATCGCGCGCCCGTAGGCATAGCCCTGCGCTGCGGCCGGCACGGCGATGACGGCCGCCAGCCCGAGCGCAGCCGCGGCGCGCCGGGCAAGGCGAGGGGAAGAGGGCGAAAGGACGGTCATGGGCAGGCTCGCAAGGTAGGGGCGGCAGAACAGGCGCGCAAGCCAAGGGGGAGAGGGGCAGGCCGCGCACCATCGGGATAGCCTGCGCGCCATGCCGCGATCTGCCTGAATTGCGGCTTAATTGGCCGATTCCGGCACATTCGCCTGCCCCGCGCGGTGGAAAAGCATACAAATCGCCTTGTCGCGCGAATCGCAGGGCCCCTATGTCCGCTCAAGCGTCCCAGAAAGGCTCACGCGCCCGCGCCATGACCACGCCCCTGATCTCCCCTTCGATCCTCTCCGCCGATTTCGCGCGCCTCGGCGAGGAAGTCCGCGCCGTCGATGCGGCCGGCGCCGACTGGATCCATATCGACGTCATGGACGGGCATTTCGTGCCCAACATCACCATCGGCCCCGACGTCGTGAAAGCGCTGCGCCCGCACACCGCCAAGCCCTTCGATGTCCACCTGATGATCGCGCCGGTCGATCCCTACCTTCAGGCCTTTGCCGAGGCAGGCGCGGACATCATCACTGTCCATCCCGAGGCCGGGCCGCACATTCACCGCACGCTTCAGGCGATCAAGGCGCTGGGCAAGCAGGCCGGCGTGGTGATCAACCCCGGCACGCCGGTCGAGGTGCTCGACAACCTCATGGACCTTGCCGACCTCATCCTTGTGATGAGCGTCAACCCCGGCTTCGGCGGGCAGGGCTTCATCCCTTCGCAATTGGACAAGATCGCGCGCATCCGCTCGATGATCACGCGCTCGGGCCGGATGATCCGGCTCGAGGTCGACGGCGGCGTCAATGCCGAAACCGCGCGGATGTGCGTCGAGGCGGGGGCCGACGTGCTGGTGGCGGGCTCGGCGACCTTCAGGGGCGGGGCCGATCACTACGCCGCCAACATCGCCGCGCTGAAGGGCGCGAGGTAAGTGGCGAGCCTGCTGCGATCCCCTGCCGCGACCCGCGCCGAGGCGCTGGTCGAGCGGGTTGCGGATGCGCCGGTGCTGATGCTCGGAAGCGCGCCCGAGCCGGGCGCCGAGGCCACGCCGCCGCCGGTCGAGGAGCCGTCCCGGGCGCTGGCGCTGAGTGACGTCATCGCCGTGCGCTCGGGCCCGGGCGAGGCGCTAATCCGGCTCGCCTATCGCATCGGCATCCCCGGCCATGCCATCGCCGCCCCCTTCCGCCGCCCGCAGGCGACCCGCGTCACGGCCACCGTCGAGAGCCCGAACCGCGGTGACCGCACCGCAGGCACCGCACTGCGCGCCGGGCATTTCCTGATCCACGGCGCGCGCCTGCCGATCGCGAGCTTCGACTTCTCGGTCAGCGCGCATCATGCCCCCGGGGTCGAGCGGGTGGTGCATTCCTTCGGCTGGCTCGCCGATCTCGCCGCCAGCGCGCCTCGCACCGATGGTGCCGCGGTGGCGGAACGGATCGCAGGCCTGTGGCTTCATGCCCACGCCGCCCCCGGCAAGGGGCCCGCCTGGGAGGCGGAACTCACGGGGCTGAGACTGGTCGCATGGCTGGTCCACGCGCCGCTGATGCTCGGCGGCAATGACAAGGGCCTGAAGGCGCGGCTGCTTGCCGCCATCGCCGAGACGGCAGGCTGGCTCGACAAGCATGCGCCGAAAGAGCCTGCGGGCCTCGGGCAGGTCGCCGCCTGGGCGGGCGTGGTGGCGGCAGGGCTGCTGCTCCCCCACGGCAAGCCGCGGCGCCTGTTCGGCGAGGCTGGGCTGGTCACCGCCTTGGGCGACATGGTGGGCGAGGATGGCGGCGTGCTGTCGCGCTGCCCCGCTGCGCAGCTCGAGGCGATCCGACTGCTGACCGATCTCATCGCCTGCTACGCGGCGGCTGCGGTCACCCCGCCTCCCGCGCTGGCGGTGATGCGCGAACTGCTGGTGCCGCCGCTGCTCGCTCTGCGCCACGGCGACGGAGCGTTGGGATGCTGGCAGGGGCAGGGAGCGATTCCCGCCGACCGCGTCAACGCCGTGATCGAGGCGAGCGGCGTGCGCACGCGGCCGCTCGCGCAGGCTCAGGGCTGGGGCTACCAGCGCATCAGGGCGGGCGAGACGCTGCTGCAATTCGACACCGCACCGCCCCCGCGCGTGAAGCACGCCAGGACGGGATGCGCCTCGACCCTCGCCTTCGAGCTCAGCGACGGGCCGCAGCGGATCATCGTCAATTGCGGCGGCGCGGCGCTGGCGGGCGGACAGGTGCCCGCGCGCATCGGCCAGGGCCTGCGCGCGACTGCCGCCTTTTCGACACTGGTGCTCGACAACGCCAATTCGACCGCGGTGCTGCTCCACGGCAAGCTCGGCAAGGGGGTCGAGACGGTCGAACTCGACCGCCGCCAGATTGCCCGCCCCGGTTTTCGCGAGGCCACCCGGATCGAGGCCGCGCACGATGGCTATGCGGGGCGCTTCGGCCTCACCCACCAGCGCATCCTCACCCTCTCGGGCGACGGCACCGAACTGGCGGGCGAGGACATTCTTGTCCCCACCAGCCGGGGCGGCAAGCGCGGCAAGATCGGCTTTGCGATCCGGTTCCACCTCGGGCGCGGGGTCGAGGTGCAGCTTGCCCCCGACAAGGGCGGGGCGAGCCTGCTGCTGCCCGACGGTCGGCTCTGGCAATTCCGCCTCGGCGGCGATAGGGGCGGCGCCGAGGACATCACCTTGCACGCCGAGGACAGCCTGTGGGTCGACGGCGAAGGCCGCCCGCACGCGACCGAGCAGCTGGTGATCGAGGGACTGGCATTGCGCAGCGGGGGACAATTCTCCTGGCGCTTCAGGAAGACGGGGTAGTTTCGAACATGGCCGATGGTGTGATCCGGCGGGCGCTGCTGTCAGTGTCCGACAAGAGCGGCTTGGCGGACCTTGGCCGCGAACTGGCGGCGCGGGGTGTCGAACTGGTGAGCACCGGCGGCACCGCCAAGGCGCTACGCGAGGCGGGCCTGACGGTGAAGGACGTCTCGGACCTCACCGGTTTCCCCGAGATGATGGACGGGCGGGTGAAGACGCTTCACCCCACGGTCCACGGCGGGCTGCTCGCCCTGCGCGACAACCCCGAACACGTCGCCGCGATGGAGGCTCACGGGATCGGGGCGATCGATCTGGTGGTGGTCAACCTCTACCCCTTCGAGGCGACGGTCGCGAAGGGCGCTTCCCGCGAAGAGGTGATCGAGAACATCGACATCGGCGGACCGAGCATGGTGCGCTCGGCGGCGAAGAATCATGGCTTCGTGACGATCCTGACCGATCCTGCCGACTACGCCACGCTGGTCGCGGAAATGGACGCCAACAGCGGCGCAACCACGCAGGCGTTCCGCACACGGATGGCGGGCAAGGCCTATGCCCGCACGGCGGCCTATGACAGCGCGATCGCCAGCTGGTTCGCCTTCTCGCCCGCCGCCAGCGACGAGCCGACCCTGTTCCCCGGGACGCTCCCCATGGCGCTGAAGCGCGCCGACACGCTGCGCTACGGCGAGAACCCGCACCAGTCGGCGGCGATCTATGTGCCCCAGGTCGCGGGCACCGCGGGCGTGCCGCAGGCGGCGCAGTTGCAGGGCAAGGAGCTCAGCTACAACAACCTCAACGACGCCGACGCGGCCTTGGAGCTGGCGGCGGAGTTTGCCGGGCAGGAACCCGCGGTGGTGATCGTCAAGCACGCCAACCCCTGCGGCGTGGCGCAGGGCGGTTCGCTGCTCTCGGCGTGGGAAGCGGCGCTGGCGTGCGATAGCGTTTCGGCCTTCGGCGGGATCGTCGCGGTCAACACCGAGCTTGATGCCGCCACCGCTGAGGCGATCAGTGCGATCTTCACCGAAGTCGTGATTGCCCCCTCGGTTTCGGCTGAGGCCCGCGAAATCTTCGCCAAGAAGAAAAACCTGCGCCTGCTCGAATGCGGCGCCCTGCCGAACCCGCGCCGCGGCGGGCTGGCCTTGAAGACCATCGCCGGGGGCGTGCTGATCCAGTCGCGCGACAATGGCGCGATTGCTGCGGATGACCTCAAGGTGGTGACCAAGCGCGCGCCAACCGAGCAGGAGTTGAAGGACTGCCTCTTCGCCTGGACGGTCGCGCGCCACGTCAAGTCCAACGCCATCGTCTACGCCAAGGACGGCGCGACCGTCGGCATCGGCGCAGGCCAGATGAATCGCCGCGATTCGGCGCGGATCGCCGCGATCAAGGCGAAGGAAGCCGCCGAGACCCACGGCTGGGACGTGCCTCGCACGGTCGGCAGCGCGGTCGCCTCGGACGCCTTCTTCCCCTTCGCCGACGGCCTCATCTCCGCCGCCGAAGCGGGCGCGACCGCCGTGATCCAGCCGGGCGGCTCGATCCGCGACGAAGAGGTGATCGCCGCCGCCGACGCAGCCGGCCTCGCGATGGTGTTCACCGGGATGCGGCATTTCCGGCACTGATTGGTTTTGCGAAGGGGCCTCCGCCCCTTCGTCCTCGGTGCTGTTCCCTCCGCTGCGCTACGGGGCACCTGCGGCTCGCGCGCGTGCGCTCGCGGCGCGTGCCGCGCCGATGGTGGAGCAATCCTCCCCCTTGGGGGGGGGGACCACCCGCAGGGTGGTAGAGGGGCACGCGCTGTTGCTCCGGAGGCCCCCCTAAGCAATCCCCGCATTCGTCGCAGGCCCCGCACGGCTCAGCCCGCATCCCCCTTAAGCGCAACTATTTTTCACCGCTTCCGTAACCAGTATAGGGCCGCGACCCTAATACGGCCTGTCGCCAGTTCATCCCGCCGCAATCCGGCCGCGGGCATAGCACCGGCGGAAACTTACGCGATTCACGAGTCCCCAATGCGCCTCTTCTCTTCCGACCTGTTCCGCAATTTCGGCATCGGCTTCGTCCTCGGGGCGGTGCTGATCGTCGGCGCGAACGCGGAAGGCTGGAGCGGCGCGATGGCCTCGCCTGCGCAAGCGGCCGAACTGAACGCCACCTCCAATGGCGTCCCCGCCCCCGCAGCCGAATTCGTGATCGCGCCTGACAAGGGTTGATCCGATGAAAAAACTCGCCGCATTCCTCGTCGCCGGGTCGCTGGCGCTGAGTGCCTGCGCGGTCCCCGCGCTGGCCGAGGAGCCCGTCGCCGCCCCCGCCGCCACGCGCGTCGCCAAGGAAGCCAAAGGCCTCAAGACCGCGGTCTTCGCCGGCGGCTGCTTCTGGGGCGTCGAGGGCGTGTTCAGCCACGTCAAGGGCGTCAAGAGCGCGGTCTCGGGCTATCACGGCGGCACGCGCAAGAGCGCGACCTACGACCTCGTCTCGAGCGGCGTCACCGATCACGCCGAGGCGGTAAAGATCACATACGATCCAGCGGTGGTGCGCTATGACCAGCTGCTGCGGATCTTCTTCTCGGTGGTCGCCGATCCGACGCTCAAGAACCGGCAGGGCCCGGACGTGGGCACCCAGTACCGCAGCGCGATCGTGCCGATGAGCGCCGAACAGGACGCGGTCGCCAAGGCCTACCTCGCGCAGCTCGGCAAGTCGGGGCTGTGGGCGAAGCCGATCGTCACCCGGATCGAACCCTACAAGGCCTTCTACGCCGCGGAAGCCTATCATCAGGACTTCATGCTGGCGAACCCGACGCACGGCTACATCCGGCGCTGGGACGCTCCCAAGGTGGCCGCGCTGAAGCGCATGTACCCGGGCATCTACCGCGCGACCTTCCTCAAGGATGCAGGATAAGCCCCCAGGCCCTCAAGCCGCGAAGCGGCAGGCCGACAAGAACGACCTCTCCCGCCGCCGAGCGAACCGTCGGCGGGAGGGACACCAACCCCACTGGCGCTTGCCCGCATAGCCCATTATATTCGCAGGCATGCCGCAGCACGCACACAGCCATCGGGAACTGGCCGGCGAGGATCTCGTCTGCGAGGCCGCGCGGGCGCTGATCGCATCGGGCGAGCAGTGGACATCGATGCGCGAGGCTGTCTTCGCCGAACTCGCCCGGCACGATCGTCCGGTCTCGGCCTATGACATCGCCGACAACCTTTCGCGCTTGCGCGGCAAGCGGGTCGCGCCCAACTCGGTCTACCGCATTCTCGACCTGTTCGTGGCGGGCAACCTCGCGATGCGGGTCGAAAGCGCCAATGCCTATCTCGCCAACACCCACCCGGGCTGCGCGCATGACTGCATCTTCCTCGTCTGCGACGAATGCGGCGAGGCCGCGCATGTCGATGACGAGGACGTGAGCCGCGCGGTGCGCGCGATCGCCGCCGCACGCCAGTTCCAGGCGACTCGGCCGGTGCTGGAGATCCGCGGTCTTTGCAAACAATGCGCGTGATGTTGCCTTCTGCGTTGATCTGCCTCAACCCTTGATCGACACGGCCGAAAGGCGGGTGTAAGGCTAGAGGTTATGACACAACAGCCTTACACTCCGCTGCTCGATCAGGTTGACACGCCCGACGATCTGCGCCGCCTCAAGCCCGAACAGCTCCGCCAGCTCGCCGACGAACTGCGCGCCGAAATGATCGACGCGGTGAGCGTTTCCGGCGGGCATCTCGGCTCGGGGCTCGGCGTGGTCGAGCTGACCGTCGCGATCCACTATGTCTTCAACACCCCCGAGGACAAGCTGGTGTGGGACGTCGGCCACCAGTGCTACCCGCACAAGATCATCACCGGCCGCCGAAATCGCATCCGCACGCTGCGGCAAGGCGGCGGCCTCTCCGGCTTCACCAAGCGTTCCGAGAGCGAATATGACCCCTTCGGCGCGGCGCATTCCTCGACCTCGATCAGCGCGGCGCTCGGCTTTGCCATCGCCAACAAGCTCAAGGGCCGGCCGGGGCGCGGGATCGCGGTGATCGGCGACGGCTCGATGAGCGCCGGCATGGCCTACGAGGCGATGAACAACGCCGCGCAGGCGGGCAACCGGCTGATCGTGATCCTCAACGACAACGACATGTCGATCGCGCCGCCGGTGGGCGGGCTTTCGGCCTACCTCGCCCGGATGGTATCCTCGAGCGAATATCTCGGGATCCGCAGCCTTGCCAGCCGGACGATCCAGAAGATGAGCCGTCGTCTGCACGGTGCAATCGGCAAGGCCGAGGAATTCACCCGCGGCATGGTGACCGGCGGCACCTTGTTCGAGGAACTGGGCTTCTACTACGTCGGGCCGATCGACGGGCACAATCTCGACCACCTGCTCCCCGTGCTGGAAAACGTGCGCGACACCTCCGAAGGCCCGGTGCTGATCCATGTCGTGACCGAGAAGGGCAAGGGCTACGCGCCTGCCGAGAACTCCGCCGACAAGTATCACGGCGTGCCCAAGTTCAACGTCATCACCGGCGAGAAGGCCAAGAGCGCGCCCTCCGCGCCCGCTTATCAGGACGTGTTCGGCCTGACCCTCGCCAAGCTCGCCGAGACCGACGAGCGCATCTGCGCCATCACCGCAGCCATGCCTTCGGGCACGGGGGTCGACAAGTTCGCCAAGGCGCACCCGGCGCGCACCTTCGATGTCGGGATCGCCGAACAGCACGCGGTGACCTTTGCCGCAGGGCTTGCGGCGGAAGGCATGCGGCCCTTCGCGGCGATCTATTCGACCTTTCTCCAGCGCGCCTATGACCAGGTGGTGCACGACGTGTGCATCCAGAACCTGCCTGTCCGCTTCGCCATCGACCGCGCGGGGCTGGTGGGCGCCGACGGGGCGACCCATGCGGGGAGCTTCGACATCACCTACCTCGCGACGCTGCCCAACATGGTGGTTATGGCCGCCGCCGACGAGGCCGAGCTGGTCCACATGACCTACACTGCCGCCGAGTATGACGAAGGCCCCATCGCCTTCCGCTACCCGCGCGGCAACGGCACCGGGGTCCCGATGCCCGAGGTTCCGGTCAAGCTCGAGATCGGCAAGGGCCGCCTCGTGCGCGAGGGCGCGAAGGTCGCGATCCTCTCGCTCGGCGCGCGCCTGACCGAGGCACTGAAGGCCGCCGACACGCTCGAGGCCAAGGGCCTCTCGACCACCGTCGCAGACCTGCGCTTTGCCAAGCCCTTGGACGAGGAACTGATCGCCCGCCTGATGCGCACCCACGAGGTGATCGTCACGGTCGAGGAAGGCGCCATCGGCGGTCTGGGCGCGCATGTGCTGACCTTCGCGAGCGACGAGGGCCTTACCGATAACGGGCTGAAAGTGAGGACGCTGCGCCTGCCCGACACCTTCATCGATCACGACGATCCGATGAAGCAATATGATCAGGCCGGGCTCAACGCGCCGCAGATCGTCGATACCGTGCTGAAGGCGCTGAAGCACAACAGCGCCGGGATCGAGGCGGGCGAGGAGGCGCGGGCTTGATCCTCGCAGCGGCGCTGGCTGCGACGCTTCAGGCAGCGCCGCCCGCCGATGCTCCGGCAATCCCGCCTTACAAACACCTTGATCCCAAGCCGATGCGCGCCGTGATCGAGGCCTGCGGCTTCAAGCAGGTGTGGGTCGGGCGGAACAAGGCCAAGTATTCGGTGGTGCGGGTGAGCGACACCGCCGCCACCGACGAGCAGCTGACCTGCGCGGCAAAGGCGCTCGACACCACTTTCTACAACTACGAATTCTCCCCCGAGCTGACCCCGCGGTTCGCGCCGATCCGGGCAAGCTTTGCGCGCCCGCGCCAATTGGCCGAGGCGCGCGCGCGTTTTGCCAGGGAGCCCGAGCGCGGCCCTCCGCCCGAACGCCTGCCCGACGAAAGCAATGCCGCGCTCGCCAAGCGGGTCGAGACCTTCTGCGGCGCCGATGCCGAGGGCGCGCTGGTGCAGAAGGAAGGCTACACCCTGCTCTCGGACGACTGGATGGCACAGCGCTCCGCGTCCCCAGACGCGATGGTGGCGATGGCCGAGACGATGGGGTGCCTGATGCAGGCCTCTGTTATCGCCGATCTCACGCTGGGACGACCAGCGCCCTAGCGCGGCTTCGTGATCAACAAACCTTCCGGATTGGCGGGCGGCTCCACCGGCGTGGTTCTTTCGGCCGGCGGCGGACTGTCGGGAGCCGCGCGCGCCGCCGCCTTCAGCGCCTCCAGCTCCTCCAGCCACATCCGGTCACGTTCGGAGATCGGTTCGCCCTTCAGCGCGGCGATATCCCGTCGCCGCTGGGCGAGGTAGGTCTCGCGGCGCAGGCGGTAGGGATCGTCCGAGGCGCGGATGCCCGCGATTTCCTCGTCGAAGGCGAGGCGCTGGTCGAGGCCGTTGATCACGAAATAGCCGACCGCGTACTCGGTCCGGTTGAACGGCTCGCCCACCACCGTCGGCAGCAGCAGCTGATCGAGGATCCGTCCGCCCAGATCGCGCACCGTCGTCGCGCCGGTCACCGGTATGTAGAGATAGGGGCCCGGCCCAACCCCGTAGAAGCCGAGCGTGTTGCCGAAGCCGTTGCGGCGATAGGGCAGATCGGCCTTCTTGCCCGCCACGTCGAACAGCCCGCCCACGCCCACGGTGGTGTTGATCGCCAGCCGCCCGAGGGTCTCGAACGCCTTGCCGACCTTGCCCTGCAGCAGGAAGTTGAGCGCATTGCTCGGCTCGCCAAGGTTGCGCACCACGTTGCCCATTCCGTCACGGAACGGCTCGGGCAGCCCGTCGCGATAGCCCCGCGCAAGCGGTTCGACCAGCGCACCGTCGACCGCCTGGACGGCGCGAAAGCTCTCTTCGTTGATCGCTTCCATCGGATCGCTCTTGGGCGGGCCGACTTCGCCCTGGACCACGATCTCGCCGACCGGCGGCGCGCTGTCCGGCTGCGGCTTTGGCGGGCCTTCGGGGGTATCCTGCACTGCGGCCAGGCTGAAGGAGAGCGGCAGCACCGCGCGGCGCTCGAGAAGGGGTGGCGGCGACGGCAGCGCCACCGGGTCGGCGGCAGGCTGGGCCGCGCCGAGTGCGGCGCTCAACAGCGCGGGCGAGGTCGAAAGCAGCGCAAGTCCGGCCATCGCATTCCTTTCACCTGCGCCATTGCCCCCATGATAGGCGCGCGTCTTCCACGATTCTTGCCCTTTACCCGCGCGATCTTTACGCAAGCCTGACCAGCCCCCGAAGCCCCGCGAAAGGCCCCCATGTCCCTCATCCAGATCACCCGCGAAGGGCCCGTCACGATCCTCACGCTCGACCGCGCGGAAAGCATGAACCCGCTAGGCGCGCCGGGCGACGGGGACGCGTTCGTCAGTGCCATCAATGCGATCAACCGCGACATGGAATGCCGGGTGGTGATCCTGACCGGCGCGGGCCGCGCCTTCAGCGCGGGCGGCGATGTCAAGGCGATGCGGGACAGGACCGGCACCTTCGGCGGCACCACCCCGGCGATCTCCGACGGCTACCGCGACAACATCCACCTGATGCTGCGCGCCCTGTATGGCCTGCGCGTGCCGCTGATCGCGGCGGTCAATGGCCCGGCGATCGGTCTGGGGTGTGATGTCGCCTGCCTCGCCGACATCCGCATCGCCAGCGAGAGTGCGAAGTTCGGGGTGACCTTCCTCAAGCTCGGCATCATCCCGGGCGATGGCGGCACCTGGATCCTGCCGCGCGTGATCGGGATGAGCCGCGCGGCCGAGCTGTTCTACACCGGCGACGTGATCGACGCCCAGACCGCGGCTGCCTGGGGCCTCGTCAGCCGGGTCGTGGCTCCCGACGCGCTGATGGACGAGGCGCGCGCGCTCGCCGGGCGGATCGCGCAGCTTCCCCCGCACGCGCTGCGCCACACCAAGAACCTGCTGCGCCAGGGCCAGCAGGTGAGCTACGACACCGCGCTCGAACTCGCCGCCAACACCCAGGCGATGATGCACACCACCGCCGACCATGCGGAAGGCGTCGCGGCGCTGATCGAGAAGCGCGCGGCAGTGTTCCGGGGCGAATGACGTCACATCGCGAAGGACTAAACCCCTCATCGCTTAATGGAATTTCCATTTTTCCAGGCTAATCCCTACGGCGTCAACGCAACAGGGGTTTGAAAATGCCGTCACGCCGTCGCACCACCTTGCCGGCTGTTCTTGCGCTCGGCCTGCTTTCGGCCTGCGGCCCCACGGGCGGCGCGGCGTTCAAGGACCTGCCGCCCGAGAAAAGCCTCGATTGCGCCGCGAGCATCTATGCGGTGGTCAACGAGATGGACCCGGAGAGCACCAATCCCGATGTCGAATTCGTCAGGTCCAACGGTCTGGCGGCCATCACGCATTACGGCACGATCTATGCCGAGGCCGAAGGGATTGCCGGTCAGGACGTTGTCGGGGTGGTCAGGCTCAAGGCTTACCGTATGACGGGGAAGATTTCGGGCGGGTCGCGCGTGTCGGCGCCGACCATAATCGAACGCGCAAAGGCGTGCCTCACCCCCGAAGCAGGCTAAGGCCGGATCAAACCACCCACTTCCAAACGCCCGCCGGGATTCCGGCGCGCCACAGGTGAAGCCAGCTCGCCGCCAGCCACAGCCCCGTGCCCACCGCCAACGGCACCGTGCCGACACCGGTGAACTGCCCCCAGCGCGGCCACCAGGAGGTGCGGCTCGACCATTCGGCCCAGGCCTCGCCCATCAGCGCCGCCTTCTTGCCATCCTGCAAGCGCGATCCGACCAGCGCCAGCACCCCCATCGCAAGGGCGGTGATCATCGTTCGGGTGCTCCAGAACAGCACCATGTGCGAGATCGCCCACAGCCCGATCCCCCACATCATCGGGTGGCGCGTGACGCGGAACACCCCCTTGGGCTCGGCGCGTGCCTGCTGCTCCGCGAGCGGGGTCGGGAGCGCGGGGTTGCCGATCAGCGATCCGGCGAGCAGCACCATCGCGGGCCAGGTCAGCAGCGTGGCGATGATCCACCCCGCCTCGCCCAAACCCGGGAGATCAGCGGGCGGCGCGGCGAGGAAGGCGAAGTAGACCCAGGCGAGCGCGGCGAAACTCACCACGGTGTAGGCGATCTGGAAGCCCCCCGCCCCGATCGCGCGCACGATCGGCGCCCGCAACGGGTGCGACATGGCGAAGTGCGAGCCGACGAAAGCGGCATTGGCCGCGGCGAGCGTGATCAGATCCCCATCCATGGCCGCCAAGCTAACATGGGTTGGCAAGGCCGCCTAGCCGCGCTTCACGCAAGTTCCACCCTGGCGCTCGGCAGCCCGGTCGGCACGATGGTCGCCTGCGCCGCGGCAACGTGGACCGGAGCCTCGCCCTCGCTCTCGGCCCAGACGTCGGCGCGCACCACCACCTGCCGCTTGCCCGCCTTGACGACCGTGCCGCGCGCGCGCAGCCGCTCGCCCTTGGCCGGGCGCAGGAAATCGATGGTGTACCCCCCCGTCACCACGTCGCCCGCCACCGAGGCCCCCGCCCAGGCGCAGGCATTGTCCGCCATCAGCCCGACGATCGCTCCGTGAGCGAAGCCGTGGTGCTGGGTCATCTCGGGGCGAAGTTCGAGGGTGAGTTCGCTCTCCCCTTGCCACACCCTGACTGGCTCGACATCGAGCCAGCTGGAGAAGCCCGACCGGGCGACCGCGACCTGCTTCATGTAGGCGATTGCGGCTTCGGGGCTGTCGAAGCGGGTGACGGGGGAGGTCGACATGGGAGACTCCTTAAGTCTGATTCACAGACTTTATGCGCCTTGCCATTGGCGCGCGCAAGTCTGATAATCAGACGATGAAGACCTATCGCCCCTCCCGCGCGCCGTGCCCCGTCGCCCGCGCCGCGCGCCTGCTCGGCGATCGCTGGGTGCTGCTGATCCTGCGCGACGCCTTCCTGGGGGCGGAGCGATTCGAGGAATTCGTCGCGCGGCTCGGGATCAATCGCGCCGCGCTCACCTCGCGGCTGGCGATGTTGCAGGAGGCAGGCCTGCTCCGCCGCGACCCGCCCGAAGGCAAGCGCGCGCGCTATGTCCTGACGGAGAAGGCGCAGGCGCTGGTGCCGCTGTTCACCGAGTTGGCGGGCTGGAGCGCCGCGCACCTCTACGGCGAGGGCGAGACCGCCCCGCCCTGGCCGCCACTACGGGGTGACTAGCCGCCGATCCCGATCAGTTCGACCTTGAACACCAGCGTTGCATTGCCCGGAATCGGCCCGCGCCCGACCGGGCCATAGGCGAGGTCGGCGGGAATCGCGATCTCGATGATCTCGCCCACGCCCATCTGGGGAATGGCGATCTGCCAACCGGGAACCAGCCGCGCCAGCGGGAAGGTGGCCGGTTGCCCCCGCGCATAGGAGCTGTCGAACACCGTCCCGTCGAGCAGCTTGCCCTCGTAGTGGACGGTGACCACGTCCGAGACCTTGGGCTTCTTCTCCGAGGCCAGATATTTGAGCCAGCGCCAGCGCAAGCCGCCCTCGGCGGAGTACCACCCGTCCTCCGCCTTGAGGCCGAGCAGGTAAAGCTGCTGCTGCGCGTGCCACGCCGGGTTCTGGGCGTTGGCGTCGGGCGCCTTGTCCTGCGCGGCGGCAGGAGCGCCGGAGATCACGGCGGCGAGCAGCAGCGCGCCCGCCAGCGCGGCGAGGGGCTTCGCTTGCATGCCCATCACCAGTCGTAGGCCTCGGGCCGCTGGCTCTCGTCCAGCTCGCGGTAGCGATCGCGCAGCCGCGACTGGTGGCTGGTGAGATCCTGCTTCACCCCGCCGATGAACACCTGGGTGGGCACCGCGCCCGCCTCGAGCGGGTCCTCGCTCCAGATCACCACATCGCCGAGCGCGCCGGGCTTCAGCACCCCCGCCTTGCCGCCCATCCCGCTGATCTCGGCCGGAACCGAGCTGATCGCGGCGAAGGCCTGCCCCCAGCTCATTCCCGCCGCGCCCGGCAGCCGGTTCAGCGCGACGAGATTGCCCGCCACCTGCTGCAGGCGGCGGGGGTTCTGGAGCGAGTCGGCGTTGATCGCGACCTTCACGCCCGCGCGCATCATGCGCCCGGCGTTGGACTGGGTCGCGCCCAGCTGTTCGAAGCTGGCAGGCAGATCGTTGAGGCCGTTGGCGATCACCGGCACCCTGGCGGCGGCGATCTCGCTTGCCACCATCCACCCCTCGGTCGCGCCCACGAGCACCAGATCGAGCGCCGGGAACTCGCTCTTGAGCGCGAGCGCGCCGCGGATGTCGGAGGCGCGTTCGGCGGCGACATAGAGCTTCTGCTTGCCCGTCACCACCGGCACCAGCGCCTCGGCATCGAAGCGGCTGAGCAGGACTTCGTCGTCCTTGACGATCTCGGTGGTCTGCGGCGTGCCGGGCTTGCCCGCGAGCGCCTGCGCCTCGCGCAGGGAGGCGCGCAGCAGCAGGTGCGCCGCCGGGCGGCTGCCGCCCGCAAGGCGCGCCCCGTTCTCGCCCAAGTCGACCATCTGGAACGCGCGCGCCTGCATCACCGGGGTCGCATCGCCATCGAGGTCGATGATCGCGCCTTGCCCCGCAAAGATCGAGCCGGTCGGCACGGTGGTGGTCGCCGCGCGGGTGATCCCGGCGGCGCGGTGGACGAGGATGTGCTGCGAGAGCGGGTTGATCCCGGTCGCCGCATCGAGCGCCGCACTGAAGGGCGAGGCGGCGGCGCGCGAGTCCTCGGTCTCGCTCACCGCCGAGACATCGGCAAGGCCGAGCGTGGTGACGGTCGCGAAGATACCGGGGGTGACATAGGCGCCCCTGGCATCGACCGGCGTGCCGACTGACGTGCCGCCCGCAGGCGCACCCGCAGCGGGGCCGGCATAGACCACCTTGCCGCCCGAGACGATCACGGTGCCGCCCTCGATCGGCTCGCTGCCGTCGCCGACGACGACCCGGGCATTGGTGATGGTCACGTCCTGCGCCATGGCAGGCGCGGCGCAAAGGGCCAGAGTGCTGGCCGCTAGCGTGAGGAGCCGCTTCACTTCACATCTCCTTCACCGGGCTGGCCGAGCTCGAAATCGCTCACCGGACGCGTCTTGGGGTTGAGCGCATCGAACATCAGCGCCCCGTCGATCCACACCTTCTCCGGCCGCGAATAGACCGAGAGCGGATCGCCGTTCCACAGCACCACGTCGGCCATCTTGCCGGTCTCGAGGCTGCCGGTCATGTCGCCGATCCCCATCGCCTTGGCGGCGTTGTAGGTGATCCAGCCGATCACGGTCGCATCGGGGATGTCGATCCCCACCCGCGCGCCGGCGGCCTGCGCCTTGGCGGCCTCCTGATTGAGGCGCTGGATGTCGTTCTCGTCGTCCGAGTGGATCACCACGCAGGCGCCCTCGCGCTGAAGGAAGGCAGCGTTCTCGAGGATGCCGTCGTAGCTTTCCATCTTGAACCCGTACCAGTCGGCCCAGATCGCCGAGCACACGTCATTCGCGCGCAGCAGGTCGCCGATCTTGTAGGCCTCGACCGCGTGGTGGAAGGCGGCGACCTTGTAGCCCATCTCCTTGGCCATATCGAGCACCAGCGCCATCTCGTCGGCGCGGTAGCAGTGGTTCTGGATCAGGATCTCGCCCTTGAGCACGCCGACCAGCGTTTCCTTGCCGAGATCGCGCTTGGCCTTCTTGTCGTTGGCATAGTCGATCGCGGCGAGCCACGTCTCGCGGTTGACCGCAAGGTTGCCCATCCGGGTCGAGGGCATCCGCCCGCGCTCGCCATAGACGCGCTTGGGGTTTTCCCCGCAGGCCATCTTCATCGAGTAGGGCGCGCCCGGGAACTTCATCCCCTGCATCGTGCGCGCCGGGACGTTCTTGAGCGTCACCGAGCGCCCGCCCATAAGGTTCGCCGAGCCGGGGAGGATCTGCAGCGCGGTCACCCCGCCATTCGCCAGCGCGCGGGAGAAGCCGGGGTCCTGCGGCCAGACCGAGTGTTCGGCCCACACCTCGGGCGTGGTCGGACTGGTCGCCTCGTTGCCGTCCGAATGCGCGTCGACACTGGGCGAGGGGTAATCGCCGAGGTGCGAGTGGATGTCGATGATGCCGGGGGTGACAAACTTGCCGGTGCCGTCGAACACCGCGATGTCGGCCGGGATCGGCGTGTCGGGGCCGCCGACCGCGACGATCTTGCCGCCGCTCATGAAGACGACGCCATTGTCGATCTTCTTGCCGCGCCCGTCATAGATGGTCGCGCCGCGAATGGCGGTCGCGACATTGGGGAAGGGCTTGTAGGTCGAGGGGTAGACCGGTTCGCCCGGCTTGATGGCTGCGAAGGCGGGTGCCTCGGCGGCCTCCTCGTCCTTGCCCTTCTTCTTGTCCCGCTCTTTCGCGTCGGCGACGGTGGCCCCCGCGATCAGCGCCAGTGCGCTCGCAAGGGTGGCCAGCGCGCCTGACCGGGCGCGCCACTTCGAGTCTCGATACATGCAAACCTCGCGTTATTCCGCTCCACTTGCTTTGGAACGGAAAACGCGAGGTTTGTCCATGGTGTCGGACGAAATTCGTGTCCGGTGAACGTTACGCGGCGGGGCCGGTGACGGGGCGGATGCCGGCCTGCTGCGCCTCGGCGTCGCCGAAGACGCGTTCGGCTTCGGAGACCGCACCGTCGTCGCGCAGCGTGTCGAGGTGCATCAGCTTCCTGATCAGCGGGCTGACCAGCAGCACCCCGACGCCGACCGCCACCGCGATCCAGCCGATCTGCGAGTAGACCCCGAGCACGACGTCCTTGCCCGCACCCTCGCCCGAGGCGGCTTCCGAACCCGTCGCGGCGGCGATCAACCCGGCGGCGAAGTTGCCGGTGGCCGAGGCGAAGAACCAGGTGCCCATGATCAGCGAGGCCATGTGCGCCGGAGCCAGACGGTTCATCGCCGACAGGCCCACGGGGCTGAGGCACAGCTCGCCGGTGGTGTGGAGCAGGTAGATGAGGAAGATGAACAGCACCGGGGTCAGGTTCCCGGTCGCCGCGCCCGCGACCAGCACGAGGAAGCCCGCACCCAGCTGCATCAGCGCAAGGCCGAACTTGGCCGGGGCCGAGGGCTCGAGCCCCTTGCGCCCGAGCCACGTCCACAGCGCCGCGAATACCGGGGCCAGCAGCACAATGTAGGCCGCGTTGACTGACTGGAACACCGATGCCGGAACCTCGATGCCGAAGATCGTCCGGTCGACGTGACGATCCGTGTAGAGGTTGAGCGAAGAGCCCGCCTGTTCGAACAGCGCCCAGAACAGGATCGAGCCGATGATCAGGAACATCGCGGCGAAGATCCGGTCGCGATCCTCGCTCGGCAGTTTAACGACAGCGGTGAACAGCACATAGGCGACCAGCGCCGCGCCGCACAGGCCGAGCAGCGTGCCCACCACCGACTGGTTCTGCACCATCCACCAGCACGCGCCGACAGCGGCGATGCCGAGGGCGTAGATGCCCCACTCAAGCCCCTTCGTCAGCGCAATCGGCGGCTCGCCGCGGCCCAGCAGCAACGGCTTGAACACGGTGAACACGATCAAGCCGAGCAGCATCCCGAAGCCCGCCGCGCCGAAGCCCCACGCCCAGCCATAGGTCTCGCCGAGATAGCCGCACAGCAGCGAACCGAGGAACGCGCCGAGATTGATGCCCATGTAGAAGATCGTGTAGGCCCCGTCGCGCCGCACGTCGGTGCGCGGGTAGAGCTGGCCGACGATCACCGAGATGTTCGCCTTCAGGAAGCCCGAGCCGACGATGATGAAGGCCAGCGCCAGCCAGAAGATGCTGAGGCTCGCCGCGTCTTGTCCGCCATTCCCTTCGAAGCCCATGAGGAAGTGGCCGAAGGTCAGCAGCACCGCGCCATAGGTGACGGCCTTCCTCTGCCCGAGATACTTGTCGGCGAGATAGCCGCCCAGCACCGGGGTGATGTAGACGAGCGCCGTATAGGCGCCGTAGATCACGCCCGCCTGCGCGTCGTCGAAAAGCCAGTGCTTGGTGAGGTAGAAGATCAAGAGCGCCCGCATGCCGTAGTAGGAGAAGCGCTCCCACATCTCGGCGAAGAAGAGGACGAACAGACCCTTGGGGTGGCCGAGGATTGTCCCGGCGCTGTCCCCGTGCGGAAGCTCAGTTGTGGCCATGCTTGTTTGAATCCCTGAAGTGCGCCCCTCTCGCGGACGCGGTCCCATGGCCGCGCACCCTAGCGCGTGTTGCGCGAGTGTGAAGCATTTGTTGCGGATGAATCCCCGTGGGCTCTCCTTGACCGCATGGCTGTATTATGGCACTGATGCACCTCGCAAGGGACTCCAGCCGCCATGAACCCCAACCGCCCCGTCTACTTGAAGCTGCGCGACCAGATCGCCGCGGCGATCATCGACGGGGTCTATCCGGAAGGGGCGATGCTCCCCTCGGTGCGCGCGCTCGCGGCGGAACAGGGGGCCAATCCGCTCACGGTCGCCAAGGCCTACCAGCAGTTCCAGAACGACGGGCTTGTCGAGGTGCAGCGCGGCGTGGGCATGTATGTCGTGCGCGGCGCGGCCGAGCGGCTGCGCGCGGCCGAGCGCGAGGCTTTCCTGCGCGAGGAATGGCCCGAGATCCGTAACCGGATGGCGCGGCTGGGCCTCGATCCGGCGGATCTTGCGCCGACCTCCTGACAAGTTCCTAACTTACAGCGCTGTAGGTTGCGCTGTTTCCCGTAATGTGACACTTTGCATGCAATTCCGGGTGGCGGGATTGCATAAGTCGCACGCTTGGGATTAAAGGGGCAGCCTCACGGGTCGGAGGCGCGTAATATAAACGACGGGGTAACCCGCATAGCGGCGTCAGCGTGGTCCGGCCATGCTGGCCGCCGGGAGATCGGCATGATCAGATCCGAACTGTTGCAGGAATTGCACAAGGACAACCCAGACCTCCGCGCCGACGAGATCGAGCAGGTGGTGGACATCTTCTTCGACGAGATCGCGCAGCGGCTGGCCGAGGGCGGACGGGTGGAGCTGCGCGGCTTCGGCGCGTTCTCGACCCGCGAGCGCGAGGCGAGAAGCGGTCGCAACCCGCGCACCGGCGAAACGGTGGACGTGCCCTCGAAGCGCGTGCCCTACTTCAAGGCCGGCAAGGAAATCCGCGAGCGGTTGAACAAGTGAGTTGCGAGGGCGCCTCCGCGCCCTCGTCCTCGGCGCTATTCCCTCCGCTTCGCTCCGGGGCGCCTGCGGCTCGCGCCGTGCGCTCGCGGTCGCTGCGCGACCGAGCCAGCGCTCCCTTCATCGTTAGCGTTTGGCGCTGATCGGCCCCGAAGGGCCGCAAGCGCGAACGCGCGTCCGCAGGTGCTCGATCCGGCAGGGATCGAAACGCACCGAGGACGAGGGCGCGGAGGCGCCCTCGCAAAACAGATCACGCCGCGCGGGGCATGGGATCATCATGCGCCAGGCCGGGCACGGGGAGCGCGCGCTCGATCTCGAGCGCGGCGAACACCAGCTCGATCAGGCGCTCGCCTCCGCCGCTCATGCTCATGTCGACCGGCAGCATGCCGAGCGCGGCCATGTCGCCCGCCTCGTCGGCCCCCGGCACGGCGATGATCCGCGTCATCGTCGGCGCGCGGGTCTCGACCAGCGGAGTGAGCTCGCGCGAGACATCGGTGACGCCGGTCGCGATCACCAGCACGCTGCGGCGGTCCATCCCGATCGCGTCCCAGCTGCGCGGGTCGGCGGGGTTGGCGCGGTGGACGTGGTAGCCGTCGGCGAGCGCCATCTGGAAGCGGTCGTGATCGGGCTCCAGTGCGAGGTAATCGATGTCGTTGAATTCCAGCGCATCGGCGACCGCGCGGCCCGCCGGGGTCATGCCGATGATGACCACGGCTGCATCGTCGCCCGCCATCTTGGTGTCGGGGGGGCCCTGCCGCAGGCGGCCGGCGAGCTTGCGCCCGAGGTTGGAGACGAAGGGCGTCGCCGCCAGGCTGATCGCGATCGCGGTAACCATCGCCGAGACGAGGCGCGGCTCGGCCAGCCCCGCGACCGCGGGCAGCGCCAGCAGCACCAGCGTGAACTCGCTCCCTTGCCCGAGCAGAAAGCCCAGCTGGATCGAGCCCGGCACCGACCAGCGGTTGAGCAGCGCCGCCACCACGTTGAAGGCGCATTTCGCCGCGATCACCCCGAGGGTCATCGCCACCACCAGCTGCCAGTCGCGCACCAGCTGCGCCGGGTCGATCGACAGGCCGACCGAGATGAAGAAGAAGCTCATGAACAGCCCGCGGAAGGCATCGATCTCGGTCTGCACCAGGATGCGGTAGCGCGAATCCGCGACCGCCATGCCGCCGAGGAAGGCGCCCAGCGTCAGCGACAGCCCCGCCATCCCCGTCGCCCACCCGGCGGCGAGCGCGATGAACAGGGCGGTGGCGGTGTAGACCTCGGTCGTGCCCGCGCGGGCGATCAGGCCGAACAGTGGCTCGGTGAGGTAGCGGGCGAACAGCACCGCGATGGCAAAGGCGGCGAGCGCCTTGGCCCCGGCGATCCCGAGCGCTGGCGCCAGCGCCCCGCCGCTTGCGAGCGCGCCGGCGGTGACCAGCAGCAGGATTGCCGCGATGTCCTGAAAGATCAGGATCGATTGCGCCGCGCGGCCCACCGGGCAGTCCTCCTGATCGCGCTCGCGGATCAGGCCGATCACCACCGCGGTGGACGAGAGGCCCATCCCGAAGCCCGCAATCACCGCGAACATCGGCGGCAGGCCGAAGGCCCAGAACAGCGCGGCAAAGGCCCCGCCCGCGACGATCATCTGCAAGCTGCCGAAGCCGAAGATGTTGCCCGCCTCGGCGCGGATGCGGCCGAGCGAGAAGTGCAGGCCGAGGTTGAACAGCAGGAACATCACCCCCGCTTCCGCCATCGCGGCGACCACCGGCCCGCTGAAATCGGCCGCCATTCCGAGGCTCGAGAGGCCCAGCCCCATGCCGAGATAGCCGACGATCGGATTGAGCCGCAGCGCGCGGCTGCCCAGCGCTGCGGCAATGCCGAGCCCCAGCAGCGTGATCGCCGGCTGGATCGTGTGCACCACCGAATGCGCGTCTGTCATTTCGCCCGCCATCACGCGCCTTGCCCAAGTGATTATCCTGAGACGCCCAAATGGGGCTTGCGGGGCGGACTGGCAAGCGCGTGCGGCGGGCTCTGGCCATGGCCTGCCGATCTGTGGCAAGGGCCCAAGCATGCGGGCGTGGCGGAATGGTAGACGCCGGGGACTTAAAATCCCCTGAGCTTTGCTCGTGCGGGTTCGAGTCCCGCCGCCCGTACACCGGCCCCCGGAGGCCCGGCGGCGCCCCTGTCTGCGTCAATTTGCCAGTGCCGCATGGGGCCGGCCCGGGGGCGCCATTATCCTGGCCTTAACGCCTTCCTGCGTAATCCCTCATGAGAAGCGCGGGATCAGACCGTCCCGTGCATGTCTCGCCAGTGCCAGGACCAGGGGCTGTCGGGTTGGGACAACAGGCATGGAACCAGCGAGCCA
>OFDN01000482.1_pt1 | contig 32817 bp, 30 predicted proteins | sample 1520971 | NCBI WGS metagenome assembly OFDN01 (sample SAMEA94257418, study PRJEB24077) | hot springs metagenome | biome: Aquatic biome; feature: Geographical feature; material: Water | place: India | collected 2012-06-12 | depth 5 m | reverse complement strand
AAGCAGGGGCTCGTCCCGGCGCCGCCGCGGACGGAGGGCGGCCACCGGGTGTACGGCGAGACCCACCTGCGGCGGCTGGGCTTCATCCGGCGCAGCCGCGATGTCGGCTTCACGCTGGACGAGGTCCGGGCGTTGCTGCGCTTGGCCGACGGCCATCACACGTGCGCCGAGGTGCAGGCGCTCGCGTTGGAGCACCTCGATTCCGTCCGGCGGACAATCGCCGACCTTCAGCGCCTCGAGCGCACGCTGTCCGAGACCGCAGACCGCTGTGTCGGGGGTGATGCGCCGAATTGTCCTGTCCTCGAGACGCTCTTTTCGGACGTTTCGGCATGGCCCCGTGACTGAGGGCGAGATCTCTTGCACGCTCCAGGGCTGGCCTTGAGTCTGCTTTGCGCAGAATGGACTTGGCGAGGACGTTGGGGCGAACGGAGCTTAACCAGCCTTTCAGGGGAGGACGGGCCTACGCGGTTCGTCCCCAACCTGGCGGTGGTCACGATAAGCTAGGCGGCAGAGTTGCGAGTAACGGCGGACCGAGTCTCCGAAAGCACCAGACCGGGACCGAGGTCAGACGCTACCAAGAACGACGTGGGCTTTCTTGACCCTTGACGAAATTTGAAGGTCGTGGCCCTGTGTCGGGGCTTGCCGATCCGGAAGCGTGGGGCCACATGGACGGGCCGGACGCACCGGGCGCGGGCGTCAGAGTGGGATTCAATGCGGCTCTATTTCGATTCAGGCATCTCGCGCAGGAAAGGGCGGTCGACCGATCGGTCGGCGGCGTCCCTGCTCGTGTTCTGGGTCGTGATGGTCGCCTTGGTGATCTATCAGATGCCTGCCTTCGCCGGAACCTCGCTGGCCATGCCGATGCCCATGGCGGCCATGGCGTCGGCAGTTGAGGAAGCGGCACCCTGCGACACGACGGACCATGCCTCTGACAAGAACATGCCGGGTATGGTTGCCCTGCCGGACGCCGGGATGCCGTGCTGCAACACGTCGGATGCTCAGGGTATCGACGAAGACTCCTGCCCGTTGATGGGCGGCTGCTTCTCGATGTGCGCGTCCACCATGCCCACCGCCACCGATGTCCGGGCGGCGGGACGTGTGGCGGAACATCTCCTCTTCGCTGATAAGGCGCAGGCGCCACAGTCGGTGCCTCCCCTCCAGAGGCCGCCAAGGCACCTCTGACGACACCATCCGAACCGGGCTTCCCGCGGGTCCGCGCTCCAGGCGCGTGACCGGCCGCACCCGCCGAGAGCGGGGGATGCCCAGTGCATTTGTCGTCACAGGTGTTCACGATGAAGCTGAAGACAGCCTTGGTCGCCTTGCTCGCCGTCGCGGCGGGCACCGGCGGCGGGGTCCTGCTCGAGCGCCGGGTGCTGTCCGCTCAGGACGCCCCTCAGCAGCAAGCCCAGAGCGGACCGCGCATCCTGTACTGGTGGGATCCGATGATCCCCGACTTCAAGAGCGACAAGCCCGGCAAGTCGCCCATGGGCATGGACATGGTCCCCGTCTATGAGGGCCAGGATCCCGGCAATGCCGAGGAGACGGGCGTCGTCACGGTCTCCTCCGCCGCCATGAACAATCTTGGCGTTCGCACCGCTGCGGCCGAGCGGACAACGCTAACCCCGACCATCGAGACGTTCGGCTCGATCACGTTCGACGAGAGCCGAACCGCGCACCTGCACGTCCGCGGCAAGGGATGGATCGAGCGGCTCCACACCCGGGTTCTGGGGGAGCACGTCGAGCGTGGCCAGCTGCTCATGGAGGTCTTCTCGCCAGACCTCATCACGGCGGCCTACGAGTTCGTACGCGAGGCCGAGCGGGGGGCGTCCGGCAACACCGAGGGCGCCCGCCGCAAGCTGATCGCTCTCGGTGTCTCCGACCGGCAGATTGAAGAGATCCGCAAAACCAAGGCCGTGCCCGAGCGCATCAAGGTTTATGCGCCGCGAACCGGCGTGGTCGAAGCTCTTGGCGTGGCAGAGGGCATGTACGTGGAGTCCGATGTCACGCTTATGTCCATCGTCGACCACGGCTCTGTCTGGGTCATCGCGGAGGTCCTGGAAAGCCAGGTCGGCTTGGTGTCCCGGGGCATGCAGGCGGAGGTTCGGGTCGCGAGCCAGCCCGGCCGGACATGGACGGGCACCGTCGACTACGTCTACCCGGAACTGAGGAAGGATACCCGGACAGCCCGGCTGCGCATCCGCCTCGAGAATCCCGACCTCGCCCTCCAGCCCAACATGTTCGCCTCCGTGCGGCTCGCGACACATCCGCGGGCGGACGTTCTCGCCATTCCCAACGACGCCCTCATCCGCACCGGCCAAGCCGAGCGCGTCGTCCTCGCCCTCGGGGATGGGCGCTTCAAGCCGGTGCCCGTCAAGGCCGGGCTGGCGATCGGCGACAGGGTCGAGATCATCGACGGCCTCAAGGAAGGGGACCGGGTCGTCACCTCCGCCCAGTTCCTGATCGACAGCGAAAGCAGCCTGTCGGCCGGATTCGCGCGCATGCAGCAGGCAGAGGGACCGACGGCCAACGAGACGGCAGCCGTCCCCGCGGTGGGAGAAGGAGAGATCACGGCGATCGCTGCCGACGGCAGTTCGGTCACCATCAGCCATGGGCCGATCCCCGAGTTTTCCTGGCCTGCCATGACGATGGAGTTCGGCGTTGGGCCGGGCGTCTCTGTCCAAGGGCTGGCGCCGGGCGACCGCGTCCGCTTCGGCGTCGTCAAGGCAGTAGACGACACCTACACGGCCGCCAGCATCGAGCGCCTCAACGGCGCGGGCAGGACGCCGTGATCGAGCGCCTGATCCACTGGTCGGTCGGCAACCGCGGAATCGTGCTGTTGCTCGCGGCGATGCTCGCCGGGTGGGGCATCTGGGCGGTGCGCAACACGCCGGTCGACGCCATCCCCGACCTCTCCGACGTGCAGGTCATCGTCAAGACCACCTACCCGGGCCAGGCCCCGCAGGTGGTCGAGGACCAGGTCACCTATCCGCTCTCCACCGCCTTCCTCGCGGTCCCCGGCGCCATGACGGTCCGCGGCATCTCAATGTTCGGGGACAGCTACGTCTACGTGCTCTTCAAGGAGGGCACGGACCTCTACTGGGCGCGGTCGCGGGTCCTCGAGTACCTGAGCCAGGTCGCCCCGCGGCTACCGCCGGGCGCCCGCCCGGCGCTCGGGCCCGACGCCACTGGCGTCGGCTGGATCTTCCAGTACACCCTCGTGGACCGCACCGGGCGGCACGACATCAGCCAGCTTCGGGCCCTCCAGGACTGGTTCCTGAAGTTCGAGCTTCAGGCTACGCCCGGTGTCGCCGAGGTGGCGCCCATCGGCGGCATGGTCCGCCAGTATCAGGTGGTGGTCAACCCGACCGCGCTGCGGGCCTACGATCTGCCGCTGGCCGATGTGCGCGAAGCCATCGAGCGCGCCAACGCGGAGTCCGGCGGCTCAGTACTGGAGATGGCCGAGGCCGAGTACATGGTCCGCGCCAGCGGCTACATCAAAGGCGTCGAGGACCTCCGCAACGTGCCGGTGAAGGCCGCCCCGGGTGGCGTTCCGGTGCTCCTCAAGGATGTTGCCGAGATCCAATTGGGCCCGGAGCTCCGCCGCGGCGTGAGCGAGCTCAACGGCGAGGGCGAGGTGGTCGGCGGCGTGATCATCATGCGCTGGGGCGAGAACGCACTCGCCACCATCGACGCGATCAAGGACAAGCTCGAGCGCCTGAGCCACAGCCTTCCCGAGGGTGTGGAGATCGTCACGACCTACGACCGCTCAAGTCTGATCGAGCGCGCCATCGACAACCTCATGGACAAGCTGACCGAGGAGTCGATCGTCGTGGTGCTGGTGTGCGCGGCGTTCCTGCTGCACCTGCGCTCGTCGCTGGTCATCATCCTGACGCTGCCGCTGGGCATCCTGGCGGCGTTCGTCGTCATGCACGCCCAAGGCATCAACGCCAACATCATGTCGCTGGGCGGCATCGCCATCGCCATCGGCGCCATGGTCGACGCCGCCATCGTGATGATCGAAAGCCTGCACCGGCGCATCGAGCACGAGCCGCTCACCAAGGAGAACCGCTGGACGGTGGTCGCGGAGACGGCGGCCGAAGTCGGCCCGGCGCTGTTCTTCTCGCTCGTTATCATCACGCTCAGCTTCTTGCCGGTCTTCGCGTTGGAGGCCCAGGAAGGGCGGATGTTCAAGCCGCTGGCCTTTACCAAGACCTACGCCATGGCCGCCGCCGCAGTGTTGTCGGTGACGCTGGTGCCGGTGCTGATGGGCTATTTCGTGCGCGGCCGGATCATCCCGGAGCGCCGGAACCCGATCAACAAACTCTTCATCTGGCTCTACCGGCCGTTGCTGCGCGGCGCTCTGGCGGCGCCTTGGGTGACGATCGTGGCCGCCGTCCTGCTGGTCATGAGCATGGCGTGGCCGCTTCAGCGCATCGGTTCGGAGTTCATGCCGGACCTGGACGAGGGTGACCTGCTCTACATGCCGAGCCTGATGCCCGACGTCTCGATCGCCAAGGCGCGCGAGGTGCTTCAGCAGACCGACCGGCTGATCAAGACCGTGCCGGAGGTCGAGGCCGTCCACGGCAAGATCGGCCGTGCCGAGACGGCGACCGACCCGGCGCCGATCTCAATGTTCGAGACGACGATCAAGCTCAAGCCGCGCGAGCAGTGGCGGTCCGGCATGACCATGGACGGCATCCGGGCGGAGCTCGACCGGGCCGTGAAGGTGCCGGGCGTGACGAACGTCTGGATCATGCCCATCAAGAACCGCATCGACATGCTGGCGACGGGCGTGAAGACGCCGGTGGGCATCAAGGTGGCCGGGCCCGACCTCGTTGAAATCGGCCGCATTGCCGCCCAGGTCGAGGCGGCGGTGCGGACGGTTCCCGGCACGGCGTCGGCCTATGCCGAGCGGCCCGTCGGCGGGCGCTACATCGACGTGGACGTCGACCGCCGGGCGGCCGCCCGCTACGGTCTCAACATCGCCGACGTGCAGCAGGTCGTGCGCACGGCGATCGGCGGCGAGGAGGTCACCCAGAGCATTGAGGGCCTCCAGCGTTTCCCGGTGAACGTCCGCTACCCCAGGGAATGGCGCGACAGCCCCGATGCGTTGGCCGCGCTGCCCATCGTCACGCCGAGCGGCGCCCACATTGCCCTCGGCGATGTGGCCAAGGTCCGTATCAAGGATGGCCCCGGCATGATCCGCACCGAGAACGCGCGGCTCGGCGGCTGGGTGTTCGTCGACATCGCGGACCGCGACCTCGGCGGCTACGTGGCCGATGCCAAGGAGGCGGTGGCGCAAGCCGTCCGGCTGCCTCCGGGCTATTCGCTCAGCTGGTCTGGGCAGTTCGAGTACATGGAGCGTGTCCAGGATCGCCTCACCGCCATCGCGCCGCTGACGGTGGCGTTGATCGCCCTGATGCTGTGGCTCACCTTCCGGCGCCTCGGCGAGGTGCTGGTGGTCATGGCGTCGCTGCCGGTAGCTTTGGCGGGCGGCATTTGGCTGCTCTGGTATCTGGACTTCAACCTGTCGGTCGCGGTGGGCGTCGGTTTCATCGCCCTGGCGGGCGTGGCCGTGGAGACGGCCATCGTCATGCTCGTGTACCTAAACCTCGCACTGAAACGGCGTCAGGCGGAAGCCCTGGCCGCCAGGCGGCCGATGACGGTCCGCGACGTCGAGGAGGCGGTCGTCGAGGGCGCCCTGCTCCGGCTGCGCCCCAAGGTGATGACGGTCGCGACCATCTTCGCGGGCCTGTTCCCGATCATGGTCGGCGACGGCACCGGCTCCGAGGTCATGAGGCGCATCGCCGCCCCCATGGTCGGGGGCATGGCAAGCACGACGGCCCTGACGCTCATCGTCATTCCGGCCGTCTATCTGGTCTGGCAACGGTTCCGCCTGCGGAACCCGGCCGTTGTCGTGGCGGACGACGTCCGCGCTCAAGGTTCCGCACAGCCCGCAGAATGAAGGATAACATCATGAAGGTATACAAGACCGCCATTGTCGCGGCCGTCGCGACGTTCCTGGCCGGACCGGCCCTGGCCCAGTCGAACCAGGGCATGCCGGGGATGAACATGGGATCGCAGGCGAGCCAGCCCATCACCGGCAAGGGCGTGGTGAAGAAGGTCGACCCGGTCAAGAAGACGATCAACCTGAACCACGAGCCGATCCCGGCCATCAAGTGGCCCGCGATGACCATGGACTTCCAGGTTGCGCCGAACGTCGACCTCTCCAAGGTTCAGCCGGGCCAGGCGGTCGCCTTCGGGCTGGAGAAGGGGAACGGGGACAATTACACCGTCACGAGTATTTCGCCTGCGGCGAAGTGACGATGGTCCCGGAGCCGCGGCCCAGTCGAGGGTGCGGCTCCGGGACCCACGTGTGCCTGCCGACGGCCGTCAGACGGCTCCCGGCGTACTTGCGCTCACGGTGACCTTGATGACCGCGGAGACGGGCGGCACCTGGAACTCGTGCCTGACGGCCCGCACCGGCTTGTCTTTGGACGGTCCGGTGTTCGGCTTGCCCTGCCGAGGCGCTTGGTTCGGGCTATGCTAGGCACGCCGAACTAACGGGTCAGCCTTGCGTTCGTGATTACGAAGCGGCTCTTCGGTATGGCGGGCATTCTCGAAAGGTCGACCCGCAGGTCCTGCTCCGGCACGTCATAATCCATGGCCATGGTCAGCAGGGTCACGGCCCGCTTCATGAGCTCGATCGTGATCCACTCCCCCGGGCAGCGGTGACTCTCGTGATGGTCGCCTCCTCCTTGGGAGATGAAGTTGAAGGCGTTCCGGTCCCAGCGGCGGAATCGTTCCGGCCGGAAGACATCCGGCTCATCCCACACGCGGGCGTCGTGATTGGTGCCATACAGGTCGAGAAGGACCCAGATTCCCTGGGCGAAATGGTAGCCTTTCCACTCGAAGCCGTTTTGTACGCGGCCCCCGACGAGGGGGAAGAACGGGTAGAACCGACGGACCTCCTGCACAAAGCACTCGAGATAGTCGCCGTCGCCAGCCTCAAGCCTCGGTCGGCACGCTGGGTGTTCATGCAGCGCCAAGGCAGCGAAGGTCACGTACCAGGCGACCGCCACCGTTGGACGCAACAGATTGATCATCTCGACGGCTGCCACCTTAGTGTCCAGCAGTTCGCCGTCCGGATCGCGGTACCAGGCGATGGCGTGCGCGGCGCTCTCCTCCGCGACCGTGAGTTCGCCAGCACGCACCTTTTCAATCACATCTCGGATCCACCGTTCCGTCCGCACCCGGAGCAGCAGGCCCCGCCAGTTCCGTGGCCCAACCGCTCCGGCGCCATCGATCATCGCCGCAAACTCGCGCGTCCTTTGCTTCGCTTCCGCCGCCGTGAGCGGAACACCGGCCCACCTGCACACGGCGATGCACAGGATCTCCTGCGTTTCTTCGTGGAGCACGACCTCGCCTCTGTCTTTCCACACGCCGACGCGGGTGCGCCACTGATCAGTGAACAGGTCACCGATCTGCTGGATGCTCGCCGGGGTCATAAGCGACATGAACATCCGCTTGCGATGCCGATGGGCCTGTCCATCCATTTGCTGAACGCTTCCCTTGTCCTGGAGCAGCTTCAGGACCGGCACAGGCATGGCGCCCTGCCGGGTCAGGCGGTCGCCATCGTAGAAGATACGGGCGGCCTCCTCGCCCCTCATGCAAACCGCCTTTGTGAGCATGAGTCGGGTTTCGAAGATGTCGGACCGGTAGCGCTCGCATTGTTTCGAGATGAACCTGTAGCCATCCGACAACAGGGCCAACGTGCTGTCCAGACTTCTGTCTCGAGGAATCTGTGACATGGGGCCTCCAGTGCGAGTGTTGGCTCGGTTCTGGGTCGACGGGGGTGGCTATGGGCTGGCGGCGTGTCGGACCTCCACGGCTCACGGTCTGTGTGTCCTACAAGCCGGACGGATCGTGCGGCCACCGGCGGGCAGGACGCCGGACGGCCCACCCGGCCGACACCGCGGCCAGGAACAGGGGGATGAGGACGAGGTCCCCGTACCGGCCATAGACGGTCGGCGGCAGGCTTCGCGGAAGCCGGGTGTCGAGGATTCCAGTCTCCTCCAGCGGCAGGCTGGCACGCACCGCGCCGAAACCGTCGATGACGGCGGAAACCCCCGTGTTGGCGGCGCGGACCATCGGCAGGCCCTCCTCGACGGCGCGCATGCGGGCTGACGCGAGGTGCTGGTACGGGCCGATCGAGGTGCCGAACCAAGCGTCGTTCGTGGCGTTGAAGATCCAAGTCGGGCGGTTCTCCCGCTCAACCACCGCGCCGGGGAAGATCGCCTCGTAGCAGATCGAGAATCCGACCGCCGTGCCGCCGACCGCAACCGTCTGTGGGCCGAGTCCGGCGGAGAAATCTCCGAGCCCAGCCGTAAGCCGCTCGATCGGCAACATGCCCTTCAGAGGCACGTACTCACCGAAGGGCACCAGGTGGTGCTTGGCATATCTCGCCGTCACCCGGCCGCGGCCATCGACGGCGACGATGGCGTTCCAGTACGCGGGGCCGTCGTCTTCAACGGTGCGCCGAGGTGTCCCGGTCAGCAGGTGGGCGCCCCGCGGCAGCAGCTTGCCAACCCGCGCGAGCATAGTGGTGTTCTCCTCGAGAAAGCCCGGGTAGGCTGTCTCGGGCCAGAGCAGAATGTCGTAATCGCCGGGCTTGGCGGAGAGTTCCAGATAACGCTCGACGATGGCCGCCCGCTCCTCGGGCCGCCATTTCTGCGCTTGCGCGATGTTGCCCTGGACCACGCGCACCACCGGTCCAGAGGGCTCCTCGAGGTCCCCGGAGGGCAGCCGAAGGTTGCCGATCCAGAGCGCACCGACCACGATCCCGAGGACCACGAGCGCGTGGCGGCGGTCCCGCACCGAGACTGTGAACACCGCGACCGCCGGAAGCATCGCGGCGACGACGGTCAGCAGGCTCAGGCCGTAGCTGCCCACCGCCGCGGCGACCTGCCGAGGCCCGCTGTGGTCGACCCACGTGTAGCCGATGAGATTCCAAGGAAAGCCGGTCAGCACATGCCCTCGGAGCCATTCGGTCCCGGCCCAGAGGACCGCGAACAGCAGAACGCCCGCCGTGCCGCCGACCTTAATGCGAGCGAAGGCCCACGCGGCCGCAGCGGGGAAGAGGGCCAGAAAGCCGCCGAGCCCCCCGACTGCGGGCACGGCCATCCATCCGAAGCGTTGGGGGTCGACGAAGAAGCTCTCGGCGATCCAGTGCGTACCGACCAGGAAGAAGCCAAAGCCGAAGCCCCATCCCGTGAGCGCGGCAGCCGCGGGTGCCGCACCCTCGAGCAGCAGGAAAAGCCCGCCGAAGGCGGGCAGCAGCACCGGAGACAGCGAGAACGGTGGAAGCGCGAGGACGGCCAGGCCGCCGAGAGCCAGGGCGATCACCGCCCGGTACACGGGTGCCAGCGCACGGCGTTGGACGACGCCTGCAACCGCATCGGCGTTCCGGCTACGGGGCGCCTCTGAGGGCGGTGCCGCCCGACCTTCGTCCGCCGATTCCGTCATGAGCCACCGCCCTTGGCGCTCTCGATCGCCTCGATGACAGCCCCGACGGACAGGATCTCGGGCAGAACGATGCCGCGCGGCGCGCCCGGCCCATAGACAGCGTTGAACGGAATCCCGTACCGGTCGTAACGGGCGAGGTAGTCGGAAATCCGGGGGTCGGGCCGGGTCCAGTCGGCCTGCATCGGCACGACGCCGTCGGCGGTCAGCGCTGCCACGACTTCGGCCCGCTCGATGACAAGGGACTTGTTGGCCTTGCAGGTGATGCACCAGTCCGCGGTGACGTCGACGAACACCGTCCGCCCCTGGGCCACCAGCCGCCCGATCTCGGCCTGATCGAACCGCACCCAGCCAGTCGCCGAGGATGGCTGGGAATCGGTTCCCGTTTGCGCCACCGCGTCCAGCACGGTCGGCGCGGCGAGCGCGCCGGAGAGCGCGACGACCGCGGTCAGCGCGGTGGCGGCGACGCCAAGGCGTGACCGGAACAGGAGTGCGGCCCCGAGCAGGACGAGCGCGACCGCGACCGTGACGGACGCCTGCCAGGAGGACTGGGCCGCCAACACCGTCAGGAGCCACGCCGCGGTCCCGAGCAGCGCCAGCGCCAGCAGGCGCCGCAAGGCCAGCATCCAGCGCCCGGGGCGCGGCAGGAGACCCGTGAGCCGGGGGAACGCCGCCACCAGGAGATACGGCGCGGCGAGACCCAGGCCGAGAGCGGCGAAGATCGACAGGATCTCGAGCCCGCCCCGGGCCAGGGCGAACGCCACGGCCGTACCGACGAACGGTGCCGAGCACGGCGTCGCCAGCAGGGTCGCGAACGCCCCCGCCGCGAAGTTGCCGCCAAGACCGTCACCGCCCGTGCGGCCGAGCACGGTGGCCAGGCGGGACGGCAGCGGGATCTCAGGGCCACCCGCGAGACCCAACGCGAACACGACGAGGACGGCGGCCATCAGCACCAGGAACGCGGGTTGCTGGAACTGGACGCCCCAGCCCACGGCCAACCCGGCCGCCTTCAGCGCCACGAGGGCCCCCGCGAGAACGAGCATGGAGACGACGATGCCCGCGGCGGACGCCAGGAAACCGAGGCGGATGCGCCGCCGCGCCCTGTCGCGCTGGTCGATCACCGACAACAGCTTCAGACTGAGGACCGGCAGGACGCAGGGCATCAAGTTGAGCACCAGGCCGCCGAGCACGGCGATGCCAAGCACCGCGGTGAATTCTCCGATTCCAGGACCAGAACCCGCCGCCGCAGCAACCGCAAGGCGAAACTCTGCGGCGCGCGGGCCGTCCGTCACGGTCGCGGTGAGGGCCACGCCGGGCATGGTAACGGCGTTGGGGCCGGAGCCGATGGGCAGTCTGGCGATCGCCCTCTTGCGATCTAGGCCATAGGAAAACTCCGGCTTGCCGAAGGTCCAGTCGCGGCTCTCGACCAGGACGTCCGGCTCCCGAAGCGGGCGGTCCGAGGCGATGCTCACGGCGAGCATTCCCGGCCTGCCGGGTTCGACGGTCGCGCCCTCGACCCGCAGGCCGGAGAGGGAGCCGTCGTCGGGCAGCGCAGCCTGAAAGCGCGCGAGCAGATGGGCCGTCCCGGAGTCCGCGGCGGCGGTTCCCGAGGGCACATCGAGGGCGATGTCCAGGACGACCGGCACGCAAATGTTGCTGCACACCAGGATGTCCGCCTTTCCGCGCAGCGCGACCGGCTCACCGGGCCGCTCCACCTCCACATCGAGGGGGAACACCACCTCCCCGGAATAGCCGAAGGTCTCCAGGCCGAAGAGCGTGAACCGGTGTGGCGCGGGCCAGAGGAACCCCACCCCGGCCACGTTCTTCGAGCCGGACCAGTCCACCGTCGGCGGTGCCCCCGCGTCCCCCGGCGAGCGCCAATAGGTCTTCCAGCCATCGGCCAGGACGACATGCAGGCCAGCTGGAAGCGTCTTATGGTCGCCGACGGCGTCCGCCGCCGCGATCAGGCGGGCGCGGGCGGTGTCGTGGGAGGCCCATGGCCCTTCCGCCGCTCCGGCGGGCTCGGCCGACAAGCCTGCGGCCAGCAGGCACACGGCCACTGCCAATAGGCTGATGCCCCGCACACGTGTGCCCAGCGCCAGAAGTCCACGCACCAGTCCGCTCATCCCTGAGGCCCTTTCTCACATCCCTCGAGCATTAACGCAAAACAACCGTGCCAATAACCACCAAAACCAGCGCCGCGACCAAAGCAATGAAATAGGCCGCAATGGGAGGTTTATAGAAATCGCAGTAAGGCGCCCCTCGAACCGGGCAACCCTCACACGACTTCTGGCAAGTCTTTATTGGGCAAGGAAGTTTTTTTTGGCTCATGATGACAGCAATCAGCGCTAGGAGTCCCCGCGTGAGTCCGCTCCTATCTGGAGCCCTTCCCACGTCCATGCCGTCCGACCGCTCACCGTCGGGGCGACGGATGTTCCACGAGTGCAGGATCTTCGCTGTCCTTGCCGAACCATGAGAGCATCAGCAGCACCCCGACGCCGCAAACGATGGCGACGTCGGCCAGATTGAAGGCAGGCCAGTGCCACCCGAAGGCGTGCAGGTCCAGGAAGTCGGTCACCGCACCCTGGCGAACGCGGTCGACGACGTTGCCGATGGCGCCCCCCATGATGGCGCCGATGGCACCGGCCTCGATCCGGCTGTCAGTGCGCCGCGCCCACATGGCCAAGCCGATGACGATCGCCAGCGCCAGACCGCTGAGCAACCAGGGCCCTGCGGTCCCGTCGCCCAGCAACCCGAAGCTGACGCCGCGGTTGAAGCCAAGCGTCAGGTTGAAGAACGGTGTCACCTCGATGAGGCGCGGGGGATTCATGACGTGTTCGAGGATCGCCCATTTGGACGCCTGGTCGACGGCAGAGGCGAGGCTGGCCGTGAAAAGTGCGGTGCCGAGTGTTCGCTGGCGCGTGGGCGCTTTGGGGTGGTGGCCAGCAGCTTGCGTTGTCATGGCGGTATTCTCATTCAACGTCGGAGGTGTGAGATGACCAAGTCTGGCGGCCGGTTCCGCCCGGTCGAGGGTGAAGACGGTGTGAGGCTCTGCTGGAGCACACCCGGTCACCGTGCCACGAGGAACGCCAGCATGGTCATGCCCACGGCGATGCGGTACCAGACGAACGGCGTGAAGCCGTGGCGGCCGACGAACGCTACGACGGCGCGCACGACCACAAGAGCCGCCAGGAACGCCGCGCCGAAACCGACGGCAATCACGAGCGCGTCTCCGGAGTTGAGCACACCTGGGTTCTTGTAGAAATCGACGGCGGTTGCGCCGAGCATGGTCGGGATTGCCAGGAAGAACGAGAACTCGGCTGCTGTCTTGCGGTCGACGCGCAGCAGCAACGCCCCCATGACGGTGGCGCCCGAGCGTGAGACACCCGGGCCCATCGCCAGGGTTTGGCAAGCGCCGATCATTAGCGCGGTCCTAGGGCCGATCCCATTGATGTCGCGCACCCGCGGCACAGGTATGGCGCGCTCGATCGCGAGGATCGCAAGGCCACCCAGGATCAGGCTCGCCGAAACGATGTAGGGGGAAAACAGCACGCTCTTGATGAAGCCGTGGGCCAGGGCGCCGACCAGCGCCGCCGGGAGGAACGCCATCAGGACGACGATGGCGAAGTGCCGGGCGGACGAGTCACGTGGCAGGCCCGCGGGCAGGCCCGCGGCCACATGAAGGAGCTTGGCCCGATAGATCCAGCACACGGCGAGGATCGCCCCGAGTTGGATGACGATCTCGAACACCTTGCCGGGCGGTCCGCGGAAACCGATGAGGTCGACGAGCAGAATGAGATGGCCCGTGGAGGAGACAGGGATGAATTCCGTCAAGCCTTCGACAACGCCCAGCAGCGCCGCCAGCAGGTAGGTTTCGCTCACGCTCTGCTCCGTTGTGATGGCCGGTGAGGGTCCGGCGTGATCAGGTGATGCCGACGGTTGCCTGGCCTCTCAGGGGCGGGGATCGCTGCCGAGCCCCGGCCGGTTTCACGTCCGCCGTACCCGCCCTCCGTTGGCTTGGCGGGCACGGCGATGCATGCAACGCTATGCGGCCGATGCCTGCGCTTTCAGCAGCCGCAGCCCGTTCAGCACCACGAGCAGCGAGGCACCGACGTCAGCGGCGATCGCACCCCAAAGCGAGGCCATCCCAACGAAGGTCAGAACCACGAACACCAGCTTCACGACGATCGAGAAACCGATGTTCTGGCGGATGACGCCGAGCGTCCCCCGCGAGTGCCGGACCAGCCAGGGCAGCTTGGAGAGGTCATCCGACATCAGCGCGATGTCCGCCGTCTCGATCGCCGCGTCGGTGCCGACCGCCCCCATGGCGATGCCGAGGTTGGCTCGGGCCATGGCCGGGGCGTCGTTGACGCCGTCGCCGACCATGGCGACTGCCCCATGCTTTGCGACGAGGTCCTCGACCGCGGCCACCTTGTCGGCCGGGAGGAGCTCGGCGTGCACCTCGTCGACGCCGGTCTCGCGGGCGATCGCCTCGGCGGTGGCGCGGTTGTCGCCGGTCAGCATGACCACACGCTCGATGCCCGCCGCGTGCAGCGCCGCCACCACGGCGCGGGCGGCGGGTCGGACGGTGTCGGCGACGGCGACCAGCCCCCACACGCCGCCCTCGTCGCCAACGGCGACCAGGGTGCGCCCGGCCGCCGCCAACCCGTCGGCGCGCCGCAGCGCCTCCGGGGTGGCGAGGCCGCGCTCCTCCATGTAGCGGCGTGAACCCAACCACACGGCGCGGCCATCCACCCGGCCGGTCACGCCCTTGCCGGGCACCGCTTGGACGTCCTCGGCGGGAACCGGCGACACGCCCCGTTCCTTCGCATTCTCCAGGATGGCCCGGGCAAGCGGGTGCTCGCTGCGCGCCTCGAGGGCCGCGGCCAGGGTAATGAGCTCGCCCTCGGAGCGTCCGGTGAGTGAAACGACATCGGCGACCCGCGGGCGCCCCTCAGTCAGCGTGCCGGTCTTGTCCATGGCCACGGCCTTGAGGTGGGCGGGCGCCTCGAGATAGACGCCGCCCTTGACCAGCACGCCCATCCGGGCCGCGCCAGTCAGCGCAGCGACGATGCTGACGGGTGTCGAGATGACCAGGGCGCACGGGCAGGCGATGACCAGCAGCACCAGCGCGCGATAGAACCATGTCTGCCAGTCGCCCCCGAGCAGGAGTGGCGGCAGCAGGAAGACGGCGATGGCCAGTGCCATGACCACGGGTGTGTAGATTCGGGCGAACCGCTCGACCCACGCCTCGGTGGGCGCGCGGCGGCTCTGGGCCGAGCCGACCATGCGGATGATCTGGGCGAGTGTGGTGTCCTGGGCGGCCTTGGTCGTCTCGATCTCAAGCGCGCCCGCGCCATTGATGGTTCCGGCGAAGACCTCGGAGCCCGGCGCCACCGCCACCGGCGCGCTCTCGCCGGTGATGGGGGCCTGGTTGATGTCGCTGGTACCCGCCGCGACGCGGCCGTCGAGCGGCAGCTTGTCGCCGGGGCGGACGACGATATGCGCCCCGACGGCGACCTCGCCCGCGGGCACCTCGCGTTCGGTGCCGTCCGGGAAGCGCACGCGAGCCGTGGGCGGCGCGAGCTCCATGAGGGCGGCGACCGCCCGGCGCGCCCGTCCCAGGCTCCACGCCTCGAGCGCCAGGGCAAGGGCGAAGAAGAACGACACCGTGGCCGCCTCAAACCACTCGCCGATCAGCACGGCGCCGGTGACGGCGACGACCATCAGCAGGTTCATGTCCGGCCGCAGCCGCCGGGCCGCGAGCCACGCCTTGGGCGCGACGTAGCGGACCGCGCAGAGGATCGAGACGGCGTAAGCGAGGATCGAAACCCAGGGCGCTTCGGCCTCGCCCATGAAGGCGGCCGCGGCACCGCCGCCGAGCCAGGCGTGCAGCCCGAAGCCGACGGCGGCGAGGACGCCGCTGGCCGTCGTGAGGGCGGTCTGGAGGCGCCGACGACGCTCCTCCGCCTCGGTCGCCTCTGTCGTCGCGCCTTCCTGCCAGACCTCCGCCTGCATGCCGGTCCGGGCCACGGCCTTGGTGACCCGCTCCAGCGTCGCTGGGTCCGGGTCGCCGGAGATCGACATGCGGCCGTTGATGAGGTCGAAGGCGAGCTTGTCCTCACCGCCGACCACGGGGCCGACCTCGCGCTTCAGCGCGGCCACCTCCTCGCCGCAGTCCATGCCATGGATGCGCAGCACCGTCTGACCCGGCAGTTGGACCGGAACAGGCGTGGTCAGTGCTGATGCGCCGCACGACATGCCGCAGGTGTCACCGGTCGGCGCCGTTGGCGGTACGTCACCCTCAGCCCAGAGCTCGGCCTGCATGCCGGTGGTCGCCACGGCTCGGCGGATCGCGTCGGCGGGCACGGGGGCCGCGACGGTCATCGTCCCCGCCTTGGTGTCGAAGGCGAGCCTGTCCTCGCCACCGACGACCGGACCAACGGCAGCCTTCAGGGCGCGGACTTCGTTCTGGCAGTCGAGCCCGCGGACCTTGAAGCGAAGAGCAATGGGGGTCTCGCTCCGGAGGCTTGCCCGCATGCCGGTTGTGCTGACCGCCCGCTCGATGTCCTCCACCGAGGCAGTGTTCCCGGGCGCCACCGTCATGGTCCCGGCCTTGGTGTCGAAGGACAGCTTATCCTCACCGACCAGCGGGCCGATGGCGCCCTTCAGGGCGCGGACCTCGTTCTGACAGTCCAGTCCCTGGACGCTGAAGATGAGGGAACCGGAGGGGCGCTCGTCGGTGTCACAGCAGGCAGCCCCAGTGCAGGAGATGCCGCTCGCGGCCGGTGCCACGGGTGCCGCACTATCCGATTCAGGCCAAAGCTCGGCCTGCATGCCGGTGGTCGCGACGGCGCTGCGGATCTCGTCCGTGGCCACGGGCGCGAGGGCCTTCACGATCATTTTTCCGGCCTTGGTGTCGAAGCTCAGCCGCTCCTCCCCGCCCACGACAGGGCCGACGGCGGCCTTGAGCGCGCGGACCTCGTTTTGGCAATCCAGGCCGCGGACCTTGAAGGCGAGTTCGACAGGCTCATCACGCCACAGGCTGGCGCGCATGCCGGTCGTGGCGACGGCGCGCTCGATCTCCTCGGGAGCAGCGCGGTCCTGGGGCGCCACCGCCATCATCCCGGCCTTGGTGTCGAAGGTGAGCTTGCCCTCGCCGCCGACGAGCGGACCGACCGCGGCCTTCAAGGCGCGCACCTCGTTCTGGCAATCCAACCCCTGGACCTTGAAGCGCAGCGGCTCGGGTCCGGGTAGGCGGGTGGTGGGTTCACGATAATTGTCCATTGCACTTCTCCGCCGTGTCTTCGCGGCATCCGGCGACGCGGCCGGTTATGGGTTCGGGGTGGCGCAGGTCAGGGCGAGGCGGCAGCCTTGGCCTGATGCAGGTCCGAGCGCGCGTGTCGGACGATAGAAACCGAGGATTGCAGGAACAGCCCCGCGACGACGACCGCGACGGCGAGGTCCGGCCAGCGCGTGCCCGTCCAGGCGACGAGGCCCGCGGCGGCGATGACGGCCACGTTGCCGAGCGCGTCGTTGCGCGAGAACAGCCAGACCGCGCGCACATTGGCGTCCCCCTTGCGGTGGGGCAGCAGGACCAATGCCGAGATGACGTTGATGGCGAGCGCGATCCCACCGAACAGCCCCATGGTCCCGGCCTCGGGCTGGTACAGCACGAACACCCGGTAGATCGAGGACGCGACCACGCCGACGCCGAGGGCACCAAGGAAGAGGCCCTGAAGGAGGGCCGCCCGCGCGCGCCACGCCAAGCTCCAGCCGATGGCGATCAGGCCCATCAGGGTGATCGTGCCGTCACCAAGGAAGTCGAGGGAGTCCGCCATAAGCGCCTGGGAGCCGGACATCAGCCCGGCGACGATCTCGACGGCGCCATAGCCGACGTTGAGCAGCACGACAGTCCACAGCGCTCGGCGATAGCCTGGGGTTACGTGGCTGTAGTCCTGGATGCGGTCGTCATCAGCGTCATCGGCGCCGCCGCTGACCACTTGGCGCTCATCCATTGTTCTCCTCCTCCGGGTCCGCGGGGGGTTCGATGACGTGCTCCACCATGTCTGTGATGATGCAGCGCACGCGGTCATCGGTGGCGACGTAGAAGACCTGCTTGCCGCGCTTGCGGGCCACCAGGAACCGGGCGGCACGGAGCACGCGCAGGTGGTGGCTGACCAGCGCGGTCGACAGGCCCACGCGCTCGGCAACATCGCCAACGCACAGCGGCTCACCCAAACAGGCCACCGCGATGCGCAGGCGGTTCGGGTCACCCAGCATCCGGAAAATCTCGGCGAGCTCGATCGCCCGCTCCTCGTCCAGCCTCAGGTCGGCCATCACGCACCATCAAACGCTCTAACAGTCATTTGATTATTTGGTTATCCAGCGTTTGTCAACTATCCTGGGCCGACCTGGGCAGGGAGTACGGCATGGGTATGAAGGGGGTGGACGTGGGGTACGGGGCTTGGCTGGCGATGATCGCAGCCGCAGGGACGGCGCTGGCGATAGCGGGCGCGGCCGGTGCCCAGGGGCTCGATGCACACGCCCTCGCGGCGGCCTGCGCCAGCCCGGCTCCAGTCGCCGAGAACGACTACCGATGCGGTCTCGCGCACTATCTCGGAAAGGGCGCTCGCGCCGACGCCGCCGAGGCGTTCCGACGGTTCATGCGGGCGGCTGAGGGCGGCCACACCGAGGCCCTGAACAACCTTGGTCAGATGCACCTCGACCGGGCGAGCCGGTTTCATGACGAGAGAAAGGGTTTCGCGCTCCTCCTCCAGGCGGCGGAGAAGGGCTACGCAAAGGCCCAGTACAGTGTGGCGCTGCTGCTCGAGGAAGGGCACGCGGCGCGCCAGGATCTCGCGCTGGCGCGCTCCTGGTACCGGAAGGCCGCTGAGCAGGACCATCCGTTCGCCCAAAACAACTTGGCGAACCTGCTGCGGTGGGGCACGGGGGGTGGCCGGGACGTTCCAGAGGCGGCCCGGCTGTACCAACGGGCGGCGGAGCGTGGAGTCCCTTCGGCCGCCTTCAACCTGGCCGAACTGTATCTGGAAGGCGAGGGCGTGCCGCGGGACACCGTGGAAGCGCATCTGTGGTTCACCCGGGCGGCGGCCCAGGGTGACAAGGCGCTCAAAGCCAGGATTTTCGACATCCTGAGCGCGCTCGAGGAACGGATGACCGACGCGGAGCGCAAGGCGGTGGCCAATCGGAACGCCCAATGGCGCGCCGAGCGTCCCGTTCAAAACAAGTAAGGCGCGTCCTATTCATGGCCCGACCCGGGTGGCGACGCGGGATGAAGCGCTTCTTTATCAGCGACTTCACGGAGAACGCGCGATGCAGAGCCAAGCTGTCGGATCAGCGGCCGATGTGGACCTGCCTCTGGAGCAGCGTAAAATCATTCGAAAGTCTGCTGCCGCTGCGCTCTTCTGCGGCATCGTCCTGGGCGGTGGCTATGTTTTGATGCCCCGCTTTGTCACGTTCCCCAGCGATCCGGTCGACCGCTTGGCCTTCGCCCTCCAAGCGGACGTGTTCATCCTGCTCTGGATCGCCGTTGGCGGGCAGATGGTTGCGCGTGGACGCTTCCGCTCCAAGGCCGACAACCGCGGTTCCGCCTTTGGGCCGCCGAGCCCACGCATCGCCATCCCGGTGGCCTTCCTTCAGAACACGCTGGAGCAGGCCGTCATGGCTGTGGGCGCCCATCTCGCCCTCGCCACGCTGCTGAGCGGGCCTGCGTTGTCCCTGCTGGCTTGCTCAGTAGCGCTCTTCGGTGTCGGCCGAGTGACGTTCCTCATCGGCTATCCCAAGGGCGCCGGGGACGGGCCTTCGGCATGGCAACAACGGCGCTGCCAACGTTGCGTGCCTACCTGTTGGCCATCGTGCTGATCGTCAGCCGGGTGGTTGGCTGATGCTTGGCGGCGTTCTGCGTCGCCCAAACCGACCGACCGGGTGGAGCTCGGAGTCGCCAGTGCCGAGGTAGCGTGGCGGCCGCCGTTGCCCGTCGCTGTATCGTTGGAGGAGACCATCCACGGAGCCCCTGTGCCGCGCAGTCACAAGGCAGTGGTCGACCGAAACGCCCGGCGATGCGCCGAGCCCGGTTCACAGCAAGGGACAGAGGTGAGGACCGTGGCCGATGCTCAACGGTAATGGCATTCTCGCTTGCGTGCCCACCCGAACAGCTGTTGCATGGATGTATCCAGCATCCGGAGGCACCTGCCGACGATTGTGCCCCGCTGCCCGTAGCATTGCTCGTTGGCGACCTTTTCTTGTATGAGGTAAGTGTTCAGGTAGTCCTGCCCGCACGTGTCCAGGATGAAGCGGTGCTCCCGCTCCCGGATAAAGGCATTTTGGAACCCAAGACCGAAAAGTCTTAACTCTTTGAGAGACAAATGGCGAATGGCATTGCGGGGTGTGTCCTGCATAAGTTTTAACAAACGATGCTCGACACCATTTTTTGTGAAGTAAGCCCCAATGGCTTCATGAGCATCTCCTGGCATGCCAGCCAAGTCTTTCTCTGTCGGTCGATGAACACCGATCTGACCTTGAGCGAACCGATATTGACCCGCGGCGAAGATGAAGGTGCAGGCACCCAAGCACCGCGCTCCTTTCGGAACGTTGGCTTTTACGGTTTCCAGCACGGAGAAAGCCTCTCCAATCCTCATCGCCTGCGCAATCGAGCCGCCGCTGCTGTTGAGCACCAATTCCACGGAGCGTGGTTGCGGCGCCGTGCGGGCGATGTAATCCGCAACCTCGGCCAAGGCATCGGCATCATTCCTGGTCACCTTGCCCGTGATCGTGATCTCCGGCCAGACGGCGGGCGACAAACAGGATGCGGTATAGGCCGCCACGTCGGCCTTGTTGCGCAACGGCAGGCGCACCTCGCCGCTTCGTCCCACAGGGCGCCCTTCGTCGCGTGGAGTGCACGCGACGGTGACCGCAGCGAGGACCGGGCGCGGTGCTGCAATTACGGTGGCCAACACCATTCCGAGAAGCGGGAGGTGCGGCTGCACTGCTCTGTGCTCCCTGAAAACCCTGGCGGAATGTTGAGCGGTAGCGAATGCCAAGCGTCTAGGATAGGTAGAGCGAGCCGTCGAGCAGACGGGCGAAGCTGACCAGACCGGTCCAGGTGTCGCGCTTGGCGCCGAGATCCAGGACCCCCTCAACTTCGACCACTGCGCCGGTGGGCAGGGCCGCATCCTCGCGCAGGTACATCACGACCGCGTCGGGTGGCAACGGCAAATCCGGGAAACAGTGCGGGCAGGTCACCAGCGGGGAACTGGCGAGAACATGGTATCCCGCGCCCGCCTTGGAATGAGGAATCAGGTAGCCTGAGGCGATAACCCGTTGACCCGCCAGGGCGCGCGTAGCGGTCCCGAAGCCCAGGTCACCTTCGGCGCGCAGCTGCTCCAAATCCAGCCGAGGCAAAGACCGCCCGAAGGCCGGGCGGATGGCCGAGGACGCGGCAGCAACACCACACATGGAAAGAAAGGTCCGACGCAGCATCCTGAACTCCCCGTTCGACAGCGCACGTTACCATGAGTTGGCGTCGCGGTTCACCCCGAGCTCGCGTCGGGATCGCTCGAAGTCACGCGGTGTTGCCCGCCGACATCGCCACCGGGTGGTCAAGGACGGTCCTTCGGTTTGGTCGCGCGCCAAAGGGCGTTTCCCAGTGGAACGTCTCGACGATGTCGACGAGACCTGCCTCGCGCATCAAGTCGGGCAAGCGCCCGCGGGCGTGGTCTGCGGTGCTCTCGAAGCCGTCCAGAAGCTGGACCGTGTAGAAGAGCGCACGTATGAAGGGGCCGCTTGGGCGCCCCCAGTCGACCAGGAACAGGCCGCCGGGGACGAGCAGGTCGTGGATGCGTGCAAAGACGGCGCGTTTCGTGGGTGGTGGGAGATGGTGGAAGAACAGGCTCGACACCGCCTTGTCGAACGTTCCGGGGCCGAAGGGTAGGGCATCGGCCATGCCCCGGCACCATGCCACCTGCACCCCGGCGCGGGCTGCCTTCGCCACGGCATGGCGCAGCACCGCCTCATCGGCATCGAGCCCCACAACGTCAGCCCGGGGGCAGGCGAGCTTGAGCAGCACCGCCAGCGTTCCGGTGCCGCAGCTGACATCCAGGACACGCTCGTCGGGCATCGGCGCCGTCTCGGCCCCGTGAACCGACCGTCAGGTTACCTCGCGCATGGTGAGGCGCATGACCGGGTCGTAGAGGTTGGTGAGCGCATGGATGCCAAGTGCAGGGACAAAACCGGCCATGATGCACCTCTCTGAAGAGTTGGTTGTTCGGTGGCCTCAGGCGGTTCATAGGACGGCGGCGTGCAGGCGAGTCGATGGCCTTTCTCACGGCTGGATGATCCGTCTTTCCGACGTGGTCGCTCCGTCCTCCTTGCTTGAGGCGACGAACCTCGGCACCATGCACCCTGTGGCAACTATAGGGTCAATGGGGATTTCTCGATGCGAACGGGTCTGTCGATCGGCGATCTCGGCAAGGCGACCGGTACCAAGGCTGAGACCATCCGATTTTATGAAAAGGTCGGCATTCTGCCGGAGCCCGCGCGAACCTCGGGGAACTACCGAAGCTATAGCGAGGAGCACGTCCGGCGCCTGACCTTCGTGCGAAAGGCGCGCAATCTCGGTTTCCGGCTCGAGACCGTGCGGGCCTTGCTGGACTTCGCCGACCAGCCGGACCGCCCATGCGTCGAGGTCGACAAGCTCGTCATCGAGCAGCTGCACGAGGTTGAGCGCAAGCTCGCTGACTTGGAGCGCCTGCGCAAGGAACTCGCGCGGATGATCCAGCAGTGCCATGGCGGGCCAGTGTCGGATTGCCGCATCATCGAGGCTCTGTCGCCGTGATTCCCGACCCCGGCGGCTAGGTGCCGCCCCCACGTGAGCCGCGCCCTTCGAGGCGTGGAATTGTCTAGGTCAAGGCAGGGAGCCGGTGACATGACCGCCATCAGCCGGGCGAGTCTGGAGGACAACCAGGTCGCCATCTACTTCGCCGCGGTCGTCGCCGGGCTGCTCGCGACCGTAGCGGTGCCGAGCAACGCCTGGGGCGCGGCGGTCACTCCGGCTCTCGCCGGACTGATCTACGTGACCTTCCTCCAGGTGCCCCTGGGCGAGCTTCGCCAGAGCCTCGCCAACGGCCGTTTCCTGCGGGCCCTGCTGGTGGTCAACTTCGTCGTGGTGCCCTGCGTGGCCTTCGCTCTCGTGTCATTCCTGCCGGGCGACCAATGGCCGGTGCGCCTCGGGGCACTGCTGGTGCTGCTGGCGCCGTGCATCGACTACGTTGTGGTCTTTACCCACCTCGGACGCGGTGATGCGAAGCTGGTGTTGGCAGCAACGCCGGTCCTGCTGCTCGTGCAGATGCTGCTCCTGCCCGTCTACCTCGGCCTGCTCAATGGCGCCGAAGCCACGGTGCTGATGCGGCCCAGCCCGTTTCTGGAGGCGTTCGTCTGGCTCATCGCCGTGCCGCTGTTTACGGCCGGAGCGACGCAGGCGTGGGCCGCGCGCGCCAGCGCCGGGAGAGCCGTCGCCGACACCATGGCTTGGCTGCCGGTGCCGCTCATGGCGGTGGTGCTGTTCCTGGTGGTCGCCGCTGTTGCCCCCGACGTGGCTGCCCAGGCGCACGCCGTCGCGCTCGTGGTGCCGGTCTACATCGCCTTCGCGCTGGTAATGCCCTACGCCGGGCGGGCCATCGCGCGCCTGTTCGGGCTGGAAACCGAGGCGGCCAGGGCCGTCGTCTTCAGTGGCAGCACCCGGAACTCCCTGGTCGTGCTGCCGCTGGCGTTCGCTGTGCCCGACGCCGGGGCCCTGGTGCCCGCGGCCGTGGTGACGCAGACGCTCGTGGAACTTGTGGCCATGCTTGTCTACGTCCGGTGGGTTCCGCGTCTCGTGCGGACAGCCGCACCAGCCACAGGCTGACAGGAGCGTTGAACATCGACTGCGGTGGCCCTATGCGCATGGCGTATTGTGCGCAGCTGCGTGTTCGAAGGTCTGGGAGGAAAAAATCACGTCCTGCTGTGTCTCATGTTCCAGTTTCCGGGGCTGACGAGAGCGTGCTGAACCGCAGGGGCACACCGTGTTCCAGCATCGAGTCGCATAGCATCGTTCAGACCGCTCAGCCCGGCGCCCTGGACTGGATGATGCGCTCAAACGCCGCCAGGGTCTCCTCGCTGACGTGGTGTTCGATGCCCTCGGCGTCCCGATGCGCGGTCTCCTCGCTGACTCCAATGGTTTTGAGGAAGCCGACGACGATCGCATGCCGCTGGCGTGACCGCTCGGCCATGGCGCGCCCGGCATCGGTCAGGAAGATGGAGCGGTAGGGCTGCGTTGCGACCAGACCGTCCCGTTGCAGGCGGGCGATCGTCTTGACCACCGTCGGGTGGGCGACGCCGAGACGCCGGGCGATGTCGGCGGCCCGCGCCTCGCCGGTTGTGTCGATCAGATCGGCGATGAGCTCGACGTAGTCTTCGGCCACCTCGGTCTGGTGGGCCTCCCGGACCCGCTGGAAGTTCGCCGCCTGCCGGTCCGCATCCGGCATCGCCACCGGCCGCCTGCGCGCCCGCTCTGCGCCCACTGTCCTGCTCCCTTCGGTCCGCCGCGCATTGTGCCACAAGGCCGGATGGCCGTGGCAGCGGTGCTTCCGGCTGCTCCGAAGGAGACACCGGACACCGATGCGCCGTTGAGAACTATAGCCGATGCTACATGTTATAGCGCAAGGCACATCACCGGGCCGGTGCGGCACCGGCCCCGATGCGGGAGCAGCGACATGAAGTCCCTCCTTGGTCTTCCCGTGACGCGACGACTGATCCTGGCGGGCAGCGCCCTGCTGGGCGGCGCCCAGACCGCCGGACTCGCGCTGCGAGGCGCGGCGGCCCAGCCGCACGGCGGACACGCACCCCCCGCCGGGCCCGCTTCCGCAGCCCACGGCGCACACGGTGGCATGATGACGGTCGGCGAGGTCGACCACGTCCACAACGGCTTCGACCCGCATGCCATGCTGACGGACTGGGACACCGGAACGGTCGTCCAGGATCCCGACGGCCGCCCGTGCCGCGAGTTCGACATCGTCGCCGAGGACAAGGAGATCGAGATCGCGCCGGGCATCCTGTTCCCCGCCTGGACCTACAACGGCCGCGTCCCAGGACCGACCATCCGGGTCACCGAGGGCGAGCGGGTGCGCGTCCGCTTCCACAACCGCGGCTCCCACGCGCACTCGATCCACTTCCACGGCATCCATTCCGCCCGCATGGATGGCGTGCCGGGCGCCGGGGACGTGCCGCCGGGCGGCGCGTTCACCTACGAGTTCACCGCCTTCCCGTTCGGCTGCCACCTGTACCACTGCCACACCGTCCCGCTGAAGCGGCACATCCACAAGGGTCTGTACGGCGCCTTCATCATCGACCCCGACCCGGCCCGCCACCCCGGCGAGGAGGCGGCCGCGCGGTCGCGCCTGCTGGGGACGGACGAGAACCGGGGGTGGCAGGAGTTCATGATGGTGATGAACGCCTTCGACACGAACTTCGACGAGGAGAACGAGATCTACGCCGCCAACACGGTCGCCCACGCCTACTCCAAGCGGCCCATCGTGATCGACCGCTCCCGGCCGGTGCGGGTCTACCTGGTCAACGTCACCGAGTTCGACCCGATCAACAGCTTCCACCTGCACGGCAACTTCTTCGACTATTACGACCACGGCACGACGCTGACGGCGACACTGCGCACCGTCGACACCGTGACGCAGTGCCAGGGCCAGCGCGGCATCCTCGAGTTCAGCTTCCGCGACCACGAAGCGGGCCTCTACATGTTCCACGCGCACCAGTCCGAGTTCGTCGAGCTCGGCTGGATGAGTCTGTTCGACGTCCGGGAGAGCGTCGCATGACCGCGCCCGGCCGCACCGTCCTCGCCGTCCTGGCGCCGCTGCTGCTGATCGCCACCGTCGCGGCCGCGTTCCTCGCCGCCGACCCGCTGCGCCCGCTGACTGGCTCGGCGCCGCCGGTCGAGCGGATCACCGTCGAGCGGCACGTGCTCGACGGTGACGGCATCGCGCTCCTGGTCCGCGCCGGGGGCACCGAGCCGATGCGGATCGCCCAGGTGCAGGTGGACGGTGCCTACTGGAACTTCGCCCAGGACCCGCCCGGCGAGCTCGGTCGGCTGTCCACGGCGTGGCTGCGCGTCCCGTACCCGTGGGTGCTCGGCGAGACGCACAAGGTCGTCCTGGTCACCCGCACCGGTGTCACCTTCGAGCACGCCATCGACGTCGCCGTGGCAACGCCGGGAACCAACAGCCTCGGCCTGCTCGGCCTCGTGGGGGTGTTCGTCGGCGTGGTGCCGGTCGCCCTCGGCATGCTGTTCTACCCGGCCCTGCGCGCGGGCGGCTCCAGGACCTTCGGTTTCGCCCTGGCGCTCACCGTCGGCCTGCTCGGGTTCCTGCTGGTCGACACGCTCGGGGAGGCACTGGAGCTCGCCGCCGAGGCCGCGCCGGGCTTCAAGGGGGGCGCCATGGTGTGGGTCGTCGCCGCCCTGGCGTTCGCGCTTCTCATGGCGGTCGGCCGCCGCAAGGGCGGCGACATCGGCGGCGTGGCCCTGGCGACCTCCATCGCGCTGGGGATCGGGCTGCACAACCTCGGCGAGGGGCTGGCGATCGGCTCGGCCTTCGCCACCGGCGCCGCGGCGCTCGGCACCTTCCTGGTGCTGGGCTTCACGCTGCACAACGTCACCGAGGGGATCGGCATCGTCGCGCCGCTGGTCGGCGAGCGGCCGCGCTGGCCGGTCTTCGTCGGCTTGGCCGCGCTGGCCGGGCTGCCCGCCGTCGCGGGCATCTGGCTGGGCAGCTACGCCTTCTCGCCGCACTGGGCGGCGCTGGCGCTGGCCGTGGGCGCCGGGGCGATCCTCCAGGTCGTCGTCGAGGTCTGCGGCCTGATGGTCCGGCAGGCGCGCCGACAGGGTGCCTCCTGGGCGACGCCGTCCGCCCTGGCCGGGGTGTTCCTCGGCGTGGCGGTCATGTACGGGACGGCGCTGCTGGTCCAGGCGTGAGGTGCTTTCGGGGCTTGGGTTGCCGCCGCCACCCCTGTCCGCTCCGGACGGCCCGGGATGCAGGGAGTCTGCATCCCAAGACCACACCCGCCTCAGCCGCCCTTGGCGGGTGTGGCCCGCGTTGCCCGCACCTCGCTCTCAACGAGGTCGTAGAGTTGCTGGGCGCCGAAGCTCGGCAGGTGCTTGCCGTTGACCAGGAACGTCGGCGTCTTCTGCGCACCGACCGCCAGCGAGTCGCTGCGGTCCTGATCCAGGACCGCCGTCACGCCCGGCGCCATCAGCGTGTCGCGCGCCTTGGCGACGTCGAGACCGGCGGCTGCCGCTGCCTCCCACGCCTTGTCGAGGCGCGGCGCGCTGTGGCTTGCCCAGAGCGGCTGGGCGCGCAGGATGGCCTCCAGCACGGGTTCGAACTTCCGTTGCTGGCGCGCGGTTTCGAGCAGGCGAACCACCTCGTCCGAGCCCTGGTGAAGCGGGGTGTACCGGATCACCAGACGGACCTGATCGGGGAACTTCGCCATGATCTCCTTGACCACGGGATAGAAGGCCCGGCAGGTCTCGCAGGCCGGATCGAAGAACTCGACGATGGTGACGGGCGCCGTCTTCGGACCGAAGATCGGCGAATGAGGCCGCACGAGCACGGCGGTGTCGGCCACCTTCGCGCTGGCATTCTCCGCCTGCCGGGCGGTGACCCACCAGCCAGCGGCCGCGAACACGGCGATGGATGCGATGGCCGTCAGGACGACAAGGGTTCGTTTGGTCATGGGGAGAGCTTCTTCCGGACGAGGAGCATGAGAACGACGATGGCGCCGAACGCGCCAACCGACAGGAGCGGGAGCGGGATGCCCCCGAGGATGGTCATGTTGTCGCTGGAGCAGGACGGGCCTGCACCGCAAGGTTCCAGCGCGGTCGGCGCCACGCCGGTGAAGACCAGCGTGTGCCAGATGGCGATGACGGCGCCGACGGCGGCCAGCGGCAGCGCGTAGCGCCACACCGCACCATCCGTTCGATAGCAGGCGACGGCGAGGATCACCGCCAGCGGGAACATGAAGGCCCGCTGGTACCAGCACAGCACGCACGGGGTCTGGCCCATGATCTCGCCGATGAAGAGCACGCTCAGGGTTGAGCCCAGCGCGATGACCCACGCCGCAAAGAGCATTGTCCAAAGCGGCTCGCCCTGCGCCGCCTCGGCCACGGGAGGCTGAACGGCGCTGTCCTGGCGCCGTTTCGCTCGTGTCCTGTTGGTTGTCATGTCGTCAATTCCGTTTTGCTTCGATGTCACAGGCCGAAAACCGCGAGCCACCAGTCCGCCGCGACCGCGATGCTGCCCAGCGCGCCGGGCGCCAGCGACAGGAGGTGCCGCAGCGGTCTTAACCGAGGTCAGAACCGACGGCTGCGGTAGCATTCGGCGGAAGCGGCGGTTGAGGATCCGCTGCATTCGCATCGCTGTGGTGTTGGCTTCATGCGCTCACCGCCCGAGTGGCCTTCAGGTGCGGGACGGCGGTGCCGGTGCGGGGCCGACGGTGTCGGTGGGGCCGTCCCTTCCGGTCGATGCCGTATCCGCTGTCTTCGGGGAGCCGCGGGCCGTTCGCAGTGCCGCCAGCACCGCCTCGGAGGTCAGGATTTCCGGCAGCACGAGCCCGTTTGGTGCGCCGGGACCATAGACGGCGTTGAACGGGATGCCGTAGCGGTCGTAGCGCGCCAGGAAGTCGGAGATCCGCCGGTCTGGCCGGGTCCAGTCCGCCCGCATCGGCACGATGTCGGACCCGGCGAGGGCGACCGCGACCTCGCCCCTGTCGATGACGAGCGACTTGTTCGCCTGGCAGGTGATGCACCATTCGGCGGTCACGTCCACGAACACCGTCTTACCCTGCGCTACGAGCCGACCGATCTCCGCCTGCTCGAAGGGCACCCATGCGGTTGCGGCGGCCGAAGCGACCCGGGTTTCTCCGAAGACGGCGGGTGCCGTCAGCGCGCCCGACACGGAGGCGACGACGAGAGCCGCGGCGGCCATGCCGCCCACGCGCGTCCGGAGCACCATCGCCGCCGCCAGGAGGCTCAGCGCCGCGGCGACCGCCAGAGCCGCCTGCCAGGAGGTCTGGACCGCCAGGACGGTCAGCAGCCACGCCGTCGTCCCGAGCAGCGCCAGAGCCAGCACTCGGCGCAGGACGCCCATCCATCGGCCGGGGCGCGGCAACAGGCCAGTCAGCCCGGGGAAGGCGGCCACCAGGAGGTACGGGGAGGCCAGCCCGACGCCGAGCGCGGCGAAGATGGCGAGGATCTCCGCCGGACCGCGGGCGAGCGCGAAGCCAACGGCGGTGCCGACGAACGGGGCGGAGCACGGCGTCGCCAGCAGGGTGGCGAACGCCCCCATCGCGAAGTTCCCGGCCAGTCCGTTCCCGCCCGCCCCGCCCAAGGCCGTCGCGATCCGGGACGGCAGCGGAATGTCGAACCCGCCTGCGAGGCTCACCGCGAAGGCCACGAGCACGGACGCCATCAGCACGAGGAAGACGGGTTGCTGGAACTGCACGCCCCAGCCCACGGCCGCGCCCGCGGCCTTGAGACCGACGAGAGCGCCCGCGAGCAGCAGCATGGAGGCGGCGATTCCCACCGCGGTCGCCAGGAAGCTGAGCCGGACGCGCCCCCGCTCCCGGCCGCGGTGATGGACCACCGACACCAGTTTCAAGCTCAGCACGGGCAGGACACAGGGCATCAGGTTGAGCACCAGGCCGCCGAGCACGGCGACGCCGAGGACGGGCAGGAGTTCGCCCGGCCAGGGACCGGAGCCGGATCGCCCGGCCGCAACCGCGAGACGCGCCTCGGCCGCCCGCGTCCCGTCGGTCAGGGTCACCGTGATCGTCTTGTCCGGCATTGTCACGACATCCGGCCCGGACACCACCGGCAGCCTTGCCGTGGCCTCGCGGCCGTCGACGGCGAACGAGAACTCGGGCTTGCCGAAGGTCCAGCTTCCGCTCTCGACGAGGACGTCCGGATCGGCGAGCGGCCGGGCCGAGGCGATGCGGACGGTCAGGATCCCCGGCGCGCCGGGCTCGACGGAGGCGCTTCCCACGGACAGCCCGGAGCGGCTGCCGTCGTCCGGCACCTGCGCCTCGAAGCGCGCGATCAGGTTGGCTGTCTCAGGGTCGGCGGCGGCGGCGCCCGCCGGGAGGTCGAGCGAGACATCGAGATTGGTCGGGATGCAGATCGTGCTGCACACCAGGATGTCCGCCCGCCCGCGCAGAGCCACCGGTTCGCCCGGCCGCTCGACCCGGACGTCCAGCGGAAGGACGACCTCCCCCTCGTAGCCGAAGGTCTCGATCCCGAACAGCGTGAAGCGGCGCGGGGCGGGCCACCGGACGTCCACGCCCGCGACGTTCCCGGAGGCCGACCAGTCCACGGCCGGAGGCGCCCCTGCATCGCCGGGCGAGCGCCAGTACGTCTTCCATCCGTTCGCCAGCCGCAGGTGCAGACCGGCCGGGACGGTGTCGCGGTCGCCGACCGCCTCCACGGATGCGACCACCCGGGCCTGCACCGTCTCGTGCGTCGCCCAGCCGCCGATGGCGGCCTGCGCGGCCGCGCCATTCCATGTCGCCGCGGCGAGGATCGCCGCGACCAGACGCCCGAATGTGCGTGCTCTCATCCAACTGCTCCTGCGGGAATTGCCTATCCCCGCCGGGGCGGCTCCCGAGGTGAGACCTCGGAGCGCCAGCCCGGCTATCGGTCTCAGGACCATCCTCAATGGTTGGCGTAGATCCACATCTTGCTGTCGGGCGTGCCAAAGAGAACAACCTGGTAGGGCTCGCCGGTCTTCATGTCCATGCCCGGAGCGTCCTGCGGCATGCCTGGGGCCGACAGCCCCTTGGCGTTCGGGCGCTCGGCGAGCAGCCGCTTCACGTCCTCCGCGGGGACGTGGCCCTCGATCGCGTAGCCGCCGACGACCGACGTGTGGCAGGAGTGCAGCTGTTCAGGGATCCCGTGCTTCTCCTTGATCGGCTCGACGTCCTCGACCTCGTGGACCTTCACAGTGAACCCGGCTGCGATCATGTGCTTGACCCAACCCGCGCAGCATTCGCAGGTCCGGGACTTCCACACCTCGACGATCTGCGCCGCCGCCGCCGGGGCGCTTGCGAACAGGGCGGTGCCGCCAACGACGGCGCCACCGGCCAGAGCGGTTGCCACGGCCAGGGCGGCTGCAACCTTCTTGGACTTCGTGAACATCACTGCATTCCTTGAATTCGGGCTCCGCCCTCCTGGGGCGGACGCAAACTTGGGCTTCGTTGCTCTCGGGTGCGCCGCGGTGCCGATACCGGGCACTGGTGCCATTCCGGCATGCCTTCACGTCCGCACGCGCGGACAGCGGAAGAGGCACGATCCGGCGTAGGCCGGGCGATCAGATGGAGGAGCGCGGCGGTTTCAGCGCGGGATCGACCCCGATGCCGTTCAGCAGGACGGTGCCAGGCATCGCCGCCGACGCTGGGGGCGGAATGACGAGGGGCAGTGCGCTGCCGATGGGCAGGCTGACGTGCATCGCGTGGCAGTCCACGGCCATGCAGCCGTCGCCGAGGCCCGACGCGCCGCCGATGTCGGGGCAGCCGCTCCGGTTCGCCGCTTCGGTCGGCGCCGTCCACTCGATGGTGGATGCGCACGATGGATCGCCGGTGCAGGCGGGATCAGTGGCGACAGGGCCTGGGGTCAGCGATCCGGCGGCATGGCCGCAGTGGTCGGCGAGGGCACTGGCCCGAGCCGGAGCGGTCAGCGGCGCCAACGGCGCGACGAGCATGGCCAGCAGAAGCAGGCCAACCGCCACGTACCGCAGAACTGCGCCGAGACCGCGTGTCATACCCTCGAACCTTCCCGGCTCCGCGGGGGCCGCAAAGCCGCCGCCATACTACACCGCCGAACGATCCCCGCGTTGATTTCAGTCAACAGTCGAGATCCGCGGTCCGATCAGACCAAGGGCGCCCTAACGGAGACCGTGTGCTTTCCGGAAGCAGGATTCCCTTCCGGGCCGGTTCGGGGCATAACCGACGGGGCGAGGGAAGATCAGGGACGACGTGAGCACGCATCCAGCCAGCCGGGACGTTCGGTCACAGCATCGGCTCATGTCGGCGCTGGCCGTTGTCCTGCTGTTGCTCCGCATCCTGCTCCCGGCCGTCCCGGGCGGCACTGCCCTCGCCGGTCCGGACGACGGTACATTCCACGCCGGACCCGCGCACGCGCACCTCGGCCAAGCCGACCACTCCGGCGAGACCGACCGGCATCACGAGATCTGCCACTTCTGCCGGTTCCAGGATGCGGTCCTCCCGCCGCCCACGTCGGAACCGGTCGCCCGCACGCTGCCCCCTGTCGTGGCCCCTTGGCTTCCGTCGGCGCGGCAGGCGGCACCCGCTCTCGACTTCCTGGTCGTCGTCCAGGCCCGCGCGCCTCCTCGGTTCGTCTGATCCGACCCGCAGATCCGACGTCAACCGCCGTCCCATGCCCGCAGGGCTGGACGGCCAAGCGTGGACGCCCGCGTCCATGCCCGAGGAGATCAGAGATGAAGTCCATGATGCGCGCCGCCCTGACGGCGGCCGTCGCGCTCGCCGCGCCCGCGCTCGCTCACGCCCATGTCACACTGGAGACCGGCGAGGCGCCCGCCGCCAGCTATTACAAGGCGGTGGCCCGCATCGGGCACGGCTGCAACGGCTCCCCGACCAAGGAGATCCGCATCAAGGTGCCGGACGGCATGGTGTCGGTGAAGCCGATGCCGAAGCCCGGCTGGGAGGTCTCGACGGTCGTCGGCAAGCTCGCCACGCCGTACGAGAGCCACGGCAAGACCATCACCGAGGGCGTCACCGAGGTGCGGTGGAGCGGCGGCAAGCTGTTCGACGAGCACTACGACGAGTTCGTGTTCCGCGGCCAGCTGCCCGACAAGCCCGGCGAGACGCTGTACGTGCCCATCGTCCAGATCTGCGACCAGGGCGAGTCCCGCTGGATCGAGATCCCGGCCGCCGGGCAGGCCGACAAGGACCTGAAGGAGCCCGCCCCGGCGATCCGCCTGATGCCGAAGGCCAAGTAGCCCCGAAAGGCCGAGCGGCGGCGTCGGTCCCGAGCCGGTGCCGCCGCCGGAGGACAAGCCATGAACAGCCTGAGCCGATGGGCGGGAGCGATCCTGCTGGCGGCCCTTCTCGTCGGCACCTGGTCGGGAAGCGCACGCGCCCACGCCGTCCTGCTGGAGAGCGCTCCGGCCGACGGGCAGGTGCTTCCCGCCGCACCCGACCGCG
>OFDN01000481.1_pt1 | contig 32898 bp, 31 predicted proteins | sample 1520971 | NCBI WGS metagenome assembly OFDN01 (sample SAMEA94257418, study PRJEB24077) | hot springs metagenome | biome: Aquatic biome; feature: Geographical feature; material: Water | place: India | collected 2012-06-12 | depth 5 m | reverse complement strand
ATCGCGGCGGGACGGCAGGCCGGGTTGCCGCCCGCCGAGATCGTCGCGCTCTGTGCGGAACGGGTGTTCGGCATCGATGTGCACCCCGTCGCGGTGTCGCTGGCGCGCGTCACCTGGCTGCTGGCGCTTGGCGATCTGGTGCAGGACCGGCCGCCCACGCTCACCGTCCCGGTCTACATGGGCGACTCCATGCAATGGAGCCTCCGCCCGCTGGGGGCGTCGGCCGAGGTGCTGGTCGATGTGCCGCCGAACGACCCGCCCCTGCGCATCCCCGCCGGGCTGGCGAGCGACCAGCGGTTGTTCGAGCGCGCGCTCGACGAGCTCAACCGGGGGCTCGACCGGCTGGCCGAACCGGACGCGGTGCGGGATGCGATCGCCCGCGCCGGCGCCGCCGCCGCGGACGCCGACATGCTCGGGCGCACCTTCGCGCAGTTGAAACAGCTCTTCCTCGAAGGCCGCAACCACATCTGGACCTTCATCCTGCGCAATCTGCTGCGCCCGGTCTGGCTGTCGCATCCGGACCATCGCGTCGATGCGCTGATCGGCAATCCGCCCTGGATCGTCTATCGCCATTTGAGCGCGGACATGAAGGACCGGCTGCGCGAGGCGTTGCAGAGCTACGGCCTCTGGGTCGGCGGCAGCCTTGCCACGCATCAGGACATGTTCGCGCTGTTCTGGGCGCGCGGGGCCGAGCGCTATCTGCGCGACGGCGGCACGCTGGCGCTGGTTTTGCCCTACGCCGCGCTGAACGCGCCCGTCTATGCCGCCATGCGCAACGGCGGCATGCAGCGGGTCAAGGTGGCGATCACCGGCGGCTGGGGGCTGGAGCGCGTCTGGCCGATCTTCGGGGCGCAATCCGGCAGCAGCACGACCAGCACCTGCGTGCTGTTCGGTGAGCGCGACCGCGAGGGGGCGCCGCCCGCCGACATCGACCGTTGGGTGGGCGTGCTCGACCGGCGTGACGCCAGCGAAGCCGAGGCGGCCGAGGCGCTGGCCCATGTGCGCACCGCTTGGCCGAGGCCGCGGACGTTGATTGCCACATCCCCTTATCGGAAACGCTTTCGGCAGGGTGCGACGCTGACGCCGCGCCGCTTCTTCCTGGTCGAGCAGGTGGCGGCCGGCCGCCTGCAAAGCCGCCGTGACGCGCCACGCGTGCGGGGCAGGGTCGGCAATTTGGACAAGCAGCCGTGGTCCGGCGTCGAGCCGCCCGAAGGCCCCGTCGAACGAGCCTTCCTGCGGCGGATTGTGCTCGGTGAATCAGTCTCGCCCTATAGGCTCCTTGACCTTGTGACCGGCGTGGTCCCGATGGAGGATGGCGCGATCCTTACGGCAGCGGGAGCGGAGGCGCATGGTCACCGTGGCCTCGCCGCTTGGCTTCGTGATGCCGAAGCGAAGTGGAATAAGTACAGCAATAAAGGAGCGGATGACGCACCTCGTATGACATTGGGGCAATCCGTCAATCATCTGCAGAAGCTCACTCTACAATCTGATAAGAAATCTATTCGAATAACGTATTCTGCATCCGGAACACGGCTGAGTGCGTGCTGGCTAGAAGATTCTGATGCCATCGTAGACAAGAAGGCTTATTGGGCGGCCGCCAACTCGCTCGAAGAAGCTGCCTACGTGACCGCGGTCCTCAACACGACGGTCGTGTTGGATCGGGTGAAGGATCTCCAGCCGGTCGGCCAACGTGATCGGCGTGACTTCGACAATCTGGTCTGGACCTTGCCCATCCCCGACTTCGACGCTTCCGAGGCGCTGCATGCGGACCTCGCCGCGGCGGCCCTGCACGCCGCCGCGGTCGCGGCGCAGGTCGAACTGCCCGCCGCCGCGCATTTCACCGCCAAGCGGCGGTTGATCCGCCGGGCGCTGGTGGAGGATGGCGTGGCGCAAACCATCGAGCGTCTGGTCGACGCTCTGCTCCCTCCCTAGCCTGTCGTGTCCCGGCGGAGTTCCGGTCCCGCCCCGCCGACCCCCTCTCAAAACCCCATGGCGCACCCGTCCTTCCGCGGATCAGACCCGCCGATCAGCACGCCGCGCGCGTGGTCGATGTGGATGGCCTGGGAGCCGCCGAGGGGATCGGCGGTGACCTCCACGGTGTGGCCGCGGCGGCGGAGGTCGTCCACGACGGCGGGGTCGTGGGTGGCTTCCATTTTCAGGATGCCGGCGTGGGCGAAGCTGCGGGGGCGGTCCATGGCGGCCTGGGGGTCGAGGCCGTGGTCGAGGATGCCGGTGATCAGATCGGCGTGCCCCACCGCCTGGTACTGGCCGCCCATCACGCCGAAGGGCATCACCGCGCGCCCGTCCTTCACCAGCATGCCGGGGATGATGGTGTGCAGCGGGCGCTTGCGCGGGGCGATGGCGTTGGGGTGGGCGGGGTCCAGGCGGAAGGATTGGCCGCGGTTGTGCAGCATCACGCCGCTCCTGGGCGCCATCCGGGTGCTGCCGAACAGGTCGAAGATGGAGTTGATGAAGGAGATGGCGTTGCCGTCGCGGTCGACCACGCAGAGATAGACCGTGTGCCGGTGTTCCGGTCCGTCCGGTGGGAGTCCCGGGCCGGCGGTTTGCGGGTCGATGGCGCCGCGCAGCCGCTCCGCCATCGCGTCGGACAGCAGCCCCTCCACATCGATCGTGCCGTGCCGGGGATCGCAGAAGCGCGTGTCGCGGAGGTGGTAGGCGAGCTTGGACGCCTCGGCCAGCCAGTGGATGCGGTCGGCCGGCGGAAGCTCCGCGAATCCGGGCACGCCGCGCAGGATGTTCAGGATGACCAGCGCCGCCAGCCCCTGGCCGTTGGGCGGGCATTCATAGACCTCGTGACCGCGGTAGGCGGTGCGGATCGGCGTCACCCAGTCCGCGCGCTGGGCGGCGAAATCGTCCAGCGTGTGCAGCCCGCCGAGCCCGCGCAGCGTGTCCACCATGTCCTCGGCGACGGCCCCCTCGTAGAAGCCGGCGCGGCCCTGGGCGGCGATGGTCCGCAGCGTGGCGGCCAGCGCCGGCTGGCTGTGCCGGTCGCCGGGGGAGGGGGGACGGCCGTCCAGCCCGAAGACGGCGCGCGCGTTGGCATCGCCGCACACCCGCTGGTAGTGCTTCGCCCAGTCGTAGGCGACGCGGGGATGGACGGCGTAGCCCTCCTCGGCGCGGTGGATGGCGGGGGCGAACAGCTCGTCCAGGCCGCGGGTGCCGTGCTCCTGCTGGAGCCGGCACCAGGCGTCCACCGCGCCGGGCACGGTGACGGCGTGCGGGCTCTCCGGCCCGATGGAGTCGAGCCCCAGCGCCCGCAGCGCGTCCACCGTCGCCGCGGCCGGCGCCATGCCGGAGCCGTTGAGCGCCAGCACCGGGCCGTCCCCGGTGCCGCCGGCCGGGGCGTAGAGGGCGAAGCAGTCGCCGCCGACGCCGGTCATGTGCGGCTCCACCACGCACAGCATGGCGCTGGCGGCGAGTGCGGCGTCGACCGCGTTGCCGCCGGCCCGCAGCACGTCGAGCGCGGTCAATGTCGCCAGCGGGTGCGAGGTCGCGGCCATGCCATGCTCGCCGTAGGCCGGCGAGCGGCCGGGCTTCTGGAAGTCTCTCACCGGTGTCCTCCCTGGCCGCGGTGACGCGGCGCATTGCTTCGGGCACCGATTATCGTCCGGTGCCACGAATCCGCCAAGGAGGAGCCGCGATGGTCAGCCGCGCAAGCCCCGCATGTTGGCGGCGTAGCGCTCCGCACCGCCGGTGAAGGTGGCGGTGCCGGCCACCAGCACGTCGGCCCCGGCTTCGATGGCGAGTCCTGCGGTCTCAGTGTTGATGCCGCCGTCCACCTCGAGATCGATGGGCTTGCCCAGCGCGTCGATGCGGCGGCGCAGCTCGCGGATTTTGGGGAGCTGGCTGTCGATGAAGCTCTGGCCGCCGAAACCGGGATTGACGGTCATCACCAGCACCAGATCCAGCTCGTGCAGCACCCACTCGATGACGGACAGCGGAGTCGCGGGGTTCAGCGACACCCCGGCCTTCTTGCCCTGCGCCTTGATGAGCTGGATGGTGCGGTGCAGATGCGCCCCCGCCTCCGGGTGGACGGTGATGATGTCGGCCCCGGCCTTGGCGAAATCGGCGATATAGGGATCCACCGGCGCGATCATCAGATGCACGTCGAAAGGCTTGGCGCTGTGCGGGCGCAGCGCCTTCACGACCGCCGGGCCGATGGTGATGTTGGGCACGAAATGCCCATCCATCACGTCGATGTGGATGTAATCGGCCCCCGCCGCGTCCACGGCGCGGACCTCCTCGCCCAGGCGGGCGAAATCGGCGGAGAGGATGGACGGGGCGATCTTCACGGCGGGCATGGCGCGGTTCCGGACAGGGGGCTGTGGATCGGCGTGGTCATAGCACCGATCGGGGTTCATCCCAACCCCGCGCGGTCACCCGTACGTCGTACCGGTTGTCACAAACAGAGACTCCAAAAGGGGTAGGCAAAGATCAGCATTCCGCTATACTGACAACCGAAGCGCGTGAGGGCGCGTGACGTAAGTCCATTCGGAATATGTGGGGAGACAATGTCGCATCATCACGAGAAACACGACGGTTGTTGCTGCGTAATTCCGGAGAATTCGCGGCGTAATTTCCTGACGCTGGCGACGTTGGGCGCCGGTGCGGCCTTGCTGGCGCCGATCCTGCCGGGGCCGGCCAAGGCCGCCGGCGCGATCGACGCGCTGCTGCTGTGCTGCATGGACTACCGGCTGGTGGACGATGTCACCGCCTACATGACCGGCCGCGGCCTGAAGGACAACTACGACCAGATCATTCTGGCCGGGGCCAGCCTGGGCGCGCTGACCGAGCACCGGAAGGACTGGGGCGTCACCTTTTTCCAGCATGTGGACGTCGCCAAGCAGCTCCACCACATCCGCCGCGTCATGATCATGGATCATCGCGATTGCGGGGCGTATAAGGTGTTTCTGGGGCTCGACCTGAAGGACGACCGGGCGAAGGAGACGGCGGTGCACGCCGAGCATCTCCAGAAGCTCGCTCAGATGATCAAGGGCAAGCACCCGGATCTGGAGGTGGAGCTGCTCCTCATGGCGCTCGACGGGACGGTCGAAAAGATCCCGACGCCGGCATGATCTCCCGAGCGGTGGGCTGGCCCGTCCGACGGGCCGGCACCATCTTCAGTGCGAAGTCCGCTCGAACCGGAGACGCGCGTGTCGCAAGCTCAAGCCAAGGAAGAACCCACACGGCTGGAACGGCTGTGTGCCGAAAAAGGGCTGAAGATGACGGAGCAGCGCCGCGTGATCGCGCGCGTCCTGTCGGAGGCCGACGACCACCCGGATGTGGAGGAGGTCTACCGGCGGGCTTCGGCCCATGACGCCGGGATCAGCCTTGCCACGGTCTACCGGGCCATGCGGATGTTCGAGGACGCCGGCATCGTCGAGCGGATCGACGTTGGCGATGGGCGCGCCCATTACGAAGAGGCGCGCGGCGATCAGCACCACCACCTGATCGATGTCGAGACCGGATCGGTGGCGGAGTTCACCAGCGCCGATGTGGACGCGATCCTCCAGCGCATCGCGCGTGATCTGGGCTATTCGCTCGTCGGAACCCGGCTCGCCCTGTTCGGCGTGCGGCGCGACAAGCCGACGGAGGAGCGTTGATGGTGCACGAGCACGACGATGAAACGCAGCGGCTGGCCGCCTGCGAAGCTGCTGCCTGCGGGTGCCGTCCGATGGTGGAGCGGGCCTTCCGCGAGCTGGTGGGGCGTGGGCAGCCGATGACGCACGCGCTGGAGGCGGCGCTGGTCGTGATGCGCTGGCATCACCCCGAGGTGCCGCCCCCGGAAGCGGCCGAGATCGTGGCCCGCTGGGTGGCTGACGGGCGCCCGCACTGAGCATCCGCCGAGGCGGCGAATCGGTGGCAGGCGCCCGCCCCACGCCGCAAGGGCGCGGGCGGGGTCTCGGATGTCAATTTCCAGCGAGGCAGCGGCGCATCTTGGCGCCGTCGTTCGGGTAGCGCTTGGCGCAGCCGACGGCCAACGCCTCCTCGCTGTGCCGGTCGCCGTTCAGGCACTCGCGGTATTTGCGGTCGTTGTCGTAACGTTCCCGGCATCCGGCCTTCAACGCCTCGCGCGCACCGCCCGACAGGTTGTGGATGCTGGGCGAGTCGTCATCGTCCGAGCTGCTGCTGGAATAGCTCGAGGATGGGCTGCTGTACCAGCTGCTGTCGATCCCCGATGTCTGACACCCCGCAAGCACGACCGCCGCCAGGATCACGGTGGCCACTGCACCCCGCCTCATCATCGACACTCCCTACCCCCATCGATCAGGGGATAGTGAACGTCGATGCGCTGCGATGTCCAGTGATCCATGGTTGGCGCGCTGGTCGCGAACCGGCGTCAGACGATTCCGGCGAAGCTCAGGACCGCGATCACCACGACAACCAGACCGACGATGTAGATGACGTTGTTCATTGCCTAGTCTCCAGCGAAGGGGCGATGCCGGCCGGGCTTTCCACGCCCGGCGGCGGATCGGATGCACGATGAACGTCAGCGGGGCAGGGCGTGTTCCGCGCCCGGCTTTGCCGGCCGCAACGCTTCCGGCCTTCAACGCCCGCGTGCTGTGCGACGCGCTCGGTCGAATTCCGGCGCCGGCGTCACGTGCCGGTGGATGATGGCGCGCGCCCGATCGTGGCGAGCGCCTTCCGGAACACCACCTTTCCCTCACCCGCCTGATAGAAATCGCGGATGTGGGCTTCCTCCTCGTAGCCGCACGCGCGGTAGAAGGCCCGGGTGCCTTCGAATGCCGGCGCTCCGGATGTCTCCACCAGCAGCAAACGCTCCCCCTTTGCCGCCAGCGTCCCCTCGACATGGCGCATCACCGCGGCGCCGACTCCCTTTCCGTGATGGTCGGGATGGACGGCGAGGAGATAGAGGTTCCAGGTGCCGCTCGTCATCCGTTCCGGCGCGCAATAGGCGACCGCGATCGGCCCGCCATCGTCACAGGTGAACCACATCTCCTGCGTCGCGTCGTCGGTGAAGTACCCGGCCATCATGTCGCCCAGCATGTCCGACGGAAACAGGTCGGTGGCATCGATCACCAGCCTGAGGGCCGCCAGATCCTCCGTCACGGCCGGTCGGATCACCATGGGGTCATGGGGGGAACGAGTGGGCTTGGCGTCCGGCGTCACGGGTGTCTCTCTCGGCTCGGAAGTTGGTTGGATCGTCGCCCGGGCCGAAGGACATGACGGCGATCGGGCGGTGATCCGCTCCGCGCTGAGTGGCGCAGCGGTCGCACACGGGCAAATCAACAAGCGGTGAACATCGCTCCAAGGCGATGTCGGCATGACGGTCGCCAATGGATCGCCACACGAACCGCCGGCCCGACGTTAACCCTTTGTTCGGCGCAATTGGCGACGCCCGGCATCGCATTTTGCGAGGTGGCGGCGGTATGGACGGACGGTCGGCGCCCTGATCGGCTCTCGGGCGGGCGCTGTTGCCCGCCGGCAGCGGGCCGTGCGCGCCATCCGATGGTTCCAATGCTTTGGCATGAGGTTTGCGGAGAGAGGCGGGACAGTGAAATCCCACCCCGGAATCAGCCCGACATGTGCCCGACGACCGAAGACGATCGTAAAGTTCTTGCCGCCCGCCTGCTCGCCGCCGCGGGTCGCATCGAGCGGGCCGTCTATGTCCGCCCCGTCACCATGCAGGAGGCGGCGTTCCGTCTTCAGTGGTCGGATGCCCTGATCACCCTTGCCGAACGGCTGCTTCGTGACCCTCGGGCAAAGGAGTCATGACAAAAACGCACGCCGGTCAGCGCGCATTACCTCTTTTTCAACCTTGAAACGACCGGCGCGACAGTCCATTTTAGTCTCATAACCCCTATTTGCCACGCCTGCCGCGCCCCTCACCGGGCGCGGTCTTTTTTTGCTTGTCCTGAAGCTACCGCGTCGCCCGCGGGACCGCCACCGGCTTGAAGGCGGTGTCCGCCCGGCCGGCCGCGAATTCCCCTCCCCATGGCAATTGCGCCACACCCGAAAGGGAGACGGCGGGCCCGGCGGCGGCACCTCGCGTGGGCCTCAGGGGCCGTTCAGACGACGACCAATGACGGCTCCGCCTTCGCCTGTGCAATCGGCCGGCGTACCCTCTTGGCCTCACGAAACCCCTACGCGATGACACAAAAGTTGACTTGGGGTTCGTCGCTGCTCTGTGGCACTCAATGTTCAGGCACGAATTCGGCGCGCACACCAACCCAGGGAATGGCATGAACCAACGCCCCCTCGCCTGCGTGATCCTTGCCGCCGGCAAGGGCTCCCGCATGAAGTCCGACCTGCCGAAGGTCCTGCACAAGGTCGCCGGCCGTCCGATGATCGGGCATGTGCTGGCCACCGTGCGGGCGCTTGATCCCGACCATGTGGTGGTGGTCGTCGGGCCCGGCATGGAGGATGTGGCCGCCGCCGTCCATCCCTATCCCACCGCCGTGCAGGAGCGCCAGCAGGGCACCGCCGACGCGGTGCGCTCCGCTTTCGGCCTGCTGGAGGGGTTCCGCGGCGACGTGGTGGTGCTCTATGGCGACACCCCGCTGGTCACCCCCGACACGCTGCGCGCCATGATCCAGGCACGGCACCAGCCGAACGACCCCGCGGTGGTGGTTCTGGGCATGCGGCCCGACGATCCCGGCGCCTATGGCCGCCTGGTCCTGAACGCCCGCGGCGGGCTGGAGAAGATCGTCGAGTATCTGGACGCCACGGAGGAGGAGCGGCGCGTCACCCTGTGCAACGCCGGGCTGATGGCCTTCGACGGCGCCCGCATGACCGGGCTGATCAACCGCATCGGCAACAGCAACGCCAAGGGCGAATTCTACCTGACCGACGTCGTCCAGATCGCCCGCAGCGAGTCCATGCCCTGCGCGGTGGTGGAGGCGGCCCCGGCCGAGGTGATGGGCGTCAACAGCCGCGAGGAGCTGGCGGAGGCCGAGCGCGTGGTGCAGCGCCGCCTACGCAAGGCGGCCATGGACAACGGCGCCACCCTGACCGACCCCGCCACCGTCACCTTCAGCCACGACACCCGCCTCGGCCGCGACGTGACCGTCGCCCCCTACGTCGTGTTCGGCCCCGGCGTGTCGGTGGCGGACGGGGTGGAGATCAAGTCCTTCTGCCATCTGGAGCAGGTGCGGATCGACAGCGGCGCCGTCATCGGCCCTTACGCCCGCCTGCGTCCCGGCGCCGAGATCGGGCCGGACGTGCACATCGGCAACTTCGTCGAGGTCAAGAACGCCCGCATCGAGGCGGGGGCGAAGGTCAACCACCTCACCTACATCGGCGACGCGCGGGTGGGGGCGAAGGCCAACGTCGGCGCCGGCACCATCACCTGCAACTACGACGGCTTCAACAAGCACCGGACGGACATCGGCGCCGGGGCCTTCATCGGCTCCAACACCGCGCTGGTTGCCCCGGTGAAGGTCGGCGACGGCGCCATGATCGCCGCCGGCAGCGTGATCACCCGCGACGTGGAGGCCGACGCCATGGCGGTCGCCCGCGGCAAGCAGTCCAGCCACGCCGGCTGGGCCAGCCGCTTCCGCGCCGTGAAGGCGGCGGAGAAGGCCGGCAAGCGCTGATCCGGCGCACCGGCCCGATCCCCGCGATCCCCATCCCATCCGGAGAACCATTCCCATGTGCGGCATCATCGGTATCGTCGGCGTGAACGACGCGGCTCCCCGTCTGGTGGAGGGGCTGCGCCGGCTCGAATACCGCGGCTACGACAGCGCGGGTGTGGCGACGCTGGTCAACGGGCACATCGACCGCCGCCGCGCCGAGGGCAAGCTGCTGAACCTGGACGCCCGCCTGCGCGAGCAGCCACTGGCCGGCACGGTCGGCATCGGCCACACCCGCTGGGCCACCCACGGCGGCCCCACCGAGAACAACGCACACCCGCACGCCACCCGGCGGGTCGCCGTCGTCCACAACGGCATCATCGAGAACTACCAAAAGCTGAAGGACGAGCTGATCGAGGCCGGCTGCGTCTTTGAGAGCGCCACCGACACCGAGGTCATCGCCCACCTCGTCACTCTCAACTTGAACCGCGGCATGGCCCCGGCGGAGGCCGCGCACGCCGCCTTCCAGCGCTTCACCGGCGCCTTCGCGCTGGTGTTGGTCTTCGCCGGCGAGCACGACCTGCTGATCGGCGCCCGGCACGGCACCCCGCTGGCCGTGGGCTATGGCGACGGCGAGATGTACCTGGCGTCGGACGCCTTCGCGCTGGCGCCGCTGACCAACCGCATCTGCTATCTGGAGGACGGCGACTGGGCCGAGGTGACGCGCGCCGGTGCCGTCATCCGCGACGCCGCCGGCGCCGTCGTCGATCGCCCGGTCAAGACCACCGCGGTCTCCGGCGCCCTGATCGGCAAGGACGGCTACCGCCACTACATGCTGAAGGAAATCTACGAGCAGCCGCAGGTGATCGGCGACACGGTCAACAGCTACATCAACCCGGAGACCGCGCGCATCACCATGCCGGAGCTGCCCTTCGACATCGCGCGGGCGAGCCGGCTGACCATCGTTGCCTGCGGCACGGCCTATTACGCCGGGCTGGTGGCGAAATACTGGTTCGAGACGCTGGCCCGCCTGCCGGTCGAGATCGACATCGCGTCGGAGTTCCGTTACCGCGAGGCGCCGATGCCCGAGAACGGCGTGGCGCTGTTCATCTCGCAGTCCGGCGAGACGCTGGATACGCTGGAGGCGCTGCGCTACTGCAAGCGCCAGGGCCAGCGCATCCTGTCCGTGGTCAACGCGCCGGAGAGCACCATCGCGCGCGAGAGCGACGCCGTGCTCTACACCATGGCGGGGCCGGAGATCGGTGTGGCCTCGACCAAGGCCTTCACCACCCAGCTCACCACGCTCGCCTGTCTGGCCGCCCAGGTGGCGCACGCCCGCGGCGCCATCGACGACGAGCGGCTGATGTCGGTCGCCCGCTCGCTGCGCGAGGTCCCCGCCCGCGCCGCCGAGGTGCTGGCCCACGACGAGCGCCTGAAGGATTTGGCCGCCGAGGTGTCGGAGGCCCGCGACGTGCTCTATCTCGGCCGCGGCGCCATGTACCCGCTGGCGCTCGAAGGGGCGCTGAAGCTGAAGGAGATCAGCTACATCCACGCCGAAGGCTATGCCGCCGGCGAACTGAAGCACGGCCCCATCGCGCTGATCGACGACGCCGTCCCGGTGATCGTGCTGGTCCCCTCCGACGGGCTGTTCGAGAAGGTCGTCAGCAACGTGCAGGAGGTCTGCGCCCGCTCCGGCAAGGTCCTGCTGATCGCCGACCGCAAGGGCATCGACCGCCTGTCCGACCGGGTCCGCTGGTCCGTCGAACTCCCGTTCTGCGACCCCATCGTGGCCCCGATCCTCTACGCCATCCCGGTGCAGCTCCTGGCCTACCACACAGCGGTGCTGAAGGGCACCGACGTGGACCAGCCGCGGAACCTGGCGAAGAGCGTGACGGTGGAGTAGGGGCGGGGGACGGTTGGAGCCCGTTCAACAGCCGCTCAGGCACCGGCCTACATCCATAGACCCGTCAATCTCGCGAAGGCGGGGATGACGGTGAAACGGAACGAAGCGTCGCGAGCGCAACGTCTCCAAACAGGCTCTAACGTCGCAGTGATGGCATTCCAGGCGTCGAGGTAAGCTTGGATGACGGCGTCGTAATCGCCCAGGAACCGGTGGGACAGAATGCGCTCGCGCAGGTACCGCCATACGCGCTCGACAGGGTTCAACTCGGGACTGTAGGGCGGCAGGGGCACCAGCGTGATGTTGTCCGGAACGACCTGGGCGCGCAGCGCACGACCGCATCGTGCAGCGATTGGCGCTCCATGCCCGCCAGACGCCCCGTTACAGCACCGCTCACACCCTCCAGGGCGTCGGCGTTGTCAAACATCCGCGCCGCCACCCGCCCCCTGTTCTCCCACCGCGCCGACGTGCGCAAGTCGCTGGCACTCAGATCTTCCCGGTTCGCCAACGCTGTCGCCATTCGCTCCTCCCCATGACCGACAGCGAAGCGGATCATGGATCGCAGGCTTGGGAAGGCAACGCTTCCTGCACCACTCCGCGGGATACGATCTTCCGACCGTTCCGATACAGGCTCCTTTCCCGACCGATTTGGCCGGTTCTCAACGCTGTACAGAGCCAACAATGAGCCGCGGCCGGGCCCGGCCCCCCGGACCCGGCGGCCGTCCGCCCCTATACCGCGGCGGCGTTGCAGTAGGCCCAGGCGTTGCCGCGCAGGCCGAAGAACAGGGCCATCGGCTTGGCGCCGGAGCGGTCGATCACGACGCGGAAGCGGTCTCCGGTGCAGGCACCCTGGGCCTGCTTCTCGAAGGGCAGCTTGACGCTCTTGGAGGTCAGGCATTTCTCCGACGCGGCCGGCGGGGTCGGCATGGCGTCGGCGCGCTTGCCGTTGATGACCATGTAGTAGTTGGAGGCGGCGCCGCCCTTCACGTCGGCCTTGATCTCGATCCGGCCGAAGCGCGACTTGTAGGAGCCCGCCTCCTGCTCGCCGTCCGGCGTGCCGGTCGCGACCGGCCGGAAGGAGATGGCCGCGCAGGCCGGCGGCTCCTTCTTGGTCGTCGCCGCCTCGGCCGGGGCCAAGCCCAGCGCCGCGCCCGCGGCGACCGTCATCGCCAAGGCACCCAAAACCCGCATCCGCATTTCCATGCTCCCTCGGAAGGTCCGGACCTCGTCCGGCCGGGCGCACTATCGCCGGCAAGGGTTTATGCGGCGTGAACGCGTGGACTTGTCACCAGCTACCCACCGGCCGGCGCCGCGCCGTCAGGCGGGCATCAGGGCGATGCAGGTCTGCTGCATCAGCGCGGTGTCCACCTCGCGCCCGCCGTCCACCATCACCACCTCGATGCTGCTGATGGTCAGGGTGCGGCCCGACTTCACCACGCGGGCCCGCGCGATCATCTCCTCGCCCTTGGCCGGCGCCATCAGGTTGATCTTGAATTCCACCGCCAGCACCTCCGCCCCCGCCGGCATCAGCGTCAGCGCCGCGAAGCCGCCGGCGTTGTCGGCCAGCATGGCGACGATGCCCGCCTGGAAGTAGCCGTGCTGCTGCGCGTAGCGCGGATCGAAGGGCAGGCGCATCTCGACGAAGCCCGGCTCGACCACGGTCATCCGCATGCCCATGGTGTCGGCGATGGGCTGGCGCGCGAAATGGGCGCGGGTGACGGCGTCCCAGTCGGGGTTGCGGGGCTTGAAGGCGGTCATGGAACTCCTCACAGCAGGAAGGCGGCGGCGAGGCCGAGGAAGGCGAAGAAGCCGACGACGTCGGTGACGGTGGTCAGGAACACGCCGCTGGCGACGGCGGGATCGACGCGCAGGCGGTCGAGCGCCAGCGGGATCATCACGCCGAACAGGCCGGCGACGAACAGGTTTATGATCATGGCGCAGGCGATGACGATACCGATCGCCGGGCCGAACCAGAAGCCGGCGATCAGCCCGACCAGGGTGGCGAAGACCACGCCGTTGAACAGTCCTACCAGCACCTCCTTGCCGACCACGCGCGGGGCGTTGGAGGAGGACAGCTCGCGCGTCGCCAGCGCCCGCACCGCCACGGTCAGCGCCTGGGTGCCGGCGTTGCCGCCCATGGAGGCGACGATCGGCATCAGTACGGCCAGCGCCACCACCTTCTCGATCGTCGCCTCGAACAGTGAGATGACGCCGGCCGCCAGGAAGGCGGTGACGAGGTTCAGCCCCAGCCATTTCAGCCGCGAACGCGCGGTGTCGATCACCGTGCGGTAGATGCTGGCGTCGCCGACACCGCCCAGCTTGAAGAAGTCGTCCTCCGCCTCCTCGTCGATGATGTGCACCACGTCGTCCACGGTGATCACGCCGATCAGCCGGTCGCCGGCATCCACCACGGGGGCGGAGACGAGCGCGTATTGCCGGAAGAGGTTGGCCACCTCCTCCTGGTCCATGGTGGCGGGGATGGTGTGGAAATCGTCGTTCTGCAGCTCCGCCATGGAGACCGACCGGCGGGCGCGCAGGATGCGCGAGAGCGGCACCGTGCCGATCACCCGGTGCATCGGATCGACGACGAACAGGTCGTAAAAGGTCTCCGGCAGATCCTCCGCACCGCTGCGCAGATAGTCGATGGTCCGCCCGACCGTCCAGAACTGCGGCACCGCCACCAGATCGCGCTGCATCAGGCGGCCGGCTGTGTATTCCTCGTAGGTCAGGTTCTCCTGGACCAGCGCCCGCGTCTCGGGCGGCAGGTTCTCCAGGATCTCGCGCTGCTGCTCCTCGTCCAGATCCTGGATCAGGTCGACGGCGTCGTCGGTCTCCAGCTCCGCGACGGCGGCGGCGAGTTCCTTCGGCTCGAAGCCCTCGACGACCTCCTCGCGCAGGTCGGGGTTGAGGTAGGACAGCACCTCGGCGTCGAAGCCGGGCTTCAGCACCTCGACCAGCGCTTCGCGGTGGTCGGGGTCGATCTGTTCGATCAGGTCGGCGACGTCGGCGGCGTGCAGGTCGTCGGTGAGGGCGCGCACCTCGCCGACCCGGTTCGCCTCCAGCAGGTCGATGACCGAGTCGACGAAGTCGGGATCGACGCCATAGGCGCGCTCATCCTCCTCGTCCTCCGTGCGGAGCTGATGGGGCGGCTTCGGATCGCCGCCGTCATGGTCGTGCAGGCTCATGCCGTCCGCTCCTTTCGGGCCGGGCGGCGGACGCTGGACGCGCGACGGGGGGAGCGGTCGGCCATGGCGCACCGGGGCAGGGGAGGCGGGAGTCCCAGGCGGAGGGCACCGGGGCGAACACGACATAGAGGCGACGTGTCGCTTTGTCCAGCGCAGCGACCGGGCTTGGGCTTGCCCCCGCCGCCTCTTCATGGTTCCCTCTCGCGGTTGCCAGTAACGAGGGCGCCGCGATGGAATACGCATATGTCGAGGTGGCCGGGCGGGAGGGCGTGCTGCTCTCGGGCCGATTCACCTACGAAGACAGCGGGAAGTTCCACCAGTTACTCGAAGACTGGGACTTCGCGGCGAAAGCGACGCTGAACATCGACGCGCGCTATCTGACCTTCCTCGATTCCACCGCTATCGGAATGCTGTATCTTCTGTCGACCCGTTGCCGGGACGCGGGCGGCTACGCCGTGGTGACCAACGCCCCGGCCAACATCGTGCAGACCCTGAAGCGGGCCTCGCTCGACCAGTATCTGTTGCTGAAGTGAAAAAGGAAAAGCCGGCGGTCACCCGAATGGGGACCCTGCCGGCTTGAACCTTGATGGTGCGGTCGAGAAGACTCGAACTTCCACGGCCTTTCGGCCACAGCGACCTCAACGCTGCGCGTCTACCAATTCCGCCACGACCGCACGAGGCAAGGTAGCAACTCCGGGCTTGCGTCCGAAGTGGGCGGGGTATACCCGATCCCTGACGCCGGATCAAGCGGCGGAATGGACCTTGCGGACGAAAAATGACGAGTGCGGATGTCGCCGCCGTGGGCGGCCTGGAGACCCGGCGGGTGGAGTGGCGCATCAGCGACGAGCCGGTCGCCTACGATCACGCCATGGCGGTGATGGAGGAGCGGGTGGCCGCCATCCGCGCCGGCACCGCCCCGGAGATGGTGTGGCTGCTGGAACACCCGCCGCTCTACACGGCCGGCACCAGCGCGCGCGACGAGGATCTGCTCGATCCAGGCCGCTTCCCGGTCCACCGCAGCGGGCGCGGCGGACAGTTCACCTATCACGGGCCGGGGCAGCGGGTCGGCTATGTGATGCTGGACCTGAAGGCGCGCGGCGCCGACATCCGGCGTTTCGTCCGCGATCTGGAGGAATGGCTGATCCGCACGCTGGCGGCCTTCAACATCCGCGGCGAGCGGCGGGAGGGGCGGGTCGGCATTTGGGTGGACAAGCGCAACCACGGCGGCCTGCCGGGCCAGGAGGACAAGATCGCGGCCATCGGCGTGCGCGTACGCCACTGGGTGAGCTTCCACGGGGTGGCGCTGAACGTCGAGCCGGACCTGTCCCACTTCGGCGGCATCGTGCCCTGCGGCATCGCCGAGCACGGCGTCACCTCGATGGTCGCGCTCGGCCACCTGGTGACCATGGCTGAAGTCGATTCGGCGATGCGGGCCGCCTTCGCGGAGGTGTTCGGCGATTAGACGCGAGCCATCGCCGCGTCCAGCCAGTCCTGGAAGCCCGGACGGGGCAGCGGCGGGGCGTAGAGGTAGCCCTGGCCCATGTGGCAGCGGAAGTCCAACAGACGCGCCGCGTGTGCCTTGGTCTCGACCCCCTCCGCCACGACCTTCAGGTCGAGGATGCGGGCGAGGTCGATGATGGAGCGGGCGATGGACTCGTCCTCGTGGCTGCGCAGCAGGTTCTTGATGAAGCTGCGGTCGATCTTGAGGGTGTCGGCGCGCAGGCGGGTCAGACGGGCCAGCGAGCTGTGGCCGGTGCCGAAATCGTCGATGGCGATGGACACGCCGGCGTCGCGCAGCCGCATCAGTTCCGCATCCACCCGCTGGCGCTCCTCCATCAACAGGGTTTCGGTTACCTCCAGCTCCAGCGCTTGGGGCGGCAGCCCCTCCTCCTCCAGGATCGCCAGCGCCTCGTCGGCGAAGCCGGGGGTGTCGAGCTGGCGCGGCGACAGGTTCACCGCCACCGTGAGCGGAACCCGGCCGTTCCGGCGCCAGTGCACGGTGTCGCGGCAGGCCCGGCGCAGGACGAACAGCCCGACCGGCACGATGGCGCCTGATTCCTCGCAGATCGGGATGAACTCCATGGGCGAGACCGGCCCCAGCGTCGGGCTGTGCATGCGCACCAGCGCCTCCATCCCGACCACGCCGCCATCGGCGAGCGACACCTTGGGCTGGTAATACACGTCGAGCCCGCAGTCACGCAGCGCGTGGCGGATCTGGTCCTCCACGGCGTGCCGGCGGACCCGCGCCGTTTCCATCGCCGCGGTGAAGGGCAGGTGACCGGTTTCCGCGGCGCGCGCGCAGGATTCGGCCAGCCGGGCGCGTCGCACGAGGTCGGTCGCCGACAGGCCGTCGCCAGGGAAGCGGGCCGATCCGGCCGTCAGCTCCATGGCGAGGGCGCGTTCGTCGTCGTCGAATGGGCCTTGCAGGGCCGTCAGGATGCCTTCGAACAGGGGTTCCGGCTCGATCTCCCCGACCAGCAGGAAACACTGGCTGTCCCAGGCGTAGACCGAGGCCACACGCTCCGTGCATTCACCGAGGCGCTCGGCCACCTGGAACAGAGCGTGTTCCGCGCTGTGATCGCCGAACAGATCGGCGTGGCGGTCGAGGCCGCTCAGGCGCAGGAAGACGATATGCCCCTCGCCGCCGTCACGGATGCAGGCGGCGAGCCGGTCCAGGGCGACCCGGCGGTTGGGCAAACGGGTCACCTCGTCCATGTTGGCGAGACGCCAGAAGGATTGTTCCGCCACCTTGCGTTCCGTTGCGTCGCGCATGATCACGATGCTGCCGTGGTCGGGTGCCGCGGTCACCGTGATGTCGGCCGGGAAGCTGTCGCCGTCGGCGCGCCGCGCCATGGTTTCCCAGGATCCGGCGAACCGGCTTTCGAGCTCGGGAAGGAAGGTTCCGGCGCGCCGTCCCAGCGCCTTGTCGCTGTCGAGGCCGAGCATGGCGGTGCCCGCCCGGTTGCATTCGGTCAGGCGGCCGGCCCGGTCGATGACCAGGATGCCCTCGCCGGCGCTGTCCATGATGCCCTGCAGGAAATGACGCCGGCTTTCCAACTCCGCCGTGCGCGCCGAGACCTCGCGGTCCAGGCGGTCGGCCCGGCGCAACTGATCGCGCAGAAGCAGCCGCGTGGTCAGGGTGTCATGGACACGGTGCAGGAGCTCGACCCGGTCGCAGGGGCGGATGATGAAATCGCGCGCACCCAGCTCCAGCGCGGCGAGGCGGATGTCACGGTCGGCGAGGGTCGACAGGACGACGACGGGAGCGCCCTCGGTGGCCCGCCCGTCCCGGTAGCCGCGCAGGAAGCGAAGCCCCGCGAGCCCCGTCCGGCCGATGTCGAGCAGGATGAGCGCGTAGTCCACCTCGAGCGCGAGGGTGAGCGCCGCCCCCGGATCCGTGTCCCCGTCGCATGCCCGGTAGCCAGCGCCGCCGAGCGTGTGGAGAAGGGTCGCCACGCTGCCCGGATCGACATCGACCACGAGGATGCGTGCGTCGGTCAGCCGCCCCGGCAGGACGGGCGCCGTCTCCCGCTCCGTCATCACCCCGGACGCGGGGCTGCTGTCGCGGCGTGGAAAAACCGTCATCAGGACCACCGCGGGACGGTGCCGATCGCCGGCGCCTTGAGTCGGGATACCGAGCGGCCGGCCATGGACGTCTTGTCGGGAGCGCATGGCCGTCCGTCGGCAGGCGGAACCGGGTGCGCCAGCGGCAGTTCGACCCAGAGACGGCCCCCTTGGCCGACATCGCCCTCCACCCCGACCCGTCCGCCCATCAGAACGGCGAGGCGCTCGCTCAAGGCGAACCCGATGGCGGACCGCTCGACCCCGTGGTGGAGGCTGGGCCGGAACAGCATCGCCATGCGGGCCGCGGGAACGGCGGCGCTGCACGACACGGTGAAACGCACGCAGTCGTCCTTGCGGTCCGCGGTCACTCCCACCCAACCGCCGGACTCCTCCAGCGCGATGGCCGCGGAGGCGAGGTTGAACAGGCATTGCTTGGCGCGGGTGTAGTCGGCGCGGACCTGGACGCCGATGGCTCCCGCCGCATCGACGTCCAGAGCGACCGATGCACCCCGTGCCGGACGCTCCGCCATCTGCGCGATGTCGCCCAGCAGGTCGACCGCATCGACCTCCGTCTCGACCAGGGACAGACGGCCGGCGTCGATCCGCGACAGGTCGGTGATGTCGTTGACGAGCGCCAGCATCTGGTCACCGGCCTGGATGACCTGCCGCAGAGGATCGGCCTCCGGATCGTCCTTCCGGGCCCTGTGGTCGCTCAGCAGAAGCTGGCCGTAGCCGAGCACGGTGTTGATCGACGCCCGCAGGCCGAGCGCTAGGTCGCCGAGGAATTCGGACTTGGCACGGCTCGCGTCGTCGGCCGTCGCACGCGCCTGTTCCAGCCGGACCACCGCCCGCTCGATCCCGGCCACACGGTTGACCGCCCACCACAGGACCAGCAAGGCCCCGCCGGATCCCAGTCCCACCAGCACGCCGTCGAACGTCAACGGATCGGGCCCCGCAAGCGGCCACACCGTAATCGCCAGATCGATCGCCACCAGTGCGGCGGCGGCCAGCAAACCCATGCGGAGCGACGCGGCGATCCGCATCGCGTCCTTCGTGTCTGTGTCTCCCGGTCCTTTCCCGGCCCCGTCCCAGCGCTCGACCATGGCATCACCTCTGCGACCAAGCGGCATATCGGCGTATGTCATTGGTGATACGCAGGCCGCACGCACTCGGATCCGTGGTCAGCACACGCCATGCCAGATGCGGCCGGATTCGACGGTCGCCGCGAACCCAGTCGCAGCAAGGGCCCCAGTGATGGCCAGGGCCGTTGACGCGCGGGACCGGGCGGCGGGGGGGAGGCGAAATGCGACTGTGTTCGCAGATTGCGACGCGCCTTCCGCGGACGTGGGCTTGTCAGCGGCCGGCGGCGGGGCTGGACCGGCGCATCACGCCGCGGTGGGCGTCGATGCCCATCTGGAAGCTGCGGGCGATCTGCTCGGCCTTGCCGACGAAGAAGGCCGCCGCCTCCGGCGTGCAGACCTCGGACGCCGTGCTGCGGAACAGCTCCAGCCAACGGCCGAAATGCTCGGGCCCGACATCCAGCCGGGCATGGGCCGGCATGGGGCGCCCGTCGTAGCGCGCGGTCTGCAAGGCGACCGACGACCAGAAATCCATCAGCGTGCGCAGATGCGGCTCCCAATCATCGACCCGGGCGGCGAAGACCGGTCCGAGCAGCGGATCGGCGCGGACGCGGTCGTAGAAGCCGCGCACCAGCCGCTCCACCATCGCTTCGTCGATGCCGGTGCGGGCGATCCGTTCGGCCAAGTGGATGTGGCGAAGGGAGGGGTGGTCGGTCGCGTCCATGCGCGCTGTCTTAGACCACCCGCGCGGTGGGCGGAAGGGCCGAGGTCCCAGGGCCACGCGGTCAGGGCTGGGGCTGCGCGACGGCGGTTCCGGGCAACGACGCGCCGCCGGTCCCGGCGTCGGCCAAGGTGGGCCACGCGATACGGCCGGCGGGGGTCAGCGCCTCGAAGGCGGGCTTGGCGAACAGGTATCCCTGCATCAGCGACACACCCAGCCCGGCCAGCACCTTGGCCTCCGCCACCGTCTCCACCCCTTCCGCCACCACGGCGATGCCCAGCTCGCGGCAGGTCGCCAGAACGCCGGTCACGATGGCATGGCGGGTCCGGTTGCTGTCGATGTTGCGGATCAGGTCCATGTCGAGCTTGATCACGTCCGGCTGGAACTCCGCCAACAGGTTGAGGCCGGAGAAGCCGGCCCCGAAATCGTCGATGGCGGTGGTGAAGCCCTGGCGCTTGTACTCCTCCATGATCGAGCGGAGGTGCGCCCGATCCAGCGTCTGCTCCGCCTCCGTCACCTCGAAGATCAGCCGGTCGAGCGGCAGGCCGGTGCGGCCAGCCGCCTCCAGCGTCGCACGGATGCAGGCTGCCGGGTGGTAGACCGCGTTGGGCAGGAAGTTGATGCTCAGCTTGGTGTCGATGCCCAGCCGCTGCGCCAGCTCGATGGCGCGGATGCGGCAGGACTGGTCGAAGGCGTAGCGGTTGTCCTCGGTCACCTGGGCGAGCACCCATCCCGCCGGCTGCCCCTCGGTCCCCCGCACCAGCGCCTCGTGCGCCCACACGCTGCGCGTCGCGATGTTGACGATCGGCTGGAAGGCCATGCTGATCGCGAACGCGAGGCCCTCCCGGCACTGGCCGCCGCAGGCGGGGGATCGCTGTTCGGTCATGGGGACGTTCCTGTCGGAGGGGCGCTACGAAAAAGATGTAGTCACTTATCGATCGGAAAGCCACGCGCCATAGGATCTATCCGTGGGAGGTTTTTGGGACGTGGCGGATAGCCGCCTTCTACGCCGTAAGGGAGGGGGGAAGGGAAACCCCCCGTTGTGGGGGAGCTACGCCGCCTTCGGACGCAGGTCGCGCACCCGCTTGGCCTTGCCGATCGAGCGCTCGATGCCGCCGGGCTCGACGATCTCGACATCGGCGGTGATGCCGATGAAGGATTTGATGCGGTGCTGGAGCTGCGCCGCCTCGGTCTCGATGTCCATGCGGCCGGTGCCGGGGGCGCGCTCGACCCGCACGGTCATGCAGTCCAGATGCGTCTGGCGGGTCAGCACCAGCTCGTAATGCGGGGACAGGTTTTCCGCCTTGCAGATGATCTCCTCCACCTGGGTGGGGAAGACGTTGACGCCGCGGATGATGAGCATGTCGTCGGAGCGGCCGGTGATCTTGTCCATCCGCCGCATGCTGCGCGCGGTGGGCGGCAGCAGGCGCGTCAGGTCGCGGGTGCGGTAACGCACCATCGGCAACGCCTCCTTGGTCAGGGTGGTGAAGACCAGTTCCCCGTACTCGCCGTCCGCCACCGGTTCGCCGGTCTCGGGGTTGATGATCTCCGGGTAGAAATGGTCCTCCCAGATCACCGGGCCGTCCTTGGTCTCCACGCATTCGTTGGCGACGCCGGGGCCCATGATTTCCGACAGGCCGTAGATGTCGACCGCGTCGATACCCATGGCCTGCTCGATCTCCGCCCGCATGGCGTTGGTCCAGGGCTCCGCCCCGAAGATGCCGATCTTCAGCGAGGTGGCGGCGGGGTCGATGCCCTGGCGCCGCATCTCCTCGGCGATCGCCAGCATGTAGGACGGGGTGACCATGATGATGTCCGGCTCGAAGTCCTGGATGAGCTGGACCTGCCGCTCGGTCTGGCCGCCGCCGAAGGGGATGACGGTGCAGCCCAGCCGCTCCGCCCCGTAATGCGCGCCGAGGCCGCCGGTGAACAGCCCGTAGCCGTAGGCGACATGCACCTTGTGGTGCCGCCGCCCGCCGGCCGCACGGATCGAGCGGGCGACCAGATCCGCCCAGTTGTCGATGTCGCGCTGGGTGTAGCCGACCACCGTCGGCTTGCCCGTGGTCCCGGAGGAGGCGTGCAGCCGCACGATCCGCTCCATGGGCACCGCGAACAGGCCGAAGGGGTAGGCGTTGCGCAGATCCTCCTTGCCGGCGAAGGGGAATTTGGCGAGGTCCTTCAATTCCTTGAAGTCGTCGGGATGGACGCCCTTCGCCTCGCACTTGGCGCGGAAAGGGGCGACGTTGCTGTGGGCGTGGTGGAGGGTCCAGCGCAGTCGCTCCGTCTGCATGGCGGTGATCTCGTCGCGGCTGGCCGTCTCGTAATGGTCGAGATCCTGCCTCTGCGGTGCTGCGTTCATCAGCATTGCCCCTGTCCTCCCCGATTTTTTGCCGTGTGCGCTACACCCGCTCCATCACCAGCGCGATGCCCTGCCCGACCCCGATGCACATGGTGCAGAGCGCCAGCTTGGCTCCGCGCTCCTCCAGTTCCCTGAGCGCCGTGCCGGCGAGCCGGGCGCCCGACGCTCCCAGCGGATGGCCCAGCGCGATGGCGCCGCCGTTGGGGTTGACGTGCTCCGCGTCCTCCGGCAGGCCCAGCATGCGCAGCACCTGGATGCCCTGGCTGGCGAAGGCTTCGTTCAGCTCAACGACATCGATGCGGCCGATCGGGATGCCCAGCCGCTCCAGCAGCTTCTTGGACGCCGGGGCCGGGCCGATGCCCATGATGCGCGGCGTCACCCCGGCGGTCGCCATGCCCAGGATGCGGGCGCGCGGCGTCAGGCCATGGCGGCTCACCGCCGCGGCCGAGGCCACCAGCACCGCCGCCGCCCCGTCGTTGACGCCGGACGCGTTGCCGGCGGTGACGGTGCCGTTGGGGAACAGCGGCTTCAGCTTGGCAAGCTGCTCGATCGTCATGTCGGGACGCGGGTGCTCGTCGGCGTCCACCACCGTGGCCGCACCCTTGCGGTCGGCAATGGTGACGGGGACGATCTCCTTCGCCAGCCGGCCGCTCGCCAGCGCGGCACCGGCCCGGCGCTGGGAGCGCAGGGCGAAGGCGTCCTGGTCCTCCCGGCTCACCCCGAACTCGCGGGCGACGTTCTCCCCCGTCTCGGGCATGGAATCGATGCCGTGCTCCGCCTTCATGCGCGGGTTGACGAAGCGCCAGCCGATGGTGGTGTCGTAGACGGCGTTGTCGCGGCTGAAGGCGCTCTCAGCCTTGGGCATCACGAAGGGAGCGCGGCTCATGCTCTCCACCCCGCCGGCGATGATCAGGTCGGCCTCGCCGGCTCGGATGGCGCGCGCAGCCTGACCAATGGCGTCGAGGCCGGAGCCGCAGAGGCGGTTGAGCGTCACGCCCGGCACGTCCGTGGGCAGGCCGGCCAGCAGCGCCGCCATGCGGGCGACGTTGCGGTTGTCCTCCCCCGCCTGGTTGGCGCAGCCGTAGATCACGTCATCGACGGCGGCCCACTCCACGGACGGGTTGCGCTCCATCAGCGCCCGGATCGGGATCGCGCCCAGATCGTCGGCGCGCACGCCCGCGAGCGCCCCGCCGTAGCGGCCGAAGGGGGTGCGCACGGCGTCGCACAGGAAGGCGTCGGTCATGACGGAAGCTCCTCGGGCGGCACCACCTCGCCCTTCAGCCGGGCGGAATGGCCGCGGAACAGGCCGACGATGGTGCCGTCGGGCTTGGAAACGGTGACGTCGTAGACGCCGCTGCGCCCCTTGCGGTGCGCTTCCCGGCATTCGGCGGTGAGCACGTCGCCAAGGCGGGTGGGGGCGAGGAAGACGATGTTGCAGGCCTGCGCCACCGTCACCTCGTTCCCCGCGTTGCAGGCGAAGGCGAAGGCGGTGTCGGCCAGCGTGAAGGTCATGCCGCCATGCCCGATGCCGTGGCCGTTCACCATGTCCTGGCGCACCACCATGCTCATCCGCGCGTAGCCGGGGGCGATCTCCAGAAGCTCGATGCCGAGCGCCTGGGAACAGTGGTCGCGTTCATACATGCTCCGGCCGACGGCCCGGGCGATGCGCTGGGCGCTGTCTATGGAGTCGGTCATCTCAACGCCCCCTGAAGGCCGGCGGGCGCTTGGCCGCGAAGGCGGCCACCCCCTCCCGGTAATCGTCGCTGCGGCCGGCCATCCGCTGGAAGTCGCGTTCGAGGGCGAGCTGCTCGTCCAGCGTGTTGGCGGCGGACTGGTTGAGCGCCCGCTTGGTCAGCGCCAGCCCGCGGGTGGGGCCGGCGGCGAGGCGGCGGGCCAGCGTGGTGGCCTCCGGCATCAGCGCCTCGTCGTCCAGGCACTTCCAGATCAGGCCCCAGGCCTCGGCGGTCGCCGCGTCCAGCTTGTCGCCGAGCAGCGCCAGCCCGGCGGCGCGGGCGGGGCCGACGAGGCGCGGCAGGATCCAGGTGCCGCCGCTGTCCGGCACCAGCCCGATCCTGGCGAAGGACTGGATGAAGCTGGCGGAGCGGGCGGCCAGCACGATGTCGCCAGCCAGCGCCAGGTTGGCCCCGGCGCCCGCGGCCACGCCGTTGACGGCGACCACCACCGGCATCTCCAGCTCGCGCAGCGTGCGGACCAGCGGGTTGTAGTTGAACTCCAGCGACTCCCCCAGGTCGGGCATGCTGTCGCCGGGCGCCACCGCGCGGTCGCCGAGATCCTGCCCGGCGCAGAAGCCGCGGCCGGCACCGGTCAGCAGCAGGCAGCGCACCTCCGCCCGCCGCTGCACGGTGGCCAGCGCCGCGCGCAGCTCCGCGTGCATGGCCGAGGTGAAGCTGTTCAGCCGGTCGGGGCGGTTGAGGGTGATGGTCGCCACCCCTTCCAACACCTCAAGTAGGATGGTGGAGCCGGTCATGCCGCGGGCCTCGCGGGCGGAATGGTGGCGGGGTGCTGCCGCTGCCTCATCTCTGTCGGTCCCTCCGCGGCGCCGCACCGCCGGGTGCCGCGCCGATGTGATACAGTTCTTGTTGGTTGGCCGCCCTGTTCTGAGCCGCGACGATCCCTTTTCCGGGGTTCTGTGAATTCAAGCAACGCGCTGGAAAGGATACATAATTTTCCTTCTAGCACAGAAAACCGTATCATAAAAGGATTTCGTTGGTGTATCCTACGATCCTGTGGACGGTTGGTCGGTTCCGTCCGCGTTTTGTGTGAATGTGGTGCGCCGCGCCCGGCGTGCGAGACGATCATGGGCGCGAAGAACAAAGATTGCAGGAGGACGCTTTCCCGATGACGCCGGACACCCTGTTCGCCCGCCACCGCCCGACGCTCGACGCCGCGGTGGCCGCGACCCGCGCCCGCGGCTACTGGTCCCCCTTCGCGGAGATGCCGAGCCCCCGCGCCTATGGCGAGACCGCGGCCGCGGATGGGGAGGTCGCCTTCAAGGCGCGGCTCAACACGCTGTTCGACCTGCACCAGCCGTCCGGGCAGGGCTTCGCCGGCTACGAGCGCTCCCCCTTCGGCTTCGAACTCGGCGTGACCTACCCGACGGCCGATGTGGACGCGGTGATCGCGGCGGCGAAGGGTGCGCTGCCCGGCTGGCGCAAGGCCGGGGTGGATGGCCGCGCCGGCGTCTGCCTGGAGATCCTGACTCGCCTCAACCGCCGCAGTTTCGAGATCGCCAACGCGGTGATGCACACCACCGGTCAGGCCTTCATGATGGCCTTCCAGGCCGGCGGCCCGCACGCCCAGGACCGCGGGCTGGAGGCGGTGGCCTATGGCTGGAAGGCGATGGCCGACCAGGCGCCGACCGCCCGCTGGGAGAAGCCGCAGGGCAAGAACCCGCCGCTGGTGATGGACAAGAGCTTCGACGTGGTCGGCCGCGGCATCGGTCTGGTGATCGGCTGCGCCACCTTCCCGACCTGGAACGGCTATCCCGGTCTGTTCGCCAGCCTCGTCACCGGCAACGCGGTGCTGGTGAAACCGCACCCCGCCGCCATCCTGCCGCTCGCCATCACGGTGGAGGTCTGCCGCGCGGTGCTGGCGGAGGCCGGTTTGGATCCGGCGCTGGTGGCGCTGGTGCCCGATACCGCCGATGCGCCCATCACCAAGGAGCTGGCCCTGCGGCCGGAGGTGGCGCTGATCGACTACACCGGCTCCAGCGAGTTCGGCGACTGGCTGGAACAGAACGCCCGGCAGGCGCAAGTCTTCACCGAGAAGGCCGGCGTCAACGGCGTGATCATCGACGGCACCGACGACCCCAAGGGCATGGTCCGCAACCTCGCCTTCACGCTCAGCCTCTATTCCGGCCAGATGTGCACGACCACCCAGGTCTTCTTCGTGCCCAAGGACGGGATCGCGGCGGGCGAGGGGCGGATGTCCTTCGACGAGGTTGTGGGGGCGCTGGCCCAGGGCGTGGACAAGTTCCTGTCCGATCCCGAGCGGGCGGTGGAGGTGCTCGGCTGCATCCAGTCCGAGGCGACCGTCCAGCGGATCGAGCAGGCGGCGTCGCTCGGCCGCGTCGCCCTGCCGTCGCGCACCATCCAGCACCCCAAGTTCCCCGACGCCCGCGTGCGCACCCCCATCCTGCTGGTGGTGGACGCCGAGCGCGAGGACGTCTATGGCAAGGAGTTGTTCGGCCCCATCGCCATGGTGGTGCCGGTGGCCGACACCGCCGACGCCATCCGCCGGGCGAGTGATCTCGCCCGCACCCGCGGCGCCCTGACCGCCGGGCTCTATTCCACGGACCCGGCCACCGTCGAGGCGGCGCGCGAGGCGTTCGTGGAGGCCGGTGTGGCGCTGTCGGTCAATCTGACCGGGGGCGTGTTCGTGAACCAGTCGGCGGCCTTCAGCGATTTCCACGGTACTGGGGCCAACCCGGCCTGCAACGCCGCACTCTGCGACCTCGCCTTCGTGGCCGGGCGCTTCCGCGTGGTGCAGAGCCGCGTTCCGGTGGCGGCGTGACGGGGGACCCGAGGATGCACACGCCGCTGCGCCCGCGCGTCTGGGCCATCGAGGGGGTGGTGCCGGTGATCCACCTCACCGCCTTCGTCCACCCCACCGCCGTGCTGATCGGCGACGTGATCGTCGGCCCCGGCTGCTACGTCGGCCCCTGCGCGAGCCTGCGCGGCGATTTCGGCCGCTGCGTGCTGGAGGAGGGCAGCAACGTGCAGGACAACTGCACGCTCCACGCCTTCCCCGGCATGGACGCGGTGGTGGAGGTGAACGGCCATGTCGGCCACGGTGCCGTGCTGCACGGCGGCATCGTGAAGCGCGACGCGTTGGTCGGCATGAACGCCGTGATCATGGACGGTGCGGTGATCGGCGAGTGCTCCATCGTCGCCGCCATGGCCTTCGTCAAGGCCGGCTTCGTGGTGCCCCCGCGCACGCTCGTCGCCGGCCTGCCCGCCAAGATCCTGCGCGAGCTGTCCGAGCAGGAGATCGCCTGGAAGCGAGAGGGCACCGACACCTACCAGCAACTCACCCGCCGCTCTCTCGCCAGCATGGTCGAGTGCGACCCGCTGACGGAGGTGGAGGAGAACCGGCCCACGGTGGACGGTGGGGAGGTGCAGCCGCTGTTCAAGGTGAAGGGGTAGGGGTGGACGGGGGTGCAGGGATCGCCATATCCTCCCGGCAGGAGGCGATCCATGAACGTATCCCTGACCCCGGATCTCGAACGCCAGATCGAAGAGCGGGTGGCGAGCGGTCGCTACGGCTCCCCCAGCGAGGTGATGCGCGAAGCTCTCCACCTGCTCTTCCGCTACGACGAGGAGCGGGCGCGCGGCATCGAGTTGCTGAACGAACGCATCGACGAGGGCTTGGCGCAACTCGACCGCGGCGAGGGAGTGCCGGGGGACGAGGCGCGGCGGCTGGTGGCTGAGCGTTTGGCCGCCCGTCGGAAGGCGGCGGGTTCACCGTGAGCGCCATCTACATCCTGGCTCCGGCTGCCATCGACGATCTTGCGGACATTCAGTCCTATGTCGGGGAGCACCGCGGCGACGAGGCGGCGGTTCAGGTGATCGACGATTTATTCGAGGCTTTTGCGAACCTCGGACGCCATCCGGGTTTCGGACATCGCCGACGTGACCTGACGCCAAGCGACGTATTCTTCTGGACGGCGCTCCGCGATTATGCGGTCGTTTATCGCAAGGCTCCCAGGATCGAGATCGTCCGAGTGATACCCTGGCGCCGAATGGAGCCATTGCGGTTCGCGCCGACGGGTAGCAAGCCGTCATGACGACTCATCAGCGGCGACCTCGCTACTCCGCCGCCCGCGTCCACCCCTCCGCCTCGCCCAAGCCACCGAACCGCTCCTCGAAGCCCGGTTCGGCCTCCGGCAGCGGGCCGTCCGCCGTTTTCAGCGTCGCCATGACGAAGGCCTCCGACGGGCGCTTGAGCAGGCGGTAGAGGTTGCGGGTCAGGGTGCGGGCGGCGTTGCCGGACCAGTCGGGTGGGAGCAGGGGGGCCGGCAGCATCGGGTCGCGCAGCAGGATGCGCCGGAACTCGTGGATCAGCAGCGTGCGCAGCAGGAAGGCGGCGCGCGGCTCGGGCTCGGCGCCGTCCAAAGCCTGCCAGACCGGGCGGTAGCGGGCGAGGTAGGCGGCGTAGTCCGTCTCCAGCCGGTCGAGGTCCCAGCAGCCGCGCACCAGCTCGCGCAGCGCCGGCAGGCCGCCGGACTGGTCCTGCGTGGCCTTCATCAGCACCACCCGGTCGGCGACGCCGAGATCGGCCAGCAGGCGGCGCACCGCCGGCTCGTCGCAGCAGGGGTGGGTGAGGACGGTGGGCGACACGGTGCCGAAGCCCAGCCAGCCAAGCTCGCTCTTCAGCCGCTCCCGCAGCTCCGGCTCGATGGTGGAGGCTCCGATCAGCAGCATGTGCCAGCCGCCGTCCCACGGCCGGTCCTGGGGGGCGTAGATGCGGCGCTCGGCGGCGTGGAAACGCTCCAGCCCGCCTTCTGTGATGCGGTAATAGCTGCGCCGGCCGACCTGGGTGTTGGTCAGCAGGTCGTCGCGGCACAGCCGGAAGACGGAGGTGCGGACGATCCGCTCCCCCATGCCGAACGCGCCCATCAGCTCGATCAGGCTGCCCAGCCACACCGATCCGCCATGAGGCAGCACCGCGTCGCCGTAGAGGGTGACGATGAGCGACTTGGCGCGCGGCGCCACCGCCGCCGTCAGCGACGCGACCAGCCCCTCGGCCTTGCGGGTTCGTGCCATCAGCCAATCTCAATCCGTGCGACACCCGACCGTGCCCGTCCCCGGCGGCGACACCATCGCCGCCGGTCGGGCGCCTGCTTTGTATCACATCCGGTGCCATCATGCCCGCCGCCGTGCGGAATTGCACGCTTTAGAAACTGTTTGACACCGGACAATGTGATACATTAGCGTCTCGATAAACCGACAATAGTGTGTCGCATGGGCACCAAGCCCGGCGAACGCCACAAGGGGAGGACCGTCCGTGTTCCGGAAACGCCTGCTTTGCGCGGTCATGGCCGCATCGGCCGTTGCTTTCGGCGCGGTGAGCGCGCTGGCCCAGTCCGGGCAGCCGATCAAGATCGGCTCCATCCTGTCCGTCACCGGCCCCGCCTCCTTCCTGGGCGAGCCGGAGAAGAAGGTGCTGGAACTCTACGTTGACCGCATCAACAAGGCGGGCGGCGTGGCCGGCCGGCCGATCCAGCTCACCGTCTACGACGACGGCGGGGCGGCGGACAAGGCGGCCTCCTTCACCAAACGTTTGCTGGAAAGCGACGGGGTGGACGCGATCCTGGGCGGCACCACCACGGCGGCCACCATGGCCGCGGTGCCGCTCGTGGAGCGGGCCGGCGTTCCCTTCATCTCGCTGGCCGGCGCGGTGGTGATCACCGAGCCGGTGAAGACCTGGGTGTTCAAGACCCCGCACACCGACCGCATGGCGGTGGAGAAGGTCTACGAGGACATGAAGAAGCGCGGCTTCACCCGCGTGGCGCTGCTGTCGGAGGATTCGGGCTTCGGCAAGTCCGGCCGCGATCAGGCGCTGACCGTCGCCAAGCTGGTCGGCATGACCGTCGTCGCCGACGAGACCTACGGCGCCAAGGACGCCGACGTCTCCGCCCAGGTCACCAAGATCCGCGGCGCCGACGGCGTGCAGGCGGTGCTCGTCTCCGGCCTCGGCCAGGGTCCGGCGATGGTGACGCGCGATTACCGCAAGCTCGGCGTGTCCGCCCCGCTCTACCACCTGCACGGCGTGGCGTCGAAAGAGTTCATCCGGCTGGCCGGCGACGCGGCGGAGGGGGTGCGGCTGCCGGCCGCCGGCCTCGTGGTCGCGGCACAGCTTCCCGACAGCGACCCGCAGAAGAAGGTCGCGACCGAGTTCACCAAGACCTACGAGGAGGCCTTCAAGAGCGAGGTGTCCACCTTCGCCGGTCACGCCTACGACGCGTTGATGATCTACACCGACGCCGTCAAGCGCGCCGGCACCACCGACAAGGCCAAGGTGCGCGACGCCATCGAGCAGACCAAGGGCTATGTCGGCACCGGCGGTGTCGTGAACATGAGCGCCACCGACCACATGGGCCTGGGCCTCGACGCCTTCCACATGGTGGAGGTGAAGAAGGGGGATTGGGCGCTGGTGAAGTGATGGATGGGGGTGGGGCGTGCACGCGCGGTGCCCCCACCCCTCCCCTCCCCCATCGTCGATGGGGGAGGGGGAAGAAAAGAAGCCCTCCCCCGCGAAGTGGGGGAGGGTTGGGTGGGGGCCCGACGCGGACACGCCCCCCGAAACCCCGGAGCCCCCATGGCCGAGTTCCTGCAATATCTGGTGACCGGGGTCACCATCGGGTCGATCTACGCGCTGGCGGCGCTGGGTTTCGCCATCGTCTACAACGCCAGCCACGTCATCAACTTCGCCCAGGGCGAGTTCATCATGATCGGCGGCATGGCGGCGGCGACGCTGACGGCCGCCGGCGTGCCCCTGCCCATCGCCATCCTGGCCGGCATCGCGGGCGCCATGCTGGTCGGCGTGCTGATCGCCAAATTCGCGGTGGAACGGGCGCGCAACGCCTCGGTCGTCACCCTGATCATCATCACCATCGGCGCCTCCATCTTCCTGCGCGGGCTGGCCGAGGTGGTGTGGGGGAAGGAGTTCCACCGGCTGGACTCCTTCAGCGGCAACGCGCCCCTGATGCTGGGCGGGGCGGTGGTGACGACGCAGTCGCTGTGGGTGCTGGGGGTGACGGCGGCGCTGATCCTGGCGACCGGCCTGTTCTTCAACCGGACCATGGCGGGCAAGGCGATGCTGGCGACGTCCCACAACCGGCTGGCGGCGCAGCTCGTCGGCGTCAACGTGCGGCACGTGGTGCTGGCGGCCTTCGCCCTGTCGGCGGCGCTCGGCGCCATGGGCGGGGCCGTGGTGGCGCCGATCACCTACAGCTACACCGAGATGGGCATCATGCTGGGGCTGAAGGGCTTCGCGGCGGCGGCGCTGGGCGGGCTCGGCAACGGGGTGGGGGCGGTGGCCGGCGGGCTGATCGTCGGCATCGCGGAGAGCCTGTCGGCCGGCTACATCTCGTCGGCCTACAAGGACGCGGTGGCCTTCGTGATCATCGTGGCGGTGCTGATCTTCATGCCAGGCGGGCTGTTCGGCCGCGCCGGCACCGAGCGCGTGTAGGGGAGGGCATGGGATGACCCACCGCCTCCTCGGGCTCGGGGTGCTGGCCGTGGTGCTGGCGCTGCTGCCGCTGGCCCTGCCCAACAACTTCTACCTGGACATGGCGATCCTGGCGGGGCTGAACGCCATCGTCTGCGTGGGCCTGAACCTGCTGGTCGGGTTCGCCGGGCAGGTCAGCCTGGGCCATGCCGGCTTCTTCGGCATCGGCGCCTACGCCAGTGCGGTGCTGGTCAGCACCCACAAATGGCCCGCACTGCTGGCGCTGGCGGCGGGGGCGCTGCTGTCGGCGGTGATCGCGTTTGCGGTGGCGCGGCCGATCCTGCGGCTGAAGGGCCATTACCTCGCCATGGCGACCCTGGGCATCGGCATCATCATCTCCATCGTGCTGCGGACGGAGACGCGGGTCACCGGCGGTCCGGATGGAATGATGGTGGACCCGCTGTCGGTCCTCGGGTTCGAGGTCTATGGCGAGCGGGTCTGGTACTGGGTGGTGGCGGCGCTGCTGCTGGTCACGGTGTGGCTGGCGCTGAACCTGATCGACAGCCCGGTCGGCCGGGCGCTGCGCGCGGTGCACGGCTCGGAGGTGGCGGCCGAGACGCTGGGGGTCGATACCGCCCGCTTCAAGGCGATGATCTTCGTGCTGTCCGCGGTCTTCGCCAGCGTGGCCGGCAGCCTGTTCGCCCATTACGCCGGGCTGATCACCCCGGCCAAGGCGGATTTCCTCAAATCGGTGGAGCTGGTGACCATGGTGGTGTTCGGCGGCATGGCCTCCACCTTCGGTGCGGTGGTGGGGGCGGCCATCCTGACCGTGCTGCCGCAGCTTCTGACCGTGTTCCAGGATTACCAGCACATGATGCTCGGCCTCATCCTCATGCTGACCATGGTGTTCATGCCGAAGGGGCTGCTGCCGACGCTGTCCGCCCTGCTGCCAGCCCGGGGGCGCCGGTGAGCGCCCTTCATCGCCACCGGGCCGAGGCGGTGGCTGAGGAGCCGCCCGCCGCGGCACCGCGCACCGCGGCTCCGCTGCTTCGGGTGGAGGGGCTGAGCCGGGAGTTCGGCGGGGTGCTGGCGGTCGCCGACCTGTCCTTCACCATCGCCGCCGGCACAGTGCATTCCATCATCGGCCCCAACGGGGCCGGCAAGACCACGCTGTTCAACCTGATCACCGGCGTCTACCGGCCGAGCGGCGGGCGCGTGCTGTTCGACGGCCGCGACGTGACGGGCATGGCGCCCTACCGGCTGGCGGCGCTCGGCCTGTCGCGCACCTTCCAGAACCTGCAGATCTTCATGAACATGACGGCGGTCGAGAATGTGATGGTGGGC
>OFDN01000476.1_pt1 | contig 33194 bp, 18 predicted proteins | sample 1520971 | NCBI WGS metagenome assembly OFDN01 (sample SAMEA94257418, study PRJEB24077) | hot springs metagenome | biome: Aquatic biome; feature: Geographical feature; material: Water | place: India | collected 2012-06-12 | depth 5 m | reverse complement strand
CGACGAGTTGATGGCGGCCCGCCGTGACCAACCGGTGGGCCATGCGCGGGGTGTTCAGGCGGCCGACGATTTCCCAGGACTGCGCGTCCGGGGACAGGCGCAACAGGTCACCCTGAAAGGCATTGGCATAGATCCGGCCGGTTTGGGCGATGGCGGTGCAGGCAAAGCCCTTGAACTTGCCGGCGGGGAGGTCCGGCCCCTGGGTCCACTGGCCGGTGGCGGTGTCATAGATCTCCACGGCGCCGGTGGGTTGGTTGTCGCTGTCCATGCCGCCGATGAAAAACACGCGGGTGTCGAATGCGGCCAGGGCAAGCGCCCGGCGGCGGAAGGGTTGGGAAAACTTCTGCCAGCCGGCCTGCGGGCGGCGCAGGTCCAGGACCAGGCCGTGATCGGGCCAGACGGCCGGGTTGGTCCCGCCGACGAGTGACCAGCCGCCGCCGACATAGAGCTTTTCGCCGAGCACCACGGCGTCGTGGCTGGAGCGCGGTTCGGGCAGCGGCGGCAATTCCTCCCACCGGCCGCGGGCCAGGTCGTATCGCAGCACCTCGGCGCGGGAAAAGAGGTCCGGCTTTTCGCCGGGGCGATTCCGCGCGGCCATGCCCCCGGTGCGATAGAGGTGCCGGCCGTGGGCGACCAAGGGTGCGCCCTGCACGGGCGAGGCGGCGGGAAGACGTTCCCAGGTCCGGCCTTCGGCCAGGCGCAGGCGATGGAACGAGCCGGAAACCATCGCGGCGTTGTAGTCATGGCGTTCGCCCCGGTGGCCGCCAAAGACGTAGAGCCAGCCATCGTGCGAGGCGGCGGCGAAGCTGGTGACCCGTTCGGGCAGCGGCGCGAGGATGGCGGCGGGCGCTTCCGGGGCCGACGGGTTGTCGGAACGGGTGGCACAGGCGCCCAGCAGCGCGGCCAGGGCGATGGGGGCAAACAGACGGAACGAAGGTGATGTTTTCATGGATAATCAGGGGAGTGGAGTCAGGGTGAAATCGGGGCGGTCGGCCTGGTTGCACCAGCGGGTCATGTCCTGCTGGGCGCGCAGGTTGAGGGCTTCGGCATGGCCGTCGGTCATGGCGCCGACCGCGCGGCGGTTGAACCGCGGGGCAACGAAACCCCAGTCGGCCGGGGCGGTGGCGGGTGTCCATTCGGAAGCCCACCGGCGGCGGGTGAGGGCCGGGGGCGAGACCTGGAAATAGCCTTGGGCAGCCGGGCCGGTGGCGGCCGAACGGGCTGACGCGAAGTGGAGCAGTTGCGCCGGACGGCGGATCCCGGAGGTCCGGGTGACCACGGTGCCGGCACCGAATCTGGCGTTGGCCGTGGCCGCGGGAAATTCGGTTTCGTTGCCCCCCACGAACCAGGAGTTGATGCCCAGAGACGGATAGACGCTCACGGCATAGACATAGCTCCGGCGATCCAGACGGCGGAGTTCCGCGAGGGTGGTGCGGTTGTCGCCGGAGTAGATGAGCCCGAACGACTGGCAGAGGTAAGGCGACAGTCGCCACGGGTAACGGGCATTCTCGGGAAATGGGACCGGTTCGCCCCGGTCATCCAGCAGGCCGGGGGCCGCCCGATAGCCGGGGAAGACCGCGTCGGCGTGATCGTCGGCATAGAGCGCGGCGGCGAGCAGGAGCTGCCGGGCGGCGGAGAGTTCCTCCGCGAGCCGGGCCTGACGCTTGGCCCGGGCGAGTGACGGCAGAAGCAGCCCGGCGAGCAGCGCGAGGATGGCGATGACCACGAGCAGCTCGATGAGGGTGAAGCCGCGCGCTTTCATGGCCGGCGCACCCGGAACAGGCGGACCGGGGCTGCCCCGGCTGCCCCCCGCCACTCCATCCGCCCCGTCGGGGCATCAAACCCGAGTTCGGCGGCCGACACCGTTTCCCAGTCCGTTCCGTCCGCGGAGTGTTCGAGCACCAAGTCGGGCAGGGCAGGGAAGCGCAGCGTGAAGGCGCCCTCGGCCGAACTGGCCGCGATTAGCCGGAGCACGCTCGAGGCGTCCGTCGGATCGGTGCCGGCGGCGAATTCGGCGGCGTTGTCCGCGCCATCCCCGTCGGGGTCATCGGCGGCTGCGGACGTGAGCCCCTGGAGGTAAAAGCGTTCCCAGTCGTCGGGCAAAGTGTCGCCGTCAACGTCCGCCGGCTCCACCAGCGTGCCCTCGATTTCGAGCGTGGGCGGAGGGCCAAGGTCGCTGTCGCGCGTGAAGAACTCCGGCCACGCGGGCTGGCCGCCAAAGCTTGAGCCGTGCAGCGAGGTGACGGTGAACCGCAGCCGCCCCGAGTTGAGCCCCGCCTGCACGTAGCGCCGGACGCGCGGGTTCGCGAGGTCGAGGTCGAAGGTCAGCGAGGTGCCGGCAGGAACCAGTTCCCCGTGGGTGAGGGTGGGCGTCGTGCCGACCGCAAACGGGTGCGCGGTAAACGGCGGGAAATGTCCGTTGGTCTTGCCGACGTGGTTGCCCACATCCACCAGCGCGCCCTGGGCGTCGAAGCCGGCGGCGAACGCGTTGCGCTGCCCGGGCGCGGGCGAGCCGAACGGGCCGTCCTCCCAGAAGGTTGCGGCGTCCCAACCGTTCCGGAAGCCCGTGCCAAACAGCTCCACCGGCCGCCCCGTATCGGCGTCGGGCGTGAACGCCGGGTCTTCCGCCGGCAGGAAGGTGGCCGGCGCGTCGGGCGTCGGATCGTAGGGGAACACGCGGTCACGGCTGACCGTGGCGGTGAACCGCACGCGGCGCAGGAGGTAGTTCGCGACGCCGCGGTTCGTGGACAGCAGGGCCGGCTGCGTGGCGACCACGCCGCAGTTGGTCACGGTCTGCGCGAGGAAATCGAAACCGACCAGATACTGCCCGTGGCGTGAATCGACACCGCTGGCCGGGTCCAGCGTGCCGAAAACCGGCGCACTGGCCCGGCAGCCGGGCGAGCCATTGAAGGGATACATCCAGCGGTCCAAGCCGGGCCTGGCGAACTCAACTCGGAATTCACCCGTGCGGGCGCTGCGGTTGTCGGCCAACAGCGCCAAACCGAGAACACACGTGGCCCAGCCTGGCCGCTGGAGAATTGGAAAAGGGAAACGCATCGCTGGGGGGCGGATTGCCGGGATCGCGGCAGAAGTCGGAAGGATTGGGCGTGTTTGCGGCCGCCCGGACCAACTCCGGGCGGCCGCGGTGGCAGGGCTTCAGCGGAGGTGGCCGCGTCGGGTGCGCCGGAAGGCGGCGAACACCACCAGGGCGGCGCCTCCCAGCGCCGCATATCCGGCCGGTTCCGGCACTGCCGCGAAGTGCACGTCCAACGCCGCGGAATCAAAACTGGTCGAGCTGCCCGCCGCGCTGAAGGTCAGCGCGTAGTCGGTCACCCCGCGGCCGGAAAGGTTGAAGGTCCAGAGGGACGACACGGCGACGCCGAAGCTGCCCGTGTTGGTGCGGTCCGTTTCGACCCGCGTGGCCGTGAGCGCCTGCGGTCCGCCGCCCAGGTCATACGAGAGCGCGACCGTCGCGTAGTCGAGTTCCGTGCCGGTCGTGCGCGTCTGGAACACGACCGTTTCGACGGGGGCGGTGTTGGCATCCGCGAGGTTGAACTGCAGGGCGGTGCCAAAGCTGTAGATGTTGCCCGCGCCGCCCCCGCCTGTGAGGAAGGCGCCGGGGTCCAACTGGCGGAGCACCGCGTCGGAACTGCCGTTGCCCAGCGGGTCGGCCGGCCCGTCGCCATTCACCGTGTTGCCGGCTGCGGCCAGCGAGGTGCTGTAGGCAACCGTGAAGTTGTTCGGATTGTCCCACAGCGCGAATTCGCTGCCCGCGGTTCCGCGGAAGGATGGACTGATGAACCCGGCCGTGCTTGCCCGGGCATCCAACAGGGTGACCAGGGTCAGACCGCCGCCCAGGAAAAATCTCCGCATGTGAAAACCTGCCCCGCTCCGCGCACGAGCCGACAACCTCGCTGCCTCGCGTGACGACCCATTTCTAACGGAGGCGGGCGGGGTCTGCTCCCGGTGGTTTGCCAAAAATTGTCGGCGCCTTGCGGCCGTGCTCCGGGGCCGTTTTCAGAGTGTGGTTGCCCGGGAAGCCGATGCCGGTGGGCGGCCTGCCGGAACGCCGCCGCCGTTTTCGCGGGTGCGGTGGCGGCGCGGCGTTGCCGGAGCTCTTCCGCCACGTTGACGCGGATGCGCGGCCGGGCTTTCTGCTCGCCCCAACATCATCCGGCACTTCCACGACTGGCCGGTTGCTTCGCGCACTATCTGCGACCGCGCGGAGGCAGACGCAGTGACTCGATGCGATGCAGTTCGGCAAGATCGTCCAAGGCAGCGGTCTGGTTCACACGTTCCAACGTTCGCCAAGCCGCGGAAACGTCACGGTAAACAACGGCCCGTCGGAAGTGGGCCCAGGCGGTTTCGGCATTGTGGGCGGCGGCTTCGGCCTGTTTCCACTTCACGGTGCGGTTCACCCAATCCGACAAGGCGGCGACCGTTTCTGGGGCGGCCTTGGTTTGGTCGTCGTGGACGCCGACGATCCAGTCGTGGCGCAAATTCTCCCGGCGGGCAAGCCACCGGGTCAGGGCCGCGAAACGTTTCGGCTCGGCCACCGCCAAATGCGAATGGCGATCGAACAGCGCGTCCGACCATCGCAGCGGATGCGGATGGTCCGCCTCGGTGGCGGCAACCTCCGGCTCCCAGGCCAATTCCGCCGTGAGTGCCTTGGACTGGGGCAGGGCGGCGACCAACTGGGGCAGGGCCTGATTCCAGGCACTCAGCAGCGCCGGTCTTGCCTCGCTGAGGAGTTTTCTCGAGTCCTTCGCGAGGCTTTCGGCAACCTTTTGGCGCTGGTTCAGCTCTTCGAGCATGGCCCGGGCCGTGACGGGATCGGTGAGGGCGGCGCGGCGGCGCGGTTGCGCCAAATCGGGAGTGTGGGCGATCACCTGCTCGACCCAACGGCGATGTGCCTGCCAAGATGGGGAATCGCCGTCGGTAGAATTTCGCCACGCAGTCGCGAAGGCCGCCTGGGCTTCTTCCAGTCGATTTCCCCACAGGGTGCGGTGCGCCGGATGGGCGCTGAGCAAGGTCCTGGCCCAGAGTTCGAGAAAGTAGTCCGACGTGGCGAGCGGCAATTCGAACGACCGTTCCGGCAATGCGAGCACGGCGGCACGATGGGCTTCGGTCAGGGTGGTTTGCCCGCCTTTGCGTCGATGGTGATTGGCCATCAGTTGGCGGGCAAACAGGCCGACATAGGTGTTGTCCCAGATGTTCGGCGTGGTGGTGCAACCGGCCGAGGGGACGTCCTCGTGCGCGGCGCTGAAACCAGCCGCGCCGCGCAGAATGGTGGGGCGCCCGTCTGCCTCCTCGACCACGGCCTGATGAAATCCGCCTGAGTAGCACGAAGTGATCAGGAAGACGAAGTCGGCGGACCGCCCGGGAGCCGTAAGCAGTTGGCGCAGTTCCGTCACGGTGAACGGCGCCGGTTCGGAGGGTTCCTGGCGCAACGCGGCCTCGGCCGTCCACAGCAGCAGCCGATTGTCGCGGTAACGGTCCGGGGCGAGTTCCGGCAATTCTTCGTTCGGGGTGCCGTGTCCGTGGGCAAACAGCCAGACCTGCCCCGGCCGCCGGAGATTCTCGCCCAGCACCGATTTCAGGGCGGCGGGAGTGGCGGCCTGATTGGAGTGAAGGCGTCCGGGCTCAAGGCCTTCATGCTCCAGCAGGGAGCCGTTCTGTTCCTTGGTCTCCCGTTTGACGCGAACATCCGCGTAGAAGGGTTTCTTCCCTGGCCGGTTGCCGGCTCCGAGCAGGACCGAAATCTGCGAGTCTGCGTAAGCCCGCCGAAACTCCTCGGTCCAGAATTCCGCGATTTCCAGAATCGAGGCTTCCTGCGCCCTGGGCACGCCTCCGGAGCCAACCACCACAAAATGGTCGGCCGCCGTAACCGGGAGTTCCAAGCGACCGCCCCCGAGCAACCCGCCAAGCGTCAGTAGCCAAACGAGGCGCGGAAGCGGGAGCATCATGTGAGGCAGCCTCCCGGAACGATTGGCGCGGGGTCAAGCCGCCGGCATGGTCCGTCCGGAATCGTTCCCGAGCCGTTTATCGCGGAGTTTCGGGGAGTTGGACGGTTTCGCCGCTGCAATCGGCAGTGGCCCGGCAGGTGAAGGCACCGAGTTGGCGCGATCGCCGGGGAAACCTGGCTCAATACCGGCACTGGATCACGTCATGGAGGTCCGAGATCACGACGTCCACGTGCCGGCCGCGCTTCTTCAGTTCCGTGCTCCGGTTGTAAGCCGTGGCGCGCTTCAGGCCGTCGCGCAGCTCGATGCTGGCCCGGAACACCGGCGCGTCCTCGATCAGGCCGGGCAGCACATAGGGGCGGTCCTTCACCGGCGTGGTCTGCGGGGTGGCATTATAGGCGATGAAGTGGACGCGCAGCGTCCGCGTCACTGGATCATCCGTCACGACCGCTTCGACATTCGCGGGGGCGGTGACGCGGACACGCGGGTTCGGATGGAGCAACCGCACGGCGTTGGCGAAGAGCTTGCGTGCCTCGACGAGGTGATGCTCACCGGCAGTGGCAGAGTCGGGCGAACCGGCGAACGTGAGCACCGTGCCTTTGCCCACGGAGTTGAGCAGCACCGCCGGTCCCACGACGTGACGGGCGCTGAGCGGCCAGTCGGCGTTGTAAGCAGCGGGGTTGGCCAAGGAGCCGCGGTGCGAGTCGAGCAGTTCGCCAACCGGTGTGGCGGTGGTGGGCTCATAGATCGTGGCCGGACCCCGGACGAGGAAGGGCACGTCTTCAAACTGGTCAGGGGCTGCCCCCAGGCGATGGTGATGTTCAATCCGTGAGCCAAGAGCCATGCCCGGCGGGCTGAAGTCGAGGCGCACCCAGCTGTCCGGGTCTTCCCGCCGCCCTTTCACCTTGGCCCCGATCAACTCCTCCAGCGCTGAACGGGATAGGGACTTGCCCATCGGGTCGAACTGCCCGCTGTGGCCGGTGATCAGCAGTTTGCCGCCGTCTTCGACGTAGCGCCGGAAGAGGTCCAGTTCGCGTTCGGTGAGGATGCCCGTGTTCGGCAGACACACGACCGGGAACTGCTTCAAGCCCTCCAAGGTCAGATTCTCGTCGAACAGGAAACCGAACCCGAGGTGCTCATAGACACAGGCCTTGTGGACACCCTGCACGCTCTGGAACCACGTCGCCGGTTTGTCGCGTCCGATCCAATCGCGGCTGCGGGCGCTGAAGTAGATGCCCACGTCGCGGACCGGCGCCTGCCCAAACTGCGTCCGCTTGGCCCGTGCCTCGCCGAGCAGGGCGCCGATGCGGTCGTAGGCCACGGGGTCGAGCGAGCCGTCGTAGGCCGTTTTGTCGATCATGGTGACGAACGCGCCGTGGGCGAGCAGCGTGAACATTTCCCAGCGCATGTCGTGCAACGGCCGCGTGGTCTGGTCGTGATACATGCGCACGCCACGCTGCACGGCGACCTGGAACGGCTTGCCCGGCGTGGCGGCCCGATACCATTCCGCATTGAAACTGGCCGACAGCGCGCCGAAGGCCCAAAGCCCGGCCTCGCCCGTCACGAAGTCGCCATTGCCCGCGTGCCTGACCGGAGTCTGGCCCACTTCCCACGAAAAGGGCGGATTGCCGTGGTAATTGAAATCCACGGTCGCCCGCGGATCGAGCCGGCGGATGTGGTCGGTCAGCATCTTCTCGAAACGGTCGCTCGTGGCGTAGCGGAACTGCATCATCCGGTCCCAGTCCCCCTCGTCCCAGTTCACGCCCTTCGGCAACGGTCGCCCGTGTTCGCCCTGGAACCGCTTCTGGCAATGGTCGCACCAGCAGCCGTGCGGCGGACCGAATCCCTGATCCACCATGTCGAGGTGAAATCCGGCGATGCCGTAGCCAAGCATTTCGGTCAGCAGCGCCGTGACCGCGTTGGTGTAGGGCGAGTTGAAGCAGACCAGGTGACCAATGGGCTTCCCGTCGGCCTGGCGCGCCTTCCACTCGGGATGTTGGCGCAGTTCGTGGGCCGGATATTGGAGCTGGCAATAGGCGATGAGGGGCAGGGAGTGCTGGCGCGCTTCCGCAACCGCTTCCCGCAGGGCGTCCCGGTCGCCGAGGCCCGGCGGCTTGGGAACCAGCTTCGAGTCATGGAAGGTGAAGTCGCCGTCGCGCACCCACAGCACGAGGTATTCGGCGTTGGCGGCCACGCTGCGGCGGACGATCTCCGCACCGTTGAAGTGGCGCGCGTAATCCGGCGCATGCCGGCCGCCGGCGAACTGGGCGCCGGTGGGGCCAACCTCCAGGCCGACCAAGGCGCCGGCAAACCACGGTGGCTCGGCGACGGACCTGAGCTCGGCCGCGGAAAGTGCCGCGTGGACTGAAACGACCAGGAGAACCAGCGCTGTGAATGGCCTCATGCGTGATTGGAATGGGTGTCAGCGGTTTCGGGAATTGGTGCACCAGTCTACTGCCGATACTCGTAAGCCTTGCGGGTCGTTTGTCCGTCGAATTCCACCTCACGCCCAGCAGGATTGAACACCACCCACTCGACCGTGCCTGGGGACATCTCCAGGCGCAGCACACTGGCTTCAGGACCATCCCGGACCACCTGGATGCCGGAGGCGTGAGCTGTGGCCTGCAGTTCGTCGGCATAGTTGGCTTTCGCTCCGGCGTGGTTACTGTGGATTGAAGGACGATAGGGCGGATGCGGGTAATAGACCTGGGTGAAGACGAGTTTGTCGCCGACCTTGGGCGTGCCTTCCCAGACGTAGCGGAGCTGCGCGCCGCACGCGATGGCTCGTGGATCTTCCTGAAGTCGGTCCACCACCTGCAACCGGCAATCCGGTCGCGGCGCGAACCAGACCAAAAGGTCCACGGGCGGGGACTGCATCTCGACCTGGCCGTTGTTGGCGACCAACGTTCCCATAAAGGTGTTCGCCCAGTGGGTTCCAACCTGAGCCCCGATGTTCCGCGTGTTCCAGAGCGGGGAGACGCGGGCCTTGAAGGATTCCTCAAACGTGATGGTCTCGCGCGTGGCCAGGAAGCGGTTCTTCACGAACACGAATTCGCGTTCATACGCCGCCGGCATTCCGTCCACGTTCTTCACCCGGACGCGGGCGAAGGTGGCATCAGCCCGCTCTTCGAAGAACGTGACCTCCGACTCGATGTCCGGCATTTTGCCGCGCTTCCAGTTTTCGTCGATGCGCAGCGGGTCGGGATGATGGCGGCGCTTCGTCTTGCCCTCCACGTCCACGACCATAAGGCGGTTCTCCGGCGAGTCGCCCTTGCTGGTGACGACCTGCGTGAACGCGGCGCCGAACCGGTTCAGGCCCATGATGCCGCCAGCGTTGTAGGGCACGCTGGTGGGGTGCAGTTCCACTAGCGCGAAGAAATCACCGGGATTCCAGCCGCTGCGCAGCACCAGCTTATCGGGGAATTCCCGGCCGGTGAGCCACCACGAGCAGCAGAGATGGCCCTTGTTCGGATCCGGGTCGGCGTGGCCGAAGAGGCGCTCACTGACGGACTTGTCGGTATGCGGAACGCGGGCGGCCTCCATGCGCTGGTTCCAGAGCGAACCCGGGGCAGGCATGACGGGCTTCACCGTGTCATCTGCGAAGATCCAGGCCAGCGCCACGTGTTGGCCCACTTCCCGTTCGCGGAGGAAGCCATCGCCCTGGATGGGCTTCGCCTGGTAGCGGAGGTAGTTCATCACCTTGTGCGCGGCGAAGCGGTATTCGCCGTTCCTTGTCTTGGCGGCGACCAGTTCCAAGGCAAACAGGCGAAAGCCCGCCGTGCTATTCCAGCCGCCGTTGGGACCATAAGGATTCACCGCGCCGTCAGGGGTCACCTCGACGGTCAACCGTTTCCAGAGCCGTTGCATTCCGGGGTCGGTCGCTGCCCGGTCATCCCCCAGGTATTGGTCGCCGCAGGTGAGGAGCATGAAGATGGGACCGGGGAAATAGCCCGTGTCGTTTTGCTGCACTTCCTTGTGCTTCCAGAAATCGCCGAAGCCTAGTTCCGCATAACGCTTCCAATGCGCCGCCTCCGGGATGTCCGGATACCACTTCGCCGCGAGCCCCTTCATCAGGGCTTCCGGCATCGAGCGATGGCAACCGCCGCGCCACTCGACCGGCTTCGAGCCCCAGACGTGGATGTTGCGGCAATAATCCAACCAGAGATCCCGGAACCAGGCGTCACCCTCTTTCATCAGCCCGCCGGCGATGAGGTGTTTCCGATAGAGCGGAACAAAGCACGGTTCTTCGATGAACTGCTCGGTCCAGCCCTTTTGGGCCACCTCCTCCATCGTCGCGCGGTGCCAGTCCTTGAGCATAGTGATGATGGCTTCGCCGTGGCGCCGCTCGCCGGTCTGCACGTATTTCACCAGCACCGGCAGGAAGCGCTGCGGCCCCCCGAGGCCCAGTTTCGGCGTCTCGGCAACTTGGAACAAATCCATCTCCTCCATCCATCGCAGGTAGGTGTCGCGGGTTACCGCGTCCTGCGGGATAGGATAGAAAGCCGGATTCGAGACCAAGCTGGGCCCATACGCTCCGAAGCGATACCGATCGACGGGCGCGCTGTAGACCGTGGGCGGGGCCAGACGGTCCACCTTGGCGACCGCAGCGGCGTTGCGTTCGGGCGTGATGGCTGGCTCCGCAGCGTATGCGGAAAAGGTCCTGGCAAAGCTGAGGACAATGAGCAGTCCGCGCTGGGAGCTGAAACGGAGCGACCCGAATCTCGGGAGTATCTTCATGGCAAATGATTTTCGGCGAATTGGGTGAGTCGAGGCTTCCGCGGATGATCAGCGGTCCGTCCGTTTGACCAGTTCCTGGAGCTTGGCGAGGTCGTCGGAATTGCGTCCCGGATCGAAATCGATGGCCCTTTCGGCGGCGACCAGGATTTGGCGACGCGCCTCCAGCCGCGCCCGCTCGCCGGAGGAGGCCGCGGCGACATAGATCGCGACCCGGCTAACCTGGTCGCGGATGGTCACGCTGCCCGCCGCCACGGTGTGATCCACCGGCGCGATGCCGTCGGCATCCACGCGGAACACCTCGGCGGGCGTCCGGAGGTAGGCGGGCAGCGGGAAGCGAAATTCGCTCGGGCGCGGCGGCCCGAACTTGAAGACGCGCTCCTGCGGATCGGGCTGGTAAGCCAGATCCAGGGCGAACAGGACGGCCCCGCGTGGCCCGGCCACCACGTCCAGTTCCCAGTCCGGTTTGCCGCCGCGCTGCACCCGCTCGTGGCTCGTGGCGTCGCCTTCGAGATAGTAGTCGTCGAGCAGGCGGATTTCCCGGCCGACGCGGGTCATCGGCTCAATCAGGTCGGGGAATGTCACCAGCGAGCGCAGGCTGAGATTGAACCAGTAGAGCGAGGTGATGCGGCTCGCGAGGGCGTGATACGCCTGAAGCCGCAATTCGTCCGGCGTGGGAGAGCCACGCTTCCGGCCACCGTAGCCGTTCCAGTCGTGATGCGGTCCCTGGGACCAGTAGGCCACCGGCCGGGGCCGGTTCAGTTCGCGCAGGGAACGCGACATTTCGCCGATGGTTTCCAGCGGCGCGCCCCAGCGGATTCGCTGGCCGTCCCAGCGGTCATACTGGCCCCACGCGTCGGGCGACGGCGCGGTGACACGGTAGGCGTCGTAGTGCGGGTAGTCGGAAATGCCGGCATAGAAGCGCCAAAGCCGTTCCTCGCTGTGCGTGACGGACGTTGGCAGGCGGGTGGCAGCGTAGGGCGCCAGCGCCCGCCAGCACTCCTGGGGCGACACAGGCTTCCCACCGCCATACTGGGGTTCGCCCAGAAATTCGACGGCGTGAATCCGGGGAAGCAGCGCGTCGGAGTCGTATTGCTCGAGGGGTTGAAGCCGGTTCATGTATTTGAGCGGATAACGCCCGAACAGGGGCGTGTCCGAATACCCGGGCACGTGCTGGTGCATCCCGGCGTTGACGTGCATCCGGGCCAGAGTCTGCAGGTAGCGTTCCGCGTGCAGGGAGTTCCCGGAACCGATTCCTTCCGCCACCCAGCCGCCGCTGATGTCGAACGTCTCGCGCTTGATCCGCTGGTGGGCCCAGACCGTGACCGCCTTCCCGCCGGCAGCCACGAACCGAACCTCGATGGCCGCGTAGGTCAGGGGCAACGACCCGGTGGCCACGCGTGCGCCGCCGCGATCGTTCGCGGGAATGACGCCATCGGCGGGGAAGCGGTCGAGGCGGTTGCTGAGCCAGGGCTGGGGAAAGAGGACGCGCCACGATGCATTGTCCCGGGGCAACCAAAGCCGGCAGGCCTCCAGGCGCAGCGGATCCGCTGTCCGGTTGGCCAGGTGAAAGATCATCGAGTCGGGCTGGACCCGTTCCACCGGGCCGAGAAACGTGACCGCCGACAGCCAGACAGCGGGGGCGTCGATCCGGACCGGAAGCGGGTTGGGAGTGCCCGCGTCGGGGAGCGTCACGGTCAGTTCGGCCTGCGTGTTGGTTCCCCAGTTCGCCCGCTTCCCGTTCCAACTCCAGACCGTCATCGCCCCGGGCGGGAGCCGGAGCGGTTCGCCGCCCCACGCCGAGGGCAGATCGTGCCACGCCCACCCGTCGCTCTGAAGCAGCTCCTCCGGAGTCCGTCCGCGCAGCCGAATATCGGCCGTGGCCGGGATCGCGACGGTATCCGCCGACGGATTATGGAGGAACAGTTCGACCCGGGCGCCGAGGCTGAAGTCAGGCGCCTTGCGGTAGCGCATTTCGGCCGACTGCAGGTGCGGGATCACATGGGTGCCGGACAGTTCCAGCAGCGGTCCGGCTCCGGACGCTGGGAAGGCCCACACGACCAGCAGCACAAGGCCGCACCGGGCGAGGACAGAGGTGAACATGGCGGGAAGTTTAGGGGGCGTCCCCGAAACCTCCAAGTCGCCCATGGAGGAAATCCCGGCGGAGGACCCGGGAAAAGAAAAACGGCGGCCCGGAGGCCGCCGTTGGCGAAAGAGAGGCGAGGCTGTTCAGAGGGCTTCGCCGACTTGGAAGCGCAGGAAACGGCGGACCGTGATGGTGTCGCCCAGCGCCTTGCCGACGGAGGCGACATGCGCCTCGACCTTGAGGTCGGGGTTCTTCACGAAGCCCTGTTCGAGCAGGCAGTTCGTCTCGAAATACTTGTTCAGCTTGCCCTTGAGGATGCCTTCCATCGCGGCGGCCGGCTTGCCCTTGAGGGCGTCCGACTGCGCGGCGATCTCGCGTTCCTTGTCGATGATGGCCTGCGGCACCTCGCTGCGGCCCACGGCGATCGGGCTGGCGGCGGCGATCTGGAGGGTCACGTCGCGGAGGAGCTGCTTGAAGTCGTCATGCGCGACGGTCTCTTCCTTGGTGGCGCCGATTTCCACGAGCACGCCGACCTTGCCGCCGGTGTGGATGTAGGCCGCCACGGCGCCGACGCCGCTGACCTCGAGCCGCTGGGAACGGCGGACCTGGATGTTCTCGCCGATCTTGGCGACCGCCGCCACGCGGTCGGATTCGAGATCCGCGCCGGGGGAGGTGGCGACCTTGGTGGCGAGTTCACCGACGAAGGCCTTGAAGCCGTCGTTGCGGGCGACGAAGTCGGTTTCGCAGTTCACCTCGATGAGGGCGCCGACCTTGCCGCCATTGACGACGGCCTGGCCGATCAGGCCTTCGTTGGCGGCGCGGTCAGCCTTCTTGACGGCCGCGGCGGCGCCCTGCTTGCGGAGCAGGTCAACGGCGCCGTTGAGGTCGCCCTTGGTCTCATCAAGGGCCTTCTTGCAGGCCATGAGCCCGGCGCCGGTCATGGCGCGGAGCTGGCCGACGAGTGCGGGAGTGATTTCAGCCATGGTATTCGCGGATGGATGGAAATGGATTCGCCGCGGCCGGGGCCGCGGCAAAACGGTTCAGGCGGCCGGAGCCGGGGTGGCTTCGGCGGCGGGAGCGGGCGCCGGAGCGGCGGCTTCCTCGGGCGCGTTGATGCGGCGGGACTTCCGGGAATCGGCCTCGGCCTTGCCCTGCGAGATGGCGTTGACGACGGCCTGGAGCAGCAGCCGGATCGAGCGGATGGCGTCGTCGTTGCCGACGATCGGGTAGTCCACGAAATCGGGGTCGCTGTTGGTGTCCACGATGGCCACGACCGGGATCTTGAGGCGGCGGGCCTCGGCGACCGCGTTGTGCTCGCGCTTGATGTCCACGATGAACATCACGTCGGGCTGGGAATCAATGGTGCGGAGGCCGTCCAGATTCTTGAACATCCGGGCGTGCTCGCGACGGATCATGGACTGCTCCTGCTTGACGTATTGGTTGATCGAGCCGTCCTGCTCCATCTTCTCGATTTCCTTCATCCGCTTCAGGGAACGGCGGAGGGTCTTGAGGTTGGTGAGCGTGCCGCCCAGCCAACGGGAGTTCACGAACGGCTGACCGCAGGAGTTGGCGGCTTCCTTCACCGCCTCCTGGGCCTGCTTCTTGGTGCCGACGAACAGCACGTTGCCGCCCTTGCTCGCGGTCTGGGTCAGGAACTGGCAGGCCGCCTCCAGCTGGGGCAGGGTCTTGCTCAGGTCGATGACGTGGATGCCGTTGCGGGCCTCGAAGATGAACTTCTTCATCTTCGGGTTCCAACGGCGGGTCTGGTGGCCGAAATGAACGCCTGCCTCGAGGAGTTCCTTGATACCGATGCTGCTCATACTGGACTGCCAACTTCCGATGGTTGCGGCGTTGACCGGGACAAAATCGCCCGACGCCATCCGGCGGAAGAACCGGATTGTAACCGATGTGGTTGTGGCCGCCGGACGCCCACGCGTCCGGACTGAATTAAGGCCGTTTTCCCTTTTCCCTCGCGGGAAAGGGACGCGGAAGTTGGCAAACCGGCCCGGGTCCGGCAACAGCGAAGTTCCGGACACGGGGGAATGCCGGGCATGCCGCGCCGGTCCAGCGGGGCGGAAGGGTCCCGGTCCGTGGCGGATGCTCCCGGCGCGACGGAGCGACCCATCCCGGCCCGCTGCCGGCGGTGAATTGTCCGCTTGAGGCCCGGCGACGGGCGGTCGCAGGCTTCCGCCACCCGATGTCCGCCTACCTGCCCACCGAACCGCAGCCCCACCCGGACCGGGTGTCATGGGGAAGGGCGGCCCTGCTGCTCGGCCTGGCGGGAGCGAACCTGACGGTGATCCAGTTCGTGGCGATGCGGGAGTTTGCGTCGTTGCTCGGCAGCAACGAACTGGTCGTGTTGCTGGTGGCGTGCGGTTATTTCCTGGGTCTGTCCGCGGGTTATCTCGTTTCCGACCGGCTGTCGGCGCGGATGCTGCTGGCACTCGGCGGGACCACGCTGGCATTGCACCTGTCGCTGCCATTTTCCGCCCGCTGGGCCGTGGGCTGGCTGGTGCAGCAGGGGGCCGGTCCGTGGGCGCCGCCCTTTGTGTTCGCTCTGGCCTTCCTCGGGCTCACGCCCTTCTACGCGGTCTTCCTCCCACGCCTGATCCCGGCGTTGACCGGGCCGGACCCCGCGGTCTCGTTGGCGCGGGGTTACGCGCTGGAACTCGCCGGTGCTGGCGCCGGCCTGCTGCTGGTGCTGGTGATCAGTCCGGCGCGGATGTCGTGGCTGCTGACGCTGCATCTGGCCGGGTTGGTCGCGCTGCTGGTGGTCGCCCTGCGGGCGCATTACCGCTGGTGGGCGCTGCTGGCGTTGCCGGTCGCGTATCTGATCTCCTGGGACCGGCTCGACCGCGCCGGTCTCGCCGCCTACTACCGGGGCGTGCGCGGATATGAGGCGCCCCGGATCGTGGCGTCGGAATTCTCGCCGTATCAGCGCGTGGACCTGGTGCAGCGCGATCCGGGCTCCGGACGCGAGCCGTATCTGTTCCTCAACGGCAACCTGTTCTACGGCACGCGTTCGCTCAACCAGCACAACCTCTTCGTGTCGCTCCTGCCGCGGCTGGCCCGGGGCGGGGCGCCGCTGAACACGCTGGTCGTGGCCGGCGGTTCGCTGGACTGCGCCCGCTACCTCGCGCCGTTGCCGGGTCGCCTGCGGGTGGTGGAGATGGACCCGACCGTGGTGCGGCTGACGCGGCAGTTCATCCAGGAGCCGCGCGGGGGTTTTCCGGGCAACTGGGAACTCGTAGTGGACGACGGCAAACACTTCCTCGGCGCGTGGACCGGCGAACTGTTCGACGTGATCGCGGTGGACATCCCGGTGCCGAGCCATGTGCAGACGGCGGCGCTGCATTCGCGGCGGTTCTTCACCCTGGCCCGTTCGCGGCTCCGGCCGGGCGGGGTCTTTTCCATCGCCCTCGCCGGCCGCCTGGAGGAACGCTCGCCGACCGAGGCCGCGGCGGCCGGGCGCCTGCAGAACCGGGTTCTCGCCGGATTGCTGGCCACGTTCCCGCACGTCGTCGTCGTGCGTTCGTCCCATGGTGATTTTGCCTGGGCCAGCGACGCCTCGCTCGAGGCCCTGCAGGCGGCGGCCCGGCCGGCGTTGCGGGAGTTCCTGGCCGGTGCGGGGGCGGCCGGAAACTTCGGGCAACCGAAGCTGGAGTATCTGGACGAGGCGCGCCTGCGGAAACGGGCGGAAGGGTTCGCCCCGATCGGCGACGCCGATCTCCAACTGGTGTTGCGCCTGAGCTGGCGGAAGCTGAAAAGCCGCTTCCGTGCGGACGAGGAGGAATGACCCATGACCGCCGCGCACCCGCTCCGCTCCCGCCTCAATGCCCTCGCGACCGGCCTGCTGTTCGGCCTGCTGCAGTGGGGCTCGTTCTTTGTGCTCCAGTCCTACCTGTCGTCCACGGCGCTCGTGTGGTTGCTCGCGTCGCTGGTGTGGCTGGCCGGCAGCCTGTGGGGCCTCACCGGACACTTCGGCCGGCTGTCCGAACGGACGTGGCTGGCGTTGAGCCTCGGCGCCTATGTCGGCCTCGGACAGTTTGCCCGGGCCTTCCCCTACGATCTCGCCCTGCTGCCGGTGTTGCTGGGCCTGCTGGCCGTGATGGGGATTTACGCGGGCCGGTTCTTCCGCCTGCGGCCGGCCCGCGGACCGGCCGGCGCGAAATGGCTGTTCTTCCTCGAAAACACCGGCTTCGTGGCGGGCCTGCTGGCCACAGTGTTCGGCCTGTTCTCGCTCGGTGAAGGCTGGCTGCTCGCCGCGCCTGCCGGGACGACCGTGCTGTGCTGGCTGACGCTGCCCCTGGCTCCGCCAGCACCGGCGGAGGAATGACCGTTCCTGCAAAAAACGCCCGGGCCGTGTGGGCTCCGGGCGTTTCGGGATGGCTGTCCGGCAGAATCACGGGGCGCCGCCGGCATTGTTGCCGGGATTTTCCGGGGGTGTGGGCGGCACGTAGCCGCTGAGGAACTCCGGTCCGATCGGCTCGCTGCCGTTGAGCGGCGGCAGCGGGCCGGCGACGCCGGCGGGCGGAATCCGGATGCTGCCGACGGGCACGACCGTGAGGTAGTTCAGGTTGGCATTTCCGTTGCCCATGGTGAACCGCAGCGTGCGTTCACCGGCGAGGCTGACCTTCACCCATTCCCCGGCGGCATTCCTCAGCGGTGCGGAGACGAAGGCGGACCAGCCACCGGTGTTGGGCTGGTTGAACGAGCCGAGTTCGGTGGCCACCTGGTCCGGCGAACCGGCATTGGTCACCTCGGACAGCGTCGCGACGACCGGGGCTCCGCCCGAGGCGACCCGGGCGAGCACGTAGTAGTCACCGGCCGGGAAGGTGCGGGTGTAGTTCATCCAGTCGCCGTTCTCCAGCCAGCCGACCGCCCAGTCGTTCGTGAGGCCGGATTGGGTGAAGCGGCCGCGATCGTTGGGCTCGACGTAGATGCCGACCGCCGGTTGGTCGAACGGCGGCACGGTGGTCGCGGGTTCCGTGAGGACGAGGTTGCGGATCCAGTGATTGTCGCTGGCACCGCCGGTGCGGGCACCCCAGCCGAGGCGCCAGTTCGCCTGTGGGTTCCAGCCGGGAACCTCGAGGTTTCCAAAGATGGTCACGCCGTTGTGGATGACCTTCAGGTGAGTGCCGTCGTGCTGGACCGAGACGGGCACGTAGGACGAGGTGCGCAGCGTGATGCTGGCCGCCTTTGCGATGCGCGTGTTCGCATACCAGACCTCGATGGTGTTGGCCTCGTCGTCGAAGCCGTCCGCGGAACCGTTGCTCCAGGTGTCGAACTCGACCCGCAGTCCGGCCCCGGCCCCCTGTTCGCCGAAAGAGGCGTCTGGCAGGTCGCCGTAATTGAAGCTGAAGCCGTCGGCGGCCGAACCGTCGCCGATGTAGAGCTCGAACTGCACGTCGAGCGTGGTGCCGGGAGCGGCGTCGGGCGCGAGGATCAGGCTGCCCTGCTGGCCGCCGACGTTGGGGGTGAGCTGCACGGCGCCATCGGTGGCGTTCGCGTTGCCCAACAGGTTTGGGGCCCGGCGATACGCGTCGTTCTCGGAGAAGCCGGGATCGCGATAGTCCACGTCCCGCACGGCGCCCCGGCCGGCATACGCTCCGCCGAAGTAGGGCATGGTGTCGCCCGCCGGCAGATGCTGGCCGCCGCCGAAGTTGAAGTCCTCGGCCTCGACCGTGATTGCACCGGCGAAGTCCGACACCAGCTGCCAGGTCACGGCCAGGTTGTCGCCGCCGCCGCCTTCCTTCATGAGGGTCTCGACGTAATAGCGCTTGCCGGCCACGAGCGGGATCGGTTCGGACTGCGCCGGATCGGGATTGAGCCCGGCATTCCAGCTGCGGCTGCCGCGCCAGCCCGTTTCCGAGGCGATCTGGCGTTTGTTGCCGGGCGAATCATCGGTGCTCAGGAACACGGCACCGTTGTCATCGGAGGCGAGGAAGAAGCGGTAATCACCGTCCACCGGCGGCGTGAGCCAGCCATAAAGGCGGACGCCATAATTGTCCGCCGCGTTGGGCGGGGTCTCGAACAGCGATACCAGATTCTCCTCGTCCGGCCCCTTGATGAAGCGGGCGGAGCCGGTCAGGTCGCCCACGCCGCCGCCGCCCAGACCGAAGTAAGCCTCGCGATTCAGGACTCCGTTGCCCGGCTGCCAGGAGGTGAAGGCGGCGGAGTTGTCGCCGGCGATCGGGTTGCCGGTCGGGGAATCGTCCTTCACGGCCGACACGGTGACGGCGAACGCGGTGAGGTCCGCCTGCCGTGACGTGTGCAGCACCACGGTCTTCCGGTCCGGCAGCAGCACGGCGGAGTCCACCGTGAGGCCGCCGCTGATGGTGTAGTTTTCCGGCGCCTGGGCGGTCGTGGGGTCGAGTTCCTCGTCAAACCGGAGGCGCACCCGTTCCATCGAACCGCTGCCTTCGGCGGCCAGCAGCTTCGGCGGCGTGAGGTCCTGCGTCACGGTGAGCGTGCCCGGCCCGGAGGTCGCCTCACTGAACGGGTTGCGCACCCGGACCGAGTAATCGCCCTCGTTGGGCTTGAGCAGGAAGGGCAGCGTGTAGGTTGGTCCGGTGGCGCCGGCGATGGGCTCGCCCTTGAAGAACCACTGGTAGCTGAACGGCGGCAGGCCGACCGCATGGGCGCGGAATGTGACCGGCAATTCCTCATGCACCGTCTGCGTCAGCGGCGGGGCCAGAAACACCACGCTGCCCGGACCGTTGAAGGCCCGGAAGAAGTTGCCGGCAATCGGCGCCTGTCCGTTGACGACGGCGTAGTCGCCGGGCAACTGCCAGGTCACGGACAGGCCGTCGCCGCCGCTGTGTTCCGCGTGCAGCACTTCGAGGAAGTATTCGCGGCCCGCCTCAAGGCGGATGATTTCCGAGCGGTTGACCGGTTCCGGCCGGCGTCCACCGGAAGTGCCGTTGAATTCGCGGAAGCCCGCCCAAACCGGTTCATGGGCGAGTTTCCGGAGGTTGGCCGGGGTGGCGTCGGTGCTCAGCCACAGTTCGCTCTGATCGTCGGAGGCCACCCAGAAGCGGTAGTCACCGGTCACTGGCGGCCGGAGCCATCCGGTCACCCGTTCCCCGTAGAACTCCGCCTGGCCCTGCAGCGGTTCCGGCGCCCGGAGCAGGTCGCTGAAGTCGGGCCGCGCCGGGTAATTGGTGTGGCTCCGCAGGCTGTCCACGGCGCCGTCGGCATTGCCGGCAAAGAAGTCGCGGCGCAACTGGCCCGCGCCGTCGTCGCCGATCCAGGCCTGGAGGAACTTCGCCGGAATCGGCGCCGCGCCGTTGGGCGGCGGGGACAGCGGCACGCCCGCGAGCGAGCCGCCATCCGCCGGAGCCGGGACCAGCAGCAGGTAGTTGAAGTCGAGGTTGCCGGGCAGGACGGTGAACCGGAGGGTGCGTTCGCCGCCCAGGGTCAGCTTCACCGGATTGCCGCCGTCGTCACGCAGGGGCACGTTCACAAAGCCGTCCCAGTTGCCGGTGGCCGGGGCGGTGAACGTGCCCAGAGGCGTGAGGGTCTGTTCGGCGGTGCCGCGGCCGGCGGTGACCTCATCGAGGCGGGCCGCCATCGGCGCGCCACCGGACGAGAGGCGGGCATAGACATGGTAGGTGCCGGCCGGGAAGTTGCGGGTGTAGTTCATCCACTCGCCGTCGTCGTTCCAGCCCAGCTTGTAGTTGGTCGTAACCGTCCAGGTTCCGCGGTCGGAATCGCCATTCGGGGTCAGGCCCACGTTGGGAGATTCGCCGAGGCGATAGACGTCGCTCGGATCGTCCCGTTTGGAGAAGTCCACGCCCGCGAAGGCGCCGGCACCGTCGTAGGCGCCACCGGGATAAGGCATCGTGTCCGCCAACGGTTTGTGCTGGCCGCCGTCGAAGTCGAAGTCCTCGGCCTCGATGACGAAGGCTCCGGCCTGGAGTTCAGGACGGTAGCTCCAGTTGAAGGCCAGATGGTCGCCGCCGCTGTCTTCCTGGGCATTGGCCTCAAAGTAATACCGTTGCCCGCCCTGCAGGCGGACCGGCACGGAAACGTTTTCGGGCGCGGCCGGATTGCGGCCGACGCCGCCGCCGGTCCATGACCGCGGATCGGACCACTGGGGCTCGAAGGCGATGCGGCGGAGATTGGCCGGGGTTTCGTCGGTGCTCAGCAGCAGTTCGCCCTGGTTGTCAGAGCTCAGGTAGAACTGGTAGTCGCCGGTCACGGGCGGAAGGAGCCAGCCCAGCAGCCGCTGGCCGAAGCTGTCGGCGATGTTGGGTGACACCTCGGTCTGCGGCGTCAGTTCCACCCGGTCCGGTTCGAGCGGGTAACGCGGGCTGGCCTTCAGGCTGGTGAGCGGGGCGCCCGGAATGCCGAAGAAGGCTTCGCGGCGGGCGAAGCCATCCACGATCCGGGGCGTGCGGAAGGGCACGATGTTCGCCCGGCCCACGGGGTTGCCGCGGGGGGACGTGTCGCGGACGCCGGTGACGGTGACCGTGAAGTCCGTGGTCGCCGGCAGTTCGGCGGTCTCCAGCAGCACGTCGAGCCCATTCGCCTGCAACCTGGCGCGCAGCACCTCGCGGGCGCCGCTGACGGCGTAGTTGGCCGGGTCTTCCGCGGTGGGCCGGTGCAGCGGCTCCGTGAAGCGCAGGGTCGCGCCGCGCAGATCGGGCCGGGCCACCGCCCAGAGGGCATAGGGACCTTCGGTGTCCACGTAGGGAACCAGCTGGGAGGCCGGGATCACCTCGCGCGGCTGGTTCGGGCTCGACCAGAGCAACTGGGCCACGGCGCCGCCTCCGTTTTCATACATCTCCATCCGGAGGTCGTAACGCCGACCGGCCTCCAGCGTGATCGAGCCGGAGTATTCCGTCGGGCCGTGGTCGCTCCAGACATCCACCAGAAGTTGCCGGTCCACCCACAGGCGGATGCCGTCATCGGAGATGGTGTGGAACGTGTAGGTCTCCGTAAACCGGGGCACGACCGCACCGCGCCAGCGGACCGCGAACTGGTCGGGCCCGATCTGCGGGTCGGGCGAGCCGCCGCCCCAGTCGAAGTTCACCGTCGGATCCACCCGGGTCAGACGCAGGTTCGTGAAGTCGTAGTGGTCGAAGTATTCGGCGAGCAGGCCGAAGCCGACCGAGAACCGGTTGGTGACCGCCAGCCCGAGGGGGTTGCCGGCGACGTCGGTGACCGTGGGGGCGATGACGAGCTGGTAGGTTCCGGGCACCAGCGTCGCCGGTCCGTCGAGGCGAACCTGGTTCAGCGTCGGCTCGTAGGCGAGCGGCCAGGAAACGGCGAGGTCGTCGGCCGTGTTGAACTGGCCGTCCTCACCCGCGCCGGTGAGCGCGAAGTTCGCCGGCACACGGGACGCCTCGGCGATGGGCTCGTTGAAGAACACGGACACCGAGGCGACCTCGGCCGCGCCGCCGTTGTGGGCGGGAATGGTGCGGACCAGCCGGGGCGGAGTCGCATCCTCGACGAGGTTCAGCGTGAGTTCCTCGCTGAAGGCCGTGTTGCCGCCGGTGTCGGTGGCGCGGGCCCGCAGCTTGAAGCTGGTCTTGGCCGTGCCGAGGGCCGGCGCAATGAAGCGGTGTTCAAACGGATAGTTGCCGTCCGTGGCCACGAGTTCGCCGTCGAGGTAGAACTGCACGTCACGCACCTGGACGTTGTCGGTCACGTTGGCGGTCACGCGCATGAGGCGCCCTTCCTCGACCGAGTTGCCGGTGGCGCTGGTCGCCAGCGACACGCCCGGGGGCACGCCGGTCGCGTCAAAGGCGAGGTAGTTCACAACCTGCAGCCCGGCCTCGTTGTCGGCCACGTAGCCGAGCCCGCGGTAGATCGCCACGCTGCGGGCGACGCCCGGCGTCTCGAAGCGCACGATGAACTCCGTGGTCTTGGCCGGGTCGGCCGTGCCGTAGAGCTCGACGTCGTGCGGCCCGTCGAAGGCGAAGTTCGGGCTCACGGCCGCGAAGCCGAGGCCGGAACCGTTCAGCACGATCTGCTTCCAGCCGAAGAACGGCGTGGCGGTGGCGGCGATGAGCGCCGGGCTTGCTGGGTTGGCGACGTTGATCGTGTTGTAGCCCTTGCCGTGGGTCGTGTAGGCGATGCCGCCGCCGACGAACAGCCGCCGGTTGGGCGTGCTGACGACGGGCGAGCTCACCGAGCCGACGACCTGCACGTCGAGGTCCGCCACGTTGAGCGCATACAGGGTGGCATCGGCGACGGCGAACAGGTGGTCGCCGCCGAACGCGAGGTCCCAGATGGCCCCGCCGACCGGGCGCCGGTTCAGGAGGTCACCGGAGACCATGTCCACGACGGCGATTTCGCCGCTGCCCAGGCCCACGAAGGCAATCGGGCCGGCCGTCGTGACCGACAGCGCGGCGGAGCCCAGCTGGACCTGGCGCACGATGCGGGCGGCCGGCGGATCGGAGATGTCCACCACCGCGAGCCCGGCGAAGTCGTCGGCGACCGCGACGAAGTTCCCGGAAAGCGAGACGCGCTGGGCGTTGCCCGGGGTGTCCACCACCGCGATGCGGTTCGGACTCAGGCCGGACGACACCTCGAAGACATTGATGCCGGAACCTTCATTGGCGGTCACCGCGAGGTTGTTGAGGGCGACCACATCCACCGCCGTGCCCACGGTCGGCGCGGTGGCGATGATGCCCGTGGTGACCGGCCGGCCGCCGGTGGCGTTGCCGCCCTGCTGGACTTCCGCGCCGTCGGTGATGCCATCGCCGTCGGTGTCCGCCTTGTTGGGATCGGTGCCCATGATGAGCTCCCCGAGGTCGCCCAGCCCGTCGCCGTCGCGGTCGGCGGAGGTGTCGGCGAACAGGTGCACGGTGGGCAGCATCGGCGCGGTGCCGGGTTCGCCGTTGGCGAAGTCGCTGAAGCCGACGTTCAGGGTGGCGGCGTTGAGGACGTAGCTGCGATAGAGCCCGTAGGCGCGGAGCATCAGGTCCACATGCACGATGCCGTCCCGGCCGGCGACGCCCCGCTGGATGATGCGTCCGTTGCGCCAGTCCTGGATGGCGAAGTAGTGCAGGCCGGTCGAGGCCGTGAACGGCTGGGCGGCCGGCAGGTCGGGCTCGACCGTGTCGGCGGTGCGCCGGAGCCGGCGGGCCTCACAACTGTCATTGGCCGCGTTGGCGGCAAGTTCCTGTTCGGTCGTGCCGTTGATCGTGAGGATTTCGTGACTGGCCGTGGTGCTGAACCGGGCCGTGAGGATGGACGTTTCGCGGCTGGCCACCTCGCTGCCGTCCCGCGTGCGGAACAGCTGGATGTTCATGCGTTCCAGGCCCGCGCTCACCCGCCCGGCCAGGCTGCCGCAGCGGTTGAATTGCCAGAAACCCGACGCGGCCTCGAGCGGTTCGTCGCGCACGAGGCGGTGTTCGAAGGCTTCGGTCAGATTGACCATGCGCCAGCGAATCCGGCCGCCTTCGCCGGCGAACGCATAGACGAAGGTGCGGTTCACGCAGTCGGGGCTGAAACCCCAGGTGGCGACACCACCGCCGCCGGGCAGCGTGCTCGTCTTCAGCACGGCCTCGTGCCGCAGGTTGCCGGTGCCGACATCCAGCACCCGAATCAGCACGTCGCTGGCCGACAGCGCGCGCGCCTCCAGCAGCCAGCGCCCCGCCGGGCTGAACGCCACCGCCGGGGCCGCCCCGGCGCGCTGCGAGATGTAAACCGGGATGCCGGGGTCCGTGCGTCCGAGGTTGAACAGCAGGACCACGTATTCCCCGGTAGCGCGCTGACGGAACCGCACGACAAAGCCCGTGCAGTCCGGACCGAATCCATGCACGACGTCCGCCGCCGGCACCTCGAAGGCGAGCCGCACCGCCCCGTCGCTGTTGCGGCGCACGGTGAGCTGGAGGTTGTCCCCGGAACGGCGCTCTTCCAGCCGGTGCGTGCCGTCGGGCGAATTGCCGTCCGGCCGCACCGCCGGCGGGACCACCGCGGGATCGACGTAGTCGCCGGTGAGATCGCAGCCGCAGTCCACGCGGGTGTCGCACTTGCCGCAGGCGACGCCCAGTCCGGTGTTATCGTGTTCGTCGGGCACGCCGTCGCCGTCGTCGTCGCGGTCGTCACGGTTCGGCCGGCCGTCGCAGTCGGCGTCGGGATCCACGGCATTCGGAATGCCGTCGCCGTCAATGTCGGGGTCGAAGCGGTTCGGAATGCCGTCACCGTCGCAGTCCAGCAGGAGGCTGCCGTCCGTGCCGGCGTCGTTGTCCGCGTAGTCGTTGGTCGAGTCGCCGCCAAAACTGTCGTTGGGGCTCCGGCCGTCGCCGTCGGGCGAACCGTCCGGACCGTCGCCGTGCGGGTTGCCGAGGTTCGGGTTGAAGAGGGGCGAGGTCGTCAGCACGGGAGTGCCCAACGGGTCGCCGGGGTCCGGTTGCGGCGGGTTCGGCGGCCGGGGCGGCGGCGGGCCGGACGGCGGCGGGTAGTTTTTCGGCTTGTCGCAGCGCGGCCGGTTCTGCGGATCGGGGAAGTGCCAGCCCGGCTGGAGGATGCCCACGCCGGGATCGGTCGTGAGGAAGTTGCCGTCCGGCGTCACCGTCATCGAGCCCTGCACCTCCCAGCGGCCGGTGTCGTGGTTGAAGCTGATGAGCGCGCTCTTGGCGCCGGGCGGAAGTTTCTCGCCGGTCTGCGGATCAGGCAAATTGGGGAACTTCACCGGCGCGGGGCGGTCGAAGTTGCTGCCGCCGTCGGTCTGCACGGTGATGACCAGCGGCGGGTTCAGCCCTTCGGGCAGTGGTTCCGGCAGGCGGTCCGGCGGCACCGGCGCCAGGCCGACGCGTCCGCCGCGGTTGCCGTTCTCCGAAAACAGGCTGTTGGCCGGCACCGTCACCTCGATTCCGGCGAGGGCCGGATTTTCCTGGGTGATCTCGGCCGGGAGCTGGATGCGGGTATCCGCCGTGGTGCTGACCGGCTGGAGCGCGGCGCCCTTCACCAGCGGCAGGAAGATTTCGCCGGAACCGCCCGCGAGGTTGTCCGTGCGGCCGGGTTCGGCTTCCCAGGCTTTGCCGACGAACGGGTAATAGTCGCCGTTCGGCCACGCGCTCAGCGGCGATGTGCGCCCGTCCACATGCACGAAAAAGCGGCCGGCCGGGGCGGGATTAAGCTCAAACCGGCCCTCGGCATCCGTCACCGCCCGCATGGTTTCCTCCTGGCCGTCCACCGTCACGGTGACGCCGGGCAGGGGCTGGTTCTGTTCGGTCCCGTTCACCGTGACCTTGGCCGAGGCGAACACCTGTCCGCGGATGGCGGTGTTGATGATCGGTTTCACCGAGAACGTGCTGAAATCCACCGTCGCCACGCCGCCGGGACGTCCGTCGCCGTCGGCATCCACCAACTGGCCGGAGGCATCCCGCAGTTCCCCGGCATTGAGCGTGACCCGGATGCGCGAGGAGGCCGGCAGGGGTTCGAGGTAAAACAGCGTCGCCTTGCGCCGGTCGGAGGCGACTTCCAGCCGGGACAGCAGCCGGCGCCCGCCGAATTCCGCGTAGAGGTTGCTCAGCGAGAGCGGGGCGTTGGCGGCCAGCGGAGCGGTGAAGTAAACGACCGTTTCGCGGTTCACCGACACCTCCGAATCCCCGTTCTCCGGTGAAGTGTTGATGCGCGTCAGCGTCGCCGAGACCGCGGGGTCCGAGCCCCGGCGGTATTCGTCGGCATTGGTCAGTCCGTCGCCGTCGAAGTCCCGGTTGGCGTCGGCGTTGTCGAGCGGGTTGAGGAAGTCGGGATAGCCCAGCTCGAACAGGTCATCCATGTCGTCGCCGTCCGAGTCCTGGGGGGTCGCCACAGGCACCTGCCGCACGCGGTAAAACCGGGCCGTGGCCGCCACCGCGTCGCGATCCTCAACCTCGCGGTCCCCGTCCGCCCCGAGCCGCAGGTCCACCGGCGTGGTGATCGTGCCGAGCGCATCCCCGCGGTAGAGCACATAGTAGCTTCCGGCCTCGCCCGGATGTGTGACCCGCACGGCGGTCCCCTCGAGGCGGATGCCGGAAATGCGAAACTCGGCGGCCAGCGGGCGGAACAGGGATATCACCGTTCCGAGGAGGAGAACGGCCAGAAGCGGCAGACGGACGACGGCGAAGCTTGGGCTCATATGCTGTGGGGACCGAGATACTGCTCCGTGATGGCCTGCCGGCTGCGTTTTCCAAGCGCAAAACCCGGCTGCCTGATCGGAGTCTCTCCCGGCTAAACGGGAAAGCCCGCAGCCCGATGACCAGGTTTTGCGGGAAAACGTCTGTCAGGGACGGCGGTGACGCGGCTGGCACCGGTCCCGCGGTCACCGGTGCCGAAGCGGCTGCCGGCGCCAAAGCCGGGACGCGGGCTGGACGCTTCCGCTCACAGCGCCTTCTTCACGCGCAGGAGCTGGGCCAGGACCTTGGGCATCTCCGCCAGCGGAATCATGTTCGGACCGTCGCTCAGGGCGCGGTCCGGGTCCGGGTGGGTCTCGATGAAGAGGCCGTGGGCTCCGGCCGCGACGGCGCACCGCGCCAGCACGGGTGCGAACTCCCGCTGGCCCGATGATTTGTCGCCGGCGCCGCCGGGCAATTGCACCGAGTGGGTGGCGTCGAACACCACCGGATAGCCCAGGCTGCCCAGCAGCGGCAGCGCCCGCATGTCCGCGACCAGGTTGTTGTAGCCGAAGGTCGTTCCGCGCTCCGTCACCAGCAGGCGGGCCCGGCCGCCGGGCGCGGCCTCCGCGGCCTTGGCGACGACGTTGCGCATGTCGAGCGGCGCGAGGAACTGTCCCTTCTTGATGTTCACGATGCGGCCCGTGGCGACGGCAGCCTGAATCAGATCGGTTTGCCGGCACAGGAACGCGGGGATCTGGAGCACGTCGCAGACTTCGCCGGCCATCTCGGCCTGCTCCTCCGTGTGGATGTCGGTGACGACCGGGAGATCGAGGTCCTCGCGGAGGCGGGCCAGCACGCCGAGTCCCTCCACCAGCCCGGGGCCGCGGAAGGACTTTCCGGAAGAGCGGTTGGCCTTGTCGAAGCTCGCCTTGAACACGTAGGTGAGGCCGAGCTTGGCGCAGGTTTGCTTCAGCTTGCGGGCGATGGTCCGGCAAAGCTCCTCGGATTCGATGACGCACGGTCCGGCAAGCAGGAACAGGCGGCGCCGGTCGTTCAGGGCGCGCCAGAGTTGAGCGGAGGAAACAGGCACGGCGCTAGGGTGGAATGGGGCCACCGCCTTGTCACGACGCTCTGTGGCGGGAATCACTGGTGCGGTCTCCCGGTCCGCCCGGCGCCGCTACATCCACCAACGGGTCAGCAGCGGGGCGAGGACGAGCGCCGGCAGATAGTTCGCGAGCGGCACCTTGCGCAGATCAAGGATCACGAGGGAAACCGTCGCGACGATGAACCCGCCGGTCAGGCCGAGGCTGTCCCGCACGGCCGGTTCACTGACAATCGGCGCGAGCGCATGCGCGCCGACCGTCAGCAGGCCCTGATAGACGAAGACCGGCAGGGCGGCGAGCAACGGGCTCCAGCCGAAGGTCGCCACGAACCCCATTGTCGCCAGGCCATCGAGCAGGCCCTTCACCGCGAGAATGCGCCAGTCGCCATTGAGACCGTCCTGCACCGCGCCGACGATGGCCATCGGGCCGATGCAGAATAGCAGCGTGCAGGTGACGAATCCGTCGGAGCGCCGCGTGGCGGCGGAGGCTGCAGGTTGGCCGGTCGTTTCGGCCGCCTTGGAGAAGCGTTCGCGCGCCCATTTCCCGGCGCGATTGGTCAGACGCTGCAAGCCCAGCAGGTTGCCCACAAGGCTCCCGAGCATCAGCGAGAGCAGGGCGATGCCGAGCTGCCCGGCGGCATGGCCCAAGGGCAGGTGCAGCGACTGCCAGATGAGGCTGAAGCCCGCGTAAACCGTGAGCAGCACGAGCAGCATCCGCAGCCGCTGCTGTCCCCGGGCGGTCAGGTGCCGGCCGAGGGTGAGCCCGACCAAGCCGCCCAGCAGGATGCCGCCGACATTGAGCCAAGTGCCGATCATCGCGGTGCGGCGGTGTTTACCGGGTGGTGGCACCGACCGGCCGGACGTCCATCCAGAGCCGGGCCCGGAAGGATTCGCCCGGCCGCAGCACGAGGATTTCCCCGTCGGGCCGGCCAAAGGAATTCGGCAGCGCCGTCCACGGTTCGACGCAGTAGAACGGCGCCTCGGGTCCCGGGGACCACAGCACGGCGTAGCGGTAGGCGGGGTGGTCGGCGAAGTTCACCGCGACCTCGACGCCAGCGGTCGGGTCCACGAGCGCGATCTCCCGTTCCGCGAAGTCGCCGAGGAGCACGGTCGCATTCGTGTCGAGCGCGACGCTGAAATCCTGCGCCGGGAACGGTTCGTCGAAGAACGCTTCGGCCCGGTTCAGCGGATTGAACCGCTTGCCCCGGGGCAGGCGGAGAAAGCAGCGGTTGCGTTCGCCGCCCGGCCGGACCGGCACGGGCAGGTAGGGGTGGAAGCCGGTGCTGAACGGCAGCGGGCGCCGGTCGCGGTTTTCGATGACCTGCTCCCACTCCAGCCGGCCATTCACGAGGCGGTAGGCGAGTTCGTGGCGAAACGCGAAGGGATAGCTGGGCCGCGTCCGTTCCGAGTCGGTCAGTTCCATCACGACTTCCGCGGCGCTTTGCCGGAGCACTTGCCAGGGAACGCGGCGCGCAAATCCGTGCTGAGGTGAGGCCAGCACCTGGCCGTCGAGTTCGTAGTGGCCGTCCTTGCCGTCGTGGACGTTGAAGCTGACATGCGGGAACAGCACGGGATTGCCCGCCCACATGCGGTCCGGGTAACGCGCCACGACCGCGTCATCGTGGTGAAGTCCCTCGACCCAGCCCAAGCCGGGAAGCTGCCGGGAATAACGCGTCAGCCAGCCGCCGAGTTCGGGATAAACGGTCGCCCGCGCGCGGTCGCCGTCGTGAAGTTCCACCGGAGTTGCCATGCGGCGAGGTTCGGAGGCGGCGCGCCCGGGTTCAACCAAACTTCCGGCCGGTGGACCGCGGAAACCGGGAACGGTGACTCACTTGGCGCCCAGCAGATCCGCCTCGGTGAACACGGCACGCCGGACGACGGTGCGTTCGTCCGAGGTGTAGATGATGTGGATGCGTCCGTCGCGGGTCTGGATGGCCGTCGGATATCCGTAGTCGCCCTTGGGTTCGGCCACGAGGTCACGGCGATAGGGGAACGTTTTGGCGCCGTCGAGCGACAGGGCGACCGCGAGCGGCGTCCGGTCGGAGAAGGAGCGGTTGTAAACCAGCAGGTGATGCCCGCTTTGCAGGCGCAGGAAATCCACGGCGGCGTTCGGATTGGGGAATTCCGAGTCCGTGCCCTCGGTCCAGGTCCTGCCGCCGTCGCGGGACTCGGTGCGCACCAGCCAGCCGTCGGGCTGCCCGTCGTAATTGCCGCCGCGCCGGCAGAACGCGACCAAATGATCGCCGGTGATCACCGCCGGCGCCGGCTGGATGTTGCCCAGGCGCGAGCGGACCCGGTTGGATTCGGTCCACTGGCCAGTTGCCGGGTGGTAGCGGAGGAAAAACGACGTGCAGTCCTTGCTGACCGCCTCGGGATCGTTGCCGACCTCGTGATAGACCGGCAGGAGGTAATCGCCGTCGCCGAGGACGACCGGGCGGTTCCGCACCATGGTGCCGGCCTCGAAGGTGAGGGCAAACGGCTCCGACCACGTGCGGGCGCCGTCTCGGGAAATCTTCGCCGTGATGCGCGAGCTGTCCCAGATCTCGCCGTAGCGCGTGACGTAAAACAGCCAGACCACGCCGTCAGGCGCCTGCCAGGGCACCGCGTTGCCGAGCGCGTAGAACGGGTTCGAGGCGATCTTGGCCGGCTTCGACCAGCGCTTGCCGCCCACCTTCAGCCGCGAACCGAACACCGCGGCGGCGTTGTCCTTGTATTCGCCCTTGCCGCTGAAGAAGACGACGAAGAGGTCGCCGTTGGCGAGTTCGGTGACGCTGGCCGGGTGCTTGTAATCGCCCGTGGGAATTTCGGGTCCGAACAGGCGCTCGAAGCGCACACCGTCGGCGGACGCGGCCGCATAGGAAAGAGCCAGGGAGCACACCACGGCGGTGCCGTGCGGGAAGTTCATGGCGGCAGCCTAGGTCAGGCCCCGGCGTGGGCGCCAGCCCCGGAACCGGCGCCCGGGGCGGTCGGCGGCGCTGGCGGAACCGGGGAGTCCAATTGGACCCGCCTGAGCAGCAGCAGGACCGTCAGCGCTCCGACGGCCGGTGCGCCGACCAGCAGCGCCCGGCCGGCGAACACGCAGCCCAGCAGGGCCAGAAACAGGCCGAGCACGTAGCCGTTGTTTTCGTGGAACAGCAACGAGCGCACCCGGCCAAAGCGTGGTTCGAGCGCAGGGAAGAACGCCCCGGCCGCCAGTCCGCCGACCGCGATACACACGGCCACGCCCGGCAGCACCGACCATTGATACGGCCGCCAGTCGAGGAGAGCATACGCGGCGTGGTAGCCGACGGCGGCCAGGGCCACAAACCACGGCAGGCGTCGCGGCGAACCGAAGTTCAGTCCGCCGAGAAAGCCAGCCAGCCAGCAGAACAGCGCGATGAAAAAGCTGCCCGCCCGGCTGGAGAGCCGCACTTCGAGCAGGAAGAAGTGGGCGCTCTGAAGCAGGGCGAGCCACAGCCCCATGACGAAGGCGAGCAGCACGTCGCGGGAACGGGGTTCGGGAATGGAGTCAGGCTCACTCATAGATGAGATCGCCGACGTTGGCGGCGGTGATGATGGGTTCGCCGCGCACAAGTTCACGGACTTCGGCCCGGGTGAGGATGCGGACTTCCGGCCGGCCGGCGGCCTTGACCAGCGACTGGATCTCCGCGGCGGTCGGTTCCTGGAAGCCGGGGCCGCCGCCGTAGAAGAAGGCCGAACCGCGGTTGAGCACGACCACGTAGCGGTCGAACACCGCGTCCAGCGTGGCCAGCATCCGCCGGCTGTAGCGTGACGCGCCCTCCACCGGGGTCAGCGAGGAGATCGAGAACAGGCCTCCCGGTTCGAGCCGGGCTTTTACGAGGCGGAAGAACTCCTCGGTGTAGGTCAGCGCCACTTGCCGCGAGCGTGCCGGCGGAATGTCATGCAGGATGAGCCCGAACTGTTCCCGTGAATTGGCGATCCAGTGCTTCGCGTCGTCGGCTTCAAAGGTCCAGTTGTCGAGTTCGTCGAGGCGGTTGTCCGCCGCGAAAAACCGGCGGGCCGCCTCGAAGACAACCGGATCAAGATCCACGATGCGGATGTCCGGAACCATTTTCCCGATGCGGCCGACCGTCGCCATCGAGCCGCAGCCGAGCACCGCCACCTTGGGCCGGCCCAGCAGGCGGGCCGGGACTTCCGCGACGAAGAACGAATAGGTGCGGCGCGGATCGCCGCCGAACTGCCGCTGGCCGTTGAGCAGCAGGCGGCGGTCGCCGTCCGGCGGCTGGACCACCTCGACCTTGTGATACGGCGTGAACCGGGAGAACTCGATCGCGGGATTGTTCCAGCGGTTCAGCCGGGAAAGAAACCACGCCGAAGCCTGCCGGTCCCACGTTCCGAAGGCGGCCACGTAAATGGCCGCCACCGCCACGATTCCGCCGGTGATGGCCCGGCCGGCGCCGGCCAGCCAGGTGAGGGCCGCGTAGCTCGCGAAATACGCCGCCAATACCCAGCCGTGGCCCAGGCCGGCCAGCAGCGGCATCAGCGCCAGCCCGACCAGCGAGCCCGCCACCTCGAGCGAATAGCTGCGCCGCAAGCCTCCGCCGGCCGGCAGCAGGCGCGGCAGGAAAACCGCATGGACCGACGTGGCGAAGACCGCCGTCACCGCGAACAGGGTCGCGCCGGCCATGCCGGTGCCGGCGGCGCTACCGAGCACCTGGACCAAGCCCGGCGCCAGGAGAAACAACGCCATCTGCACCGCGAGGCAGACCGGCAGCGCGATGTGGAGGAAACGGTCCGAACACCGGTCCGAAAACCGGTAGCCGAAGGAAACCCCGACGAAATAGGCCAGCGAACATCCGAGGACGGCGACCTCCGCATGCCGGATGGCGACGACAGCATGCTGCACCAGCAGGAAGTTCAGCAGCATCAGGTTGGCCCCGGCCAAAACCAGCATCCAGGCCGCCCGGCGCGACGTGGGCAGGGAATTGGGGTCCGGAAGGGCAGTCACCAAGTTGGGAGCGGATGCCTGGGTTGGCATGCGGAACATCCTGCGCCATGAGGCTGCCGTTGGCAGGCGAAAAATTCAGTGCACCGCCTCCGGGTGGCGCGGGGTGCGCGGAGGCCGACAGGCCATTGAATGATCCCGTCGGTGGGCGGTTTCGCCGGAAGCATGGGAGTCAGCCTCCGGGGAATCATTGGCTGTTGGGCGCATCTGGACACTGCCCCCGGGGTGGGCGGGGAGGCGAGTAGGCCGGGCTGCCAGCCCGGCCCGTAGCCCAAGCTGCCAGCTT
>OFDN01000475.1_pt1 | contig 33264 bp, 27 predicted proteins | sample 1520971 | NCBI WGS metagenome assembly OFDN01 (sample SAMEA94257418, study PRJEB24077) | hot springs metagenome | biome: Aquatic biome; feature: Geographical feature; material: Water | place: India | collected 2012-06-12 | depth 5 m | reverse complement strand
CGGCGGAGCGACCGGCGCCGCGGCGGGCGGCGGCGGGGGCGTGATGCCCGTGGCAGCCCCTGCCGACGCCTCCTCGCGCTACGCTCCCCTGCCCTTGTCCGTGGCGGCGCGTTCCAGGTCGTCCTCGATGGTTTGAATCCAGGCGGCATCCCGGCCGCGCGCGGTCCGGACCTCGCGGATCAGACGGAGGTTCCGGGCGGTGGTCCTCGGCTCCCACACCTCGCGCACCGCGCTCGCGGCGTCGGCCAGGGCGCTCCGGGCCTTGTCCGGTTCGTCGGCCAGCACGGCCAGCTCCAGCAGGGTGGCGTGGTCCCAGTAATCGGGCGCCTTGCCGGCCAGCCGGCGCATCACCGCGTACCGCACCACCGGCAGCAGCTCGGCCTGTCGCGGATCGACGGGGTCGAGCATCTCCATCAGCGTGACGGCGTTGACGCCGGGGTAGGCATCGCGCCAGTCGGCCTCGAAGCCGGCAAGGTAGGTGGCGACGGCCCGGCGCAGATGGCCGGCGGCGGCGGATGCCCGCCCGGCGTCGCGCGCCTCCTCCCACCGGTCCTTGTGGATGCGCCCGAGAAGGCCGTTGGTTTCGCTGGAGGGACCACGCTCGGCGATCAGCTCCTCCAGCAGCCCCTGCGCGGCGTCGCGGCGGCCAAGGCGGTTGAGCGCGAAGGCGAGCTGCTCGCGGACCATCGGCGTGCGCTGCAGCTCGGGCGCCATCTTCGGGACCAGATCGACCATGCGCTGCCACGCCTCGACGGCGCGGTAGGAGAGGAACAGATCGACCACCACCGCCGGGTCGGCATCCCCCAGGACCAGCTCCGCCTCCACCGCCACGACCGCCCCAACCCCGGCGGTACGGGCATCGGCCAAGCGGTCCCGGTAGGTCCGGGCGTAGGCGACCCGCTCGCGGAACAGGTCGGTCTTCAAGCGGGCAAGGTCGGGCGGAGAAAAGTCCGTCACCAGCTGGTACAACGGGCTGTCGGGCACCTGATCCCGGCAATCGCGCAGGCGCCGCGCCAGCGCGGCGCGATCCGCTTCGGCGGCGGCCGGGCGGCCGTTGGCATCGAGGGCGTAGGGAAGCCCGCGCAATCCCTGGACATCGAACGGCAGCTGCATGCCCTGCGTGAACATCAGCACCGTCGCGTGCGGCCGGATGCCATGCCGCACGCCGAGTTCGTAGAAGACGTTCGCGTTGGCGCCGGTGAGGTCGGCCACCGCGTAGTCGCACAGCATCAGCCGCTCGAACATCGGCTTGTGGATCATCCCCCCGGCCTTCTCCTCGTCCGCGCGGATGGCGTCCAGCCCGGTGTCGGCGACCGCCGGCCGAATGATGCCCTCATAGACGGCGTCGAAGTCGATCTCCCGTCCGCCCGCGTCCTTTTTGCGGCCGAAGGGCATCAGCACGAAGCAGAATGGTTTCATGCGCGTCCTCGGGGTTGCCGGCCCACCCGATGCCGGGGGCCGGGTTGGCGCGGCCAGCATGCACCCGGACGAGGCCCCGGCCAACCGGCCCGTCGGCGATCCCCCGTCATGGCGTGCCGCGCAGCCACGCCGGCCAACACGCCGAGCGGCTCCGTTGCAGCGTTTGCGCCGGGGCGGTGATCGGGTAAAATCCAGCCCTTTTCGGTGGGTGAGGTGAGATGGCGATGCGCAGCGGGAAGAGCCCGTTCAAGGCCAAGTGACCACATAGCTGTGCAAAATGGCTAAAGTCCTCAAAGCCCAAGCTTGGCAACGAGTTCGTCTTCCCACCGCGGCCACTTTTGACACTTCGCCGTTCGGTGACGCTGAGCGGCATCCCGCAGAATGCTGACTTTCTTGGGTTCATTGGCCCAGACTTTTGACGAAACGTTCATTCTGTCAAAAATCTGGGCCCTCTGGGCCTGCCCATAGACTTCTTTGGCCATTCTGCACAGCTATGTGGTCACTGGGCCTTCAAGGGCCGGCAGTTCACGGCGGAGGTGATCCTGTGGGCGGTGCGCTGGTATCTGCAATTCCCGGTCAGCCACCGCGATTTTGAACGCATGCTGGCCGACCGCGGCGTGGCGGTCGATCACACGACCGTCTTTTGCTGGATCCAGGCCTACGCCCCGGAGCTGGAGAAGCGCCTGCGGCTGGATGGAGAACCTGATCAAGGCACACAAGCTGCACCTCGCCTCCGACCGGACCTCCTGCACGAAGGCGGCCGCCAACCAGTTCCGGCCGCTCATCCACACCGCCGCCTACTGGCTGCTGCACACTTTGCGCACTTTGGCGCCGAAGGCGTCGTTCTGGCGCGAGGCCCAAGTCGACACGCTGCGCCTCGGCCTCATCAAGGTGGCGGCGCGGGTCACCGAGATGGTGACCCGCATCAAGGTGTCGCTGCCGACCAGCTTCCCTTACCAGGAAAGCCTTGCGATGCTGGCCGCCCGCACCGCCAAGCTGCCGCCGTGATCGCCGGGGCGATGTGCCTCCGGAACGAACCCTTCACCGCAACCCGCCAGCCCCTCACACCGCGCCCGCCGCGCCACCCATTGATGCGCCTTCAAACCGCACCGTCATCATCCTCATGAATTATCCGGGCTAGCACCCCTCCATCATGGCCCTCACGGCTGACTGTGGGGACACGGTGTTTGCAGAGGCGCTCGATGGAACCATCGGCGTCTGGAACATGGCAACGGGCCGCCGGATGCGCATGCTGGACACGCGCCAACAATCCGCGGAGGATAAAAGGTATCGGCCGACGGGAAGCGGCTGTTTTCGATCTGCGAGGGCCAGCATGTGCAGGTCTGGATTACGGCCACCCTAACGATCCTCGCCGAATTCATGTTCGGCGCTCCGGTGGGATGCTTGGACGTCGCCGCCGACGGGCGACGTGTTTTGGTTGGAACCAGTGAGGGACCGAGCCGGCTTTACGGCCTCCGGCTGGAAGGGGTGTGACACCGGCGAGCGAGGGTGTTGACTCCACGAAGGGGCATTCCCAAAGGGTGAGATCCGTAATTCGATTCCGCTGCCTTTGGCTGTGAGGAATGGGTGCCTACAACATTGCTGATCCGGAAAGACCTGAACGCCTAGCGGTTTGCACGGCACGGATGGGCCCTTCGGCATGCACATCAAAGGTGGAGCATCATAAAGAGCGGGATACAGAGGGGATCATGACGCACGATGGTTTTCAGCTAGCATCCGCGGAAACCCGGACGAAGGAGAACGTTGCGGACGTCCGGTGGGGCCAGCGACGAGCGGTGATCGCCGTAGCCGGGAGACGCATTGATGCTCTCGACGCCGAGACGCCGCGTTTTCCGCTTGAGGCGGTATCACGTGTGCGACGACGCTTGGCAGACCTCTTCGTCAAAGAGATGGCTGAAGCGCTCGTCTGCTCGGCCGCCTGCGGCGCCGACCTTGTTGCGCTGGAAGAGGCCGAGCGGCTTGGCCTGCGCCGGCGCATCGTCCTGCCATTCGCGCCCGAACGGTTTCGCGAGACGTCAGTCATCGATCGCCCGGGAGACTGGGGCGACGTGTTCGACCGGCTAATTGCGGCTGCGGCCGCTTCCGGGGACCTCGTCGTGCTTCCCGACACGGGTGGGTCCGACGATGTCGCATATGCCGCCGCCAACGAGGCTATCGTATGCGAAGCCATGGCTCTGGCACAAGCCGCAAGGCATGGTGCACCACGGCGGAAGGTCGTCGTAACGGTCTGGGAAGGAACGGCCAGGGAGGAGAGTGACGCTACCGCCGGATTGCGGGGCATCGCTGCGAAGGCTGGTTTCTCAGAGTGTTGTATCCTCACCCGCTGAGTGGGTGGGTGGAGTTGACCCGGATCGGTGGACGCCTTGAAGTTTGAGCGGGAGGTGTTGACCGATCCGGGTCAACTCCAGGAAATCCATTCTGATGACCGATAGAATGCATCCATGTGTCCGGCCTGTTGAGGCAGCAGCCTTGTGTGCGCGTTTCCCGCTGAGCTATACCAAGCCACTGATCGTCTTCAACGTTCTCCGGAGTTGAGCTTGGACGGGAAAAACCTTCGAAAGCGAGGACGCCCTCCCGGCAGCGTGCGCAAGCCAGAGCCGGAACCAGCGGCGATGGGATCCCTCTTTCCCTTTCCTGGCGAACCGATTTCCGCAAGCGGGCCACACATCCATGTTAAGTTGGGGGGACCGCGTCCCACCGCTGTGTTCGATACGTACTGGCGCTTTGCAGCGCTCAGGCAGGATCTGTTTTTTAATAAAATTCGCCATCCTTCACGTCAGCCGTGGACGGAGGACCCCATTCTCCGGAAGCATAAATTCACGAATGCTTATCGGGCATCGGATCGAGTAAGCCAGTACCTCATCAGCAACGTGATCTATGCAGAAGACAAGAGTTTGATGGCCCCCGAGGAGATTTTTTTTCGCACCATCCTGTTTAAGTTGTTTAACAAGGTCGAAACCTGGGAGCTTCTGACGGAGCGCCTTGGTGAGGTTCGCTGGACCGATTACTCCTTCGACCGATATGACCGCGTACTCGGGTCTGCCATCAACTCTGGAGATCGCATCTATTCGGCCGCATACATCATGCCATCCGGGCGTTCGGCCTTCGGACACGAGCGCAAGCACAGCAACCACCTTCGTCTGGTCGAGCGGATGATGGCGGATCGGCTTCCTGCTCGCCTTCATCAGCGACAGCCGGCACTAGGCGAGGTATTCGATCTCATATTGTCGTACCCTGGAATAGGGCCGTTTCTGGCGTATCAATATGTAATTGACCTGAACTATGGCCCATTACTGTCAGCCTCGGAGAATGAATTCGTGATGCCAGGCCCTGGAGCCCTTGATGGAATTGCGAAATGCTTCAGTGACCTCGGCGGACTAAGCCCTGCTGATGTAATCCGATGGACCTGCGACCACCAGCAGGAGGAATTCGCACGTTTGGGCTTGGAATTCCGTGATCTATGGGGCCGTCCGTTGATGCTCATCGATTGCCAGAACTTGTTCTGCGAAGTTGATAAATACGCTCGCGTGAAGCACCCCGAGGCACTTGGGCGGAGCGGCAGGACCCGTATTAAGCAGCTTTATCGCCCCACCCAGAGAGCAATCCGCTTTTGGTATCCGCCCAAGTGGGGGATCAACGAACGCATCGACCGAGCTCCGGAATAAACAAACCATGCTGCCACAATTTGCAGGCGAAACCGCCGACGCGGTTTGGCGCGAGGCTGCCCAGGCCCTCATAGCTGGTTCTGAAGTCCATCGACAGGATAGCCGGCTTGGCTTCACGCGCGAACTGCTCCACTGTACGTTCCTGCTTAGAAACCCACGTCAGCGCTGGGTGCTCTCTCGTCAACCGGCAATCAATCCAGCCTTTGCCATCGCCGAAGTTGTTTGGATCCTCCAGGGTCGTGAAGACGCAGGCTTTCCGAAACACTGGAACCCGGCTCTGTCACGCTTTGCCGGCGAAGGTGATCGCTATCACGGCGCCTATGGCCACCGGTTGCGCCGAAACTTGGGCTTTGACCAGTTGGAGCGTGCTTGGCAGGCCCTGTCTGCCAATCCCAATAGCCGTCAGGTGGTTCTCCAGATCTGGGATGGCAATCGGGATTTTCCTCACCCAGATGGTCGCGCGCGTGACCCTGATATCCCCTGCAATATCTGCTCTATGCCCAAGGTGCGCAATGGCCGCTTGGAGTGGCTGCAGATCATGCGGAGCAACGACCTCTTTCTGGGCACGCCCTACAACTTCGTGCAGTTCACCGTGCTGCAGGAGGTAATTGCAGGATGGCTGGGGCTGGAAGTAGGAGAGTACGCCCAGGTCTCCGACAGCCTACATCTCTATGAAGATAACCTGGACACCATGTCGGTGAGCAAGGTCCCCCCACCTGATTATCCAGTCGACAGTCTATCATTGCCAAAACTCGAGTTCGGCGAAGTGCTGGAGGGGTTGGGCGCCTTTATGGACCGCCTGCGTTCCGATGAATTGACCCGAGCGGACGTCCGGCGGATGACAGAGACCCCGCCCATCCCAGAAGGCTGGGCAAACATGATCCGCATCGCGGCAGCCGATGCCATTCGCCGGAAAGGATGGGCTGAGGAATCGCAGGCGGCCGCCGCAACCTGTACCAACGCTGGCCTGAACGCCGCCTGGGTAGCGTGGGTGCAGCGGGTTGCCAGCCGTGAGGGACGTTTCCGGTAGAAATGGAATAAGGACTGTGCTTCCCTAACTTGTAACAGAGTAACTTCCATCAGTTTACTTGTCCATCCAGGATTAGATCACCTCCCTGAACGCCGCTTTGCTGCGCCGCATGGGCATTACCAGTTGGCCGGCAGGCCGTGGCAACCAGGCTGGTAGGTGTCCTGGAGCCAAATCAAGAAGTCACAGATCAACTCTTTAGGGAAGTTGCACTTATGACCTCGCCTCGATCGGCTGATGTCCTCAAACTCGGCGGGCACCTCCGGACAAGCGCTGCCAAAATAATAGTATCTGAAGCTAATCAGGACACGATCGGTCGAGGTGTCTCTATCTAGGTTAAGGGGGTTTGAAATACCACCCGCAAGGCTATGGTGGGAATCCTCCTGCACCCAGTGATTGCTCTGTCCGTGATGATAGATATTATCGCCATAACGCATCTTTTTGCTGCCCGGTAGATACGGGCGCTTCGAGTAAAAACGCGGATCACTCCAGTACTCGTCGAATGATATGGCTTCGGCGACCTCCATTGCGTAGATCAAGCGCCCACCAAGGTTTTCCTGTACCGAGCCGATGCCGACTACCCAATCCCCAAGGTTCGCCGTGGCACGGATTTCCGGCTTGCAAGTCGCCAACGTGCAGACGCCGTGGAACGGGTTTGGGGCGAAGCCGTAATCCCGGACGACCACGTATGAGTAGAGGCTCATGGGCACCCTCACTGGCACCGGATACGGACGACGTCCTGCTTCGGTCGCTCAGTGCCGTCTGGTTGCTCCCAGATGGTTAGCCGCCCCTCAAGCGCATCAATGATGCGATCGGCGCGCCAGCCGACAACGGCATCGCCGAGTTCCGCGAGCTTTTCCGGCACATCAGCTGAGCTTGCACCAAGGCACCAGACACCAATCACCGGCTTGCCTAGCTTGGCCGCATACTCAATTTCCCAATTCACATAGTCGCTCTTGTGGGTGTCGGGCGAGATCAGCACTACAAGCGCGCTCGCCCAATTAATTCTTGGGGCCAGAATTTGGTACTTAATGTATTCGTCGTTCTTAGCGTTGTTTCGGTTGCCGTCATGTATAGAACTGTCCTTCACTTGGTAGCCTTTGGGAGCAAGTAGATTCTTAAATTTTTCGAGAGCGGCGTTGTCCTCGAAAATATGACTAAGGAATACATGCCGTGTATTGATGGCCAAGGTTCCACTCCCGGATGACAGAGTCGCAACCATACAGGCTATTATAGACGTGACACCGATACGATGTCTAGCATGAATGGAATAATGGTTGCGCATGTGCGCCCTATGCCCTAAGCTCGATGCCCGTCTGGATTGTCAAAGGCATTGAAATGGCGTTTTGGACGAGCCGAAGAATCAGGGAAAAGATAGAAACAGATGCCATTGTTGAGCTTCCGAGCAACGGGCAGCCAGATATCGATTGCAATGCGGTTACCCTCACTATCGGACGGGAAATCTACATCTCGCCGACTGAGAGCGCTGATCGCGCTCCCGGTGAAGCAATCGTGCAGCTCAAGGCCCAACAAAGCTTCACCATCCCTCCTGGCCAATTTGCCTTCTTGACCACCGAAGAGACGGTGAAGATTCCGCGAGACGCTATGGCTTTTATCAATATTCGATCAGGAATTAAGTTCCGTGGCCTTGTTAACGTATCAGGATTTCATGTAGATCCTGGATTCTACGGCCAGCTAACCTTTGCCGTATTTAATGCAGGGCCGCAACCTATAACGCTTCGCCGAGGGCAGAGGGCATTCCACATGTGGTTTGCCGATCTTACCGATGAGATTAACGGCACGGAGCAACAGCCCAAGGACATGAAACAGCCTTCAAAGGGCATCGATCCTATAAAACTTAACGAAATAGCGGGTGAGGTATATTCTTTCAAAGGACTAATGGCGCGAATGCAAGAGGGTGAGAAAAAGCTAAGCGATAGATTGCATACTATTGAACGCGACCATACGGTCCTAAAATGGGCGCTCACCTTGATTATTGGTCTGTTGACTGGCATTCTGCTACGTTTCCTAACAATTAAAGTAGGATGATAACATGTTGGACAGCAATTGCAAGAAGCGGCGCGGATTCTTGCAGCGCGCACTTCGATTCATGGATAAGTACGAGAAACTGTTGAGGATTGTTGCCGCTGTTTTAATTGCGGCAATTTACGTAGTATACGGGCATGGAATGATCACCAAGGCAGCCCGTGATGATACGAACCAGCTATTCTCCGCACAGATCGTCGGCGGCAAATCGCTGAGTGACCTCATGGCGCCGCCAGCACCCAAGCCGGTTGCGCCGCAGGCGCCAATCAATCCAAACCAACAGAGCCCGCAAAATGGACAGAAGGGTACAACAGCATCCAGTCAGAACACAAGCGCGCCTCCGTCTTCCCAGTGGCCGCAAATAACTCCTCTAGTAGCATTGCCAGTGTACTTTGTTCATATTGCCATCCCTGTAGCCTTTGTGCTTATAGTGCTTCTTGCTATCCTGGGCGGTGGCAAAAACAACAGTGACGAGGCCCAAAAGAATTCAAAAGGTCTTGGGTGGTTTTGGCTGGCTGGTGTCGTCGGCATAGCAATCCCCTTTTTGTTCTTTGCCGTCTGGCAGTGATCTGAACCTGTCCGAACTCTCGTCGGAGGTAAGGAGTTCCGGGTAGAGGCTGTAAGTTGATCATGTCTATCAGGCTGCTGAAAAACGGCCTTCCCGTGGGGTTACGGTTGTGATTCGCTGCCCGGACGGAGATCGTTTGAGGTCAGGGGATGCGCGGTCGGCAGTCGTCTCAGGGAGCGATGTTCAGCTACGTGTCGCTGGAGGAGCGGGTTCCAGCGAAGCACCCGCTGCGGGCGATCCGCGCGGTGGTGGATGAGGTCTTGGCCGGAATGGACGGGGCGTTCGCCGGGCTCTACGCCAGCACCGGGCGGCCGTCCATCCCGCCGGAGCAGGTTCTCAAGGCATTGCTGCTGCAAGCCTTCTATTCGATCCGCTCGGAGCGCCAGCTGGTCGAGCAGCTGGACTTCAACCTGCTTTTCCGCTGGTTCGTCGGTCTGGGCATCGACGATGCGATCTGGCACCCGACGGTGTTCACCAAGAACCGGGACCGGCTTCTGGCGGGCGATGTGGCGGGCGCCTTCCTCGGCGCGGTTGTGGCGCACGCCAGGGTCAAGGGCCTGCTGTCGGACGAGCATTTCTCGGTGGACGGGACGCTCATCGAAGCGTGGGCCAGCGTGAAGAGCTTCCGGCCCAAGGATGGCGGGGGCGAGCCTCCGGGGCCGGGGCGCAACGGCGAGCGCGACTTCCATGGCGAGCGGCGGCGCAACGACACGCACGTCAGCGTGACCGACCCCGAGGCCAGGCTGTTCCGCAAGGGGCGCGGCAAGGAAGCCAAGCTCAGCTTCATGGGGCACGTGCTGATGGAGAACCGCAACGGGCTGGTGGTCGGGGCGACGCTGACCCAGGCCAGCGGCTTTGCCGAGCGTGGCGCCGCGGTCGCCCTGATCGGCGCCATGCCGGGGCGGCACCGCATCACGGTGGGAGCCGACAAGGGGTACGACACGGCCGACTTCGTGGCCGACCTGCGGACCTTCAAGGCGACGCCGCATGTGGCGCGGAACACCGCCGGACGGCGCTCGCGCATCGACGCGCGCACCACCCGCCATCCCGGCTACACGCTCAGCCAGCGGTGCCGCAAACGCATCGAGGAGGTGTTCGGCACGGGCGAAAAAGCACGGCGACCAGGCACGCCGAACGTGGCGCAAACTGCACCTCGCCGTTGATCCCGCCACCGGCGAGGTTCTCCCCTCGGAGCTGACGGGCAACGAGGAAGGGGATGCCTCCCTGGTCGGGCCGTTGCTCGACCAGATCACCCACCCGATCGCCACGGTCGTCGCTGCCGGCGCTTACGATAGTGAGCCGACCTACCGGACGGCGGCCGAGCGTGCACCGGATGCCGAGGTGATCATCCCACCTCGTGCGACAGCGGTGGTGGGTGACACCGCTGCCACTGCTCCTGCCCGGCGCGACCGCCACATCCAGATGATCCAAAAGCAGGGTCGGCTGTGTTGGCAACGCGCGGTCGGCTACCGACGTCGCTCATTGGTTGAGGTGGCGATGCTCCATACAAGACGCTGATCGGACGCAGCCTGCGTGCCCGCACTCTGCCCGCACAGAAGATCGAGGCACGAGCCGCCTGCGCCGTCATCAATCGGACGGCCAGCCCTGGCATGCCGGCCCCCCGCAAGCTCGTCTGACGACCAAGATCGCTGGCCGGCGTCCGTCCCCATCTCGAATTGCGCACCAACGTCATACGGCGCGGTTCACTTGCATATTTTACCGTCCACCCCCCAAATGTGGGGTAGACGCACAATCCGGCGATGCGAAAGGCGCTTGATGACGCTTGGCTGGCACATTCCAATGGCTCCAGCGTGGAGCCAGCTTTTGCGCAGCTTCCGTGCGCTCGGACTCTGGTCGGGTATCCTCGCCTTCGCCGCCGTGGCGGTCGGCACCGCCGCGGCGTGGAGCGAGCGCAGCGGCATCGACGGGATGCGGTCCACCGGGGAGCACCGCCTCGCCCTCTACGTCCACAACCTGCAAAGCGTCATCCAAAGGCACGATTATCTGCCGTTCGTGCTGTCCATGAACGCCGACATCCGTCAACTGCTGCGCCGGCCCGGCGACCCGGCGATGGCCGATCGGGTCAACCGGTACCTGCAGACGGTGACGCGCGAGGCGAGCTCCGCAACCCTGTTCGTGATGGACGGGACCGGCCTGACGCTGGCCGCCAGCAACTGGGACACGCCGCAAAGCTTCGTCTCCAGCAACTACGGGTTCCGACCCTATTTCCTGCAGGCGGTCGAGCAGGGGCGTGGCAGCTTCTACGCGGTCGGTGTGACCACCGGAACGCCGGGGCACTTCCTGTCGCACGCGGTGTACGACGGCGACCGCATCGTCGGCGTCGTCGCCGTGAAGGTCAGCCTCGACGGGTTGGAACAGGCATGGCGCTTCGGGGCCGAACGCGTGCTCGTCACCGACGACACCGGCGTCGTCTTCCTGTCGTCGGAGCCGGCGTGGCGGTTCTCGACGCTGGGCGCACCGTCACCGGCCGACGCGCGGCGGATGTTCGAGACGCGCCAGTACGCGGGCATCGACCTGACACCGCTGCCGGTGCTGGAGCGGCGCGAGGTGGATGGCGCCACGGTGCTGTCCATCGACGATCCGCAGGGGCCGGGGACCACCGACTATCTCGCCCAGGCGGTGCCGCTTCCCGGTCTTGGCTGGCGCGTGCTGGTCCTGTCCGACGTGGCGCCGGTGCGCGCCGCCGTCCAGGCGACCATTTTGGTGAGCGCCTTCGCGGTTGTCTTCCTGCTGCTGATCGTCCTCTACCTGCGCCAGCGCCGCCGCCGCATCCGCGAGGGGCTGCTGGCCCGCGAGGCGCTGGAACGGGCGAACACGGAGCTGCGCCGAACCCGCGACGAGCAGGAGGTGCGCATCGCCGAACGCACCGCCGACCTGCTGGCCGCCAACGAGCGGCTGACACGCGAGGTGGGCGAGCGGGAACGGGCGGAACGGGTGTTGCGCGAAGCCCAGGATGAACTCGTCCAGGCCAGCAAGCTCGCGACGCTCGGTCAGATGGCGGCCGGCATCACGCATGAACTGAACCAGCCTCTGGCGGCCATCCGCACATTCGCGGACAACGCGGTGGTGCTGGCCGAGCGCGGACTGCACGATGACTTGCGCGACAACCTCCAGCGCATCGGGCAGTTGGTGGCGCGCATGGCGCGCATAACCGGACAGCTCAAGGCCTTTGCGCGCAAGACCAAGGCGCGGACCGAACCGATCGCGGTCGCGCGCGCCGTGCAGAATGCCCTCATCCTGATCGAGCAGCGGCTTCGCCTGGAAAAGGTCGAACTCGTGTGCACCCTGCCCGAGCACGACATCGACGTGGCGTTCGAGGAGGTGCGGCTGGAGCAGGTGCTGATCAACCTCTACCGCAACGCGCTCGACGCCATGCGCGGCAGCCCGGTGCGGCGACTGGAGGTGGTGGTGGAGGACGCGGGCGATCGTGTGCGCGTCCGCGTGCGCGACACCGGGCCCGGCATTCCCGACGACGTGCGTCCGCGGATCTTCGAGCCCTTCTTCACCACCAAGGACGCCGGCGGCCTGGGGCTGGGCCTGCCGATTTCCGCCGGCATCGTGCGCGACGCCGGCGGCCAGCTCACCGCCGCCAACCGGGAGGACGGCGGGGCCGAATTCGTCGTCGATCTGATGCGGGCCGGCGCGCAAAGGGAAGCCGCTTGATATGGATGGTCTGAAGGTATTGCTGGTCGAGGACGAGGAGGATGTGCGCCTCGGCTGCGAACAGGCGCTGAAGCTGGCCGGCATCATGGTGGAGGGCTTCGAGTGCGCCGAGGACGCCCGGCCGCGGCTGGTCCCCGATTTCGAGGGCATCCTGGTCACCGACGTGAAGCTGCCGGGGATGGACGGGATCGAGCTTCTGCGCGCGGCGCGCAGCATCGACCCGGCGCTGCCGGTGGTGCTGGTGACCGGCCATGGCGACGTCGCCATGGCGGTCGGCGCGATGCGCGAGGGGGCTTACGACTTCATCGAGAAGCCCTTCGCCTCCGACCACCTCGTGGAGGTGGTCCGGCGCGCCCTCGACAAGCGCCGTCTGGTGCTGGAGAACCGGCGGCTGCGCAGGCACATCGGCGGCCGGCAGAGCCTGGAGGAGCTGATCCGCGGCGTCTCGCCGGCCATCGCCGAGGTCCGCCGCCTGATCGAGCGGCTCGCCGCCACCTCGGCCGACGTGCTGGTCCATGGCGAGACCGGCACCGGCAAGGAGCTGGTCGCCCGCGCGCTGCACGAGCTGAGCCCGCGCCGCTCCCGCAACCTCGTGGCGGTCAACTGTGGCGCCCTGCCGGAAAGCGTGTTCGAAAGCGAAATCTTCGGGCACGAGGCGGGTGCCTTCACCGGGGCGGTCAAGCGCCGCGTCGGCAAGATCGAGCACGCCGACGGCGGCACCCTGTTCCTCGACGAGATCGAAACGATGCCGTTGTCGCTCCAGGTCAAGCTGCTGCGCGTGCTGCAGGACCGACGCGTCGAGCGGCTGGGCTCCAACGACGCGCGCGCCGTCGATTTCCGGGTGGTGGCCGCCACCAAGGAGGATCTGAAGGCGCTGTCCGACGCGCAGAAGTTCCGCTCCGACCTGTATTACCGGCTCAACGTGGCAACCCTGTCGCTGCCTCCTCTGCGCGAGCGGGTGGAGGACATCCCCGTGCTGTTCGAGCACTTCGTGGTGGATGCCGCCGTCCGCTACGACCGCGATCCGCCCACACCCTCGCACGCGCAGATGCGGCTGCTCGCCACCCACGACTGGCCCGGCAACGTGCGCGAGCTGCGCAACGTGGCGGAGCGCTACGTGCTGGGTTTGCTGCGCGAGCCCTTCGCGCCCGGCCGGGCCGACGGGGCGGCGGCCGGCGCCCCGCTGTCGCTGGCCGAGGAACTCGACGCCTTCGAGCGCGGGGTGATCGAGCGCGAGCTGTCGCGCAGCCGCGGCGACGTGGCGTCCACCTGCGCCGCCCTCCAGCTCCCGCGCAAGACCTTCTACGACAAGCTCCGCAAGCACGGCATCGACCGCGCCCGTTTCGAACGGCCCTGACCCGTTTGTGCAGCAGCGAAGGCGGTGCGGGATCCCGCGTGGCGCCCCGGTACTTGTGCGGATTCCGGCACAGCCGCCATCCCCGCGGTTGGCCGGGAGGGCTGGGAAACCGCCGGAAAACCGTTGGAAATCCAGGGATCGGCAACGATCCGCAAGTCTGACTGTCCATGGCACGGCTCTTGCCCATGGTGGCTCCGTCGGCGCATCCGCGCGCCGTCTCCGGGATCCTGGTTCCGGACCACGAGAAGGGGGGGAGAGCTCCATGAAATCCACCTGCACGGCCTTGTGCCTCGCCGCCGGCCTGACCGTCGCGGCCCTGCCGGCCGGGGCCGCCGAGTTCGTCAATATCCTGACCGGCGGCACCAGCGGCGTGTACTACCCGCTGGGCGTCGCCATCGGAAAGGTCGTCGGCACCGCCATGCCCGACGCCAAGACCTCGGTCCAGGCGACCAAGGCGTCGGTGGAGAATCTGAACCTGCTGCAGGCCGGGCGGGGCGAGATCGCCTTCACGCTCGGCGACTCCCTCAGCATGGCCTGGGCCGGCAACGAGGACGCCGGTTTCAAGCGCAAGCTCGACAAGCTGCGCACCATCGGCGCCATCTACCCCAACTACATCCAGATCGTCGCGCGGGCGGACAGCGGCATCCGGACGCTCGCCGACCTGAAGGGCAAGCGGGTGTCGGTCGGCGCGCCGAAATCGGGCACCGAGCTGAACGCCCGCGCCATCCTGGCGGCAGCCGGGCTGGGTTATGGCGACATGGCGAAGACCGAGTATCTGCCCTTCGCGGAATCGGTGGAGCTGATGAAGAACCGCCAGCTCGACGCGACCCTGCAATCGGCCGGTCTCGGCGTCGCCTCGATCAAGGATCTGGCGGTCGGCACCAGCATCGTCGTAGTGGAGGTGCCGCCGGCGGTGGTCGCCAAGATGGGCGACCCGGTCTATGTCAGCGCGACCATTCCCGGCAGCACCTACCCCGGCCAGGACGCGCCGGTGCAGACGGTGGCGGTGGTGAACTATCTTGTCAGTCACGCCGATGTCTCCGACACCACCGCCTACGGCATGACCAAGGCGGTGTTCGAGAATCTGGGGGAACTGGCGGCCGCCCACAGCGCCGCCCGGCAGATCGCGCTCGATCACGCGGCCACCCCGGCCCCGGTGCCGATGCATCCCGGCGCCGTCCGCTACTTCCGCGAAAAAGGCCTGGTGAAGTGACGCCGCCGCCGGGGGGCCGGTCCCTCCGGCGCAGCCGCCGCGCCCCGTCCATCCCTCGGAGTTCCGCCCATGAGCGCCCCGCCCGCATCCGAACCCGCCGCCACTCCGGCCGATGCCGAAGCCGCCGAGGTCCGCCGCGTCATCGATCGTGAGAATCCCGCCAGCGCCCACCTCGACCTGCCCGGCTGGACGCAGGGCGTGATCTTCGCCGTCGCCCTGTGCTTCTCGGTCTTCCAGCTGTGGACCGCGACCTTCGCGCCGCTGTCCAGCTCGGTGGTGCGGGCGATCCATGTCGGCTTCCTGCTGCTGCTCACCTACCTGCTGTTCGGCGCCGGCCAGCGCCGCGCCCGCCGGTCCATTCCCTGGTACGACTGGCTGTGCGGCGGGCTCGCCTTCGCGCTCGGCCTCTACCACATGGTGTTCGAGGTCGACCTGCTCGTGCGCGCCGGTGACCCGACGGTCACCGACCTCGTCGTCGGCGGGCTGACCATCGCCCTGGTGTTCGAGGCGGCGCGCCGCATCATGGGGCTGGCGCTGCCCATCATCTGCGGCGTCTTCATCCCCTACGCCCTGCTCGGGCCGCATCTGCCGTTCGGGCTGGCGCACCGCGGCTACGGGCTGGACCAGGTGATCGAGCAGCTCGCCTTCGGCACCGAGGGCATCTACGGCACGCCGGTCTTCGTCTCGGCCACCTTCATCTTCCTGTTCATCCTGTTCGGCGCCTTCCTGGAGCGCGCCGGCATGATCAAGCTGTTCAACGACATAGCCCTCGGCCTGTGCGGCCACGCCAAGGGCGGTCCGGCCAAGGTGGCGGTGATCTCCTCGGGCTTCATGGGCACCATCAACGGCTCGGGCGTTGCCAACGTGCTGACCACCGGGCAGTTCACCATCCCGCTGATGACCCGCTTCGGCTACCGCCCGGCCTTCGCCGGGGCGGTGGAGGCCACCGCCAGCATGGGCGGCCAGCTCATGCCGCCGGTGATGGGGGCGGCCGCCTTCATCATGGCCGAGACCATCGGCGTGCCCTATCACGAGGTGGTGATCGCCGCCGTCATCCCCGCCATCCTCTATTTCGGCGCGGCCTTCTGGATGGTGCATCTGGAAGCCGGGCTGCACGACCTCAACGGCATCCCCAAGTCGGAATGCCCGAGCGCGCTGCGGGCGATCCGCCAGCAGTGGCACCTGATGTTCCCGCTGCTGGTTCTCGTCTATCTGCTGTTCACCGGCTTCACGCCGATGTTCGCCGGGGTGGTCGGCATCGCCTGCACGGTCGTGCTGATCCTCGGCACCGGCACGGCGGGCGCGCTTCCGGCGGTGTGGCTGCGGGCCGCGTTCTGGATCGCGCTGGGGCTGGTCGCCGCCGGGCTGTGGCGGCTCGGCCTGCGGGTCGAACATCTGGCCTCGGCCATGGTCGGGCTGCTGATCCTGCCCAGCCTGATCCTGAAGGGCGGGCGGCAGACCCTGGTGCTGCTCGCCCACAGCCTGGCGGACGGAGCGCGCAACGCGGTCGGGGTGGGCGTCGCCTGCGCCCTGGTCGGGGTGCTGATCGGCATCCTGACGCTGACCGGCCTCGCCTCCGGCATCGCCGCGGCCATCGTGCAGATCTCCGGCGGCAGCCTGATCCTGGCGCTGCTCCTGACCATGGTGGCGTCGATCGTGCTGGGCACCGGCCTGCCGACCACGGCCAACTACATCATCACCTCGGCGATCGCCGCCCCGGCTCTGCTGGAGCTGGGGGTGCCGCTCATCGTCAGCCACATGTTCGTCTTCTACTTCGGCATCATGGCCGACCTGACGCCGCCGGTGGCGCTGGCGGCGCTCGCCGCCTCCTCCATCGCGCGGGCCGGGCACATGGAGATCGGCTGGATCGCCACCCGCATCGCCATCGCCGGCTACGTGGTCCCCTTCATGGCCGTCTACGACCCGGCGCTGATGATGCAGACCGACAGTTGGCTGGCGGTGGCCTATGTCGCCGGCAAGGCGGTGGTCGGCATCATGCTGTGGGGCGGGGCGTCGGTCGGCTTCTTCATGACGCGGCTGTCCTGGCCGGAGCGGCTGTTCGCCACGGTGGCGGCCTTCCTGCTGGTGCTAGCGGCGCCGGTCACCGACGAGATCGGGCTCGCCATGGCCGCCGGCTTCGTCGCTTGGCAATGGCGGCGCACGCGCCGCGCCGTGCCGGCTGCATCGGCCGCCTGAGCCACGGCCCTGAGGAGGGAGCAATGGAGGGAGATCCCGCATCCCGTCCGGCGGGCGAACCGGCGATCCGCACGGTGGCGATGCCGGCGGACACCAACCCGGCCGGCGACATTTTCGGCGGGTGGCTGATGGCTCAGATGGACATGGCGGCGGGCAGCGCCGCTGCCCGCCGCGCCCGCGGGCGTTGTGTCACGGTGGCCGTGAACGGCATGGCGTTCCTCAACCCGGTCTATGTCGGGGACGAGGTCAGCCTGTACGCCCGCATCGCCGGCGAGGGCTCCACCTCGATGACCATCGAGGTGGAGGCATGGCGGCGCAGCCGGGATGGCGACGACGCGGTGCAGGTGACCAAAGCCGCTTTCACTTTCGTGGCTCTCGACGCCGGGCGCCGCCCCCGGCGTCTACCACCCGTCCGCAAGGACGGCATGGAATAGCGCGGATCTGCAGAAAAGGAAGGGGCCCTATGCAGGCCCCCGTCTTGGGAGGGGAGGAGACACGTCATGCGCCCGGTGTTCCGGATGGGCATCGCCCTGAAGCTCTTCACAGCGTTCGGCGCTGTCGCCGGCCTGACGGTGGCGGGCAGCGCCGTCGGCTGGTGGTCCTACGGCGCGGTCGAGACGCGCGTCGCCGACATCGCCGACCGCAACCTGCCGGCGGTGGCGGTGGTGAGCGCCCTGTCGTCGGCGAGCGCCGCCCTCGCCGCCGCCGCGCCGAGCCTGGAGGCCGCGACCGATGCGGCCGACCGGGCGGCAGCGGCGGAGCGCATCGCCCGCCTCTCCACCGCCATGGCGGAGCGCCTGGACGCCTTGGAGCGCCTCGGCCTTCCGTCCGACCGGGTGGAGGCGCTGACCGCCGCGGCCCAGGCCATCCGCGACACTCTGGACCGCCAGGCGGCGGCGGCGGACGAGCGGATTGCGCGCCGCCTGAAGCGGCTGGAACTGGTGGAACGGCTGAACGCCACACACCAGACGCTGCTCACGGTGATCGAGCCGGCGACGCTCGACGCCCGGCAGGAGGTCATGGCCGCGGCCGGAACGCTGACGGACGATGCCGCGACCGCGGCCCGTGCCCTGGTACGGGCCGCGGTGGACGGCCTGGGTGCCACCCTCGACCTGCGCGTGGCGGTGGCGACCGCCGTCGCGTTGCTGGCGGAGGCGCATGCGGCGTCCGATGCCAAGACGGTGGAGGAGTTGGGAGCGGCCTTCGCCGCCACGGTTGCCGGCTTCTCCGATCCGACCGCCAACACCGGAGCGGACGGGGCCGCGCTGGCGGAACCGTTGGCCCGGCTGGCCGCGCTGGGCGATGTTGCGGGCGGGGCGTTCGCGCGCCGGGCCGCGGCGCTGCGGGGAGCCGGCAACGGCGACATCGCCGCCGCCTTGCGCGAGGCGGGCCTGCTGCGCGCCGCGATCGACCGGCGGCTGGCGTCCCGGGCCGACGCGTCGCGCGAAACCGTGGCCCGTGCCGGCGACCGGATGCACCGCGACATCACCTTCGCGGTGAGCGAGCTGACGACGGAAGCGCTGCGGCGCTTCAGCGACATCCGCGAGCTGAACGTGCTCGTCAATCTGGCGGCCGGCCTGCTCAACGAAGCCGCCAACACCATGGAGGACTCGCGGCTGCCCGATCTGCGGACCCGCTTCGGGCAGGCCGCCGGTCGCCTCGAGGGGCTGCTGGCGGCGATGCCGGCCCGGGAGGCGGCGCGGCTGGAGGGAGCGTTGCGGTCGCTGCTGGCAATCGGCCCCTCGCCCGACGGGCTGTTCGCCCTGCGCGCCGCGGAGCTGCACGCCGCGCAGGCCGGAGCCGACCTGCTGGCGGAAAGCCGGCGCCTGTCGGCGGTGCTGGACGATGCCGTGACGGGTCTGGTCGATACCACCCGCGCCGACGCGGCGGCCGCCGCCGGAGCGGTGCGCGAGGCGACGGCGTCGGGCCGTCTGTGGCTGGGCGGCGTCGCCCTGCTCGGCATCGTCGGTGCGGTCCTGATCGCCTGGCTCTATGTCGGGCGCAACATCGCCGCCCGGCTGGGCGCGCTGTCCCGCGCCATGCGCGCCGTCGCCTGCGGCGACGCGCCGGCGCCGGTCCCGGTCGGCGGATCCGATGAGCTCGCCGACATGGCGCAGGCGCTGCTCGTTCTCCGTGACGCCACGGCGGAGGCGGCAAACGCCAACGAGCGTGTGGTGCAGGAACGCGCGCGCGCCGCCGAGGACAAGAGCCGGGCGCTGATGGCGCTGGCCGAACGGTTCGAGGCCAGCGTCCAAACCGTGGCCGACGTGGTGGCGGAGGCGGCCTTGGGTCTGCAGGGCACCGCCGCCACGGTGGTCGACCAGGTCGAAGAGGCGGGCCGGCAGTCCCGTGGCGCCTCGGAAGGAGCCGTCCGCTCGCTGAACAGCGTCCAGACCGCGGCGGCGGCGGCCGAGGAGCTGACCGTCTCCATCGGCGAGATCGAGCGGCAGATGGAGCTTGCGACCGGGATCGCCGGGCACGCCGTCGGCGACGCCGAGCGCACCGACGCCATCATCCATCAGCTCGCCGGAGCGGCAGCCAGCATTGGCACGGTGGTGGAACTGATCGGCAAGATCGCGGCCCAGACCAACCTGCTTGCTCTCAACGCCACGATCGAGGCGGCGCGGGCGGGCGAGGCCGGGCGCGGCTTCACGGTGGTGGCGAGCGAGGTGAAGACGCTGGCCAACCGTACCGCAGCCGCCACCGGGGAGATCGCCGACCAGATCCGCGCCATGCAGGCGGCGACCGGCGAGGCGGTTGCCGTGATCGGAGGCATCGCTCAGACGATCCGCAGGATCGACGATGTCGCCCGGGTAGCCGCCCATGGAATGCGTGCACAGGCTTTGGCGACGCGCGAAATCAGCCGCAGCATCCAGGAGGTCGTCCGCGAGAATGGAGACCTGTCAGGGTCCCTTGACGTGGTGGCCGCCACCGTTGTTGCCAGCCGAGAATCCATGCGGACGGTGCTCGAGTCAGCCGACCGCATGGCGGAACAGGCACAGCGCCTGGATGGCGAAATGCGTCAGTTCGTTGGATCGATCAAAGCGATGTGACCGGTTTGGATTCATCACAAACCAAAGGTCGTGCCCCGCGGGGTGGTGTAGGAGCTGTGGGGAACCGGCCCGCGGGGCACGACCCAGGCGCCCACCCGATTCCGACGCTGGGCTGCACCGGAGCACCTCGTCGGACAGCCTCGTGAACGAGGACGAAGAGCCCAGACCAAGGGTGCCAAGGATAGAGGACTTGGCGTTTCTCGGTCACATGGGCGTTGCGTTGCTTGATTGTACAACGCCAACCGCCCGCACTCGGCGCTCGGCGGCAGAACCCCGGACGAGACCTACCAGGGCACACCGGATCGGATCAGAGTGGCGGCATGACGCAAACCTGAACCAAGCTTATTCCAGCCGCCAAACTGTCCGGAAACCTGGGACCATCTCAATCTCACTTATTTCTCGTGGGATCAATGTGTTGAGCCGCCGATCGGCGTATAACCAGCATGCCGATCCACTGGTCGGGACACGACCCGCCACGATTTCGTGGCGCAGGGTGCCGGGCGATGCGCGGCGTTGATCGCTGGGTGCCGACGGTCAACCTTGCGGTGGCGGAACCCGGACCATGAGCCCGTCGAGATCCAGGGTGAGGGGAATCTGGCAGCTCAGCCGGCTGCATGGCCGCCGGCCGCCTTCGATGGCCCCCAGCATGTCTTCCTCGGGGGCGGCGATGGCCGGCAAGGATGGTTCCGGCCCTTCGCCATAGACGTGGCAGATCCCGCAGGCCAGCGCGCCGCCGCATTCGGCCTCGATGCCGTCGATGCCGTTGGTGATCGCCGCCATCATCAGGCTGATACCCGTCGGCGCATCGATTTCGGTGCGCTCGCCGTTCGGGGAGATAAACGTTACTCGCGGCATAAGGGGGTGACGACACGGAAGTGATCAGATTGTCCGGTTCGTGAGAACGTAGACGGAACTCGTTAGGTCGGGTGATCGGAGGCGTCCGAGGCTCCTTCGCCGAGCGCAACGTACAGCGCAGTTTTGCCCACCTTGATCCGTGCCGCAGCCTCGCGAACCGTGAGGCCCTGAGCGATGAGCGTCCTGGCCCGACGGAGTTTCTCTTCCGTCACCACCGGCCTCCGGCCGCCACGGCGGCCACGGGCCACGGCGGAGTCGAGACCGGCACGGGTCCGCTCTCGGATGAGATCGCGCTCGAATTGCCCGAGGGCGCCGAAGATATGAAAGGTGAGCCGGCCACCGGGCGTGGTGGTGTCGATCGCCTCCGTCAAGGAGCGGAAGCCGACGCCGTGAGCCTCCAAGGCGTTCACCGTCTCGATCAAATGTGGCAACGAGCGACCAAGACGATCCAGCTTCCAGACCATCAGGACGTCGCCCTCCCGCACGAAAGCCAGAGCTGCCGACAGCCCTGGGCGGTCGGTCCTGGCCCCGGACGCTTTGTCCTCGAACACCCGGGTGCAGCCAGCCTTGGCGAGGGCGTCGAGCTGCAACGCCGGATCCTGGTCGGTCGTCGAGACTCTCGCGTACCCGATCGCCGCCATTCCGCACCCGACCTTTGTCCGGAAACCCGTCCGAAAAACTACGTGTCCGGAAAGCCGTCGTCAACGCGGGTTGACGGACACTTTGGCGGCTGACCATCAAACGGCCATTTGGTGGACGAGGTGAAAGGGTCCACTTTGCGCCAGAAGCGGACGGGCCGCGACGACTTGACGGCCGCTGCGTGTGGTTGCCCGATGGGGGGAAGCCCGTCCGCATTCATCGTCGATCCGTGGGAGGGATCAACGTCCCTGGTGGCTGTAGATCGAGGAGTACCCGCGGCTGAAATCCGGCGGCAGTTCGACGACCCCCGCCTCGACGCGTGCGTGGGTCGCCGGCTGTCCACGCACCATCAGTCCCCGATGGACGCTGTCGATGACCGGCGCCGTATAGGCGAAGGCGTCCGCTGCCGCGTACTGGATGATCAGCGTCGTCCGGATCTCGTCGGACCGGTTCGCCTCCGAGCCATGCACCACCAGGCCGTGATGGGCGAGCACGTCGCCGGGATCCGCCTCGTTGAACTCGGCCACCGCCATGTCGGCTTCGGTCATACCGGCATTGCAGTTGAGCGTGTAGCGGCCGTCGGCCCAGTGGCTCAACGGGCCGCGCCTCTGGCTCCCCGGAATGGTCCTGAGGCAGCCGTTCCCCTGGCGCGACGGGGTCAGGGGCAGGCTGAGCGCCACCAGGTTGCTGTTGGTGTGCGGGAACACCGGCCAGTCCTGGTGCCAACCGATCTCGGCCCCGCCCTGCGGCAGCTTGAAGTTGATCTTGGCGTGATAGAACTTGACCGCCCCGCCCACCAGGTCGGCGGCGATGTCGCCGAGCACCGAGCGGAACGCCGCCTCCACATAGACCTCGTCCAGTTCCGTCGGGCTGGAGATGCGCCGGATGCGCGGGGTCTGCGCGCTGTGACCGGCGTCGAGGTCGTAGTGGCGGGTCTTCGCCACGACACCGCGCCCCTCGTTCCACAGACGCTGGGTGGTCGCGGTCAAGCGATCGAGCAGCCCGCGGTCGAGGATGGCGGGGACGGCGAGAAAGCCCCGCTCCCGGTACTCCGCCACCTGTGCGGCGCTGAGTACGGGCCGGTGCTCGGGTATGGTGTGCTGGTCCATGCGGCAGCCCTCCTCAACCGGCCAGTGCCGGCTGACCGGCGAGGATGTCGTCGCTGCCCACCCGCAACGGCGTCCAGTTGGTGGAGCGGACATAGTCCGGCCGCGGGCTCGCCACATCCCTGGGACGGTTGGCGGCACGATTATACACGTAATAGATTTGCCAGCGGTCGTGCCGCGACATGTTGTGGCCGGATCCGTGCAGGATGGTGGGGTGGAAGAAGGCCACGGTGCCGGGTCTGCCGGTGATGGCGACCGGTTCCGGACTCCGCTCCATGATCCCGATCAGCCGGTCCTTCGGCAGGACCCAGAGCTTGTACGAGGTCGTCCTGTCGTCCAACTCCGCGTCGAGCAGGCCCAGGCGGTGGGACCCGGGAATGAAGTACAGGCAGCCGTTCGCCTCCGTCGCCTCGTCCAGCATGACCATGGCGGTGGTCAGCGTCGGCTCCGGCGTGCCGTCGTGCATCCAGGTGCCGTAATCCTGGTGCCATTGCCAGATGGAGCCGTCGATGGCGGCCTTCCGGTTGCACTTCGTGTGATAGATGTAGAGGTCGGGATCGTCGAGGAGTTGCTGCGCCGGTTCCAGCAGGCGCGGGCTTTGCCCCGCGGCGCGGAAGGCCGGCGAGGCCGTCGGGCCATCGGCCTCATGCACGCGGTAGAGCGTCTTGGCTGACCCGCTGCCGCGCTCCCGGACCACATGGTCGGTGTCGATGGCCTCCAGGCGCTGCAACTCGCGCTTCATGGCCTCCACCTCGCCGGGCGAGAACAGCTCCGGGAACACCAGAAAGCCGTCGCGGTGATAGCGGGCGATCTGCTCGTCGGACAAACGCATGCGTTTCCTCCCTTTGCGCTTCTGCCTGGCATGCTACTGGCATGCCAGTGATGGAGTCAACGAAAGACCGGCCCCAGCCAAGACGCGGACAGGGGGAGATCCCCCTCAGATCTGGTGCAGCCTGGACTTGGCCAACGCGACCAGCTGGTCGATGAGGCGCTCGGCCCCGCGCGCAGCGGCCTGCTCATCGCCCGCGGCAATGGCGCGCATGGCGTCGATGTGGAGCTCCGCCGTCTGCGGCATGTCGCACAGGTCACGGTGGTGGAAGAACCAGAAGCGGCGCGACACCGCGTGAAGGGCCGCCACCGTCTCGGCCGCGATCGGGTTCCTGGCGGCCGCGGCGGCGCACTCGTTGAACTCGCCGTCCAGGCGCAGGAATGCGCGCACGTCGCCCGCCTCGACGGCGGCCCGCATGCGGGCCGCCATGCCGGTGAAGGCGCCGCGTTCCGCGGCACTGGCGCGCTGGGCGGCGGAGCGCATGATCAGGCGGTCGAGTTCGCGGCGGACTTCGAGAACCTGAAGCTGTTGCTGGACGTCCACCTCGGTGACGACGACGCCGCGCCGCGGCAGGATCTGCACCAGATGTTCGCGGCCCAATCGCTGCAAGGCCTCGCGGATCGGCGTGGTTCCGATGTTCAGGCTGCGGCTGAGGATGGCTTCCGACACGACACTGCCGGGTGCGATCTCCAAGGTGACGATCATCTCCTCGAGCCGGCGGTAAGCATCCTCCATCAACGTCCGCTTGGGTTGCATCGGAGGCTGCACGCCGGGTTCGCTCGGCTGGACGGCGGGATCGCTCATGTTCGGGCGGGGGCTCTGGTCGAAGCGTTCCATGGGACGGGCTGGCATCCCAGCAGAGGTGCATGGGCGCGTCAACGCTTCAACGCTTCAACGGACGGTCCGACCGCCCAGCCGGGAAGGGGAGACTGAAGGCTGACCGCTAAGGAGATCGTCGAGGTCTGGCGGGGGGCCCTCATACTTCGTCACGGCGGCGGGGCGCGTCAACCGGGCCGCGACGGTGGCGCCGAACCGGTGATGAAGGGGCTTGTCCCAGCCGCAAATCTGTCCGGGAAATGGGGACCAGCCTAGCTCGGCCGGCGGCGCGTGCGCTGACATTGCTTTGCGCAAGCCCTGACAGCGTTGTGGTCCGAGCTGGTTCTGCATGGTCTCCCGCATGCTCCGCGTTGTGTCGCGGGTATACTTGCGAATGGTTTTCATTCGCTTTATAACCATCCGGCCAGGTGTCGCTCCCGATCAAGCAAGGTGTTCCCATGCCGCATGCAGGCGGGCTGTGGGCGCACCGGGTGTGTGCCCGGCGTCGCCCCCCGACAACCCGACATCGACCGCTGGACAGGCTTTCGGCAGCCGTCCTCCTGACCATTGCCCCCTTCGCCGCGCACGCCCAGGAATCCACCACCCGGCTTCCATCCATCGTCGTGTCCGGAAGCGTCCCGGCCGGGGAGGCCGCCCGCCTGGAGTCCACCGTTCCCGTCGTCACCATCACCCGCAGCGAGTTCGAGGCGTTGCCCAACGACCGGGTCAGCGACATCGTCGGGCGCATGCCGGGCGTCGTCGTCTCCGGCCCGCCGGGAGAAAAGAAGAGCTTCTCGGTGCGCGGCCTGCCCACCGACTACACGCGGGTGTCCGTCGACGGCATCCAGCTGCCGGCGCCGAGCCGCAGCTTCGAGCTGATGAACATGTCGTCATTCCTGGCCGGCGAGGTCACGCTGGTCCGCAACCCGTCGGCGGAGTACGAGGCCGACGGCATCGCCGGCCGCATCGCCGTGACCACTCGCGCGATCCCGGCCGAACCGACGGGCGAGCTGCGGCTCGGCTATGGCGGCCTCTACGATCCCGACGGCACCGCGCGGGTGGCGGGCGGCAGCTATGGCGGCCGGTTCGACCGGTTCGGCCTGCTCGGCTCCGTCTCCTACGAGGAGCGCCGCGTGACCAAGCGGAAGGACAACAGCGAGTTCACCTTCCAGGGTGGCCCCGGCAACCAGGGCTTCCGGCGCAACGAGGAGGAGCCAAAGGACGTGGCGAACCTGGACGCCGCGCTCGACCTCGCCGCCTTCTACGACGACGGGGAAATCCACCTGAAGCCGATCGCGCTGCGGGAGACCTCCGATCTCGACAAATGGCGCGACCAGTACCGCCGGGTGACCGGGCAGTTCCAGGACCGGGTGCTCACCACCGGGCGGGAGGAGGCCACCAACCTCGGCCTCACCCTCGACCACACCCACCGCTTTGCCGGCGATGTGTCCCTGCGCTCCTTCGCGAATGTGGCGACGGCCCGCTACGACACCCGCAACCGCGAAACCACCCTGACCCCCGCGCTGACCTTCGCATCGGCGAGCGAGACGGAATCCGACTTCGACGACCGCACCATCCAGGCCGGCACCACGCTGACGCTCCCCCTCGCCGCCGGTGTCCCCCATCTGCTGAAGGCCGGTGTGGTCCTGCGCTCCTCCGACCGCCGCAGCGACGGGGAGACCTACACGCTCGACGCCGCCGGGCGGCGGTCGCAGACCGCGGCCAACCGGCTGACCTCGAGCCAGGCCGATTACGAGATCGAGGAGCGCTATTACGCGGCCTTCGTGCAGGACGAGGTGAGCCTGGGACGGCTGACCCTGACCCCCGGCCTGCGGATCGAGCATGTCGCGGCGGACCTCAGCGGCTACAACGGCCGGTTCGACACGCACACGACCGACCTCTTCCCGTCCCTGCCGGTGCGCTTCCGGCTGAGCGAGGACGTCACCCTCAGGGCCGCGGTGTCCCGGCAGATCAACCGGCCGAAATTCGAGGACATGGCCCCCGGCATCACCCAGCGCGGCCAGCGTCTCATCTATGGCAACCCCGACGTCAAGCCGACCCGGTCGTGGAGCCTGGACGCCGGGGCCGAGTACCACAGCGGCGACCTGTTCCTCGGCGCCAACCTGTTCTACCGGCGTGTGCGCGACGTGATCGAGGCCAACGAGATCAGCACCAACACGCTGGTCGTCCGCAACGTCGGCGACGGCTACGCCCGCGGGCTGGAGCTGGAGCAGCGGGTCAGCCTCGCCGTGCTCGGGATGGAGGCGCTGCGGCCGCTGACCGTGTTCGCCAATCAGACCTTCCTCGACACCGAGGTCAACGACCCCGACACCGGCAAGCGCCCCTTCGCCGAGACGCCCGATGTGATGGGCAATCTCGGCGTCATGTGGAACGACCCGGAGACGGGCACCATCCTTTCGGCCACCGTCACCGCCAGCGGCGAGCGGTTGGTGGTGAGCAACGAGGGCGGCGGCCAGATCCGCTACAAGACCCGCCGGGCCGAGACCTTCGTCGACCTCTACGGCGAACAGCGGCTGGTCGGCGGCTTCAGCGTCTTCGCCATGGTGGAGAACCTGACCGACAAGGCGCGCAGCGAGTACGAGGTGACCAACGGCGTGCTGTCGCGCGAGGCGGTCATCGCCACCGGCCGCACGGCGCTGGTCGGCGGACGGCTGCGCTTCTGAACGGACGGCGCCCGACAGACAGCATGAATTGCGATTGACACACACTCGCAATTCATGCTGTCTGTCGGGCGGGGACGTGATCCGACGACCCTGGGCAATACGACGAGGAAGGATCGGCTCGCACTGCGGCCGTGACCGTTGGAGACACCTGGCACCCGTCTCACGAGTGCCGAGGTGCGAGCCCGTCTTTGTATCATCATGACATCTCTGGAACAGTTTGCGCGGGTGGAGGTGAAGTCCACCCTGGACCATGGCGGCTGGCTGTGGCTCGGCACCGCCGCGGGGTTGCTGCGCTGGTCGCCCGACCATGGCGGCCCCGCCGAGCCCCTGGCGGGCTGGGAGGGCGTCGAGGTCCAGGCCCTGGCGGCCGACGACGGCGCCCTGCTCGCCGCGTGCTTCGGCGAGGACGGCGCCGCCGTCGTCCGCTGCGACGCCGCCGGCACCATCCTCGCGCGGCTCGCCCCGCCGCCCGGCGAGAAGGTGAAGACGCTCGCCGGCAGCGGCGGCACCCTGTGGATCGGCACCAAGAAGGGCGTCTTCCGCCATGACGGGGAGGGCTGGAGCCACGTCTTCGGCACCGACGGCAAGGCGGAGATCCTGCGCCTGTGGCACCGCGGCGGCGGGCGGCTGGCGGCGTCGGTCAAGAAGCTGGCCCCCGACGACCGGCCGGCCCTGATCGCCAGCGACGACAGCGGCGATCACTGGACGGTCGAGCGGCAGCCCGACTACCAGGATCTCGTCCTGGCGGCGGATGGCGGAACCATCATCACGCGGTGGCGGGGCGCCCGCCCGGCCGGCGCGCGGGCCGGGTACAAGAAGCACCCGATCACCGCCGGCCTGATCGCCGCCGACGGCACCACCGCGGTGGTGGACGGCGACAAGCTGGAGATCCAGCGGCCGGGGGCGGCGAAGCTGGCCGCCTACCACCCGGCGCTGGGCGAGGCGGAGCATGTCCATCTGGTTCCCGGCGGCGCCGTGGTCGCCGGCGCCCAGGGGGCGTGGCGGTTCGAGCCGGCCACCGGGGCGCTGGACGACCTGCTGCCGGCGCGCGATCCCGCCCTGCGGGCGGGCAAGCTGAAGCGCCTCTTCCTGCTGGACGGGGTGCTGCTGGCCACCACCACCTTCGGCACCTTCCGGTCCTTCGACGACGGCGCATCCTGGGAGCGGTCGGATTCCGAATGGTGGGTGCTGGACGCCGAGCAGGCGGCCCGCGGCGCCGGCGGGCGCTGGTGGATCGCCTGCCAGCGCGGGCTGTTCCGCACCGACGACCAGGGCGGGCGCATCGACTACCACAAGATCAAGGTGGAATCGGCGCATTACGCCGAGCTGCGCGCCCTGGCGGTGGCCGGCGGGCGGGTGGCGCTCGGCACCAAGCAGGGGCTGTTCCTGAACCGCCCGGCCGAGGATCCCGAGCGGTTCGACCGGGTCGAGCCGTTCGGCGACGGCCCCGTCGAGGCGGTCGCCTGGGACCCCGCCGACGGCACCCTGCTGGTCGGCACCGCCGCCGGCACGCTGTGGCGCTGGGATCCCGGCGCGCCGCCGCAGCGCCTGGCCGACCTCCCGATCGGCGAGGGGCGGCTGCTGGCCATCGGGACGGCCATCGGGGCGGCCGTCTGGCTGGTCACCGGCGGGTCGCTGACCGAGATCCGCGGCCGTGCCGTGACCGACGCCACCCCGCCCGGCGCCGGGCACGACCTCCATCTGGCGGAGGCCGGGGACCGGCTGCTGGCCTGGGGCCGTGACGGCGCCTGGCTGCGGCCGCTCGACGGCACCGTGTGGACGCCGGTGGCCGGCTGGCCCGACGGCATCCGCCACGTCGCCATCGATCCCGCCCGCGGTCTGGCCTTCGCCACCGACCGCGCCCGCCTGCACCGCATCGCGCTGTGACACCGGAGGAGTTTCCCGTGATGGATGATTTCACCAGCTTCCGGCGCCCCGAGGTGAAGGGGGCCGTGATGCACCGCGGCGCCCTCTGGCTGGCCACGCTGGGTGGCCTGTTCCGCTGGCACGGCGAGCGCATGGAGCCGGTTCCCGGCTTCACCGGCCGCCCGGTGCGCGCCATCGCCGCCGCGCCGGACGGGGTGCTGCTGGCGCTCGACGACCGCGCCGCACCGCTGCTCGTCTGCGACGAGGAGGGCGCCGTGCTGCGCCGGCTCCCCGACCTTCCGATGGCCGAGGCGAAGGCCGTCCTGGTGCGGGACGGCGTCGTCTTCGCCGGCGGCAAGACCGGCATCTGGCGGCTGGACGGCGACGGCTGGACGGCGCTGCGCGGCGGCCGTCCCTACGAGGTGATCGGGCTGCGGGACGATGCCGGCCGCATCGTCGCCTTCGTCAAGAAGCAGGGTCCCGGCCAGGAGCCGGCGCTGGCGGTGTCGGCCGATGGCGGAGCCGGCTGGCGCCACCTGTACGAGGGCGGCTACGCCGACCTCGTCCGCGCCGTCGCCGGTGACCTGCTGGTCACCCAGTGGGGCGGGGTCCGCCGCCTCGGCGAGCCGGCCGTGCCGCGCAAGGAGCCGGTGACCGCCGCCGCCATCGCCGTCGGCACGGTGGCGCTGGTCGGCGGCAGCAAGCTGGAGCTGCTGCACGGCGGGCGCTGCCACCTGGAGCTCAAGCACCCCGCCTTCGCCGAGGCCGAGATCCTGATGCTGCTCGACCGGCGGGCGCTGGTCGCCGGGGTCCAGGGGGCGCTGCTGGTGGATCTGGCCACCGGCGCGGTGCGCGACCTGTTCGCCGACACCGCGGTGCCGGCCGATGCGGCCAAGATCAAGAAGCTGTTCGTGCTCGACAGCGGTCGCCTGCTGGCCACCGCCAGCTTCGGCAGCTTCCTGTCGGACGGGGACGGCGTCTGGCGGCCGTGCCGCGGCGACTGGGCGGTGCTGGACGCGGTCGGCGCGGCGCGCGGACCGGACGGGGCGTGGTGGCTGGCCGCCCAGCGCGCGCTGTTCCGCAGTCCCGACAACGGGGAGAGCTGGAAGCACGTCAAGATCGGCGGAAAGCCGCACGGCTTCGCCGAGCTGACCGGGATCGCCTTCTCCGCCGAACGCCTGGCGCTCGCCACCAAGGCCGGGCTGTTCCTGTCCGGTCCGGGCGGGCTGAAGGACCTGCGGGCGGTGCCGGCGCTCGGCCGCCGCCCGACGGAGGGTCTGGTGGTCGACGCCGGGGGCGGGCTGGTGGTCGCCGCCGGGCGCGACCTGCTGCGCATCGATCCGGCCGACGGCCGGGTCGAGCGGATCGCCGTGCTGCCGCCGGGCACCAAGCCGCTGGGGATGGTCGGCGGCAGCCTGTGGCTGTCCGGCAAGACCGGCCTCCACCGGCTGGTCGGGGGCGAGCTGGTGGCGGAGGAGCGGACCGCCGGCCCCGGCGAGCTGCACGCGGTGCCGGCCGGCGGCGGCATCCTCGCCTGGCGCGGCGGGATGGCGTGGCTGGCCGGAGCCGATGACGGCTGGCGTGATCTCGGCCCCTGGCCGGCCGGCGTGAAGAGCGCCGTGCTGGCGGGGAAGGGCGGCCCGGTGGTCGCCACCGACCGCAGCGCCATCCACCGGCGCTTCGCCGCCTGACCACGACGCGCCCCGCCGGTTCTCCGGCGGGGCGCCCCCGCACGGCCGACGCCATGACCCCCACCGCACACCCCGACACCGCCGGCCCGCGCCACGGAGTTCCCCGTCCGCTGCTGGGGGAGATGGCGGGAACGCTGCTGTCGATCCGCGGGCTGATCGCGCTGCTTCTGGTCGCGCTGACCTTCAAGGCGGCGGTGGCGCCCAGCTTCTCCTGGATCGCCAAGGAAGGCATCGGCGCCGTGCAGCAGCCGGCGGCCACCGTCGCCAGCGTGATCGCCGCGGTCGGCCTGCCCTTCCTGCTGATCGCGCTGGCCGGCGGCCTGTCGGAGTTCGCCGAGCGGCTGGCCTCCAAGGCCGTCGAGCAGCGGCTGATCATCGTGCTCCAGCGCACCTATCTCGACCGCCGGCGCGGCGAACGCCAGGCCCGCGACGTCACCCAGATCCTCTATGGCTGCGAGCTGGCGAAGAAGGGGTTCGAGGTGATCTACAAGGACGCCTGGCGCCTGACCGCGGAGATCGGCGCCATCATCCTCTGGCAGCTCTCCATCGGGCCCGACTGGCTGCCGGCGCTGCTGCTGTCCATCCTTCCGGCGCTGTTCATCGTCTGGCTGGTCGGCCCCGCCATCCAGCGGCTGAGCCGGCTGGTCCTGACCACCCACCGGGTGCTGGCCGCCCGCACCCGCCGCCTGCACAAGGAGCGTTTCGAGCGTTCGCAGGAGCGGCTGTTCCGCTCGGTGATGCAGCTGGAGGTGCTGCGCTGGATGGCCGACCGCGGCATGGGGGCGGTGCTGTGGGCGGGGTTCGGGCTGTGCGTCGGCGTCTCGGTCGTCTTCGACCTCGGCCTGATCCCCAGCGGCGGCGACGTCGCCACCGCCTCCAGCTTCGCCGTCAACCTGGCCCTGCTCGCCAAGCCGCTCGGCGACATCGGCAAGGTCTACACGAAATGGCGCGAGGCGATGCCGGCGGTGATCCCCGTCTACGGCCGCGGCTGACCACCTTCCCCCCTTCCGATCACGGACGGCATGATGTCGACCATCCTTCTCCTGTGCCTGTCCAACCTGTTCATGACGGCGGCCTGGTATGGCCATCTCAAGCATCCGGACGCGCCATTGTGGAAGGTGGTGCTCGCGAGCTGGGGGATCGCCTTCGTCGAATACTGCCTCGCCGTGCCGGCCAACCGGATCGGCTATGCCCAGGGCTTCACGGCCGGGCAGCTCAAGGTGATCCAGGAGGTCGTGACGCTGCTGGTGTTCGGCGGCTTCGCGGCCTTCCATCTCGGCGAGGTGCTGCGGTGGAACCACTTGGCCGCCTTCGCCTGCCTCGTCGCCGCGGTGGCGTTCATGTTCGCCGACCGCGTCTGACGGCTCCGGCGCTCGGACCTGTCCAGCCATCCGGAGGCCAGGCCCAAGGCATCAAAGACGGCGGCCCGGCTTTGGGGCAGGACGTCACCACAGTCCGAATGGGGGGGCGGATTCCGGTGACGTCCTGCAAGACCAGGCAGAACCCCTGGGTGGTTCGGGTAGCTGTGCGGGGCGAAGATCGCTCCGGCCCAGAAGCAGACATTGCTCTGTTTTGTCCGCCAAATGAGCCGATCCGGACAGCCCGTTACGACCGCTGGATGCATCGAATGACCGAAAGGTGGGGTGCGGCGGCATCTGACGACGGAGCCGTGGGCGAATGTGCTGAATGTCCTGTTGAGCGGCCCGGTGCTCTGGACGGGCGCAGCACGGCCCGTATCCAGCATGGACTGGACAGAACGCACCGGCTCGGACACGCTCGGTCACTCCACTCCAGCGTGGAGCAGCTGTATGGCGCACCAACGCACCGAGCGCACCAGCCAGGGCGACCAGTTCATCCTCCCCGGCGCCGAGCGCCGCACCGCGCCCGGGCTGCCGTACACGGCCGAGGCCGACGGCCAGCTCGGCCTTGCCTTCTACGACCCGCCCTCCGCGGCCGAGCGCCTCCAGCTCCAGGCCGAGGCCCCGCTGCGCCCGCGCCGCCGGCAGCGCGGAACCGCGGGGCTGCCGCTGCTGGACACCGCCGTCCATCCCGATCGGGCCGGCGCTGAACAAGGGACGTGTGATGCACTACGCCGGCATCGGGTCGCGGGAGACGCCGTCCGCAATCCTGGAGGTGATGGCGGCGGTCGGTGAGCGGTTGGCCCAGCTGGGCTGGGTGCTGCGCAGCGGCGGTGCCGTCGGCGCCGACCAAGCCTTCGAGCGCGGCTGCGACCGCGCCGGCGGGCGCAAGGAAATCGTCCTGCCGTGGCCGGGGTTCGATGGCCACCCATCGCCCCTGTGCACGGTCAGCGCGGCGATGCTGGACCTCGCCGAACGCCACCACCCGGCCTGGGAGCGGTGCCGGCCGGCGGCGCGCACGCTGCTCGCCCGCAACGGCTGCCAGGTGCTGGGCCCGGACCTCGCCACGCCCTCGCGGGTGGTGATCGGCTGGGCGCCAGGCGGCGAGCCGGTGGGCGGCACCGGCCAGGCCATCCGCATCGCCCTGGCGCACGGGGTGCCGGTGCTCAAC